>Ga0180433_10000599_pt1 | contig 61893 bp, 43 predicted proteins | sample SS_ome_8_FD_132980 | JGI IMG/M metagenome (GOLD analysis project Ga0180433, IMG submission 132980) | Hypersaline lake sediment archaeal communities from the Salton Sea, California, USA - SS_1_D_1 metaG | ecosystem: Environmental > Aquatic > Non-marine Saline and Alkaline > Hypersaline >... | reverse complement strand
GCTTGCCATGTACATGCAGATAATAACCAGTTATATTGTACTTCTGCTATTGTTTTAAGCTTAAAAAGAAATTTTTTCCTGAGCAATCTGTTTTACTTTATCATATATAATTTGTATAGGGATATCTTTTTCATTTGCAATTTTTTTACAGTCATCATATTCCGGGGAGATGCTTTTATTGTTGGTATCAAGTGAACGCACTTTTACCCGTACTTTACCCCAGGGTGTTGATACAGTTATCAGTTCCCTGTGGAGCATATTTCTTTTTTTTATATCAGATATTCTTACTCCCAGAGTGGTGGTCTGCTTGAAGATTATCTCAGATAAGAGATTAATATTACCAGGATCAGCAAGAACGTTAAGAACAACCCCGGGACGGTTTTTCTTCATAATCACAGACGTCAGGAAAACATCCTTGGCTCCGTTTTTAAACAGAGTATCCATTAAATGTTCATAAAACTGTGGGTTCATATCATCAATATTAGTTTCTATCATTTGAACTATATCATGTTCAAACTCGGCAGATTTGTTGCCGATGGTGAGACGTAGAACATTGGGGATGTCTAGATCTCGGCTACCTAAACCATATCCGGTTTTCTCAATGGTCATGGCAGGCATGCCACCGAAATGGGTTCCCAGAGTGGAAAGGATTGCTGCTCCGGTAGGAGTAACCAGTTCCTGTTGTATATTAGTGGAATATACAGGAATCGATTTCAGCATTTCAAGGGTTGCCGGAACGGGAACAGGAAGTATTCCGTGAGCACATTTCAGGGTACCGGTTCCGATATGTATGCGGGATACAGCTATTTGATCAATATTAAAATAGTCGAATCCAATGGCTGCTCCGGTTATGTCAACAATGGCATCAACTGCACCTACTTCATGAAAATGTATTTCATCCACAGACTTTGCATGTATTTTAGATTCAGCCTGTGCAAGCCTGGTAAAAATATTCTTACTGCTGGTTTTTACTTTGGTGTTCAGATCACTGCTGTCGATGATATCCAGTATGTCATGCAGTCCGCGATGGTGATGATGACTTTTTTTAAATGACACGTCAAATTTTGTTCCGCTGATTTGATTTTTTTGGTCAGTATATTTTTTTATGGAAACATTCTTCAGATTAAGTTTATCCAGTTCTGCTTTTAAATATTCGAAGTCAAGTCCGCAGTCAAGCAGGCTTCCCAGTATCATGTCTCCGCTGGCACCGGCTATACAGTCAAAATAGCCTATTTTCATTATAAACTCCTTCGGATTAAATTGATTTATTGCTCTTCAGCATGAAATATTATTTGCCGCTTAGATTATTGATCATACTGGCCAGATACCCTGCACCGAATCCATTGTCAATATTTACCACACCAATTCCCGGAACACAGGAGTTAAGCATAGTGAGCAGTGCAGAAATTCCTTTAAAACTGGCTCCATAGCCGATACTTGTGGGTACTGCAATCACCGGTTTGTCAACTAATCCTCCTACTACGCCGGGAAGAGCTCCCTCCATTCCTGCAACCACTATAATAACCTGAGCAGAATAAATCTGTTCTCTGTTCTGCAGCAGCCGGTGCACACCGGCAACCCCGGCATCGTACAGCCGGTCAACGGCATTTCCCATGCACTGAGCAGTGATTGCTGCTTCTTCAGCCACTCCTATATCTGCTGTGCCTGCGGAAATAATGAGTATTTTGTTTTTATTTTTTATTTTGGGAATTTCCCCGATCACTATCGCTCTGGCTTGTTGATAATAGCGAGCCTTGTCAGTTATTTTTTTAACTGCTGTAACGACAGGTTTATCTGCTCTCATAGCCAGGACAGTCTGATTATCAACAGTCATTCTTTCTACAATCTTTTGTACTTGTTCAGGGGTTTTACCTTCGCAAAAGATCACTTCCGGAAATCCCCTTCTGAAAGCCCGATGAGTATCGATTTTGGCAAATCCCAGGTCTTCGTAAGGTAGGGATTTGAGCTTTTCCATGGCTTGGTCAATATTTATCTTGCCGGTTTTTACATCTTCAAGCAGTTTTTTGATCTGTTCACTTTTCATTGTTTAATACCTCATTCATACTTCCGGTTCTGTATCCTTCGATATCAGCACATACATATTTAAAACCCTGATCTTTAAATCTGGCAGTAATAGCTGAGGAATTTTTGGTTTTAACCAGCTTTTTAATATCAGATTGTGGTATTTCTATCCGGGCTATGGTCTGGTGATCTCTTACACGTACCTGTTTAAATCCTAATTCATGCAGGAACTGTTCACAAATACTGATCCTTCTTATCTTGTCTTTTGTGATGGGAGTACCATATGGTATACGGGTGGCAAGACAGGCAAGAGCGAGTTTGTTCCAGGTCGGAAGTCCCATTTTTCGGGATAGTTTTCTTATTTCCTCCTTAGTAAGTCCTGCCTGGGCAAGAGGACTCAGGATGTTCATTTCATTGAGCACTTTTCTACCGGGACGGTAATCATGGGCATCATCCGCATTTGAACCTTCTATGATATATTTTAGATTATTTTTTTTTGCAATGTCTGACAGCTCGGAAAAAATAAATTTTTTGCAGTAATAACATCGTTGATTATCATTGGAAAGAAATGGTTTATGATGGAGAATATCAGAGTCGATAATAATATGTTTTACGCCCAATTCCGATGCCAGGGATTTTGCGTCTTCGATTTCAGACTGAGGAATTATTTCTGATCTGAAAGTGACTGTTATGATATTTGCTTTAAGCATTTCTTTTGCAGCCCGGAGCAAAAATGTACTGTCCACACCGCCTGAAAAAGCAATGACAGCTGATTGCAGACTCTCTAAAATTCCCTTAAGTTTATGATATTTTTTATGTACAGTATTCATTTTAATTAATAAATAATACAAAAATTTATATTTAAATTCAAATTAATTTTACATGATTCTCACATCACATCCACAGGATCCACATCAATGGCAATTTTGACATTGGGAAATTTTCTTTTTTCAAGATAATGTTTCATTGTCTTTCTTACAGAATCTCGCAGAATTCTACCTGAAGGATCTTTTGCCTTACTGCTGCGGAACATGATCTGATAGCGGTAATAATTTTTAATCCGGCTGATAGGACAGACTGCCGGTCCCAGAGTAATGACAGATTTATTTTTTGTTATGTTCTGATAAAATAGCTGTGCTGCCTTTGCTGCATCATCATTAATTCTGGATCTGAATCTTACTATGATGATTCTGCCCCAGGGAGGATATTGAAGTTCCCGGCGCTGTCTGGATTCATACTTAAAAAATTTTTCATAGTCGTGGTCAACTGCAAATTGCAGTACAGGATGTTCAGGATTCATAGTCTGGATTATCACTTCACCCGGCATACCTTTTCTTCCGGCTCTCCCTGCAGCCTGAGTTAATAATTGAAAAGTTTTCTCTCCGGAGCGGAAATCAGGGAAATACAGTCCGGTATCAGCAGAAATAATCCCCACCAGATTGACACCCGGAAAATCATGACCTTTGGCAATCATCTGAGTCCCAAACAGAATATCGCTTTTTTTATTTTCAAAATCAGTAATAATCTTATCATGGGTTCCCTTTCTTCTGGTAGTATCCTGATCCATTCTGGTAATTTTTGAATCCGGAAATAGTCTTTTAAGTTCTTCTTCAACCCTCTGAGTGCCGATTCCCCGATAGGAGATGATCGTTCCTCCGCAGGCAGGACATGAATCGGGAGCTTTTTTCTGAAAACCACATGTATGACACATAAGTAAATGATTCTTCTGATGATAAGTTAAGCTTATATCACAGTTGGGACAGGATTCTATATTTCCGCAGCTCGAACACCGCAAAAAAGTGGAATATCCCCTTCTGTTCTGGAGCAGAATTATCTGAGCCCTGTTTTCCAGTCTCAGGAGTATGTTTTCTTTCAGGACAGGACAGAAAACCCGGGTTTCTTTTTTAATTATTGTTTCTTTATGGTCAATAAGAGTAACTTTCGGCAGCGGTAAATCATCAATACGTTGATTAAGTGTACAGAGTGAATATTTACTTTTTATGGCATTATGATACGATTCAAGACTGGGTGTAGCGGAACCAAGAATAATGACACAGTTATTAATTTTTGCTCTCACTATGGCTGAATCCCGGGCATGATAACGAGGTGCGGGATTTTTTTGTTTATACGATGAATCATGCTCTTCATCGACAATAATGATACCGAGATTGTCCAGCGGGGCAAATAATGCTGATCTTGGCCCAATAGTAATTTTAAACGTCCCATCTTTAATTTTACGCCAGGTGTCATATCTTTCTCCGGTTGACATACGACTGTGAAGCACTGCCACCTGATCACCGAAGTGACTTTTATATCTCTGCACTGCCTGAGGAGTTAGCGATATTTCCGGAATAAGTATAAGTGCTGTATCCCCTCTTTTAAAAACACGTTTAATAGATTCAATATAAACTTGAGTTTTACCGCTTGAAGTAATACCATGAAGTAATATAGGATGAAATTGATTTTTATCAACAGCATCTTTAATAGTCATTAAAGCAGAAATTTGTTCTTTTGTAAGTGTGATGGATTTGGGGGGAATGATCGGTGTATTCTTATATGGATCCCGTATGACTTCTGATTCTGTAAAGTTTATTAATCCTTTTTGCTGAAGACGATTGAGAACATCAATCCTTTCTTTTATTTTTTTTCGCTTGATCCCCTGTTTGTGTTCTAAAAGTATTTCTAATACCCGTGCTTGAGCCGGTGCTTTTTCTTTCAGCTCATATATTTCTTCCGTATGTATTGTTCGGGTAAGATGAATGGATTGCTCATATTGAATCTTTACTTTATTTTTTTTAAACGTTCCGGGAGGGAGAGCTGTTTTCACAACCATTCCCCAGGGAGTCAGATAGTAAGAAGCTATCCATTTAGTAAGTTTAAATACATCAGGAGTCAAAATGGGCTCAGTATCAGTAATATTGATTATTTCCCGGATGTTTTTAAGCCCAGGCTTTTCAGTGAAATCTTCAATTATTCCATATACTTGTCTGTTTCCAAGAGGTACCAGTACTTTCTGTCCTTCTTTTACTTGCTTCCTGAATTTTTCCGGGACTTTATAGGTAAATGTTTGATAGGGAGGATGAGGAAAAATAATATTCACCCATCTGTTGTTATCAGCAGAAGTCATAGAATAAATATAGTAAACAGAAATAAAAAAATCATTATCTTTTTCTTGAAAAACTCTTTAATATATAGTACATTGCATGGTAATGTAAAAGAAATTAATATGGAGTGATTATTGTGAGAAAATCAGTGTTATTAATATGTATCATATCTGCAGTTTGTATTATGACAGTAGGTTGTAGTCATGTGAATCCGGTTTTATCGAAGAGAGTACAACAGAGCCAAGGACCTGATCAAAGAGCTGTTAATAAATACACAGATGGAGTAATACTGGATTTACAGGGTAACTATGCAGGTGCACTGTTAGCGTACCAGGAAGCTTTACTCTATGACTCCACTTCTGCAGAAATTAATCTGGCCATTGCCCGAGATTATCTTCTGTTAGGTAAAGCCGAGAGCGGTAAAAGATTCCTGGACAGAATTCTCAGGTTAGATCCTGATAATATTAAAGCACTGGAGCTTCTGTCAAACGTTATGATACGGCAAAATAAAATCAATGAAGCAGAAAGATATCTTGAAAAAATTATTTCTCTTGACAGTACTAATGTTGAGTCTTTACATAATCTTGCTTTAATATACTTAAAAGAAAGAAAAACAAAGCAGGCAATAGAAATATATAATCGCATACTGGAAGTCAGTGAGTCGTCTGATCCGGAAATACTGTTGAGATTGGGTGATTTATATTTTGAAATAGGACAATATGAGAATGCAGAAAAAGTGTTTTATGAATTCAATAAGATTAATCCTTTTGACGGACATGGATATTATGGCTTGGGTTTGGTAAGAGAAGCTTTAAAAGATACTGCTATGGCAATGGCTAATTATAAAAAATCACTCTCTCTTTCTCCGGGCCTGGAACAGGTGTCTAACCGTTTGGGAGTGTTATTTATTGAACAGAAGAAAATGGAGCAAGGTATAGAATTTTTTAAAGAACAGATAAAACAGGATTCCAGTACAATTCAGAATTGGTTTGTAATTAGTGATTTGTATCAGGAGAAAGGTGACACCTTAAAAGCGATTGATGTATATGAAAAAATGAAAGGCATATTTCCTGATGAAATGCAGGTACGAGCTGAGCTGGGAAAGCTCTATCTTGATAATAATGATAATCAGACAGCTTTTCATGAATTTAATGAAATACAGAAAAAAAGCCCCGAAAATCCTGCCGGCTGGCTTTGGCAGGGAATAAATTTAATTCAAATGGATAGTCTAGATGCAGCAGTAGAGAATCTGCAAAAGGCTTTAGAACTCTCTCCCAATAATCCTCTGGGCAATTATTATTTAGGAGTACTTTATATTCAAAAAGAACGTCCCGGAGAAGCAATACCTCATTTGAAGAATGCACTTATGTTTAACTCCAATTGGATACCAGCATTGATGTCACTGGCAAATTCTTATGAAAATATTAAACAGTACTCTATTGCAGACAGTCTGTATCAGAAAATACTGGAGATTGAGCCAGATAATGCTACTGCATTAAATAATTATGGATATAGTCTTTCAGTCAGGGGAATTAAGCTCGATAAAGCGCTGAGGATGGCTAAAAAAGCTGTCAGAATGAATCCTGAAAATGGTTCTTTTCTTGATACGATGGGATGGATTCTTTATAAAAAAGGCAATTATAAGGAAGCGTTGGAATATTTAGAAAAAGCATTTTCCATACGTCAGGACAGTGCTGAGGTGGCTGACCATTTAGGAGATGTATATAAGAAACTGGGAATGGAGGACAAAGCAAGAAGGAGCTGGGAAAAAGCTCTGGAACTGGAACCGAATAATTCAGCTGTAAAGAATAAAATAAATCAGATTATGGAATAGTCCTATGAAGATACTAAGGGGATGTTCTCGCATTTCGGTATGGTTATGTGCTATTTTTATTTTGCTACTTTTTTCAAAATGTGGAATACCATTTTTATCCTCAAAAGTTGCACCGGCTGTATCATCTCATACATTATTAAATAAAATTCACCAAAAAGTTCAATCATTAAAAAATTTTCAGGGAAAAGCGAAATTACGAATGCTGTCAAGTGAATTTATGTTCAAAGGAAATATTAAAGTAAGCATGAAAAGTCCTGATTCCTTGTGGATGAAGTTTGAAGGACCAATGGGAATTGATATTGCTTTAGTCCGGGTAAGAGGCAAAGAAATGCAGTATTATATTCCATCACAAAAAATTTTATATACAGGATCAGTTGACCGCTTAAGGGATTTAAATTTAGTTCCTTGGAACGTAGAGGTTTCAAATATTATTCAATCATTTTTAGGGGTAATAGATCCTCCTGATACTATATCTGATTCGACCATAGTGTATTCATCCCAGGAAGATGCTTATATTATATCTTTTAATGACGAAGATGTTAAAGAAAAAATCTGGATTAACCCCAGAGGGCCTGTAGTTAGCAGGTGGGAGAGAAGGAATAAACAAGGGAATCCTTTATGGGTATGGGAAGGTGATATGTTTTATAAAAGGGGCAGACTGCGTCTTCCAAAATTTATTCAGATAACCCAGTATAATCCCAGACAGAGAATAACGTTATATTATGAGATAATGGACATAAATCAAAAATTACCGGAAGATTGGTATATAATGAAAATTCCGGAGGGAGTAGAAGAAATTGAACTCTAATGCAAAAGATATAATAAATAAAAGTAATCCTCTGTCCATTGTAATTCCTGTTTTTAATGAGGAAGAATCCATAAAACAACTCTATTCAGAAATTTGTCAGGTAGGGAAAGAAAACAATATTGAGTTCGAAATTATTTATGTAGATGATGGCTCAACTGACGGGACATTCAGGATTATAGAAGATATTTATAATGCAGATAAAAGGGTAAAAGCAATTAAATTCAGAAAGAATAAAGGAAAAGCGGCGGGCCTGGCTGCAGGTTTTTCTGTCTCCAGGGGAGATTTTATTATCACCATGGACGGAGATTTACAGGATGATCCGGCAGAAATACCATCTTTATTAAAAAAACTGGATCAAGGGTATGATCTGGTTTCGGGGTGGAAAATAAAAAGGAAAGATCCGTTATCAAAACGTATTCCTTCTCTTATATATAATAAAGTTACCTCTTTATTATCAAGAATTCCTATCCATGATTTTAATTGCGGATTAAAGATTTACCGCAGAGATGTTATTGAGAAATTAAGATTATACGGTGAATTACATAGGTTTATTCCTGTATTGGCTAAATGGGAAGGATTTAGCATTGGAGAAGTAAAAGTAAATCACAGGAAGAGACGATTTGGTAAAACTAAATATGGATTCAGCCGTTTTTTTAAAGGATTATTTGATTTTATAACGGTGCTTTTTCTCACTAAATATATGAAACGACCGCTGCACTTTTTTGGTATCATAGGGTTGCTGTCTTCATTTTCAGGAGCTGCTATTATTATTTATCTGGTTATTCTGAAATTGAAGAAATTTTCCTATCTCAGTAACAGACCTTTATTATTTATAGGGGTAATGCTTTTAATCATTGGTGTTCAGTTTATTTCCATAGGATTGATTGGAGAAATGATAACCAGAACACATAGTAAAGAGAATAATTTTCCTATCAGTAAAAGACTGGGAGAATAGCGTGCGTATTGTTCTGATAGGGACTGCATTTCCTTTACGGGGCGGGATTGCTCATTATATTGCTCTTCTATTTAAAAATTTAAAGAAAAAAGGACATACAGTAAAAGTTCTATCCTTTAAAAGACAATATCCAAGTCTTTTTTTCCCTGGAAGAACTCAGCAGGATACTGGTAAAGAACTCATACATATAGAATCTGCACCTATACTTGATTCAATTAATCCAGTTACCTGGATTAAGGCTTTTTTCTGGATAAAGAAAGTTCGCCCTCAGCTTTTGATATTTAAATACTGGATGCCGTTTTTTGCTCCCTGTTATGCAACAATTGCCTATCTGAGTAAAATTTTTCTGAATATAAAAACACTTTATATTCTTGATAATGTTATTCCTCACGAGCGGAGAATCGGGGATACCGTGTTAACCAGAATAGGACTGCAGTTTATTGATTTCTTTATTGCTCAGTCTGCATCAGTTCTGAATGATCTTCTACAATTCCGCCCTGATGCTGAATATAAAGAGATACCCCATCCGGTATATGAGATTTTTCCTCCGGCAATATCCAAAGAAAAAGCACGGAAAATTTTACAAATAGACGATAAACGGACAATTCTTTATTTTGGGTTTATCCGTTATTATAAAGGCGTCAGATATCTCATAAAAGCCATGCCTTTGATACTTGATTCCATGGATGTAAAACTTTTAATTTGTGGTGAATTTTATGAAGGAAGAGAAGAGCTTCTTTCATTAATTGAAGAACTGAAGCTTAATAGTAAGGTGATGGTAATTGATTCATTTATTCCAAACGAAAAAGTGGGACACTATTTTTGTGCTGCAGATCTGGTTGTTCTTCCTTATGTAACAGCTACTCAAAGTGGAATTGTACAAATTGCATATCATTATCAAAAACCGGTTGTGGTTACCTCTGTGGGGGGACTTCCAGAAGTTGTTAAAGACGGGAAATGCGGTTATGTAGTCAATCCTCGTGATCCTGCAGCAATTGCTGAAAAGGTACAGAGATTTTATCAGCAGGATAAAGAAACTGAGTTCAGGAAAAATATTAAAACCGAAAAACAGAAATATTCCTGGGACAGAATGACTGAAGCTATTGAAGATTTTATGGTATAATTGAAAAATAAATTGAATTGATGTTATATTTAATGCACGAAAACCAGCAGAGAAAAAATATTTTAAAAATATTTATTAAAGGTAGGACTTTAAAGGGGCTCTGCTGGTTTTCGTTTAATCCGTTTATTATTAACAATAATATTTTTTTACTATAAAAAGATAAAAAATCTTTTGTAATTTGTCAAGTAAAAATTGTTTGACGGGTTATTTGTTTCAAGGGAGAATATTTTGGAATATACATCTGTAAAAGATAAGATTGCGGATTTAATGCGGAACAGTGTTCTGATACGGAAATTTTTTTACAGGATAACCGGTGTTATTTTTTTAAGGGAATGGTATATTAAAAGGACAGTTCTCACCATATTTCCGGATAAAAATAGTGTTAAAGATATACTGGATGCTGGTTCCGGTTTCGGTCAGTACTGTTATTATTGCAGAAGAAAATTCCCTCAGGCGGATATTTTAGGTGTGGATATCAATAATGACTACATAGATGACTGCAACCGATTTGTTCAGAAGGCAAATATTGAGAATATGCAATTTCAGAAAAAAGATCTGACAGAAGTCAATTATAACAATCGGTTTGATCTGATACTGTCAGTAGATGTACTGGAACATATAAAAAATGACACCCGGCTTTTATCCATTTTTAAAAAAGCAGTTAAACCGGAGGGTTTTGTAGTTATCTCCACTCCAACAGTATACAGAAAACATCAGGAGGACGGGATATTTGTGGATGAGCATGAACGGGAGGGTTATATTGAAGAGGATATTGTGGGGAAACTGAAAAACAGTGGTTTTTCCAAAGTTTACATTACGTACAGTTATGGTATGTGGGGAGATCTTTCCTGGAGACTAGGTGTCAGAAATTTTATGAAGATTTCTCAGTATGGTTTAGCAGGCAAAATTATTGCATTGTTATATTTTATAGTGCTTTTTCCTCTGGTTTTTTTGTTTATGGTACTGGATTACTTCCGGCATAATAAGACCGGTACAGGTTTTGTAATTGTGGCAAAAGGATAAACTATTTTAAACCATTTGGTTAAGTTAAAATAAAGTTTGATTTTTGTAATTGTGATAATATTGTATTATAATATTTTTGCTTATAAGCAAAAAAAAGAGCGTATATTTTTGCTTATAAGCAAAAATATACTTGTATTTTATAAATTTTTTTTGTTATTTTTATTAAATAAAAGAAGTCGATGTTACTGAGATTATATTATGCTAAGAAAAAGATATTTAACCGGAAATATTTTAAATGATCTATCTGAAAAAATGGTATTTTTAGGAGGTGCAAGACAAGTAGGTAAAACTACTCTTGCCAGAAAATTAATTGCACCTTCTTTCCAAAATCCATTTTATTTTAACTGGGATAACAGAACAGATCGGAAAAAAATAATTCAGGGAGAAATACCTGGAAATAGTGATTTTATTATTTTTGATGAGATACATAAATATAAGCATTGGAAGGGTTTTATTAAAGGCGAATATGATGTCTATAAAGATAAAATAAGATTTCTGATTACCGGAAGCGCCAGATTAAATATTTATCGAAAAGGAGGAGACTCTCTTTTGGGGAGATATCATTATTATACTCTACATCCATTTTCTTTGGCTGAAATTCTTATGATCAAAAATACTATTTCTGTTACAGAAGAATTATTATTTCCAAGTAGTAATAACAGTGAAGATTTAAATAGTTTAGAACGCTTTGGTGGGTTTCCTGAGATTTTCATTAAACAGAATGAAAGAACTTTACGAAGATGGCATAATGAAAGAATTGAAAGATTGTTTCGGGAAGATATAAGGGATTTGGAAACAGTAAGAGATATTAGCAGTATGCAATTATTAAGTGATTTATTACCTGAAAGAGTAGGATCACCTTTATCTATTAACAGTTTAAGAGAGGATTTGGAAGTGAGTCATAGAGCGGTTACAAATTGGCTTAATATATTAGAACTATTTTATTATCATTTCAGGATTTACCCATTTAATAAAAGAAAAATCAGGTCTATAAAGAAGGGACCTAAATTATATTTATTTGATTGGTCAGAAGTGCAAGATGAATCTGCAAGATTTGAAAATATGTTAGCTTCTCATTTACTAAAATTAGTTCATTATTTATATGAATATGAGGGATATAACGTTAAGCTTAATTATTTAAGAAATGTGGATAAAAAAGAAGTAGATTTTTTTGTGACTGCTAGTGGAAAACCTTGGTTTTGTGTTGAAGCAAAACTTCAAGATACCTCTATATCACCATCAATTTTTTATTTTAAAGATCGATTGAACATTCCTTATTGTTACCAAGTTGTAAAAAAACCATCTATAGATATATTAAAGAATGGTGTTAGAATTATTTCTGCTGATCGGTTTTGTGCCGGTTTAATATAATGTTCATGGTAAAATTTGTAATTAGTAATTTATAGTTTTCAATTTAACTGTCCAGTTCTTCACATGCCTTATATATATTTTCAAACACTTGGGGGATGTCTTTTTCATTCAGGCTGGAAAATGCAATTCTCAGATATTTGTCTTCAGCGATCAATCCCGTATCGTATTTTTGAAGTAATATTTTTCTTAAGGCTTCAGTATCAATTCCATCTTTAATTTTCACACACATAAAGTATCCGGAGTTATAAGGGTAGGCAGTGAAAAAATTGTTATATTTCTCTTCTCTGGATTCCAGTATCTTTTTAACTCTGAGATATCTTGAATATAATAAATCAAATTTTTCCTGCATTTCTTTTTTATAATTATTTGTATTTAAGGTATTGATAAGCAGACTCTGGGATATTCGGTTAACACTGGATATACTGGCTCTGATAACTCCGGCAGTTTTATGTTCAAGCGCAGTATAAGTCTCTTTGTCCATGGATTTTGAATTATAGGTTATAAATCCTATGCGGAATCCCCAGGCATAATATTCTTTAGTGGCACCATCGATTTTTACAGACAGAATATTTTCATGTAAATTATAAAGGTGAGAGAAAAAGGATTCCTTTATAGTATTTTTTTCATATGCTAATCCGAAATAAGCATCATCAAGTATGACTGCAATTTTATTGCCCTTTTCAGCACTATTCAGTATTATTTGTTTTAATGTTGCTGCTTCCTGTTCTGTTATTGTATACCCTGTGGGATTATGTGGAAAATTCATAATAACTATCTGTTTTCCTGTACAGGTTTGCAGTGTTTTCTCAAAGCTTTCTGTATCGAATCCGTTTTTAAAGGTGTTAAATGTTATAAATTCTGCATTATAGCAGGATTTGTAGATAAGGTTATAATTACCCCAGTATATATTACTTAAAATAATTTTATCGCCAGGGTCCAGAAATAGAAATCCTGCAATATTCAAAGCATGAGTAAGTCCGTTGGTAATAAGTGGCAGACTTATTGAGTCTTTAAGAGTTGGATTTTTTTCAAATAATAATTCTTTCCATTTTTTTCTTAACTCAGGGATTCCATAACTGGGAGCGTAGGGAACAATATCTTCAGGAGAAAGTGAAACAGTATTTTGTATAGAAGTGAGACAGACAGGGTTACCGTTATTTTCCATAGCCATTCCAATTGAGCCATTGAAACTGGCATTTTTAGCTTCTTTTCCCTGTTTCACTATACCATGCTTTGGGAAATAGATTGATTTTCCTTTGTCAGAAAGAAGAGAATAAACTGTATGAGATTTTTCATTTAGAATTTGATTTAATTCTAAAGCCTCTGGATGATATCTATTTTTCATTTGTAGTCCTTGCTGATAAGTAATTTTTTTTATACAAAAGTTCTGCTATTAAGACAGCTCCTCCGGCAGCACCCCGGATAGTATTATGTGACAGTGCTACAAATTTCCAGTCCAGTACCGGATCTTTTCGTAAGCGGCCGAAACTAATTGCCATGGCTTTGTCCAGATCCCTGTCCAGCTTGGTCTGCGGTCTGCTGTTATCGTCAAAATAGTACAGGAACTTTTCAGGTGATGAAGGAAGGTTAAGGTTATCCAGAGGATTATCAAAAGAATTAATGGCATCAATGATTTCTTTGTATTCAGGATTTTTTTTGAATTGTACACTGACAGAGACAAGATGACCATCACTGACTGGTACACGGATACAGGTAGATGAAATAACAGGTGTTTTACTGCTAACGATTCTATTGTTCTCAATGTCACCCCATATTTTCAGGGGTTCCTGTTCGGATTTTTCTTCTTCACCGGAAATGTAGGGGATAACATTATCAGCCATCTCCGGCCAGGTTTTCAAAGTTTTGCCTGCTCCAGAAACAGCCTGATAGGTTGATACCACAACCTTTTCAATATGAAATGTTTTTAAGGCATGCAGAACCGGGACATAGGATTGTATAGAACAATTCGGTTTAACAGCAATAAAACCCTGATCCCAATTTCTGTTTTTTTTCTGTATAGCAATAACATCTAAATGATGAGGATTTATTTCAGGAATTACCATAGGAACATCCGCTGTCCATCTGTGTGCTGAATTACAGGATACAACCGGGATCCCATTTGCAGCATAATTTTCTTCCAGTCTTCTGACAATTGATTTATCCATACTGACTGCTGAAAACAGTAAATTTATTTTTTCAGATATAGTATTAATATCAGTGTTTACATTATATACTGTTAAGTTTTTTATAGGTTTAGGTATGGCAGTATTATCTATCCAGCGTCCCCTTACAGCGTCTGAGTAAGGCACTTGTGCTGATCTGGGTGATGCAGCAACACAGCTGACTTTGAACCAGGGGTGTTTGGATAAAAGGCATATGAGTTTTTGGCCTACCGTTCCGGTTGCTCCCAGAATGCCGACAGGGACTTTTTTTGGATTATTTGAGTGTTTTTTCATGCAGTAAATATACAAAAATATTTAGTATTTGCAAAATATTTATTTTCCTGTAATTGGTTAAAATTTGTTCAGTTGGATTAATTTCGGTTGATATTTGTTAGAATTATGCTATATTTAATAATGAAAATATTATTTTTTATGCTTAAATTCATTAGAAGCAGTAACTTATATTCGGATAGTATTTTTCTGGCATTTTTTTTGCTTAGTTAATTAACCATGAATAAAAATATTATTAATGCCTGAGGAGGAATAGATTTATGGAGGCTATCATACATAGAATAAAAAAAGTTTGGTTTATAAGTATAGTATTTACTTGCATATTATCAGGGACCATACATGCCCAGATTAAAATAATGCCTTTGGGAAATTCAATTACCTGGGGTAAAGCGCATAATGCTGCTCCTATACCTGGTGAACATGGATATAGGGATCATTTATTTGACAATCTTTATAATGCAGGATACAATATTGAATTTGTCGGGCCACAAAACGATGATGATTATGACGGTGAATGGCATGACGGAGCAACCATAGAACAGTTTATCCCGGATGCATATTTCCCTTCATACAGTCCGGATTTGCAGCCCCAGCCTAATAATCCTTTTGATATAGAAGTTACTCTTGACAATCTTCGTATGGCAGGAAAATTTCCTGATATTATACTGCTCCATATCGGAACAAACGATATGGGCTCTGACCAGCCGATTGCCGGTGGTTTTCGTGTTTCTGTTCAGGAAGAACTGGAAAATCTTTTACAGGCCCTGCTGGATTATGATGAAGGCGGTAATGCAATTGATAATGTATTCTTATGTAAGATAATACCCAGAGCACCGTTTAATGATTACCCGGGTGTTAATGCCAGGATTTTAGATTATAATTCCAAAATTGATATTATATATGATAATTTAAGCAATGATGAACAGGGCAGAGTGACAATAATAAATATGCACGCTGCTCTTTACAGTAATCAGAATGAATATTACGGACAGGATGACGGTCCTATCAGTCCTAACGAAGATCATATTCATCCCAATGAGGACGGATATATAAAAATGGCAGATGTATTCAGTATGTATATAGAAAATGAACTAGCTCTTTCTGTAAGAGAGGATTTTTCTGTTTTCCCCGGCCGTTTAAATGATAAGGAAAATTGGACCGCAAGCAGCTCGATTTTAGTGACTAATTCAATTGGCGGATATATATATACATTTGATACAGGTTCTTCCTGGCAGGGTAAAGCTATATGGCATAATTCCAGAGGCTTTAATTCTATGACCATGGGATATCATGTGCAATCGAGCTCTGATAACAGTATCACCAGCGGAGTGGGACTGCTGGTGGCATGTGATACCACTGATATATCTATTGTAAACGGATATATGCTATTTGTCTATGACGGATATGTCAGACTGCATAAAATGGTGAACGGAATAATTTCAGATCAGATTGCGCGGAAAGCATTTCTGAATCCTCGTAATGGTGATAGTTTGTCAGTTACGTATATAATAACTGAAACCAGAACTAACTTCAGTGTTAAGCTTATGAATGAAATAAATCCGCCTCCTTCTAATCCAAAAGAGGTGATATTTGAAATGAGTGATTACTTAAATAAACCTCCGCTGGATCCTGATACAAAATATTATTCCGGAGTGACCTTTCGCGGAAGCACCCCGGAGAAAGATCTTAAGATAGATTTTGTTAAAGTGTCAACTTCATATGAGGATCTGGTGTCTCCGAACCGAATCACTAATCTGACACCGATTTCCAAGACAGCTTCCAGTATAACACTACAGTGGTCTGCAGTAGGAGATGATGGGTTCACCGGTCAGGCATCGAGTTATGATATCAGATATTCCACTGAGTCTATAACCACAGATAATTTTAAAGATGCCAATGTTGTCGGTAGTATACCGCAACCTGCAGACTGCGGTGACGGTTCCTCCCGACCGACTCAGAGTGTCACTGTTGAAGGTCTGCTGGCGAATACAGATTATTATTTTGCTATTAAAACAATTGATGACTGGGGAAACAGCGGAGATTTATCTACGACAGTATCATCCAGAACAGCAAAAAGAAATTTGATTACTGATGAATTGGATGACAGTGAAGTATTTGCCAGTAACTGGGTATACAATCCGGATGAATACAAAATAAATGAAGACACCGGAGAGCTGTATAATGATTATCAGACCGAGGACTGGGGGAGTATAGCAATTTATAAAGATGGTACAAATCCCTCGGAAGTCAGAATGGTGTGGGGTAACAGTGTACAGGATCCTCAAAGCGGAGAGATTGCCAACGGCGGATTTGTTTTACTCGCCAGTGATACAAGCACTTCAGCAAACGGTTACTTGTTATTTGTCCGTAACCAGTTGGATGTAATATATTTATTTCGTATAGATAATGGAATAATTGCTGATGCTACTGAATCACGATTAGATGCTGTTCCTTTAGATATTGAAAATTTAGGCGGATATCCGGGAGCAGGGGATACATTAGCAGTAATTATTAATACAGATAATGATGCCTATAACAGATTTGATTTATTTATAAAAAGAGGAATAGCCGGATCATCCTGGCGGGCAGCTTCCAGGTTTGCTTTATATGATTATGAAAAATTGTTCGGGAATAAAGAAGAAAACTATGCAGGTATAATGCTTACTCAGAAGGCAGATAACAATGATAATGCTGTGACTTCTTTTGCAACTTCATTTATGAGAACGAATGCAGAATATATTGAAGCTGTAGGTCCAGTATCATTACCTTCCGATACAGTAAATAAAGAATTAGAGCAGGAACTGCAGGTAAGGGTATATGATAAGAACAATATTTTCCTTCCTGACTGGCCTGTATATTTTAATATTACGCAAGGAAGCGGGAGTATCGGATCAGGAGAAATAAATAATGACAGACTGTATATTGAGGCAGAATGGTATACTTCCATAGAAACCCCTATGGTTGAAATTGATGATCAGACCGCCTCAGGCGGAAAGTATATAAAATCCTCCCAGGAGACCCCGGATAGAACCGGATATGCTGAATACAAGATATATATTGATCAGGCAGGTACGTATACGCTTTATGCTCGTACCAAGTGGGCACAGAATGATTATAAGGGATGGAATTTTGCTGTTGTTTTTGATGAAGGTACAGCCAATGAAGAAGAATTTACGTGGTATATTCAGCAGAAACAGGGTGGAAGTCCTAACTGGATATGGGATGTAGTACAGGTAGGATACAAAGGTGAGAATTTTACCCGGCAACTCAGTAAAGGAATGCATACGCTGAAAATCAAAACTGTCCATGCAGATGTTCCCCTGGACAAGTTACTGATGACCAGAGAAGAGGGGTATATAAATGTTCCGGATAGTGAACCCAATAATGCGGTTTTAACCAATGACAATGGAATAGCTACTGCTACCTGGACCCTGGGCACCATTGCGGATGATAAAAGTACTCCTGATACAAATGAAGGATTGAATAAGATTATTGCCAGACCTTTAGGAGCTGAAAATTCAGTGACTTTTGAAGCTGAAGCTATACCGGATATACCAAGTTCATTATTAAAATTAAATGATAATCAATATGGAGATGCAGGTACCCAGCTGCCAAAACCGTTTGTGATTACTTTGCTGGATGCATATCAGAATAAAGTACCTAATCATAAGGTTAATTTTGAAATTGTAAATTCTTTAGATGGAAGTCTCTCTGATACAAGTGTTGTTTCTGATGAATTTGGAAAAGCATCGACGTATTTGACGCTTGGACGTCAGGATACTTTATATGAGGTGTTGGCTACTTTTGAAGGATATACAGGTCAGCAAATCAAGTTTAAGGGTCGGGTAAACAGAGGATCTGGTTTAGTGGGTAAACTGCTTCCTGTTTCACTTCAGGCAGATCAAAAATTGTATATTAATGAAACTTTTGAAGAGATTTTACAGGTACAGGTTTTAGATGATGCAACTCCGCCTTTACCAATAAAAAATACACCTGTTACTTTTGAAGTAATAAAAGGAGAGGCATCAGTTGCGGAACATCGGTTTTATACTGATAATCTGGGAATTGCTAAAGGAAATATTACCATGGGGCCTGATCCAGGGGAAGTGATAGTTCTTGCCCGGACCAGTCTGCATTCTGATACTGTGTTAGTTGATACAGCATTTTATAAAATCTCTGAGATATATAAACCTCAGGGGAGTGGAGATAATCAGAAAGCCAAGGCAGGAACGATATTTAGATATCCTTTAAAAATTTATGCAAGTTCGCCTTCTGGTGCTCCAGCTGGTGGAATTCCCATCATTTATGAGACCGAGGGACATGGATTTGAATTCAGCGGCGGAGGAGAAGTTGCCTTTGATACCACCGATTATCCTGATGGTGTTGCATCTATCAGGGTAAGAGCTGGTCAATACCATGGTAAATACAGTAATATTATCGAAGCATCGGCAACAGATGGATTTTATCCGGTAAAAGGGTCACCTAAACATTTTACCTTATATGTTTCCTCGGATGCTGACAAGTTGTTAAAAATTGAAGGTGACAGCCTTTCCGGAGTAGTAGGTGAAATTGTTGGTCCCTTAAAAGTGAAAATGATTGATAGTGAAGGCAAACCAGTTGTTAATCAACCGCTGATTTATAAAGTTACTGCAGGGGATGGATATTTTAGCGGTGAAACACCTAAGGATTCATTAGTTTTTTATTCTGATCACAGCGGTTTAGCTTCTGCCTGGTTAACCCTGGGACCCAAAGTAGGTAAATATAATAACGAAGTTACAGTGTATTTTAATAATGCCTATAATCATCGAGAAGTAAAATTTCATCTTTCAGCTGTTGTTTCGAGTGCGGATACCATGTTTACCCTCTCACCTTCTCATATTACAGGGACAGTAGGGAAACCAGTAAATGTTAAAGTCAAAGTGATGGATGATACAAAACCAGGGAATCCTGTAAAAGATGTAACGGTTAACTGGTCAGTAATTGAAGGTGGAGGTTATCTAAATGGTGAAGAGGATACAACTACTGTTGTCGCAACTGATGATAGCGGCAAAGCTTCTATAGACTGGGTATTGGGAGAAAAAGCAGGTGCAGATAATAATATATTAAAAATTTCTGCCAGTAACGGAGTGAATATATTAAAGGGAGCTCCCATATATATTTATGCCACTGCTGAAGCAGATTCTGTTGATCCGGATTCATCAAGAATTGATGCTACCCCAACCATAGAAGCTTCTGGAAGAGATTCTGCAGAAGTAATCATAACATTGTATGATAAATATAATAATCCGATATCTGGTAAAACAGTGACTATCAAGGTACTTCCTAAGGATAGAATACATATATATGGACCAGAAAAGCCGACTGATGAGAATGGACAAGCAAGTGCAACTTTTGTTTCCTATTCTGCAGGTCAGAAGATCGTGTATGCACAAGTAACTGATGAAAATATTCAGTTAAATACGGTTGATACTGTATCTGTTAATGCTACTGAAGCCGCTTATATCAAGAAATATAATGAAAAAGATACTGATCATCAGGTAGGAAATATCAATACAGTTTTAAAGTATCCTTTGATGGTGGAAGTAACAGATGCAAATCAAAATCCTAAACAGGGAATACCTGTTACTTTTCAGGTCTCTGATGGTGGAGGCGAAATTTTAGAAAAACAGCCAGTTGTCAGTAATGAGCAGGGATTAGCACAATCTCAGTTGATTTTAGGACCAGAGACAGGACTGAATATCGTAGAAGTAACTGCAGATGTTTCTATTGTGAGTTCTTTAAATTTCGAAGCCACTGCTGAGGATAATGAAGCATATAAGATTGATAATGTAACTTCTTTAGCTTTGAATGGAAAAGCCGGAGAACAGTTAACTGATACTTTAAGAGTCAGAGTTGTTGATAATAATGACAGATTTGTCTATGATGTTCCGGTTACTTTTGAAACTGAAGGAGGTGGTGAAGTCTCACATACTTCTATGAAAACTAATGAATGGGGACAAGCTTGGACATTATTTACTGCTGGTGATCAAAGCGGAACCCAAAATTATGTTAAGGCAATAAACAGGAATTTAGCGGGTTCACCTGTTGAATTTAAAGTTTTTGTTAGTTCCGGTTTACCGAGAAATATTAATTATATTGATCCGGGAGACAGAACCAGACAAGGGTATCTTGAATCGAATAATACAGTTGAAGCCATAGTTACTGACAAATTTGGCAATAAAGTAAAAGATGTACCCATTATTTTTACAGTTATACAGGGAGATGCCACTATCGAAAGTAGTCAGGAATATATGGTAGAGACCAATACAGGCGGAGTTGCCAGTGCTTCTATAGCAATTGGGAATTCGATTGAAACTATAATTATTGAAGCCACTAATAATCAGCTTAAGGGGTCACCTCTGGAATTTATTATATATCCGCAGCCGGACCAGGCAGCAGAAATGATAATTGTGCGTGGAAATAATCAGAAAGGTACTATCGGACATATTCTGCCAGATCCGCTTATGGTTAAAGTAGTAGATCAATTCGGTAACCCTGTTTCAGCTACTTCAGTTACCTTTACAAAAGAAGGTGATGGTGAAATTATCGGAGCACAGCCGGTTTTGAGTGATAGTAATGGTCATGCTATGGTTAAATTCCAGGCTGGAAACACAACTGGTGAAGCAGTTATAACAGCTGTTTCAAAAAATGTAGTGGAATTTCATGTGGAAGCAGTTGAAAATGAATATTTTCCGGTTATTTCAAATAAGCAAAGTTTACTTGATAATTCACCTTATCAGATAAATGAAAATAATCCCTGGCCTCTTACTATTGCTGTTTATGCGAGCGATAATGATCTACAGGATGTATTATCGTTTCACGCATATCAGGAAGGATTTATTGATCTTCCGGAAGGTGCAGGAATAATCAAAAATACTGAGACCACTGCAACCTTTACCTGGACACCTAATAATAAACAGGCTGGAAACTATTCAATCGTTTTACGAGTTACTGACGATAAAGGAGGATATGATACAGTTACCTTGCCGATAGAAGTGATAAATAATAACAGAATTCCAACCATTAAATCAACACTTCCTGTATCCAGAGATACAACTGTGAATGCAGGCAGCGAGGTAATGTTCTGGGTTGAAGCAGAGGATCCGGACAGAGATCAGCTAACCTACAGGTGGGAAGTAGAGGGACAGGTGGTTCAGAATAATAATTATTCAGTATATTATCATAAAATTGATAAAGATTATTCCGGGGATGATAATATTAATGTCAAAGTACGTATCAGTGATGACGGAGGAGTTTCATTTGCCAGTGAATATACCTGGACGGTAGAGGTAATTCAAACCAGTATACAGCTTGCATCATATTTTATACAATTTGACAAAAATACTAATGGTGTGGATATTAATTGGTCTACCTCGTTTGAAAATAACAATCAAGGATTTAATATTCTGCGCAGCATCACTGAATCAGGCCCGTATCATAAGATCAACAGTTCTCTTATTCAGCCAAATGGAGAAGGCGTTTATCACTATAAAGATACCAGAGTTCAGGTTGGTGTTACCTATTTTTATAAAGTTGCTGATGTAGATGAGTATGGATACAGCACCGAACACTCTCCCTTGATGATCAAAGTCCCGGCCCCGGAAAAATTCATACTTTCTCAGAATTATCCCAATCCTTTTAATCCGGTAACCAGAATTCATTATGAGATTCCGGAAGCTGGTACAGTTAATTTGGCGGTATATAATATGATGGGACAGCAGATTAAAGTGATTGTCAATGAATTTAAGACCCCCGGATTTTATGAAGTTGACTGGAACGGCAGAAACGAACAGGGAGCAGAAGTTTCTACAGGTATATATATCTATCGGTTAAGTACAGAGAATAATACATTAATCAGGAGAATGGTTAAGCTGAAATAGTAGTAGATGTAATAACTGATGAGAATATACATAAGAAAAATTTATGGGGATATAGTGTGCTAAAGCTTTAAATACAGATAAACAGTGAGTAAGATTATAAAAAAAGAAGCCCACGGAAATTAAACTTGAATAATGTATATATTGCAGTTTTTCGTGGGCAAAATTTTGTTGTGAGCAGAGGAATATACTATATTAAGCGGATTATCATAAAGGTGAAAAGAATTTTGATTAATTGGTTGAAAACAAATTAAAATTGTTATACATTAATTTCGAAGATGCGTTATAATAGAAAAAATATAATAGCTGTTTTATTAGTGATTTTTTGTACTTTAGTTACTTTTGAGTCATTAATGAGTCAAATCAGTATTAGTATCCCAGATACAACTGTATGCTATAATTATGAGTTTTCTCTTCCGGTTCAGATCAGTTCTGCAGTTGATGATACTATAATGGCTTATCATCTTCAGTTTAGTTATAATCCCAAGCTTATCGAAATATACGGCGCCTCTCAGAAAGGAACTTTAACTGAAGAATGGGGCGAGCCCTATTATAACCCATTATCCGGTGATTTTCGTGTTGTAAGTTTTTCTACAGAATCTTTATTTATTAATGCTCTGGACAGCCTTGATACCTTATTATTTATAGATGTACGGGTCATTAAGGATGTTGTGAGGGAGACAGATATTAATATTCAACAGGCTTTATTCTATGATGTTGAGGGACAGCTCGAAATTGATATTTCTTCTGAATCCGGAGCAATACTAAACATTATTCATAATGAACCACCTTATATTGGTAATATTGAAGACATAAAATTTTTCGAAGACAGTACCTATACTTTTAATATTTTTTCGAATATTGGTGATCCTGACAATACAATTGATGAATTAGATATCAGTATACAGGGCAGCGAATATTTTACCTGTGTTTATGAAGAACAAAATTTAACCATAGTTCCTGCTCCGCACTGGAGTGGTGTGACAACATTGGCACTGACTGTTACTGATATTTATAAATATTCTGATTCTGATACTTTTCAAGTAACGGTTCTTCCTCTGGATGATGATCCTCTACCTTTTAACTTGATAAGTCCTCAGGATACTACCATACAAAGCGGAGAAAATGAAATTGAATTTTTCTGGGAAGAATCTGAGAATGTAGACAATAATGATTCGATTACCTATACATTTTATTTAGGTGCAGATTCAACTTTTCAATCCGGTGTTGAAAGAAAACATACGTCACTTCTCAGAGAATCGATTTTATTGATTTTTACAGTTGAAGAAGGAGTATATTATTGGGGTGTCAGAGCGATAGATTCCAACGGCAATGCTGTATGGTGTAATGATAAATACAGAAAATTGACAGTTCCTTATTCAGACATTAATGATCCTGATACTAATCCGTTGAAAAAATTTAAGATAAATCAAAATTATCCAAATCCTTTTAATTCTCACACCAGAATTGATTATCAATTACCCCAATCAGCCCATATAAAAATTGAAGTTTATGATTTAAAGGGCAGATATATTAAAACATTAGTAGATGAGTATATGATGTTCGGCAGTCATTCAGTAGTGTGGAACGGTCAGGACAACCATAATAATTCTCTGAGTTCTGGTGTTTATATTATCAGTTTCAAGGCAGATGATATAATAAAAATGAGAAAGGTTGTATTTGTTAAATAGAAATTATAACTTTTTTATATTATTTATATTCTTAATCATTGTGTCCGTGGTAAGTAATGTGTTTAGCAGTACTCCTATACCCCTCATTGATACAAATGACGCTGAAGAAAATACCAGTTATTCAATAACCATTGATACAAATCCAGCTGGTTTAATATTTGAAGTTGACAGTGTTGAATATACTGCTCCCTATACTTTTCAATGGAGCGAGGGGGAAACATATCTGCTTTCTGCACCATCTCCGCAAGACAGCAGCAGTGAATTCCGGTACGCCTTTAATAACTGGGAAGATGGCGGAGAACAAACACACATCTATACTGTTCCGGATTATGATGACACCTTAACAGTACATTTTAAAAAACAATTCAAACTGGCAGTAGTTTCACTACACGGCAACCCACAGGGGGCTGGATGGTATGATGCTGACAGTTCAGCAATCATTTCGGTTTCGACGCCAGTGATAGAAAATTCTGTTAAATATATTTTTGATTACTGGATGGGCGATCATTATGATTCTACTTCTACTGCAACTGTTGTTATGAATACCAGTAAAACTGTATATGCTGTCTGGGCTGTGCAGTATTTTTTAACCACAGGAATTATTCCTGATGCCAGCGGAACTATCACTCCTTCACCTCCCGGACAGTGGGTTGATGCTGAGAGTGATATTACAGTAAGTGCCTCTTCGTACAGTGGGTATGAGTTTATCGGGTGGTCAGGAAGTGTGTCCGGGGAGAAGAACCCACTTACCATTACCATGTCTGAACCCGAGACTATTTATGCTAACTTTGGTAAAAAAGTATATATAACCATTAACACTCAGCCTCCGGGATTACAATTCTATGCTAATGCTGTGTTATATACTGCCCCCCACACATTCTTTTGGACTGAAGGTAGTTTATATTATTTAAAGGCGGAATCTCCTCAGCCTTTCAGTCAGGGCAGTCGTTATGTGTTTTCTTCCTGGAGTGATGGTGCAGATATAGCACGCACTTATCAAGTTCCGGGTACTAATGATAATCTGAGTATTAACTTTAAAAAACAGTATTATTTATCTCTTGATACTCCGCACGGCAATCCTCAGGGGGAAGGATGGTATGATGAAAATAAAAATGTGTCCTTTTCAGTCACAACCCCGGAAGTTGACAGTACTACCCGCTATCTGTTTAACAGCTGGGGAGGTGATTACAGCGGGACAACTCCTTCCGGTTCTGTAACCATGAACAGTCCTAAAATCATTACCGCTTCCTGGGATACACAATATTATCTTACCCTTAATTCTCCATATGGGAATCCGCAGGGTGAAAAATGGTATGATTCGGGGGCAACAGCCTCGTTTTCTCTCACTTCACCTATAGGAGATGATTTTACCAGATATTTTTTTGATCATTGGAGCGGAGATTATTCCGGGACTGAAACTTCCGGTTCTGTAATCATGAATGATGCCAAGATTATTACGGCTCACTGGATTGCCCAGCATTATCTTTCTCTGTCAGAACTGCCAGATGAAGGAGGAAATATTTCTCATTCACCACCGGGAAGCTGGTATGAAGAAGACAGTGAAGTGGAACTGAATGCCTCTGCAGCGGAGGGCTATCGATTCACAGGCTGGTCCGGAGACCTGTCCGGTTCTGAGGGTTCTGTAATGGTTACTATGTCAGAGCCAAAAGATATTGCGGCACATTTTAAAAAAGAGATTCTGATTACAATTACCACTGATCCACATGGGCTTAAATTTACTGCTGATGATACTTTGTATACTGATTCCCATACTTTTACCTGGTTAGAGAATTCACAACATTATCTCGATGCAGATTCTGTGCAATCTCTGGATAATACAATCCGTTATAAATTTTACACCTGGAGTAACCAGGCAGAAAAGCGTCAGTTATATACTGTGCCTCTTACGAACAGTACAGTTACTGTTCGTTTTTATACTCAATATTATCTCACAGTAAACTCATCCTACGGTAATCCTGAAGGTGAGGGTTGGTATAACCGGGATTCCACAGCTGTTATTTCAGTAGACAGATATCACTATGACGACCAAACGCGGCACAAATTCGTAAATTGGTCAGATGATGTGCATGGAGATACATCAGTTGTGGTTCCATTGATTATGGATTCTCCTAAAATGGTAACAGCAAACTGGCAGAAACAGTATCATCTTACAGTTGACAATTCAGGATATGGTATTGCCCGGGGAGACGGCTGGTATGACGAGGGATCAAAGGCAGTTTTTTCTATAGCTCCGCCTATTATTACTATGGAAGGTGATTCCCAGTATGTATTTATTGAATGGATAGGAAGTGGAAAAGGAGCATACAGCGGAGGGGATATTTCTCACAATATAACCATTAATAATCCTGTAAGTGAGAAAGCTCACTGGGATTTGCACTATAAGGTTACCACATCCACAGTTCCAGCCTGGGGTGGATCTATACAGTTCAGCAGTGGCAATGAATGGTATAATAAAGGTGAAAGAGTAACAGTCACTGCTATACCTGCTGGTAATACGGATTACGAATTTTCCTACTGGAGCGGCGATCTGAGTGGCAATGCTAATCCGGAAAATATTATTATTGATAATCCCAAAAATATATGTGCCCATTTTATTATACGAGGTACAGTTACTGTAACAACTGATCCGGAGGGAATTCCTATCACAGTCGATGATACAGATTATATATCACCAAAACAATTCAAATGGATTTCGGGAACAATTCATACAATCGGAACTACTGATTCATACAGTCCGTTAAACGGAGTGAAATTTATATTTGATGAGTGGAATAACAAAGGGAAACGTATTCAGACAATCGAGGCCGGAGTAAACAGTTTATACAGAGCAATTTTTATGACAAAATACTATTTGTCAACTGCTGTTACTCCTCCGGAGGGTGGTGAAATACTGCCTGAGTCGGACTGGTTTTATAAAGATTCAATCGTAACAGTACAGGTCAGCTCTGAACCAGGATTTGAATTTGTAAACTGGAAGGGAGATTTAACCGGCAGTTATAATCCTGATGAAATTATCATGAGTTCTCCGAGAAATATAACCGCAGAAATGAGACAAACAACAGGAATTGGTGAAGCTGGTGAGATTCCTACAGATTATATATTAAAACAGAATCAGCCGAACCCGTTTAATCCTGAAACAATGATTGCGTTTTCTGTCCCCCAAAATTGTATTATTGAACTTTCAGTATACAATACCAGAGGACAACATATTAGAACATTGTGTAAGGAAGTAAAAAGCAGAGGAAAACATACTATTATCTGGGATGGAACTAATGATGTGGGGGAAGATGTAAGCAGCGGGATTTATTTTTATATTTTAAGAACGGATGAAGCAATAAAGAAAAGAAAATGTATACTCTTAAGATAAGATGGAGAATATGCGGCCATATTTAATACAACATTTACTGGAAGAATCAGGTGAAAAATTTCCTGATAAGATCTGTCTGGAAGAAGCGAAAAACAGTATTACTTATAGAGAGACTGTTGATTATTCCAGGAAAATAGCTGGAAGCTTACTGGATCTGGGAGTAAAACCGGGAGACCATATTGGTGTATACATGGACCGTTCCATAGATCAGGTGATCTCTCTATTAGGAGTATTTTATGCTGGTGCTGTGCTGATTATCATAAATCCGATTCTGAGAGAGAAACAGATATATCATATTATCAAGGATTCCGGGATCTCAACCATTATTACATCTCATAACAGAATCAGCAAGAATTTGTCAGTGTTTAAAAAAGCGGGAGTAGAAAGAGCATTTATTTTTGATGGCGATAATACTGATATTTTCAAAAAAACAATTGTATTTGACAGGAGATGGGATTCTCTTCCGGAATGTGATGGTGAGTGCTGTTGTATCAGTGATGATACGTCACATATTATATATACATCCGGTTCTACCGGTCAGCCAAAAGGTATAGTGATTTCTCATCGGAATACTATTGATGGTGGTAAAATTGTCAGTCAGTATACCGGTTTAACATCTGATGATCGTATGATGGGTGCGTTACCATTCAATTTTGATTATGGATTCAATCAGTTAATTAATACTCTGTATATGGGAGCAACCATATATCTGCACAGGTTTTTTCTGCCCAATGATCTTTTACAGATTCTTGAGAATAAACAGATAACTGTATTTGCCGGCATGACGCCTATATGGTCAAAGATATTTAATTCCAAATTAACTGATTTGTCTAAAAAATATGATTTTTCCAGGATCAGAGTCATTACCAATACAGGTGGTAAAGTACCAGTATCTACTGTAAAAAAATTAAGAAGTTTATTTTTGCAGGCAAAAATATATCTCATGTACGGGCTCACTGAGGCATTCAGATCAACATATCTTGATCCTTCTCAGATCGATAACCGTCCTGATTCTATAGGTAAAGCAGTTCCGAATGTTCAGATAATGGTTATCAATAAAAAAGGTAAAGAATGTGGACCTCATGAAGAAGGAGAACTTATACACAGAGGTGCTTTGATTTCCAAAGGATACTGGAATAATCCTGAAAAAACTGAACAGGTATTTAAACCTAATCCCTTTCTTTCCAAAAGAAATGTTCATCTGGAGTCGGTTGTTTTCTCAGGGGATATTGTAAAAAAAGACGAAGAGGGATTTCTTTATTTTATTGGTCGTAAAGATAATATGATAAAAACAAAAGGGTATCGGGTAAGTCCCAGTGAAGTTGAAGAACTTATTGGTAATTTTGAGGGTGTAACAGAATGTGTTGTAACCGGATATGAAGAAAATGATACTATTAACTTAAGAGCAATTGTACAATTAAACAATGCTGACTGGTCAGCTGAAAAAATATTCATGAAGTGCAAACAGGAATTCCCATTTTATCTGGTTCCGGATGATATAGTGGTGCGGGATAATTTTCCTCTGACTTCCAACGGCAAGATCGACCGGACAAAGGTAATACAGGAGTGTCAAAATGAGTGAAGCGGAGACAATTACTATCCCATTTAAAGGAATTGATCTTAACAGAATTGTTGAGGAATATGGAACACCGTGTTATGTGTATGATACGCGTTTTGTCAGGGATCGGATCAGAATATTAAAAAACAACTTAGGCAGTGATTTTGCATTATATTATGCAGTAAAAGCCAATCCCAATACAGAACTGCTTAGCATGCTTAGTCAGGAGACAGACGGGGTGGACATTTCTTCCGGGGGAGAGTTGCAGCTGTCCCTGAAAGGAGGATTTAAGGCTGGGAATATGAGTTTTGCCGGACCGGGAAAGAGTAGTAAGGAATTAAAAGAGGCAATTAAACATAACATCGGATCCATCAGTATTGAATCCGTAAATGAATTAAATAAGGTCCAGAAAATTGCTGAGGAGTTAGATAGTAATGCTGATGTTTCCTTGAGAATAAATCCGGTACAGGTTTTTAAAGAATTTGCTATTAAAATGGGCGGCAGATCCTCGCAGTTTGGTATTGATGAAGAGAGATGCGGAAAATTTTTCACATTGCTGGAGGAAAGCAGTAACTGTAACTTTGTAGGATATCATGTATATTCCGGAACGCAGTGCCTGATACCTGAAGCCCTGATAAATAATTTTAAAAATACAATGAAAATAGTAAAAAAATTTGTTAATGAATTCGCTTTTGTGCCTCAGCAGATTAATTTCGGAGGCGGTTTCGGAGTACCTTATTATAAAAAACAAAGTCCTCTGCCTGCTGAAGAAGTATCTACTACTTTGAGTAATGTTTTTTCTGATTTTAAGAAGGAGCTGAACTTGCCAACGCTTACCGGTATTATAGAACTTGGCAGATTTATAATGGCTGAAGCAGGGTATTATATTACTCAGGTGGTAGATAAAAAGAATTCCAGAGATACAGTATATTGTGTGCTTAACGGGGGGATGAACCATCATTTGGCAGCCAGCGGTAATTTCGGACAGGTTATACGAAAGAATTTTAAGATTATCAATATTTCCAATCCTGATAATAACAAAACCGAAGTTGTTACTTTTGTTGGTCCTTTATGTACAACAATAGATATTATGGGAAGTAAGGTGGAGATACCTCAGGTAACTATAGGGGACTACATCGGCTTTATGAATTCGGGAGCCTACACTCTTACAGCAAGTCCTCTCAGGTTTTTATCTCATCCTGAACCTGTAGAGATTATGGTTTCTGGCTATGATAACGTAAAGAAAATATCAAGTATGGGTTAACTCATGACCAAAATAAGAAAAGCTGTAAAAGAAGATTTTGAAATGGTGTATCCTTTATTGAAGGATTTCAATGCCCGTTATCTGACCCGTGAAGATTGGAAAAGACTGTTTTATCAGAACTGGGATACGAATGAAGGTTATTGCGGATATATTATGATGGATAAGAAAGAGGCAGTAGGATTTCTGGGACTTTTATTCAATCAGCGTATCATAGATGGGGAGAAATATAAGTTTTGTAATTTAACCTCCTGGATAGTAAATGAAAACTTCAGGAGTAGAAGTATATTTATGCTTCAGCCTGTCCTGAAACTGAAATCATATACTATTACAGATCTCACACCATCTAAAGAAGTATATAATCTTTTAAGGAGAGCCGGGTTTAAGCAGCTTGAATCTTATTACAGATTTATTTTCCCGGTACCAAATATAATAAAGAAATATCCTGGTATTTCATTTATTAAGGATAAGAAAATAGTGAAAAAAGAACTTGATAATCATAACAGGAGTATTTTTCTTGATCATCAATTCAAATATTGTCATCATATATTAATTAAGACTTCAAAGGGCAGGTGTTATATTGTAATGACGAGAATGGTAAGAAAGAAAATGCCTTTCCTTATGGCCAGAATTCATTATGTTAGTGATTTAAGTATATTTAATAACTATTTTGATTCATTTCGTTTCTGGTTATGTTCTCAGTTTAAAGTACTGGCAATTGTCATTGATGAACGTTTTATAGAAGGCAGGAGAATTGTTTTTTCCAAAAAATTAAAGTTAAAAAATAATCCACTGTTCAGGTCTCCTGAACTGACAAGATATGATATTGATAATCTGTATTCTGAGCTGGTGTTATTTAATTTATAATATTGAGGGATTAATGGATAAAAATCATATTAAAGAGACATTGAGGGATTTTTTTAAAGAGTATAGTGATTATTCACCTGAAGATAATGAAAATTTATTTGAGAAAAATATACTTGATTCCTATGGTATTGTAGAATTTCTTTCTTATATTGATGAACATTTAAATGTTGAGATACAAATTGAGGATATTACAGAAGATAATTTTTCAACAATTGAAAAAATTTTTAAGGTAATTCAAAAGAATTAAAGGTAATGGCAAGTAAAAATTTTACATTAAGAATATTAGTTTTAATTTTGATTTTTATAATTATCCCAATTGTGATATTTGTGATACCTGTCTCATTATGGGTAAAATTATTAGGGTGTGGTGTATGTTTTATATTTTTGATGTATTTTGTATTTGTTCTTTGGTTATTCTATAAAATAAGAAACCAAAATAAAACATTTATTCAGTCCCATGGTGAGAATATTTTGATTATTGCTCCTCATCAGGATGATTGTGTTGCCTCAGCCGGGGGATATGCAGTTCAGACAGTTGAAAAAAAAGGACATGTGAACATCCTCTATACTACTGATGGCTATAGAGAAGATAAAGTTACTCGTAAACAGGAGGCATTAGACGCCTGGTCTGTTTTAGGAGAAAGTTCAGTAACAATTGAATTTTTACTCTATACTAATAATGAAAGTTTTCTCACCAAAGATGAAATTGATAAAGGTATTGATCAGATCAGTAAACATATAAATAAGGTACAACCAGAAACAATATTTATTCCTCTTTATGAGGGTGGTCATTATCAGCATGATGTGACAAATTATATGGTCAGTAAAGCATTGAAAGAAATTAACTTAAATTGTACTGTTTATGAATCGCCAATATATAATTTCTTTATGTCTTTTAAAACAACTCCGGAAAAGATTTTATCAGGACTTACCCGGTTTATACCATTTGTCAGTTATGATTATCCTCCTGAACCTGTGCGTAATGATAAGGTTTATTATTTAAAGATGACAGATGAGCAATTACAGAAGAAAAAAGAAATTATCTCGAAATTTAAGACCCAGTCTCCTCAAAAATTGGTTGAAAGATGGGGATTTTGTGATCGGTATCAGAGACTACATGAATATGATTATTCTCAGCCTCCGTTTGATTACACCACATCTATCGCTCAGAGAGTACATACAATGAAGTCCTGGCCTTTGATAGGCAATATCATGCGGAAAGTCATGATATGGACCGCCACCATACATCCTGATCCGGATTATACGATGACTAAAATACCTTTTGCATAAATTAAATAATATTATATGTAATTTATATTATGAGTAGTAATATGAAGAAAATAATTTTAACAGTTTCAATCCTCCTGACTTGCAGTTTGGTCGGATATCAGATGCTTTTTTCACAAACTCAAGAGATACATTTTCAAAATGTTGGAGGAAAAACCAAAACTAATATTGTATGTAATACGCATGGATCTGGTTTTTTTGATTATAACGGAGATAATTTGCCTGATATATTTGTTGTACATAATGAAAGTTTTGGAGACTGGGCCGGATTAAATCTTCCTCATGCTCTTCTCAAGAATATGGGAGACGGGACTTTTCAAAATGTAACCAAGCAGGCCAGAGTTTCGGGTTCCAGTCCGCGTACAAGCGCCCAGGGATTTGCAGCAGCAGATTTTGATAATAATGGAAAAACAGATTTAGTGATCGCTAATGGTCACTATCCAACAGAAAAAGTACTGTTATATTGGCAGGATAATAGTGGTGTTTTCTGGAATGCTACCAATGCTTCCAAGGTGTATCATAAAAACCGAGGAAGAAATGTTACATTTGTGGATTATAATAATGACGGTCTTTTGGATTTATTCAGTTTTGGTGACACTCGTTATAGTAATCCTTCTTTACTGGTTTATAGAAATATTGGTAATGCAAATTTTTTACTTAATAGTGAACAGGCAGGGTTAGACCATTATAGAAGTCCAGGAGACCTTTGGGGTTTTGCATTTGCGGATATTGATAATGACGGGGATATGGATTTTTTTGATGCTAATCATGAAACTGATTGTCGTCTATTTATAAATAACGGAAATGGTACATTTTCTGATGAAACCGAAGAGCGGGGAATAGTAAAACAAAACGGATTTTATGGAGCTATATTTTTAGATTATAATAATGATGGATGGTTTGATCTCTTTACCAGAAGACATGATGAAAAATCAATACTGTATAAAAACAACAAAGACGGTACTTTTACTGAAGTGCCCCCGGGATCCGGTGTTTGGGAAAGACTTGGTCGTGCACCTTATGGGGGGGGATTATCTGTAGCTGATTTTAATAATGATGGATATATTGATATATTGGTAGTTTCCAGCATAGGATCAGGATTTCGTTTATATAGGAATAATGGAGATGAAACTTTTACTGATGTTGCAGGAAGTGCAAAGATCAAAGAGAATACCCGATTTAATTATTCAGCGCCGATTGCAGATTATAATCAGGACGGTTATCTTGATATCTTTCTTGCAAGAACTGATAGCGATCCTCCTAAGTATTATACAACCTTATTTGAGAATTCAGGAGGTGAGAATCATTGGCTGCATGTCAAGCTGGTTGGTGAACAATCCAACAGAGACGGAATTGGTGCCCGGGTAGTTGCATATACAAATGGAAAGCTGCAAATGAGGCAGATATTGGGTGGGGATGGGTATAAAATGGACAGTTTACCGGTAGAATTTGGACTGGCTGGAAACAGTGTGGTTGACAGTCTGATTATTTACTGGCCGAGTGGTATTATTCAAAGAGAAATGCTGGTACCGGCTGATACCTTCATTACTATTACAGAAGAAGATAGAGTGTATTACCATAGTTTTATCGTTAGCGGGGAAGTTGACTATTATAAGCAAAACAGAGATGTACAATCTGTGAAGCTTCAAATGAGCGGTACTAAGTCAATGAATACATATTCAAATCAGGATGGTGTATATAAATTTCCTGTTAACAGAGGCTATAACAATCTAAATATACTGGCATCAAAAACCACTGATTCAGATGTTGGAGAATGTATAATTTCTGCTTATGATGCAGCATTAGCTGCCCGAGCAGCCGAAGGGATTAAAGATTTAACAGGATTTTCTGCTAAAGCAGCAGATGTTAATATAAATAATATTATTGATCAGACAGATCCCTTATTAATAGCCCAAAAAGCAGTAGGATTATCTAACAGTAATGGCTCTCATGCCGGTGACTGGAAATTTAATCCTCCTCAGATTCATATAGAAAGAATGATGGAATCAAATTTCGGGGGACAAAATTTTATTTCCTGGCTTTTAGGTGATGTGGATGGTAACTGGACAATACCAGATGGATCAGGGAACAATAATGTTATACAAAAATATGATTATTTTGGAATTTATCAGGGCGACAGTACTGTTACTATCGGGCTGATTTTACCTGGGAATATTTTGATGCTGTCTTCTGATTTATGGTTAGAATACGATCCCTCTTTATTTTCAGTTCAGGATATCAAAACTACATCATTAACGGATGATTTTCAGTTGGTATATAATAACAATAATCCCGGTGTTTTGAAGATTGCTATGTTCAATTCTGTATCAGTATGGGAAGAAGATGAATTTTTACAGATTACTTTTAATATAATCCCTGAGGTTATAGAGGATACCACTCAGATGCATTGGCAACATTACAGAATTAATGACACTGAGTTTGAGAAGGAAGATCTATTACTAGATCTCAGAACATTTTCTTTTTATGGAAAAGTCAAGTATTTTCAGCAAAATAAATTTGTCCCTGAAGTAAAGATAAAAATGCAGGGAGGTAAAGAGGATGAAACATTTACCAATAATAAAGGTATATATCAGTTTCTGGGGATAAAGGCGGGTAATAATATAACAGTCACTCCTTCTAAAGAGAAAGCAGAGGATGTTGAAGGCCTGGTTATTTCTTCTTATGATGCGTTTTTAACCGCGCGTCATGCCGCTAATATAGAGCATTTATATGGATTAAATACCAAGGCAGCAGATATTGACAATAATGGTATTATAGAAATGTCAGATGCTGAATATATTGCCAGGGCATCGGTTGGTTTTGCTAATCAGGAAGTTTCTCATGCCAGAGAATGGAAGTTTTCACCAGTGTTTTTTTCCGATAATAACATTAAGGAAAATGTTGAAAAAGATTTTACAGCATACATATTAGGGGATGTTAACGGTGATTGGTTGTATAATCAAAGTTCACAATCTGTAACAATGAACAAGATTCGGGATAAGAATACTAATACAGCTGATAGAATGTATACAGCAGCATATGAAATAAGTATTCCATTGAGCCTTAATGAAGGTGATTCTCTGGGTTGTGCGGATATTTGGGGTGAATACAATGAATCTGCTCTTGAATTAATTGACATTCATAAAGCAGAAGAATTGACAAATGTTCAAATAACCTATAATGATACTATCCCGGGAATGTTTAAAATCGCTATGTTCGGTACAAAATATGGGAAAAATACAGAAGATTTCGTCACTCTCACTTTTAGAGTCATTACTCAGGAAATTGAAGAAGCAACGCTGCGCTGGCAGCATTTCAGAATTAACAATAAAGAATATGATAAGAATGATATAATAATTGATACAGGAGTTAATGATTATTCTTTTTCCGGTGAAGTAGTATATTATCAGGACAGTATAGGTGTATCAGGTACACAACTTCAGATGCAGGGAACTGCAAACAAAGAGAGTATTACCGATAGTGAAGGTTACTATATTTTTCCTGAAGTTTCAAAATCTGACAGTATTATTGTCCAACCCAATAAAGAAAAAGATGATGATGTTGATTATTTTACAATTTCAGCATATGATGCAGTGTTAGCAGCAAGACACACAGTTGGATTAGATTCATTATCCGGATATTCTTTAAAAGCAGCTGATGTAGACACAAACGGCATCATTGATATGCTTGATGCTGTTAATATTGCAAAAAGATCAATAGGAATTACTGATTCAGAATCTTCTAAGGCAGGTGCATGGTGTTTTTCTCCTGAGTCTCAGTTCAGCAGTTATGTATCTGATAATATTACTGATCAGGATTTTACAGCTTTTATATTGGGTGATGTTAATGGTGACTGGAAACGAAAGAAGAATATTGGAAAAACTGTGGCAGCTAATAATTCTCCAACAATAGTACAAACTGAAGGAAATAATGAATTCTTTCTCCCTTTGACCATTACCAATGAATCTTCTCTTTTGTCTGCAAATATATGGCTGGAGTATGATCCTTCTGTTTTAAAATTAGCTGACATAAAAAAATTTGCTCCCTTTGAACAATTCCGTCTTGTATATAATAATTCTGTACAAGGAGAAATAAAAATTGCCTTATTTGGTATACAACCAGTTAACGATACTCAGGAATTTTTAAAAGTGTATTTTAAATATATTTCTCAACAGAAACAGGATACTGATATTAAGTGTAAATACTGGTGTATTAATAATTCTGAATATTATAAAGAAAATTTTGTTGTATATACAGGCATTAATGATGATTTTGAAAATCAGTTAAATTTTAAACTGAACTCCAATTATCCTAATCCTTTTAATCCGGAAACTACAATTAATTATCAGATAGAAAAGAGTGGCTGGGTGAAATTGATGATATATAATTCCAAGGGAAGAATGGTCAGATGCCTGGTTGACAAAGTTCAGAATCCTGGAACCTATAATGTTAAATGGGATGGGCTGGATGATAATGATAATGAAGTGGTTAGCGGTTTGTATTTTTGTAGATTGAGCAGTAATGCAAAGTTTGAAGTTATTAAGATGGTTAAATTGAAATAGATTTTCTTTAAGAAAGAATTGTTAGGTAAATTTACTATTCTATCGGGGCTGACTAAAAAGAAAAAAATTATCACAGAGCCCACAGAGTAAAAAATGAGAAAACAGAGGATAAATTTTTGTTTATGTTTACTTGGTGAGCTCTTTTTTTCTCTGTTGACTCTGTGGGTTGATTAGTTTTATACCTTTTGGACATCCTCGTATTTAAATATAAACAGCTAATGAAATAAATAAACAGGATGCAAATGGAACTATTTGAGCTCACAAAAACTCTTATTCAGATTCCGTCTCCTACCGGAGAGGAAGAAAAGGCAGTAAAATTCTTAAAAAACTATTTTGATGCTTCCGGATTTGTTGTGGATTTACAGAAAGTTGAGAAAGAGCGATACAATATTTATGCAAAAATGGGAGAGCCGGATATTGTTTTTTCAACCCATATTGATACTGTAAAGCCTTTACTTGCCATTAAAGAGGACAAATATAGAATATATGGACGAGGTGCGTGTGATGCTAAAGGAATACTGGCAGCACAGATAAAAGCAGTGGAAAGACTTGTACATTCCGGCTGGCAGAATATAGGTTTATTAATAGTGGTTGGTGAAGAAGGGGGGAGTGACGGCGCCAAGGTAGCCAATCAGATAGAAAATAACTGCAGGTTTCTGATTTGCGGAGAACCTACTGACAATAAGTTGGCAGTCGGTACCAAAGGTGCATTAAGAGTGGAATTGATAACTCGTGGTAAGTCAGGTCATTCTGCCTATCCGGAACTGGGAGAATCAGCTATAATCAGATTATTTGATATTATACATGGGTGGAGAGAGCTAGAATATCCTGATGATAATACTCTGGGAGAAACCACCTGGAATATCGGTATTATTGAAGGGGGTACCGGGGCAAATGTTATTCCGGATTTTTCCAGAGCCGAGATGATGTACCGTTTAGTAACCAATGTTTCTGTTATTAAAGAATTATTAGAAAAAAATATTACAAGCAAAGATGAAATTATATATAAGTTTGAAACGGATCCGGTAAGGCTGGAGCCAGTCAAAGGTTTCGAAACCACAGTAGTTTCATTTGCTACTGATATACCTCTTCTTTCAAACTGGGGGAACCCTTATTTATTAGGCCCCGGATCCATTTTAAAGGCCCATACCATGGAAGAATCCATATTAAAAAAGGAACTGATACAGGCAGTTGAACTTTATTGTGCATTAGCTAATGAGGTTAGAAACTAAAATGATAGTGATGAAATTCGGCGGCACTTCGATCCAAAATTCTGAGGTTTGTAAAAAAGTAATAAATATTATTAAGAATACTTCTGATACTCAAAAAATTATTGTTTTTTCTGCAATGGGGAAGACAACCAGAAAACTTCTTGCGTTGTCTGAAAGTTATGCTGAACAAAAGGAAAGAGCAGTAAAGAAAATTTTTAATGATATCCGCATATTTCACAATGAACTAACGAAAAGTCTGATCTCTAGTAAAGAAATTAAAATGGTAATTCCTTTACTGGAATTTTATTTTAACCAGATAAAAGAATCGGGGGGAAAGATTCAACAGAAGAAAAAACTGGATGCAAAAATGCAGGATGCAATGTTAAGCTATGGAGAACTACTGTCAACTAGCATTATGACCAGTGCAATGAGGTCGTATGGACTGAATGCGCGATTAATGAATTCCAGGGATTTTATTATCACTGACAGTTCATTTACCTGCGCAAAACCGTTAAGTGAACAGTCGTATGAAAAATCAAACAAAGTGATTCCCAAAATCCTTGAAAATGCAGAGATACCGGTGATTCAGGGATTTATCGGCTCTGATATACATGGGGATACCACTACATTAGGATTTGAGGGATCTGATTTGACAGCTTCTCTTATCGGGGCTGCGCTTAATGCGAATGAAATACAGATATGGAAAGATGTATCCGGGATTATGACTGCTGATCCCTGTGTTTACAGCAGGGCAAGATGCATTGATACTATTACATTTAAAGAAGCATATGAACTTTCCAAAGCAGGGGCAAAAGTGCTTCATACCCGTACCACAACTCCTGCAGCAGAAAAAGGGATCCCCATACGAATTAAAAATTCAACAAATCCGAAAGATAGAGGAACACTCATCTGCAATGGAGATAGAACTGCACATTTCAGTACAAAATCAATCGTCTGTAAGATTGTAAATGATAAGGTTTTGATTTCACTGATTGGACAAGGGATTAGCCAAAGAAAAAATTTTATACAGGATATTACAGGACAGATAAAGAAATTATCTTTCACTTTAGATAATAATGCCAGTACTGATGTCCTGACTTTTATTTTTAATAAAAAAGATATGAAAAAAGCTGTTGAAATATTACATGATATGATTTTTAAATAATAACAGTCTTATTACGTATCATACACAAAACCTAATGTTCCTACCACAAGATGTAAGTACATTTGATATATTCAGGACAGACACCTGTCGGTGAATATATATGCGCTTAAAAACCACGGTCCTCATGCAATCTCATAGTGTTAGAATATCATTATGTTATTCAGAACATAATAGATAGGATTTACACAACAATCTTTCCATCTTTCAGGATAGTCTTTCCGTCAATCACCATGGTGGGATTAAGCAATACTGCATCATTATGACAGGGGATGCTATTAGTACCCCCAAAAGAGATGTTATTCCCTAGACCGATGTGAACAGTACCTTTCACTTTCTCATCTTCAAGTGTAATACCTGTTAATTTAGCATGCGGATTAGTCCCTATGCCAATTTCGGCAATATTCCTGCTTTCCCGTCCGTAGGGGCGAAGAATTTTTCTTATTTTTTTAACTTCAGTACCGCCGGTGATCCGAACTCCATAACCATCTTTTACAGATATTTTAATAGGATTTTTCATTAATCCAATCTCAGGAAAAGAACCGTCAACAATGATGGTTCCCTGAGCAGAACCAGGAACCGGACCGACACAGGCTTCACCAGCAGGAATATTGGAAAAGTTACCAGGCTTATGGATCATACCTGTATCTGAATATCCTTTTTTCCGGGATATGGAACAATATAACTCTGTCCCTCTTGGGGTAGTAAGATATATTTTTTTCCCAATAGTAAGAATGTCAGCAATTTTTCTGCTTGTATTTATTAAACTGGAATAATTGCCTACTAAATTTCTTCTTAAAATTTCTTCAGTAATGAGGGGCATACTGGCTATACGTGTACCGGACTGGGAAGCTTTTCTGCGAGCCTTCATATGTGAGATTGATTTACTGGTAATAAGAATAGCAAGATCTGAACATTGCAGAATTTGTTTAATTGTTCGGGAAAGTTTATAATTTCTTTTTATAATTTTTGGTAAAATATATAAAGATGGATTATGTGACAGGCATTTTGCTTTGATATAGAATTCATAGGCTAATTTACTTTGAGGCTCATCAGCAAGTATTAGTATTTTTTCATTTTTTTTTATTTTAAAGCAATCTTTTAAAATTGAAATAATTGCATGATGGAGTTCAACCATTACTTAACCTATAAATCAATATTAAATGAAATTCTATAATTTCAAAATAATTCTATCATTTAAAAAAGTCAAGGAAAAAAATAGAAAAATAACCTGCTTTTACATTGACTTTTACAAAAAAAATATATAATTTCTCAGTAGTTTTTTTAAATATTAATTTATTTTTCAAGTTATGGCGGCTATAAAAAATATAAATTTAGGACAATATGCTCCCAGAGATTCTGTTGTTCATGCTCTGGATCCCCGGATTAAGATTATTTCCTGTCTGATTATGATGTTCTTAATTTTTTTTACAGCTAAAATTGAAATACTTCTTTTTTTATCAATTATTATCTTGGTTTTTTATTATTTAGCTAAATTCAGACTTACCTTAGCATTTGGAAATATCAGACCATTCTTTTTGCTTTTTTTACTAACTTTACTACTTCACGGATTTTTTACACCAGGAAAAATTTTAGTCACTATTCCTGTTATTGATGCGGATATATCTCTGGAAGGTTTATATAAAGGTTTTTTTTATACTTATAGATTAATTATTTTAATAATTTTAGCAGGTTTACTGACTTTATCTACATCTCCAATGAGTTTAACTGATGGTCTTGAGCATTTTTTGAAGCCGTTTGCTAAACTCGGGTTACCAGCTCATGAGATAGCAATGACTATTTCTATTGCCATGCGTTTTATACCTATTCTGATTGAAGAATCTGAAAGAATTAAAAAGGCTCAAATTTCCCGGGGTGCTAAGTTTGAGGGAAATATTATTAATAGAATAAGAAGTATAATACCTTTAGTAGTCCCTCTTTTTATTTCAGGATTCAGAAAAGCTCATGAATTATCCCTTGCAATGGAAGCAAGGGGCTATAGAGGAGGTGAAGGCAGAAGCAGCTATTTATATTTGGAGTTAAGGAAAAATGATTTTATTTGTTTATGTATGCTTTTTTCCCTAACTTTACTTATAATAATGTATGGATAAATAGTATTATATTAGAACAGTTCATAGGCTAGAAATTCAAAATGAACAGAGACACAGAACAGTATCGATATTTTAAGATGACAATCGAATACGAAGGGACAGGTTTTGCAGGATGGCAGATACAGCCTGACCAAAGAACAGTCCAGGAGGAAATTGAAACAGGATTGTTTAAAATGACAAAAAAGAAAATCAGGGTTACAGCCTCCGGAAGAACAGATGCAGGGGTACATGCGTTAGGTCAGGTTCTTAGTTTTAAGACTGACAGTACATTACCAATCACAGCATTTAGTAAAGGATTAAACAGTTATCTTCCTGAAGATATTCGGGTTATTGACGCAGAGATTAAAACAGAGAAATTTGATGCCAGAAAAGAGGCAATTAACCGTACATATAGATATATTATCTCAACACGGCCGAAGGTTATTGGCAGACAGTATTGCTGGTATCCACAATGTGATTTTCAATTAGATCCTATGATTAAGGCTTCAGATTATCTCAAAGGAGAGCATAATTTTACTTCATTTTGTAAAAAAGAAAGTGAAGGATACTATGGTAATATTTCAACAGTTTATAAAGTGGAATGGAAAACCATTGGAGATGAAATCATTTTTCAAATAAATGCGATAAGATTTTTCCATAATATGATCCGGATTATTATTGGTACATTCATTGAAGTTGGGAAGGGGAATCTTACTCCTGAAGATTTTAAACAAATACTGGAGGCACAGGACAGAGAATGTGCCGGACCCACTGCTCCTCCGCAGGGATTGTATCTTTTTAAGGTATATTATAAAAATTAGTATTGATGAAATGTATTAAATGATATAAGAATTAAATTGGCGATATGATATAAATATGCAAAAGTTATTATTTTTGGATGAAGAATAGAAAAATCTATTCATTCTGCACTAACAAATGGGAGGTTTTCATGAAATTTTTTATTGATACAGCTAATGTTGATGAAATCAGAGAAGCTGCAAGTCTTGGTGTTCTGGACGGCGTTACAACCAATCCTACCTTAATTTCCAGAGAAGTAGAAAGAACCGGGGCAAAATTCAGAGACATTCTAAAAGAAATTTGTGAAATTGTCAAAGGACCTGTTAGCGGAGAAGTAGTAGCACTGGATTATAAAGGAATGATAAAGGAGGCAAAAGATCTTGCTGAACTTGATGAGCATATGGTAATTAAAATCCCGATGACAAAAGATGGTTTAAAAGCAGTCAAACAGCTCTCGGGTGAAAATATTAAAACAAATATGACTCTGATTTTTTCACCTTCTCAAGCTTTACTTGCTGCAAAAGCAGGTGCTACCTATGCCAGCCCTTTTGTGGGAAGACTGGATGATATTAGTCGTATGGGTATGGAATTAGTAAGCAGTATTGTTACTATTTATGATAATTTTGGATTTGAGACAGAAGTGATTGTTGCAAGTATACGAAATCCTCTCCATGTAGTTGATGCTGCTTTAATGGGGGCGCATATTGCAACCATTCCTTTTAAAGTAATTGACCAGATTGTCAAACATCCTCTTACTGATATTGGTATAGATAAATTTTTAGCTGATTGGAAAAAAGTAAAGTAGAAAAATGTTATGACTGTCTCTGTTATATATTAAGAAAAGAATGATATAGTGAAGCTAACAGATATTAACAAAAAAATTGTTTGTGATGAGAAGAAATTAGGGGATATTCAAATGTATATTAAACGATTTTTATTATCAATGATATTTTTTCTGATCTTAATTTCACTGCTTTTTTGTTCACCTAAACAGGATAATAAGAATACAAGAACAGCATCTGATAAAATTTTCACTACACTTAATGAGGAACAGAATGCTTCATATAATGATGATATTTATATGTCCAGACAGAATGCCATTACAAATGCTGTTACCAAGGCCAGTCCAGCCATTGTGGGAATTAATGTCACTCAAATAAAACGTTATTATGCACGAGATCCTTTTGATTCATTTTTTAAATTTTATTTTAAACCATATGAATATGAGCAGAAAGTTAAAGGGCTTGGATCCGGTTTTTTAATTTCCTCTGATGGATATATATTAACCAACGAACATGTAGTGCATGAGGCAAAAGAGATCGTGGTTACTATGACTGATGGTAAGAAATTTGATGCTGAGCTGGTTGGCAGTGATCAAAAATATGATGTTGCATTATTAAAGATTGACGGAGAGAATCTTCCATATATCCCTCTGGGCAATTCCAATGATATTATTATTGGAGAATGGGTGATAGCGTTAGGTAATCCTTTTGGATTATTTGATGTTAGTGCTAAACCATCAGTAACTGTTGGAGTTGTTAGTGCTGCAGATATGGATTTTCAGGGAGAATATGCTATCCAGGGCAGATCCTATACAGATATGATTCAGACTGATGCTTCCATTAATGGAGGGAATAGCGGAGGACCTTTGGTCAACAGTTTAGGTGAATGTATCGGTATTAATACATTTATTTTTTCCGGTAGTCAGTTTGAAAAAACTTCCATTGGAATTGGATTTGCTATTCCTATCAACAGAGCCAAGGAGATATTACCGGAGTTAAAAAGGATTGGTATGATCAACAGATCATTTTCAACCGGTCTGGAGGTGAAAAATCTTTCGTTTATGCAAGCTTTACGTTTGGGGATATCACCAGGAGATGGAGTAATTGTTTCTAATATTGAGAAAGGATCACCTGCTGACAATACAGATATCAAGATTGGTGATGTAGTGGTTATGATCAATAAAGAAAGAGTCACTTCAACTTATGATGTCAAACAAGTAATAAATCGTATTGATATTAGAGAGAATAATGAAATTGAATTGATCGTTTATCGTAATGGAAAATTAAAAGAATTAAATTTGATTTTAAGTGATGAAGATTAAATTAATATATCAGTTAAGAAAGAGAGGGTAAATGTGATTAAACGATATACACTTCCAGAAATGGGGAAAATATGGACCCGTGAAAATCGTTTTAAGAAATGGCTTGAAGTGGAATTAGCAGTTTGTGAGGTTCAAGCACAGAGAGGAGAGATTCCCCTAAAAGCATGGGAAAATATTAAACAGAAAGCAGATTTTGATATTGATAGAATTGATGCAATTGAGGCAGTTGTCAAGCATGATGTTATTGCTTTCTTAACCAGTGTCGCAGAAAAAGTAGGGGAAGATTCCCGTTTTATCCATCAGGGAATGACTTCATCAGATGTACTGGATACAGCAACATCTCTGCAGTTAAAAGAAGCAGGAATGCTCATTTTGAACAAACTTAAAGAATTCAGAGAAGTATTAAAGCAACGGGCGCTTGAATTCAAAGATACAGTGTGTATAGGGCGTTCTCACGGTATCCATGCAGAGCCTACAACATTTGGGTTAAAATTTGCTTTATGGTATGATGAAACAGGAAGAAATATTGACAGATTAAAAAAGAGTATTGATTTTGTGTCAGTAGGGAAAATATCAGGAGCAGTGGGTACATTTGCCCATCTTGATATGGAAGTGGAAGAGTCTGCCTGCCGTACGTTGGATATTAAGCCTGCACCAGTGTCAACCCAAATTGTTCAACGGGATAGACATGCAGATTATTTATCTACCTTAGCTATAATAGGAGGATTACTTGAAAAGATAGCAATTGAAATACGGCATTTGCAGAGAACGGAAGTAGGTGAAGCAGCAGAATTTTTTTCCAAAGGGCAAAAAGGATCTTCAGCAATGCCTCATAAAAAAAATCCTATAACCTGTGAGAGAATTTCAGGTATGGCCAGACTGCTGCGTTCAAATTTAATAGCTGCTTTAGAGAATATGGCTTTATGGCATGAAAGAGATATCTCCCATTCGTCTGTGGAAAGAATTATTTTACCTGATAGTAATATTATTCTGGATTATATGTTACATAAAACTACTGACATTGTTAAAAATCTTATTGTTGATTCTCAGAAGATGCAAGACAATCTTCAGATCACCAGAGGCTTGATTTTTTCCCAAGCGTTACTTTTAGCCTTAACACGGAAAAATATTACTCGTGAAGAGGCTTATAGTTTTGTACAAAAGACAGCTATGGAATGCTGGGAAAATAATAAAGATTTTAAAGAAATGGTAGAAAATGATAAAGATATTAATCAATATCTATCACGGGAAGAGATTAATAGATGCTTTGATCTAAAATATCAGCTACGTAATGTTGATCATATTTTTAAAAGAGTTGGTATTGTATAATAAACTGGAGGATCTAGTTTTGGATATCAAAAAAGGAAAGGCATTAATTAATAAAAATGAAAAAAGTATACATGCAACCAATGATGACAGATTTGAGATTATACATTTTAAAGAAACGTTACCTGTAAAAAATAAAAAAAATGTAACTAAGATCAGAGGCAAAGGAGAGAATAATTGTACTGTTTCAGTTGGATTATATAAATATCTAAAGAGTTTTAATATCCCAAGTCATTTTAAGAAAAAAATACAATCAAATGAAATACTTGTGAAAAAAGTTGATTTAATTCCAGTAACGATATCGATTTGGAATATTGTTTCTAAGAAATTCAGTAGAAATTATGACATTAAAAAAGGTGAATTTCTGAAATGCCCTGTTATAGAATATTACCTCAATAATAAGAAACTCAATTACCCTATGATAAATCTGGATCATATCATTGCTTTTGATTATGCAACTGATGATGAATTTAAAACTATGGATATTTACTCCCGTAAAATCAACGCCATTTTAAAAGCTTATTTTGAAAGAAGAGGATATAAATTAGGTTATTTTGAAGTAGAATTTGGAAAATTAGATAATGAGATAGTTCTGGCAAGTGATATAACCCCTGATAATTGTCAATTGTGGGATATGAAAGAACCTGGCAGCAGATGGTTCTATCTTAACAGAAAACAGATTTCAGAGGCTTATAAAGAATTAATCGGAATGTTGCTGTAAAATGCAGGAATTGATTCATTGACACAGCCAATAATAATTTTACTTGTTATTTTTCTTTTATTTGCTATTACTATAATTTTATGGATTATTAATAAAAAAATTTTTATGCTAATAATCGGTATAATTTTATTTTTATTTATTTTGTTTATACTTAATTTTTTTCGTGATCCTGACAGGCAAATTCCGGATGAGAAAAATATAATTATTTCACCTGCAGATGGAAAAGTCGTTGAGATTAAATCTGACCAGGAACTTTTATTTTTTGATAAGAAATTTGTTAAAGTTTCAATATATTTATCGTTATGGGATGTTCATATAAATCGTATTCCAATTGACGGTGAAATAATATTTCAAGAATACAGTAAAGGAAAATTTTATCCTGCCTATAAAAATAAAGCTTCACAGAAAAATGAGTCAAATTTAATTGGGATTAAAACTAAGATAGGAGAAGTTTTTGTAAAACAAATTGCCGGAATTATAGCTCGACGTATAATAAGTACTGTAAACATTGGAGATGAAGTCTATAAAGGTCAGAGATTTGGTATGATAAGATTTGGATCACGGGTAGAACTTTTTTTACCAAATGATATTGAGTTAACTATTACAAAAGGAGATGTTCTCAGGGGCGGTGAATCCATAGTAGGAAAATTTTATGAAAAATAGACTGTATTTTATTCCAAATTTATTTACTTCATTAAATTTATTTTTTGGGTTTTTAGCTGTAGTTAAAATCAGTGCAGGGGAATATAATATTGCAGCCTGGTTTATAATATTTGCTGTTATTTTTGATGCCTGGGATGGAGCTATAGCTCGAATCACAAAATTAGAGTCGAACTTTGGATTTGTTTTTGATTCTTTTGCGGATATTATTTCTTCGGGGTTAGCACCGTCTCTTTTAATTTACTCATCAATTGCAGATAATTATGGATTCTGGGCTGTAATTATATGTTTTCTTTATGTTTTTTCAGGAAGTTATAGACTTTCCAGATTTAATATATTACATACTATGAGAAATAGTAAAGGATATATTGGGCTTCCTCTTCCGGTTAGTGCAGTTACAATTTCAGCCTTGTGGATTTTTGACCCTCCTTATATAAATATTGATATTTCATGCTGGTGGGTATATATAATACTCATATTATCAGTTATTATGGTCAGCCCTGTAATTTATAATTGGCCTGTAGTCAGCTTTAAAAAAGGATATAAAACCAGTATTATGTCAATTTTATTGCTTTTAGGAACAGGAATTATGATTTTATTTCCGAAAAAGTACTTGTTTCCTTTGTTAATGATTTTTATTTTATATGGTGTAGTAAAATGGGTGATTAAATCAGTTATATTAAAAAAGTAAAGAGGAGGCATCGATGGGTTTTAGTTCAATTGGTCCTGTAGAAATAATGTTGATTTTTCTTGTAATTTTGCTTTTATTCGGAGCAAAAAAATTACCTGAATTAGCCAGAGGTTTAGGTAAAGGTATAAGAGAATTCAAGAACGCAACAAAAGAAGTAGAGGACGAATTTGATAAAATAGAGGATGATGTAAATTCAGATAAAAAAAATAATAAGAAATAAATGTTTTCAAATGTATATTGAATTAGTTTAATTATTTGAGAAGACGGGTTTGAGCAGGTCCTGTAATTATTGAAGAAATAATTAAGGAGGATATGTGGATATTGAAAAAGTAGAGATTGAAAATCCGGAAAATTTTAATTTTATTCTTGGACAATCCCATTTTATTAAAACCGTGGAAGACGTCCACGAAGCGTTGGTACAAACAGTTCCGGATATAAAGTTTGGTTTTGCTTTTTGTGAAGCCTCCGCAGCTTGCTTAATTCGATTCACAGGAACCGATGACATGCTTATTGAATTAGCTAAAAAGAATGCTTCGAACATTAGTGCCGGGCATAGTTTTATTATTTTTTTAAAAAATGCTTTTCCAATAAATATTATGAATTCACTCCGTAATATACCTGAGATTTGCAGAATATTTTGTGCTACAGCAAATCCTACTCAAGTTTTAGTCGTAGAAACTGATTTGGGCAGAGGAATCATTGGGGTAGTTGATGGAAGCCCGCCAAAGGGATTTGAGACAGATACAGATAAACAAGAAAGAATTGAATTTTTAAGAAAAATCGGTTACAAAATTGGATAATGTATTATGAAATTCACTGATTCCAATGTACCAGAACCTACTCTAGAAGCTCTTGCCAGGAGTTTTGTTAAAGAAGGTACTTCTTATGGATTTAAGCAAATCGATTATGTTAGATTTGTTAATGTACTTCTAGATAATGTTATGGGAGAGGAGAATAAGAATAAAATAAGTTCCAATTTAAAATTTAACAAGATTGAAGAAAATTTAAATGAATTAGTCACTCCCCCCTTAATTAGTAAAAATATTATAGTAAGATTATTGGATAAGAATAAGGACAGAGGATTATTTGAGAAATGGTTAAAAGATGATGCAGGTAAAAGATTTCTTTTATCCCGAATAACTGCCAGAGAAATGAGCATTGATGAGCTGTTAAATGCAGACAGTAATATTATTGGTATAATAACTTTAAAAGATGAAACTCCAATTGGCTCTGTAGCATTTTTAAATTATGATGTTAATCATTTAAAAACTGAACTAAGAAAGTTGATAGGAAATATAAAATACAGGGGTAAAGGATATGCAAAAGAGGCAACCAAATTATGGATTAAATATGGGTTTTGTAATTTAGATTTGAAGAAGATTTATTTAAATACTTTTGATACAAATATAAGAAATATACGTTTGAATGAGGAAGTTGGATTTAGAGTAGAAGGAATATTGCATAATGAAGTTTTTGTAGATGGGGAGTATAAAGATGTTCTTCGCATGGGGTTATGGAGAAAATAAAATATTATTATAAATAGATTCATAACAATATAGCAATCTAAAAATAAAAAAGGAGGCAAAATTGAATTGGGGAAAAGAGGTCAAGAAAGTTTTAAACAAGAAAGCCGATTTAGTAAAAGAAGATTTACCGAGAAAAGAAATGATCCGTCTCTCAGTAGAACGGAAAGAAACTGTAGTCTCAGCTAATGGTGCTTTAGCTACCTGGACACCTCCGGAATCTACTGGCCGAAGTCCTAAGGATACTGTTATAGTTAAAAGAAAAGAAAGTGAATCCAATATTGACTGGGATAGTCCTAATAACATACCAATTACCGAGAATACATTTGATATGGCTATGAAAGATGGCTTATCCTTACTAAACAAAAAAGATACCATCTTTGTTACTAATCGGGTAGTTGGGGCTGACAGCTCCTTTGCCCTCCTTGTTAAGACTATAACTGACAAGGCAACAACAGTTTTGTTCACAGATAATATGTTTAGACCGGTGCCTGATGATATTGAAAAGAGTTGTTTTTATGAGAATCCTTTTACTTTAATTGTATTACCTTATGATAAACTTACAAGAAAAAGATACAAAGGACATTTGCGTCAGCTTCCTGATGGACAGACGACTAATATGATAGTTGCTATGGATATGGACCGACATTTGGGTGTGATAATCGGCTCTGCTTATGGGGGAAGTGTTAAAAAATTGATTTTTACAGTAATGAATTATTATTTACCCATGGAAAAAATACTTCCACTTCACTGTTCAGCGAATGAAGATGAGAATAATGATTCTGCTTTGCTTCTAGGTTTATCCGGGACAGGAAAAACTTCTCTTTCTGCTGACCCGAGCCGTGCACTACTGGGAGATGATGAACATGGCTGGTCTGATAATGGAATAGCAAATTTTGAAAATGGATGCTATGCAAAATTTATAAATATTAATCCAGAAAAAGAATCTGAAATTTATAATTCGGTAATGCATAAAGGCGATTATTTAGAACATGGGGCTATTGTTGAGAATGCAATGATTTATCCAAATGGAGTATTTGATTTCGATGATGACCGTTTTACTCCTAATTCACGAGCAAGTTATCCATTACGGTATCTGACCAATATCAAACCTGCTTCAACAGCTGATCATCCCAAAACTATTCTATTTTTAACTGCAGACGCAAATGGTGTTATTCCACCGGTTTCAAAATTGACTCCGGAACAAGCGATGCTTTGGTTTTTAATGGGATATACAAGTAAATTAGCAGGTACTGAAACGGGTATTGTGGAACCGGTTTCTACTTTCAGTCGGTTTTTCGGAGAACCGTTTATGCCGCTTAATCCTGATGTTTATGCCAGTATGCTGGGAGATAAGATGAAAGAACATGGTTCACAGGTATACCTGATAAATACAGGATGGAGTGGGGCCCCCTATGGCGAAGGTGATAGAATGGATATAAATTTAACCAGAGCAATGGTAAAAGCTGCTTTGAACAGAAAGTTGGTAAAAGTCGAGTATGAACAGGATGAATATTTTAAGGTTTGGATACCAAAATCATGTCCTGAAGTACCAAAAGATGTTTTAAATCCAAAAAATTCCTGGAAAGGTAAGCAATCTTACAAAGAAAGAGCAGTTAGACTTGCCGAGGATTTTAAGAACCATTTTGATAAAGCTTATGGCAATAAAAATATCGATCCCGAGATAGCAGAACAGTGCCCTGGTAAGTAAAATAATAATATAAGTAGATTAGATTACTATTAATAGAATACCCTCTTGAAAAAATTACAGGAGGGTATTACTTTCTTAAAGTGCAAAAATTTAAGAAGATAAGTTATGTGCTTATGTTAATTTTTAAGAAGAAGTCGGGTCCGAGAATTCAATTTGCTGTTCAAAAGCTTTTTTCAGCAATTTAAAAATCATATTTTTAATTTTCTCTAAAGAGTCTTTTCCTTTAACACTATAATGATTTGCACCTAATTGAAGAGCTCTTTGAACATGCGTTATTTCTTTATCAGATGTTAGGACAAGCACAGGGAGTTTTTTAGTAGAATTGCATCCCCTGATTTTTTTAAGTAACTCAAATCCATTAGTATCCGGGAGCATCATATCAAGTATGATAAGTTCAGGATTTACTTGTTGTATTATTTTCCAACCTTCTGTACCTGTTTCAGCTTCAAAGACCTCAAAACCCCATTTTTGCAAGTTAACCTTGTAAAAAAAGCGGCTGGTTTCAGAATCTTCAATAATTGCAATTTTTAACTTATTTTTATCCATAAGCATTACATTTTGATATGATTCTTACATAATTTTATTTAAAAGAAAAAGCTGCAAATATCAGTCCATAAATTATAAATAATGAACATTTTAGTACAAGTTTGTATATGTGCATATAAAGATACATTTTCTTTGCTGTTAAATGAATATACTTTTTAATAATTTTCATTAATTATTAATGTTATATTCTCGATCATATTAACTTTTATAACTGTGAGATTTATTGATTAATCAAGAATTATTCAGGAGATACAGCTGGCTTAAGATAAGGCAAACATTTTAAGCGGAAATCTTCAGCCGTATTATAGTGCCCTTTAAGTCTTTTAGCAATTGATTCATTTGTTTTCCTGGAGAGGATAGCGGAACAGTAATGATAGCATTTTTCATACTGTTCCAAATAATAGTAAGAAACCATCAGGTGGGTTCTGCATTCTATTTCATTAAAACCGTTATTTGAAGTTTTATGTATGATAGAGTGGAGTAATTTTTCATATATTCTTACAGCTTTATTGAATTCACCCATCTTAAAATAACAATCCCCAACACCCCAGAGAAAGAACCGACTGTCCGGATATCTTTCTAATCCTTCTTGAAAAAGTTCAACAGCTTCAGTGTAGTTATCCCGGTTATATTCAATCCATCCTAAGCTGTTGAGGCCAACCCAGTAAGAAAAAGATCCTTTAGAAATGGATAAACGGATTTTTTCAATTCCCTCTTTTCTTTTATCACTAATCCAGGGAAGCCATTTCAGATACCGGTAGAAATAACCCGACCAGTACATATAACTGCCAAGACCAAGCCAGGAATCATACAGTGTAGAGTCCAGCCTTAAAGATTTTTTAAGATGCTTTACTCCTTTTTTGGCTGTAATAAAGGCAGGAATAATTTTATTTTGTTTACCGAGAAAAAGTCCTTTATAACTGTAAGAAGTTCCAAGATAAAAATATATCCAGGCATCTTTTTTATTCAAACGGCTCAATCCTATTTGGATTGCAGTATCAATAGCAGTATAAAATTCCTCTTCCAAGTTGTCCGATTCTTCATCCATCATTTTTGATTGCAACGTTGCAGCCTGATAAAAATAACCTGCAGGATGATCAGGATATTTACTTGTAACCAGCTGAAAAAGGGTCATTGCTGAATCAAACTTACATTGAAATGTCAGATTTATTCCTCTTAATATCAGAGAATCTGTTTTATCAGTAAATGGTGTTTGAGCATACAGTGAATTGACAGATAAGAAAAATAAAATGAGTATATAAGTTTTTATTATTTTCATTTTTTCTGATTAATTTTTAATATTTTCCAGAAGTTCTGAAATAGTTACTAATTCAAGTCCTTTATTCCGTAAACCATTGATGAGTTCAGGTAATTTCTGGTGAGGATAATCTTTATTACGTTCACTTCCCATATGCATCAGAATAATTATACCATTAAGTGTTTTATTAGGTTTTTTATCATACGTTAAGATTTTTTCCATTATTTCATCAGCTGTTTTATAAATTTCCGAATTTGTATCTGCAACCCAGTCAAAGGTATCCATAGTTTCTTCCCATCCATTTCCATGAGTCCATCCAATATGCTTATATCCGGTTTTTGCAGCCCATTGGAGTATTTCATTATTATATTCTCCGTATGGAGCTCTCCAGTAAGGAGACATTTTGCTCCCTGTAACTATCTGAAATAGATGATTTGTCTTAACTAATTGTTTGTAAATTACTTCTTCTGTGATATTGTCTTTCGTATTATGTTTGAAATTATCAGCAAAGGTGGTAAGATGCGGATGACTCCAGGTATGATTGCCTACTTCGTGACCGTCTTTTATTATTCGTTTAACCGTATTGGTATAATTCTTAATAAACTGACCTGTAAGGAAAAAAGTTGCTTTAACTTTTTCATTTCCCAGTATATCCAGTATTTCCTGAGAAATATTGTTCGTTGAACCCCCATCGAAAGTAAGAGCAATTTGTTTGATTTTCCTGGAACCACGGGAAAAGCTTTTACTAAGATAAACTAAAGAAGGTGGTGCATAATTGAACGAAAGAGTTTGAATTGTATTAATAATACCATTAGGTGATATAGTTTTTACTTTTAATGTATTTTTTCCTCTGTTCAATGTTATATCTTCAAAAGTGAATTTGTTGTTTTTTGGTAAAAATGCTTCTATAAGAGTTGTATCAACATATAAAGCGACAATTTTATTTCCATTGCACTGCCCATCAATTGTTATGGTATTAGAATAGACCATGCCGTTTTTTGGGGATGAGGAAACAAAAGTTTGCGGTGAATAAGTTGTATCAACTAACGATTCTTCAATGTTATTTTCTTGTATTTGTTTTAGCATGTGTACTTCATTCTTCATTTGAAAAATGAAAAACAAGCTAATAATCAGTCCACAGAGTAAAATCAGTTCGAATAAAATATGCTTATTAATTTTATTGATTTTTGAAAAGGGCCAGAGCAGCATGAAAAACAGAAATCGAAATACAGCATACATCGCTTTTCCTATTTCTTGAGCACAAAACAAAAATATACATTTAATACTGCAGAATTTATGATCCAGAAAATTTATTAAGCAGTTAAAACAGATTGGTTGATAGCATTGATGACATATATGCTCAGCTACAATATCAGGATGATTTTTACAATATTTAGGTGTTTGAGGCATAAGAATTATTCTTTATTTTCCATAGTATTCTTAAACAATCGTTTAGGCAGTGTATAACCAAAAAATATAAGAAAACCCAGAAGAAGAAATATCAGGGGATGCAGGGTTACTGATTCGGATTTCGTGAGTCCGGCAGTTGAAATTATTATGTATAATTTCATGAAGAAATAAGATACCACAGCATGAATGAATCCTAACAGCAATGTAGCAAGGTATTTTAATCCTGATAAATTAAAAAAATTAATTTTTTCAGCGCCGTAAAGAATTAGTCCTGCTAGTAACCCAATAATAGCAAGCGCTAACCACGGCAGTCTGATATGAGAAGTAAGAGGAAAATCTGTGATAAAACCGAGAATCAATCCCAGAATGAAACCGGTTTCCAAGTATGCCAGGAGTTTAAATATCTGGCGGCTTTTTTTAGTGGCTATATTTATGAGATAAAAACTTACTCCAATTATAATATATAATAATATAGATTCCATTAGAAGCTTTCCTTTTGATCTGGGAATTTATTATTTTTAATATCCTGAATATATTTTTCAACAGATTTTTTTATTTCAGGTCCGATATCTGCATATTTTCTTACAAATTTTGGTTTAAAGTTTTCAAACAGACCCAGCATATCATGAGTAACAAGAATCTGTCCGTCGCAATAAGGGCCAGCTCCAATACCAATGGTAGGCACGGACACAGAAAGAGTAACTTCCTGGGCAACTGCAGCAGGTATTTTTTCAAGTACTATAGAAAAAACTCCTGCTTCTTCTAATATATTTGCATCTTTTACTAATTTTTTGGCAGTTTTTTTATCTTTTCCCTGAGTTTTGTAACTACCAAATTGATGGATGGATTGAGGAGTGAGGCCAAGATGTCCCATAACCGGAATACCTGAATTGACAATCTTATGGACTGCTTCAGCAATAAATTCTCCGCCTTCGATCTTTACACCTTCAACTTCACTTTCTTTTACAAATCTCCCTGCATTTTCCAGGGCAATCTCCGGAGAGGTTTGATAGGATAAAAAAGGCATATCTGTGATTACCAAAGCATATTCCACTCCCCGACTGACAACTTGAGAGTGATAAATCATCTGATCCATAGTAGCTGGAAGAGTGGTTTTATTACCTGCAAAAACCATTGAAGCTGAATCGCCTACTAAAATTAGTTCTATACCAGCTGAATCGAGCAAAGAAGCAAGACACCAGTCATAAGCAGTGAGACCGGTTATCTTTTCATTTTTTTGTTTCATTTTGTTTATAACAGGAACGGTGATTTTTTTCCTTTCCATAAATATACTCCCCCTTAATTTGTTTTCATTAAAAATAAATTACAGATCATGGTGTTTCCAGATTAAATTTTGTAAGCACTGAATCCATAATCATGATAAATGTTTCTGGATTTTTATATCCGATAGGATGAGCTAACTCTGTGCTGTCCGGAGAAATAAAAAGGATGTTTGGTATTCCGATTCCGCCGTATTTAGATGCGTTAGATTGGTACTTATTGGCAATATCTCCCTGTTTATCCACATCAATCTTTACTGGTATGAAATGTTTGGATTTTCTAATAACTTTTTGATCTGTAAAGGTAGAGTCTTTCATTCTCTTACAGGGAGGACACCATTCAGCAAAAAAATCAATCATAAGCGGTTTGTTCTGAGATTTTGCTGTTTCTTTTGCTTGTTTTATATCATGAAGCCAGGCAATTTTTTTTATCTCATTTTCACCAGTTGATTCTTCCTTGCCGGAGCAGTTGATTAATAAAGTAAGAAGTAACATCAATTGGATGATAATAACAGTGAAGATCACTATTTGTTTTAATTTTTTGTTTAACATGGGATACTCCGGTTATTATTTGTTTTTGTAAATATAAAGAGGATAGAAAAGAGATGCAAGTTTAAATATTTATTTTCTACGAAATACATGAAGTTTCATAAAATAAAATTTTTGAGACTGGATTAATGCATTATGGAAATTAATCATAACCTCCCGAAGGTTCGGAACCTTCGGGAGGTTATCTAAAATAAATTTATGTCTCAGGAATAACTTACTTTATTTCATCAAAATCATCTTTTTTATAGCATCCCAACTGCCTGCTTTCAGATGGTAGAAATAGATACCGGAAGGAAGTGACCCGGAGTCCCAATGAATCTGATGAAATCCGGCAGCTTGTTTTTTGTGATCTATAATTTCAGCTACTTTCTGACCCAGCATATTGTAGATACAAAGAGTAACTGGTGATCTTTGAGGGAGACCGTATTTGATGGTGGTAAAATTATTAAAAGGATTTGGAAAGTTATCTTCCAGAATAAAATGATCCGGTATTTCAGAAAGAGTAAAATCATTAATTGAGGTATTTTTATGTATTGAAAACTGTAATGTATCCTGTGCTGATGAGTCCTGAGGATCTGATACTTTAAAGATTATACTAACCTTACCATTAGTTTTTCTTCCGTTTATTTTAACTATGTGAGTTTTCTGATTAAAGGTTATGGTAAGTGTGTTCGTATCTAAAACAGTGTGGTGCCAGGAAAGTGAACTCAAAGGATCATCAGGGTCATTAATAAAATCACCAAGATTATGCATGAGTGTGTCCTGTGAACTGATAGTAGTATCTTTTGGTAAAGGCTTAATGAATACCGGAGGATCGTTAACCGGTATAACAGTAATGGTAACCTTCAGAGAGTCGGACAGGTGTCCGTCAGATGCAATAACAATAAAAGTGGTATCCTGACAATTATCCCCGGGAGTTCCTTTTATTTTTGCACCAGATACTGAGAGCCAGGATGGATAGTCTGTAAATGAAATTGTGATATCTTTACTGTCAATATCTTCAGCTTTTGCCAGATAGGAAAAGAATTCTTTTTCGGTAGCTTTTGCAGTATCGGGAGATGTAATATAAGGGGGGTCGTTTACCGGTATAACAGTAATGGTGACCTTCAGAGTGTCATATAGTTCTCCGTCAGATGCAATAACCTTAAATGAGCTGTCTTTGTTCCCTTCAGTTGGAGTACCTGTGATCTTGTTTGTGCCGGGAGAAAGCCAGGACGGATAATCTGAAAAATCATAAAAAATGGTATCACTGTCTGAATCTTCTGCTTCGGGAATATAAGTGAATAAGCTGTCTTCAAATGCAGCTGCTGTATTGGATGAGGTTATGACAGGGGGATCATTAATATATATAATATGTACTGATACTTTCGAAGTATCAGAGAGACTACCGTCTGTAACTGATACAGTGAAAGAAGTATCTGCATAATGTTCACGGGCGATTCCTTCAATGGTTTGATCCGAGACAGAAAGCCAGGATGGATATTCTATATAGTCGAAATTTAATACTTCATTATCAGGATCTTCAGCGGTTACTGTATAGGATAATAAAGAATCTTCTTTGACAGTTATGGAATGAGGTGAAGTGATCTGAGGCGGATCATTCAAAGGGGTAATGGTTATGGATACTTTTAATGTATCAGAAAGCTTACCGTCAGTAACTATCAAGGTAAAAGATGTATCGGTCTTTCCTTCAGTAGGGGTTCCGGTAATATAGGTATCAACAGGAGTGAGCCAGGAAGGATAATCTTTAAATATATATTGCAATACTTCATCATCAGGATCCTGAGCAGATACTATATAGGTAAACTGTTCATCTTCAACAGCAGAAGCATTTTTAGGTGATGTAATAACCGGAGGATCATTGACCGGTTTTATCGGAACTTCTATAAGTAAAGAGTCATAATATAATCCATCTGTAGCAATTACCGTAAATGATGTATCCTGATCACCTTCTCGCGGGATTCCGGATATGCTGTTCTGTGAGGGAGTGAGCCAGGTGGGATAGTCAATAAATGATATTGTTACCTCCTGCTGGTCAGGATCCTCAGCTTGTGCAGTATAGGTAAGAAGTACATCCTCTTCAGCCTGGATCCAGTTAGAAGAAGTAATGACCGGTGGATTACAGCATACTTCAAACTGAAAAGTTTCAGTACTTCGGGTATTACCGGCACTGTCACAGGTAGTAATCTGCCAGGTATGAGTACCATTATCTAAAGACTGAGTAATTGAATAAGCCGTATCATCCGGGGGAATATTATCTGCAACCACTTCACCATCCAGGATAAGTGTATACTTATTAATTCCAGAAAGCTGGTCCTGAGCAGTCTGCCAGGAAAGCTGTGGAGTATTTATATAGAGGGTACTCTGATCCTCAGGATAGACAAGATGAAAATGTTGAGGAGAAGTTGTATCTGCTGTAAAAGTAAATGTACTTGCATGTCTTGCATTTCCTGCACTGTCCAAAGATGTAACACTCCAGGTATGTTTGCCTTCTGTAAGCAAAGCAGCAGGATTTGTTTGCAATGCGGTTATATTATCTTTGTTCAGAGAACCATTGATACCAAGTTGATATTTTTTTAGACCGGAGAGATTATCTTCACTTGCAGTCCAGGAGAAATTTGGATTCAATGTATTAATAAAGCTCTCATGTCCCGGTGCTGTGAGGTTAAATGCAGAAGGCTGGGTTACATCAATGTTAACAGTAAATTCAGCCTGAGAATTTCTGCTGTTTTCCAATGAGTCCTTGGCTTTGATATACCAGGTATGGGTTCCTTCAGTGAGTGATTTTGAAGTCGGTAACTGAACTACCTGATTGTCTCCGGAAATGTCATCAATAATCAGTGTTTCATCGATCCATAATTCGTATTCTGCCAGACCAATTCCTGTTGAAGTATCGGAGGTTTGCTCCCAGGAAAATTCAGGAGTTGTATCATTGAACCAGGTATCAGATTCAGGTTGCAGAAGTGAAAAGGAAAAAGGAGGTTCATTATCCATTCTTACAGTCCAGGTTTCTGCAGATTTTGTGGTATTATCAGCAGAATCAACTGCAGTGACATACCAGGTATGATTACCCGGAGTTACTATTGGTTCACTGAATGAAGTTTTATCAGGAGATATATCAGCTACAAAACTGCCGTCAAGATAAAATTTGTAACTTTTTAACATTCGGCCTGCATCAGAAGAGCTTTCCCATCTAAACAGCGGATTGTTAACAGTGCTCCATGCATTATTTCCAGGATTTAAAAGATGAAATTCTTCCGGAGGAGTATTATCATAGACAACTTCTATAGAATATTCCGCAGGTTCATAATATACTCCGGCACTATCCACAGCTCTGATTGTCCAGGTATGGGGTCCTATAGAGAGAGCCTCTGCCTGGGATAACGTATAGGTGGTATTCAGCAGATCATCCAGAAACAAACTTCCGTCTATCCAGAGTTCATAATGTGAAAGTCCGGTAAGATTGTCTGTGGTTGGTTCCCATTCAAAAGTGATAATTTTTTCTACAGTATCATTGCTTGCCGGAGAAAGCAGACCAAATTCAAGCGGTGATTCTGAGTCAATGGTAAATGCATCTGATAGATAGGAACAGATAACAGAATCTTGAGTATTCATTGCCTGAATTTTTATTTTTACATTATTACTGGTAATACCTGGACTGGACCAGATGTGGTTTAATTGACTCGGAGAAATATTATCTGCTATAGAATACTCAACTCCTCCAATTAAGGCTTTTAGGGAGAAGTGGCTAAAAATCACATCTTCCGTGTTCATAGACCAGGTAATGGTCTGATCCACTGTCCCGTTCCAGATTTCACTGGAGGAAGGATAGGTAACAGCTATATTGTCATTGGTTAATTGTGCGTATATGTCATTCTGGCTATCTCTTTGATCCCTCCATAATGTAATAACTCCCCCTGATCTGTCACTAACCATTTTTTGTTCAGCTTGATAACCCGATACTGATACAAGAGAAATTCCGTCACTATCCCATAAATACTGTCCGTCTTTATTCAGATGTTGAGAAAAAAGATCATAATAATCATTTCTGCTATCCATCCAGACAATAAAAGCTCCTCCAGCTCCATCAGAAATTATATCTGGAAGGTATTGATAGTTTGTATAATTATTTACAACGTTTGCCCATAATTGATTGCCAAGACTGTCGATTCTCTGGGCATAAATATCATACCCTCCGGAACGGCTGTCCCACCAGGATATAATAACACTTGAGGAGTAGCTTTCTGTAATACAGCTGCCGTCCTGGGTATCAGAGGCATTAGAAATAACGATGCCATTATTGGACCATTGAGTAATTCCGTTCTCATCTATGAGCTGAGCATAAATATCACCATTATCATTTCGTTTATCAGTCCAGGTGATAATGTATTTATTACCGCATGTTTCAACAGCAGGATGATATTGAACAGAAGTTTCAGTTACTATCGCAGTACCGTCAGTTGTCCATTGGGCATTGCCGGTTGCTGATATTTTCTGAGCATAAATATCCATATTCCCATCACGTTCATCAACCCATACAACGATAAGATCACCGCTGTTGGTACAGATTAGTTTGTAATCTGATTGAAGGCCATTGGCATTGGTTACTGCAACCCCGCTGTCCGGCCAGGATCTGGTGCCGGAACTGATAACATGCTGGATATAAATATCGGCAGCATCATTTCGCTTATCTTTCCATACTGCAAAAACACCGTTGTTATTATCTGAGATTAATTTGATTTCCTGCTGTATAGTCTTTTCAGTACAAATTTCTATGCCGTTGTTGTTCCAGTCTATTCCGCCCTCTTTGGTAATATGCTGTATAAAAATTTTACTGGTATCAGAAAAATCATCCTGCCAGGCTACATATATTCCGCCTGCACCATCAGAAGCAATGGAAGGATTCACCTGATTACCGAGTGTATTTATTACAGTTATACCTGAAGATGACCATTTTGCATTGCCGGCCTCGTCAATCCACTGGGCAATAATGTCAATATCGTCGGATGGTCCCTCCTCATAAACAAAATATACACCTCCTGAATCATCAGAGATTGCCTGGAGAGCAAAATCAGTAGCATCAGCAACTCTAATACCATTTTCATCCCATTGATTCTGAGCATAGGCACCGTGAGAGAGTAACAGTAAGATCAGTAATGCCTTGATAATGTTTTTTATTTTGTCAGATCCTGTCATATATACATAAAACCTTTTTATCATCTATTTAAAAGCAAATATTATACCATTAAAGAATGAGTAACTGATTGTTGTTAAAAAAGAGAAATGAGTAAAATAATTATATATAAATATAATATTTATAATCATTTATATAAATATAAATATTTTCTGTTTTGGGTAATTCTCTGGAAAAAAAGAGGAAAAAAATTCCGGTTTCAACAAACATTTAATTTTGAAATGTGTGGAATGCAGACATTGATTTGTTTCAGACCATCGAAATCAAAGAACAAAGAACAAAAGAATAAAGAGCTTAAGAACGTTAGAACTTAAGAACATGAGAACTTTAGAACGTAAGCGTTCAGAAACCAGAAGCCAGTAACCAGATATCAGAAGGACTGCAGACGGCGTAGTGATGGCAATATTTGGGTGTTAGAGATAGATTGTTTGTGATT
>Ga0180433_10000598_pt1 | contig 61963 bp, 103 predicted proteins | sample SS_ome_8_FD_132980 | JGI IMG/M metagenome (GOLD analysis project Ga0180433, IMG submission 132980) | Hypersaline lake sediment archaeal communities from the Salton Sea, California, USA - SS_1_D_1 metaG | ecosystem: Environmental > Aquatic > Non-marine Saline and Alkaline > Hypersaline >... | reverse complement strand
GATCGCAGACTCGCGGTTTTCGTGTATAAAAATTGAACAGGGGGAGGTTAATAAGTGAACAGGGCCACGCCTGGTAAGGGTTTGAGGGTGGTAAAAAACTGAACAAATATAGAAAGGGCGACCATTTGGAGGTTAAATCCGGTGTTGGTCGCCCTGGACGACGGGGGGGGGCTATTTGAATTCTACCTTAATATGTGGTTTAACTGTGTGTTGTACATTATACCCATGCTCTTTCCAGCATAAGTCGATTGATTTGATACCGTCAAGGGCACAAAGACTGAGGCCAAGCATGAATGCGCATATCTGAGAGGTAGATTTGTCGTTGGTGTTGATTTTCGACAATAGTTCATTCACCCATTCGTTTAGGTATTTAGGTTGTTTCATTGGGCTACTCCTTTCTCGGTGGGGCATCGCCGTCATCAACCACCACAACTTTACCGCCCATTTCTGATAGTTTAAAGAATATAGGGACATCCAATAGTTTAATTACCCAGCGTGCGTCGTCTTCCTTGATATGTTTGCGGATCATTACGGTACCGACATCCCCGTCACTGAATTTGACCTTGGAGCCTTCGTAGATAGGAGTGCCGAGATAATCCACATAGGGCGAGCACTCAGGGCCTTCGTTGTCTTTGTCCTGCTCCCGTATAAGCTCATTCTCCAGCCGGGATTCTTCCTCTACCCAGATGCGTAACTCGCGGGCCAGGTCCGGGTTGGTTTTGTCTATGTGGATGGCAAACGATAGTAGAGCACAGCGAGAGGCGTGAGCATACGGGTCGCCTGGGTATTTGGATCTGGGTTTTAATACGAAATATTTAAGATCGATAGACATAATGACTACTACCCTTCCTTCCATAAAATATTGTTAATAAGCCAAATAGAGAACACACCGGTGCCCGTGAAATAGCAATCACGAGCATAACAAGCCCAAGATATATCATGGGTTAGGTAGGTGTAGGTGGCACCCCCGGCCGCTAGACCAAGCCAGACTATAAAATGTCTTATGAATGCATCCATGGTGATTACTCTCCTTTCTCGATACTGAGCAGTATGCGGTTAGGGTCGTCCTCTAACACCTCGACTACATAGCTATCAGGGCAGAGAGTCAGTACCGCATTGATCAGGTCGCGGTTGGAATTTATATTGTGAATGCAGGAATACGTACCTGCGAATACGAAGAATAAAGATAGTGTTAGTACGATTGTGATTATGATGTGTTTCATTGTTGATTTTACCTCCTGTTAATGGTTTATGATTTATGTTTATATAACACCAACGGCCCGCCAAGCACTTTCGCCCTACTCTCAGTCCTAATCCCTATCGGATACTCTTGATTCACCCCATCATATAACGCAATCTGAGCATATCTCCGATCCGCTTTCAACCTCCCCAAACACGTACAATACCGAGTCCATAATTCATTCAGAAACTCATGACGCGCATGCACCCCCAATCGTTCCCAGAGCCGCGACATTACCACTCTCAGACACTTACACGAATGATCCAGCTCAATCGCCGTTACCAACGAGCATTCCCAGAGTCGTGCACTCTCCAGATTCACCTTGTGCAGCATTGCGCGGATACAGATAACTGACCACGCTAATGGATCGGATTTGGGAGGGTGTTTGAATGCAGGCGGTAGTTCCGGATATTGAACCGTGTTCGTGTGCCGTATAGCGCGGACGTTCTTGATAGGGGTTTTGGTTTGTGACCCGTCGGTTGGGTTGTAGGTAACTACGTCGGAGCTGGTTATGATAGCTTTATGACATTTAGATATGGACCAGTCCAGATGCACTACCTCAGTGGTTTGTTTTAGTGTGGGGAGATACCCACTCATTACCAGTGTTGATAATAGTTTTAGGTGTTTCATTTTGTTTTACGCCCCCTTTCGATCTCGTTATCTATGAGTAGCTCATATCTGAATACTAGACTCTTTATTGCAAATATACCAGTAATAGCGTGTCTTGGCAGTAATTCGAGTATATTACTATATGTAGATCCTTCGTCATTACATTTACCATGACGCTTACCATACGAGCACTTAGCACAGTTGTTATTACGCTTGGGGGATAGCGTACACCAAGGACAGATCCGACTATCATGCCAAGCCACGATATTAACCAGGAACTTCTTGCTTTTGTATTCTGACCATGTGGATAGTTCAGCTAGATCCTCGTCATTGAGTATAGTGATCCCATCGGTATGTGTTTTGATAATGGAGTTCTTCTCTTTCATAAACTCCAGCATTAATTTGTTCCATTTACGCGCCATTGTAGTTTACTCCTCCCCTTCATCACGAATAATGTTCTTCAATTCCTTTACGTTCTTGGTCAGCGCCTCCAACACCTCAGCTAATCTATCGCGTTTTTCCTGTTTCTGCATCACTGTCGAACTCACGGTAATGCCCAAACGCGAAAAGCAACTAGCCGGTATTGTGGTCTTACCAGTCATGTATCGGCTCATGGTCGATTCCGATACGCCAATGATATCAGCGGTTTGTTTTTGTGACAGTTCATTGTCATCCATAAAGTTCTGGAGAGTAGTACGCCGCGACACCACTATGTCGGTAGATTGTACCAAAAACTTAGCTTTACTACTCATCACCAGGCACCGACGTAGCACCCCGGGCTCTTTTAACCGCTCGACAGAGACTTCCTCGCCCATATCCAGCTCTAGGTTTTTGTCTTCCATTGTGTTAATATCCTCCTTTCTAATAATCACAATAATCAAATATTTTTGTAGTACAGCCCCTCGGCCAAAATGCTAAAAATGTCAATTTTGTGCAAGTAATTTCACGTTTGTGCAAGATTCCACATTTATGCAAGTGAAATTATGTGCAATTCACTCTTAAAAACCACCTCGATTTTGCACCTTCGCTGAAATTTTGCACAAGTTTATGTAACTGAGGAATTTTAAAATGTCAATTTTGTGCAAGTTTTGTCAAATTCTTGCATTTTTGTGGAATCCGAATGTCAATTTTACCTCAAGAATTTGGCCAAATTTGTCAGACCCCTGAAATACTGCGCAACCGTTTTACACAAAATCAATACTATAGCAGAAAATTTCATCTTGCAAACCCTTGTACCCTATATTATATAATAGGGACAAAATCGGCTGATTTTCGATTTCACACAAATCTGATTAATTTCCACCTGCGCTACCTAATTTGAGTTTGTATGCCGAGCGAATCTCCTTGGCTAATTTTCTGGCTAATATCCATTTGTATTTATCGACTAATTCCCGCATACCGGCCAGACTACAGATACCAGAATTCCCCAATCGGTGGTATATTTTACCATACCTAGATGTGGAGTTTACCAGTGCGCCCTCGGTACATTGTTCATGTCGTTTTGCATACGTGCATTCGTCACAGTTCTCGGATAGTATGCACCAGGGGCACATCCGGTTGTCCCAGGCAGAATGGAGCGCGACCAACGCTTTCTTACACATTGATTCTGGCCAGGTACGGATCTCATCCATATCGGGTTTGGTCGCTACCAACATTCGGGTGTGTTTACGCACGATGGTGTTCTTTTCGGCCATGAATCTTAATAGAATGGTTTGGTATTTCATTTAGTGTTTGCCTCCTTTGTAGATTTTTTCTCTCGTAATGGTTACCAGACGTGTAAGTTCCGGTATTTCCATCGTGGTTAAGTTCTTTTGTGCGAGTTTATGTACTATCCTTTTCCACCTAGACTTGATATCCACACACTTCCCATGCCGCTTACCATAACTACATTTGCTACACGTCTTTATGTGGTATTTACTTTCTTTTATACACCAGGGACACATACCTGACGGACTCAATTCTATGCATCCTGCTATGAACTCGTGTTCCGATTCAGGCCAGCTCTTTAACTCATCCATATCTGGCTTGGTTGCTATCAATAGCCTTGTGTGTTTGTGTATTATCGCGTTTTTCTCCCGCATAAAATCTAGTATGATTTGTTTATAGGTCATATCTGTTCTCCTTGTGTTTGATAGCTCTTATCAACTATCTCATGTCTTGTTTTATTCACTAACGCTTGCATATCTGGTAAGTCAGGTATGCACAACGCGTGTACTGCCATTATAGTAGATATTGTACAAAATCTCGACCTATAATATACACATATCCCATGGCGTCTACCATATCCACACTCATCACATTTAAATCTAGTATTCATGCACCACGGGCAGGTTCCTCTTGATGTATTCTGTAGTTTATATGCTATTACGCTGAATTCATACTCTGACCAGGTGGACAGTTCATCGTAGTCTGCTTTGTTTAATAGAGACATTTTAGTATGTTTTTTGATTATCTTGTTTTTCTCTTTCATGAAGTTAATGATAATCTCTTTATAGGTCATATCTACGCCCTCTTTAATGGTTATTATCATGTTTAATTCTCTTATCGGCATCTACCCCGATCCACTTCGGAAAATCCACCTCATTTTGTAGTACAGTGTCTATTATAGTAGAGGGAGAAATAAAAAACCAAATGCAAACACCAACATCGACACCAACCACCATGACAAAATCCGAATACGCCCGACACCGTGGCGTCTCTGCCGCAATGGTATCCAAATACGTGCGCGAGGACCGTATTCTGGTCATGCCCGATGGTCGAGTCGATGTCGAAATATCCGACACACTGCTCAACCAGTTTAGTGAATCCCCTCTCCGCAATCCGCAAACCAACTCTTCAGCACCCGATGACTTCCTTAGCGACGACATAAAATCCCAAATCTCTCAGCTCTCCGACATTGGGTCTTATGCTGAACACCGAGCCCGCCTCACCAAATACAAAGCCGACCAGGAAGAGATCAAACTCCGAGAGGCGCGAAAACTATCCACCCCAACCGACAGAGTGATAAACGCTGCGCAGACCACTGGTACTAGAGTGCGTGACGCTCTGCTCAACCTCAGGGACCAACTCCCGCCGGTACTAGCCACCATGACCGACACCCACGAGATCTGGCTACGTCTCGACAAAGACTTCCGAGCAGTTCTCAATGAACTCTACAATGAATTCTTACAAAAACCCAACCCCAACCCCAGGAGTAGTTAATGGCCCAAAATCGCCTTACAACCATGTTTCATGACGCTGGAGACTACGACATCCTCTGTCGTACAATCGCGTCCTTTCTGCGGCAGAATTCCGCTGAATTGGATCAGTTTCGCATAGTGGTCCACCTACAATCTCCCGCACCTGAAACTGTCGATATAATCCGAGACCGGTTCCGCAGGTTTAATATCGCAATCGCGACTAGCAAAAAACCCCTCTGTGCGCCCTGTATACTCAAGCGGCACAAAGTACGATACGGAGTGGTTATCCCCCCAGGATGGATTTCGATGTGGCCGCTGTGGCCATTCGTGCGTGAACTCCGGTATATATTATCGAACACCCCCAAGCTCTCCCATATCAAGCTCATTAACGACGCGGAATTGACCAATGAACTAACCAAATCCCCAGTGATATACGAATACGCGACTGCACACACTCTGATAGGTAATGGAAACCTCAACAAGACTATCCCAACATTGATCAAAGATCCACTCAAGCACACTAAACAATCTCTGACTGGGAAGCTGAAATCCAACGTGTTTACTAAGGAGCCCTTACCATAGAGACCCAACTACATTCTAATCCTCCTCCCGCCAACCTACCAGCTGGGTTGATCCCCGAACTCGACCCAGCCCCGCCCTACGACCAAGACATCTACACCACCGCTTTCGCCAACGGTATACAACCTCCGCCTGATATGCTCAATTCTGAGTGGGCTAATGAATTCCGAATACTCCCCAGGGAGTGCGCTAACGAATACGGTAAATACCATATAGAACGCACACCGTATATAGTCGAGCCGCTAGATTGTTTATCCCCCCGCTCACCCGTTAAAATCGTTACTATACGTAAACCTACCCAGGTCGCTTGCACCGACGGCATCGGCAATAACTGGCTCCTCGCAATCGCGCATTCCTATCCCGCACCTTGCATGATGATGCTGCCCACTGTCGAGTTGGCTAAGCGGCATTCAAAAACCAAAATCACCCCGTCTATCCGGGCGATGGACTGCATGTCGGGGCTAATCCACGACGTAAAGGAAAAGGGCGGGGGTAACACCATACTCATCAAGGAATTCCCCGGGGGCTCCTGGTCATTCGTTGGTTCTAATTCCGCTGCCGCTCTCAGATCCGTCTCTATAAAATACCTTATACTAGATGATATCGACGGCTACGAAGTCAGCGTCAACCAAGAAGGAGACCCAGCTGAACTCGCACGAAAACGAATGGATGCGTTCTCGTCTTCGTGTAAAGAACTCCGTATGTCTACCCCGACGATTAAGGAATTCTCCAAGATCGAGAAGTATTTCCTGGAAGGCGATCAGAGTTTTTACTACGTACCCTGTCCTGAATGCGGCAAAACCCAAATCCTAGAGTTTGGTGGCCCCGACGCGACCTTCGGTCTCAAATGGGATAAATCAAAATCTGGCAGACATTTACCAAAAACTGCTCGCTATATGTGTATTCACTGTGGTACCATGATCAAGGAGCACAATAAAACCTGGATGCTCGAAAACGGCCTCTGGGTCGCGAAATTCCCAGACCTATCCGACTACCATCGATCATTCGCCCTAAACTCTTTGTATTCCCCCTACGGCTGGGTATCGTGGGAAAAGATCGTCCGCGAGTTCCTGGAGGCTAAACGCGATCCGACTAAAGCCAAATACCAAGTCTGGATGAACACCCGCATGGGGCTGGTCTACGAGGCCGGTGGCGAACAGCCAGATTGGGAAAAGGTCAAGAACCGCTCTGAGCCATACCGACCAATGTCAATCCCCTCTGGCGGTCTCCTGGTAACCGCCGGTGTCGATGTTCAGGCCGACCGTTTCGCCATAGTGGTAACCGCTTGGGGTAAGGGCGAGGAATGCTGGGTAATCTACTGGGGCGAACTCTACACCGACACCGCCCAACAAGCCGCATACGATGAACTCTCTGAATTCTTATCTCGTAAATTCCCTCATCTATCCGGTATCGAACTGGGCCTATCCGCCTACGCTGTTGATTCCGGCTACCGCACCGACGACGTATATAATTTCTGTCGTACACGCTCACCAATCGCCATGGCCACTAAGGGATCATCACTACAGGGCCACCCTAGTCTGGGCCGCCCGACAAAACAAGATGTAAACTACCTTGGCTCTACCATAAAGAACGGTATTCAACTCTGGCCAATCGGGTCATCCACTCTCAAGGCCACAATTTATGGTCGTCTCAAAATAGAATCCCCAGGCAGACAGTACATACATTTTTATGACGGTCTACCTGATGATTTCTATAACCAACTCACATCTGAAAAACAAATGACGGTGTATGACAAAAACGGCGTCGCCAAGCGCGTGTGGGTTCTCCCATCTGGTAAACGCAACGAGGCCCTAGACTGCATCTGTGGTGCTCGCGCTGCCGCTATCAGATCCGGCTTAGAACGCATGGATTGGGACAAACTCTCTGCCGTAATCAATCACCGCGCCGCAGTCGCAAACCCCAATACTGACCCGACTCAGCCCCCTAAGCCCAATACGCCCCCACCACCTCGCACACGCCGTCGCCGCACTTCCCACTCGTCTTATCTGTCTTCAGGACATTCATCTATATAAAGGAGTATAATCACCATGGCATTTACATCAACCGACTTGGCCAACGTCGAGGCTGCAATAGTAAAACTCGCTGTCGGTACCCGCGTTATTGAATGCGAGATAGACGGGGATCGGGTACGCTATCAACCATCCGATCTTGATAAAGTCCGCGCTCTCCGCGACCTAATCCGACAGGAACTCGCCTCCACCGCCACTGGCTACTCCCGTGTACGTAAATGCGTAACGGATAAAGGGTATTAATATGCACATACCAAACCCATTCGCGCCCATCGCACACATATACCGAGGGCTACGCGTACTCGCTACTACTGGTCAAACCTCCTACGAAGCGGCCAGCATCACTAAACGTATGCGTACCTGGGGTCTCTCCACTGCCGGGCCTAACTCATCAATAAACGACTCAATGGCCAGTACCAAGGCTCGCTCCCGCGAACTAGACCGCAACAACCCCCACGCAAGCGGCGGTATTGACTCCTACGTGACCAATCTCATAGGGCGGGGTATGACACCGAGATGGAATACTGGCAACCCGACCCTGGACGCTAAGATCCTGGATCTGTGGAAACTCTCTGTCGGTGAAATGGACGCATCAATTTGCGAACTCGACTTCTATGGACTCCAAACCCTGGCCGCGACAGCCATGGTAATGTCGGGCGACGTACTGGGCCAATTCGTCTACCGTCCCTACACCTCCACTCTTAATGTCCCGGTACAGCTTAAGCTCTTAGAAAACGACCATCTCTACGACCAGTACGACCAAATGCTACCCAATGGCAACTCCCTCCGAATGGGATTCGAGATCAACCCCGCCGGGGAAAAAGTCGCTTGCCACGTCTACCCCCAACACCCCGGCGATGGGTTTACCGACGCGTCCAATCTATTACCAGTGCGTATACCTATCGAAGATACCGTATTCCTTTATCAACCTCGCCGTCCCGGCCAACTACGCGGTATGCCCTGGCTCTCGTCAGTGATCGCTGGTCTGCGTAGTATAGACGAGTACGACGATGCCGAACGTATACGAAAAAAGATCGCGGCCATGTACGCAGGGTTTATCACCTCGCCCCCAGGAGATCCGGAACTATCTGGACTACCAGGACTCGAAGAGGACTACGACGATGAGGAAGATCTTGTCGCTCTCGAACCCGGTCTCATGCAGGGACTAAAACCCGGCGAAGATATAGAATGGTCAAAACCCGCCGACGTAGGCGAAAACTTCCAGCCCTGGATGAAACACAACCTCCGCCGTATCGCTAAATCTCTCAAAATCACCTATGAACAACTCACCGGCGACCTGGAGGGCGTGACCTACTCGTCAATCCGAGCGGGCCTAGTCGAAATCTACCGTCAATGCCGAGCTATTCAAGGCCAGATCCTAGTCCACAAATTCTGCCGTCCTATCACTACCCGCTGGCTTGACATCGCAGTCGCATCAGGTCGCATATTCATACCTCGATACTATAAAAACCGTCGAATCATCATCAACAACATCTGGGACCCTGACGGCTGGGATTGGGTAGACCCACTCAAAGATGTTCAGGCAGCAATCCTGGAAATCCGTGGTGGTCTCACCTCACGATCACGCTCAGTAGGTGAACGCGGCTCTAACGCTGCCGAAATCGACGCTGAAAACACCGCCGACAACACCCGTGCCGATGCCACTGGTATAATATACGATAGTGACCCGCGTAAGACCACTCAATCAGGTGGCACCCGCGAGAAAGGAGAGTCCAATGCCGGACCAAAACAACCTAAACCTAAACCAGAAGACTAAACTCAATCTGGGATTTCTGGCCGAGCGTATCATCAACACGCCCTTGCTAATCACCCAGGCTAAACTAGACCAGATCATACATGTAGTTGGCAACCGCATCGGTTTAGACACATCTCTAGTGGTAACTCAATCCCCCGTCTCTGCCCGCTCATCCTCTACCGAATACCACACTACCAAAGGCGTTGCGGTAATCCCAATCTACGGTACTCTCGTTCATCGCGCTCGCGGTCTCTCCGCTCTATCTGGTATAACCTCATACGAAAACATCCGCGCTCAGTTCAATGCCGCGCTTGCATCCCCTGACGTAGATTCGATACTACTCGATATCGACTCCCCTGGGGGTGAAGTCGCCGGCGTATTCGACCTTGTGGATCACATCTACTTATCTCGTGGTACCAAACCCATAGTAGCCATCTCTAACGAGCGTGCTTATTCCGCCGCATACGCAATCGCATCCGCAGCCGACTACCGCTACTTAACCCGCACTGCCGGTATGGGCTCAATCGGCGTCGTCATGATCCATGTCGATAAATCCGAAGCCAACAAACGCGCTGGGATCTCCTACACCTATATGTACGCAGGTGACAAAAAGATCGACGGCTCGCCCAATTCCCCCTTATCAGACAGCGCCCGCGCCGACGCCCAGGCCACAATCGACTCCATGTACTCATTATTCGTCACCACTGTCGCTCGCAACACCAACCTCTCTGAAAAAACCATCATCAATACCCAGGCTGGCACCTATCATGGCCAGTCTGCTATAGATATAGGATTAGCAAATGGAATCTTGCCATATCAGGAAGTGGTAAACAACCTAGTAAACCAAAAAGGAGGTATATTCACAGCTATGCCGAAAGAAAACAAAGACACAAAACTTGAAACTAAAGAACAAACTCCTGAAGTACCAAAGGCTGAGGAGCAAACCCCCACACAAGATCCCCCTCAGACGCCTACTCCGTCTCCAGCTCTCGATCAGGCTACTCTCGACGCAGCTATCACCGCTGAACGATCCCGCTGTACCGAAATCATGGAAGCCTGCACAATTGCCAACGTCAAAGACCTCGCCCCCGACCTCATCGCCGACGGCAGTACAATCGAAACCGCCAACAAAATGATAATGACTATGCTCTCGGAACGCTCAAAAGCCCAATCGGTACAATCCTCACTCAATCCTCTCCCAGCTGGCGGGGAAAACCCCTTAATCAAAAACGCTAAGGCACGCCGAGACGCAATACTGAACCAAAAACACTAATCATAATACCATAACTAATACGAAAGGACAATACCAATGCCTAATGACTACACCCAATCATACACCCTTGGGGCTATCCTCAAATGGGAACAAGAACTACACCACTCCAGAGAGCAGGTTACTATCCTGGCTGGCCAGGAACTATCTGTGGGACACGTACTAGGAAAAGTAGAGGTCGGTACCGTCCCAACAACTGGGACCGCAGATGGTGGTAATACCGGAAACGGAACCGTAACCGGTGTTACTGGCGGCAAATTCGTCAAAGTCGGGGTCTACACTCTCACTTGTATTAGTGCAGATACCAATCTCGGATCATTCTCAGTTAAGGGTCCCGATGGTGAGGCACTCCCAGCCGCAGCTGTGGGAGTCGCCTATACCAGTGACCAACTCAACTTCACCATTAACGACGGCTCAACCGATTTCGTAGTTGGCGACGTATTCACCGTAACCGTACCAGTCGGCGGACTTCAATACCGGGAAATCAACTTCTCGGGCGTAGACGGCTCCGCAAAGGCCGCGGGTCTCTCCTACGACGCCTATGACGCATCTGCATCTGGCAACCGCACACTCGCATTCACCTCTGGCGGTACCTACGAGATCGAAGCTGGTGATACAATCACAGGCGCGACCTCAGGCTCAACTGCTCGTGTCGTATCAATAACACTCTCTTCAGGTACCTGGGCAGGCGGCGACGCAGCGGGTACATTCACTCTCGATGACCGTAATGGCGCTCTTCAGTCCGAAAACCTCAATGTCGGTGGCAATACCAACTGCGCCACTATCGGTGGTGACTCAAGCGCTGTAGCCGCAGCTGATATCCCAGGTGTCGCTATAGTACGCGATGCCGAGATCGTCGCATCCGAACTCTCTTGGCCTTCTGGCACAACCGCAGCTCAAAAAGCAGTCGCTTACGCAGAACTGGCCGAGAAGGGCATCATCGTCCGTACCGAGGCGTAATTCAAACTCACTTACTAACCTTATTTACAAGGAGTATTATAAATGCCTATTCTAAACCCGTTTGAAACCAACAATGCTTTCAACCTGATATCACTATCAGAAGCATTGAACATAATCCCAAACACCTACGGGAGAATCCGAAATTCCGGATTATTTAGGGATAAACCAGTCCGATCTCGGACTATAATGATTGAAAAGAAAAACAACACTCTCAACTTACTGAAAACTCTACCCCCTGGATCACCTGGCCAGAAAAACAAAATGGGCTTACGTAACGCTCGCGCCTTTATCATTCCCCACATTCCAGTAGACGATGTGATCCTCCCTGAGGAGTACGATGGTCTCCGCGCATTTGGCTCAGAGTCTCAGTTGGAAACCCTCGCCAACCTCATGAACGAGCACCTGGAAAACATCAGAGCTAAATTCGCTATCACTGAAGAGTACCAAAAGATGGGCGCGCTCAAAGGGATAGTGTACGACTCTGATGGTACCGCCATCTATAACTATTTCCAAGAGTTCACTGTAAAACAAGAGGTAGTTGACTTCCTCTTAGGCACAGCCTCTACCGACATACTCGCCAAGTGTGTCGCAGTAAAACGCATTGTGGAAGATAATCTTCAGGGTGAGACCATGACTAGCATCCGAGTAGAAGTAGATTCCTCGTTCTGGGATAAGTTCATCTCCCACACTCTCGTAAAGGCCGCATACGACCGCTGGCGAGAAGGCGCAGCTCTCCGTGAAGACCTCAGAGACGGGTTCGAGTTTGGCGGTCTTATCTTCCGTGAATACCGAGGCACCGCTACTGATTTTGACGGTACCGCTAGACCATTCCTAGATACTGATGAGGGTATCGCTTACCCATTAGGCACACAGAATGTCTTTAAAGATTTCATTTGTCCAGCAGACTTCTTGGAGACAATCAACACCCTAGGTAAACGCCTCTACGCAAAACAAGAAGCACGTAAGTTCAATCGCGGAATCGACATCCATACCCAATCAAATACTCTCCCAATGTGTATGAGACCTTCACTAATCGTTAAGATACATACCTCTAACTAATCCTGACGGAGGTGGACCTCTCATGCAAATAAAATCAACTTCAGTATTAGCAAAAACTCAGGCTGACGGGGCACAAACCGTCAGTCTGACTCAATTTGATTGTGCAAAACTACACCAGTTCCAGGTAACGACTAACCTTACCCCCGCTGCTGGCACTCTCACTGTCGCTGTAAAGACTCCAGGCGCAGCTACTTATAAAGACCTGCCTTGGACTATCGACCTGACCGCGTTGGCTACGACCGCTGTGTTTCAATTCTACGGGTTTGCCGAGTCGTTCCAATTCACACCAACCGGATTCGACGCTGACAAAACCTATACAGTCTATGTCTGTACTGGTGATAAAGGAATCTATTAACTATGTATATTGATTATTCACAACTCACCGTCGCGGATCTCCGCACTCAAGACCTCATGCCTGTCGAGATCACTGACGCCGGTGTTGGACCTATACTGGACGAAAACGGTATACCAATCCTCGATACTGATAACCGATTCGTATTCGACGAGGTGTATGCCTAGCTCGTCATTCAGTATTCACATATCGGAAGCGCAACTCCGCGACCTAAACCGCTTAATGCACTCTATGGGAGGGCGTGCAGCTAATCGCGCCCTCTCTAGGGCCATTAACAATACCCTGGGGTTAAAGTCCGGTGGTATGCGTAAATCTATCTCTGACGAGATCCGCGCCACGACTAACCTCCAGCGCCGTTACATATATAAGCAAACAGGCCGACGCACTACCCGAACATTCAACATAAAACGCGCAACTGTGGCTAAGCCCGGCGGGCTCGTATCTACCCAAGGCCCCAATGTCCCACTTATCGAATACTCTAATCAACGTGGTAATCGTAAACGCTACGCCAAGAAAATCTACGTGACTGTCCAGAAGGGCCGTGGCCGACACCAACTTGCTCATGCGTTTATTCCCAAACTAAAATCCGGCCACCGTGGTATATTCGTTCGCAAAAACCCAGGCGCAAAGGGTCCCGCTGGCCGCAAGATAAAACAACTATTCAGTTCTCGCGTACCAGACGTGTTGAGCAATACTCCTGTAATGAATCGCGTCCTGGAGTATGGCTCTAAACGCCTAGAACGTGAGCTGACTCATCAAATCGACTATATATTAAAATACAACAAATAGGTAATACAAAATGGAAGACGGTAGAATATACATATTTGGCCAGGAATTCAACACCTGGTTCGCTGAAGGCGCCCCCTCCTACGCCACCGAGGTCACTATACACAACGTATCAGAAAACACCACCGACTGCTTTACAATAACCCTCCGCATCACCTATACCGAAACCCAATACTACAAAAAATACACAGCATACGCCCCTGGTCCTGTAGACGTAGAGTACACCGACAAATACGAATCTACTATCCTCTTCACCGAGGATATTGACTTTAAGTTCATTGCAGGCGAAAACCTCCACACCGCTATCATGGCGCAGGAAGCCACTCTTCAGGCAGCTCTTGACGGCTATATGAAAGAGCAACGTATAATAGAAGCTGGCCAGGGCGCGATACTCTCTATGCACATCACGCCTCTAACCGGTTGGAACCCTTCGGAGTAATACATGGCAGCTGACGATATACTCGACATACTATCTCAAGCATCTGAAGACATAATGGATAACCTCGGCGTATCTGCGACTTATATACCACTAGACCCCTCCGTCTCGTCATTCTCAATCACTGTACGGGTCACTCAAGAGTACGCTCAAGTCCCAGGCGGCTATGAAGGATACGTAGTCACGACAAATAAGGTGGTGAAATTCCGACCTGAGGATCTGCCTACTGGTTACACAGTCGCCAGAGGGGATCGTGTAGTAGTTCCTAGCGAGGGTAGTTTTGTATTAGAATCCCCAATACCCGGCAAGCGCACCTGGATCAAATACATGGCCATAGCGAGCCTAAACACAACTACAACCACGTCAATGACTACGACCACAACTACATCATCGTCATCCACTACCACGTCATCGTCGTCATCATCAAGTACGTGTTCGACACTATCCACAACCAGCTCGTCCTCGACCACTACGTCTTCCACTACCACGTCATCGTCATCGTCCACTACCACTACGACGTTCTCTACATCCTCAACATCCTCCAGCTCCTCTACTACGTCTACGTCTACCAGCTCAAGCTCGTCCACAACCAGCTCATCGTCTACTACAACCTCCACTTCTTCTACATCCACTACAACGTCATCGACAACTACCTCATCGTCTTCCACTTCTACATCCTCTACGTGTAGTTCGTCATCCACTACCACTACGACTTCTTCATCCTCATCGTCATCGTCGTCATCGTCAAGTACGGCCAGTACTACGACTTCTTCATCTTCATCTACGTCCTCAACTTCATCAACTTCATCATCCTCTACGACTACAACCTCACTGTCTACAACTACATCATCTTCATCATCCTCTACGACTACAACCTCATCATCCAGTACATTATCTACATCCTCGACTACTACCTCTTCATCCTCATCTTCGTCCTCTACAGCCTCCACACTATCAACTACCACCTCATCCTCATCCTCATCATCTTCAACCTCATCCACAGCTTCCACACTCTCAACTACGTCTACATCCACTACATCCACTACATCCACTACATCCACTACATCATCCTCTACGACTACAACCTCATCCTCTTCCTCAACCTCATCTACAGCCTCCACACTCTCGACAACATCTTCCACTACTACCTCCTCAACCACTATCTCATCCTCAACCACTACCACTATTCAACCTGAATCTATGACAGGCTATTCAACTCAGCTTAAGATCTGGTCTGACGGTACCCGCTACTGGCGATCTTATTATAACGAGTCAATACCCGCTATTTGTTTTGACTATTCTACCCAAGCCCGTCTCACTATCGACCCTGACGACTGGACAGAAAACTCTTCTGCCCGTATTACCGATACTGGCGTATCTCGTGATTTTTCCTTGATAGGAGATTCTACAGTCGCATTTGTAGTATATCAAAGTGGTGATGACTGTTTGGGTCGCGAAAGCACTGGTTACCCAGCTACTAACTTTTCATGGGATTCCTCCACGCTAATATTCGATGGATCAGCTGATGGCGGTTCATATCAGCGCGTAGACATCGCTAAAGACGGCGGTGGAGATCAGATTAATGTCTCTGCTTCTCTATACGTAACCGCCACCGAAGATTACGATTTATTTGTCCGTAGATCAACAGCCAGTAATACACTCCCAACCACCGCCAATCCAGCTAAAACACTCGCAACTGGCATATCCAACTTATGCTGCTCTACAATACGTCGTGGCGATGCCGGAACGGTAGGCTCTCTGGTAGCTGTCTGGCGTGAGGGGTACACAGATCTCAAATCAGCTTACAGAGACGGGACAGATAATAACCCAGCAGGTGGCGACGACTGGGAAGCAACCCAATCAATAGCCACTGCCGCTGACGTATCTCTATACCCAGGTAGTAATCTTAAGGCCACTAATGTACTGAACACCGGCGAGACACTGCTAATATACATAAACTCAGACCGTAAAGCAGCATTGCGAACCCGCCCAGCAGGCCCAGGTCAAGTCTGGTCAGCGGAACATCTCCTGAGCAACACAGCTGGTGATACGTTTGTCGCTTTAGGTGAGCACGCTTATTATCACTTCCATTTAGTATGGAAGGCAGCATCAGGCAACATAGTAGAGCGAGAATACAAAGCCGATACCGGGCTATTCACGCCGACCATATCACCCTATCTCGCACCATACACCGTCATATCATCACCAGGCGCGTCTCATATTACCATGACTGACGAGGAGGCTATCGCATTCATCGTATGGCAAGTAGGATATAATCTACAGACTCATGTGCTTGAAATTACCGCAGTGACTACTAGTACATCGTCGTCTTCCTCAACAACCTCGTCCACTCTGACTACAACCTCATCTACAGCGTCTACCACTACCACTACCAGTACCTCATCCTCTTCCTCAACCTCATCTACAGCCTCCACCTGGAGTACAACCACTACCTCATCTTCCACTAGTACCACTTCAACCTGCACAACAACGTCAACCCCTCCACCATAACGAGGAGATAATGTCAAGAAAAATATCACAATACGATTCAGCACCAATACTACATTGGCCTGACCAACTATTAGTAGTTCGGGGCGACAAGACCTATAGATGCACAATCGAGCAAATATTTGAGTTAATGGGCCACACCACCACGTCATCCACGAACTCCACGTCATCGACCACTTCATCTACATTCTCGACTTCTAGTAGTTCAAGCTCAACATCATCTACCGCTTCTACTTCGTCTACGCTCTCCACATCGTCGTCTTCGACCTCAACCTCTACATCGTCATCTACCACGACTTCATCTACTACCTTATCATCTACTACCTCATCTACTGCCTCATCTACTACTTCATCTACCTCCTCTTCCACATCTACGACATCCTCTACAGTCTCAACATCAACTTCCACTACCTTTACCTCCACTTCTTCTTCTTCCTCTTCTACATCCTCCTCTACGTCATCTACTACCTCTACATCATCTACAGCATCTACTGTCTCCACTACTCTATCTACCACAATGACGACCACATCCTCAACCTCGTCCACTGCATCCACATCTTCATCGACTTCATCAACTGCATCCACTAGCTCCACTACCACCACTTCATCTTCAACCTCCTCTACAGTATCCACTAGCTCTACCACTACTATGTCTTCTTCAACTTCGTCAACTGCATCCACTATCTCTACCACTACTACATCCTCTTCAACCTCCTCTACAGCTTCCACCATTTCCACTTCTTCTTCAACCTCCTCTACAGCTTCCACCATTTCCACTTCTTCTTCTACGCTTTCAACTACCTCTACCTCTACCTCATCCTCAACTACCTCTACCTCATCCTCAACACTATCCACTACTTCGACCTTATCCACACTCTCCACAACCTCTACCACGCACACATCCTCAACCTCTACCACCACCTTCACCACAACCTCCTCAACCGCGTCCACCCTCTCTACTACCCTCACTACAACCTCTTCCTCTACACTATCGTCCACAACAACTACGTCTACTTATTGGTGTTTGTATAACGAGATGTTCAGTGACGATTCAAGTCTGAATTTACTGGACATATACTCTGGGGGTTCTGGCGAAACCGCAACCATAACATCGGAAAGACTAAGGCTATCTTTGCCAGACTCAGCCGACACCTATATATTAGCAACTTATGTGTATGCTATAGACTCAGGCGATTTTGACATTAGGGTGGACATAAATGGCTACACATATTACAACTCAACAGACGGATTTCATGTAGAGTTTAGAGTCGGTGGCGGCATTGGTGACTATTGGACAGACTGGTGCAGATTACGCCTCAGACATACCAACGACGCTAATCCATTCAGAGTATATGGTAGGAACACGATAAACAGTGTGAATCAGACTACGACTGAGGTAGGGCTGGCGACAGTAATAACAGGATTTAGAATAGTCCGTACCGGCACAGTAGTCTATCTGTATTACGAGCATTCTGGGTCTTGGAATTTAATACGTAGCGACGATTTTGGTGGCAGAGCCACTAATCTGAAAAGCATACACTTCTACGTATACGATCAAAATAACCGTGGTGGGTTTGTTTCTTACGACAACTTAGTATTTGTAGATGGGTGTCCGACAGGAGAAGACGTAGTATGGACGACTACATCGACCACAACATCAACATTAACTACAACTTCTTCATCTTCATCTACTTCATCCACTACTACTTCATCCTCTACCGCATCAACAACATCCTCGACTGCTTCTACGATATCTACAACCGAATCGACAACCTCTACGCTTTCTACAACATCATCTTCGTCAACCTCTACATCAACATCATCAACAGCATCAACGACATCCACCACATCATCTACCGACTCTACTACCTCGACTCTATCCACTACCTCATCATCGTCAACTTCATCTACCTCCTCTACCTCCACTACCGCCTCATCGTCCTCGTCAACTACTACTACTACAGCACTGTGTGAATGGGATGAAGGGTTTGAATCATTAGACGCTTGGGATGTGGAAGAGATAGATGATGGAACAGCGACTATATTTGGGAATAAATTAAAATTGGAAGTTCCTAATGGTGATACTGGTGGATCTAATTGTTACTATGATTACAAAGTGCCCAGTGGCGATTTTGATATTAGAATAGACATGGACTCTTACTATTCAGAGGCGTCAACTCTAGGGACTGTTATAGCATTCAGTATAGAAACTACTAACGGAGTAGGTAATACAGACTCCGCTTATATATCATATCGTGTAAATGATGGTGCTAAGGTATCCGCTAATGCTACTATAGATGGCGTAGCACAAGGCGAGACCGGAGACACGATAGGCGGAACACCATCACGATTTAGGTTAGTTCGAGACGGATCAACCATAAAAGTGTATTATTACTATTCTTCCTGGGTAATGTTAGATTCTTGGGATTTCTCTACACGATCAGACAACCCAAAACTCGTAAAGATACGAATGACATCTACGCCATCGGGCGGTTTAATCTACATGGATGATTTAAAGTTTGTAGATGGTTGTCCTGTAGTGACTACTACAACGACAACAACAACAACAACGACAACGACAACGACAGCAATGACGACAACATCTACGAGCCCCCCGGAGTAAACCTATATGCTTACTATAAGAGAACAAATCCTACAATCAATCAAAACCGAACTCGCCAAGATCACTACTACCAATGGCTACGTAACCAATATCGGTACACACGTCTACCGTGGGCGTTATGATCTTGTGGAACCAGAACTCCCAGGCATCGTAATGATAGCCGAACAAGACACCAATGCAGAGCATCTCGGCCACGGTGTGCATGAAATGCCTCTCACTATTGATGCGTTTAGTAAATTCGTTAATTCTGAAGGCGACGCATCTGAACGAGCGGCCCGGACTTCTGAGCATATACTTGGCGACATTCAAGCATGTATGCTGGCTACCCGTATCACTATGCCGTTCACTTCCGGTGTGCGACAACCACAAATCGGCTCAACACTCACTGGATCATCTTCATCCGCTACCGCTGTATTGGAGTCCACCACCCTCTCATCAGGGTCATGGTCATTAGGTACTGCCGCTGGCACATTTTTATTACGACTCCCTTGGGGGTCATTCACCGCCGAAAACTTTCTCAACTCAGGAGGCGAGACCATCGCGGCCACTACCGGAGTCGGTACCCGCTATGATCTATTCTCCGATCTCCTGAATAACGTAGAATACCAACGAGGAGGCTTAGACCCACTTCCTGATCCCGGAGACGATATTGTGAAGATCTCGGTATCGTTTTCTATTTTCTATGCTACACTCGCTGGCAATCCCTATAAACAATCCTAACAAGGAGTACAATCAATGAAATCTAACACAGCTGAGAATGGAAAATTGATGTACGAAGCTGGAGAGACGGCTTACGCTATGGAAGCGTTGACTGACTCTGGCGATAACACCAATTTTACGTCAAACGCGACTTATTGGTCTGACAAATCCGGGTATTCCCCAGTAGTTAGACCTGATGGGTTAATATCAAACCCGTTGTTTATTCCAGATGATGCTGGTGTGAACAATAAAGTAGATTGCCCTGCCTCGACTTGCTATCTCGCTGGGGTGGAAACTTCCATACCTGCCGCTGAAATCACTTGTGCCCGTGGCGCAGGCGCAGCTACCAAATACATAATCAACTCCATTATCGTAACCGCAGCTGGGGCGTACGACGTATTAACCGGCACCGGCCACGCATCCGCTTGGTCATCTACTCGTGGTGCTGCTGGTGGGCCCCCACTAATCACGGTAGGTGCGATAGAGGTCGCTCAAGTTAAATATAATTCAGAAACCGATGCAGCCGTGCTCTCAACCGAAATCTACACGATTCCAGGCTCTACCCAGGAACGCTATGATTACCCTCTCTGGGAAGAGAATTTCTTACCAAATGCTGACGGCACTCGTACTGGCGGCTCAATAACCTTCCTCTCTGCACTTCCGGATGATCATGTCGGGGCACTACCCAAAGGCGTCTATGCGTCTTACGCAGATCCGATATTCGCTGAACTACGCCCAGTGTCAGATTTCGTACCGCCTGAGAACTCTCATTCCGTCTCTTCCAACCAGGTATACCAACAGACCATTGGCTCGCGTTCATCCTCTATTGGTCAGGGATCATTCAACGCCTATCTCCGAACCGGCTACAACGACGCTGTGGTCAAAAACAAAGAGGAGATCCTAGTGTTCAAATTCTTCCCTGATAAATACAAAACAGGCTATATTCTCTGTCAGGGCAAACTCGGAATCACGCGTACATTCCCGGCAGACGACTCAATGGTAGCGGCTTGTACCATCTCTGCTGATGAAGTCGCAATAGACCAAGAATCATAATACAAACCCTTAACCACTAGTACAGGAGCGAACCACAATGGCATTTGACGAAAAGAAGTTCATGAAAACGAACTTCCAGCCCAGAACTCAAGAAGTCCCGGTCCCGGATCTCAAAGATTATTTCTCACCAGATGAGAAACCCATCTTTACGGTCCGGGGCCTCACCGGCCCAGAACTAGCCCACACCCAGGAGGCCGCAGCAAAACAACAGAACATCTCAGCTCTTATAGATGGTCTCTTATCCGGCCATACAGGCGAAAAGGTGGAAGCGATAAGAAAAGCTATGGGTATCACAGACGACGTACCTTCCGATATAGCCAAACGGCTCGAAATGCTCACTATCGCCTCAATCTCCCCAAAGGTCACCCTAGAGGTCGCGGTAAAACTCTGTGACACCTACCCAATCGAATTTTATGAAATCACCAATACCATTACCAAATTGACAGGAAAGGGTCAGGTGCCGGGAAAACCCAAGCCCTCTGGCGAGACCAAAGTGTCAAAGCAGCCTTAGCTTTGTGCTACGCTAGGGGGCTTCTCCTATTTCAGGCTCGTCCTGATTTATTCCCTGAGGGCTATCTCACCGACACCGAGATAGAGCTTTGGGGATTATATTACGCAGAAATAAAAAGGTAATTAAAAACAATGGCAAATGTAAAAAGAACAGTTGATATTATATTCAACGGCGTGAATCTCGTATCGAAACCTGCTATGAGTATAGTAAAATCACTTGATAAGGTGATTGATAAGGTGGAGAGCCTCGCCGCTCCTGTCGCCAATACTGTCGATAAACTACTCAAGATGGAAGCTGCCATTCTCGCTGTCGGGGCCGCAATCGGTACTATCGCCTTAGCCTCATTCAAATCCTACGAATACGCCCTTATCGATCTTGAAAAAGTCCTGAGCGATGGGGAGGTAATAACTGGCAAAAACCAGGTGGCGATGGAAAAACTCGCCATCCAATACGGCATGGGCGCTGCTGACGTAACAAAAGCCACCACCGATTTCAAACGCGCTGGATTCACTCTTGAAGAATCCATAATCCTCCTTAACCGCTCACTTGAACTCTCCAGTGCTGGTATGGTAGGTCTGGCAGACTCGACCAACAACATTATTGCTATCATGAAAGGGTTTGAGTTCGGAGTAAAAGATGCTACCCATGTTGTTGACGTTATCAACAAAGTCTCTGATACCTACGCCACAAACGCCAACGAACTCAGTGACGCTCTCCGCCGTGTTGCCCCAGCTGCCAAGCTAGCAGGTCTCTCGATAGAAGAAACTACTGCTTATATAACCCCAGCTATAGAAGTATTCCGCTCTGGTGAGGAAGCCGGTACTGCTTGGCGGCGCGGGCTGATCAAACTCACTGACGATGCAAAACCTGTCATTGCGGCCTTGGATAGGCTCGGCGTCGCTCAGAGGGAGGGGCCAAACAAGGAACTTCGTAAGGGCGGCGACATACTCAAAGATCTCATCGTGGCAATGCAAGGCGCGACCTCTTCCAACCAACTCTTTGCAGCGTCACAAATCTTTGGTAACCGCCAAGCAGCTAAGATGATTGCTACTCTCCGTGATCTCAACTACACTGCCGGTATCGAAACCGTCGCAAGGATGGTGAACCACCAATACACAATCGACCAAGTTGAGAAGAGGTGGAATTCACTAGAAGTACAGTTGGGCGCGACAAAATCCGCAATCACTTTGGCAGCCGCCGAACTTGGTGGAAACCTAAAACCCGCTGTCGTGAAAGTTCTCGGCGCTACTACCGAATTGTTCTCATCGTTCCGAGATGAACTCCGTGATGGTGCGTTCGATACTCTTTTCAATCTTCTGGAGAACTTCAGTGATGACCTAGCCGACTACCTCAAGAGTGTGGGAATGCAGCTCCCTAAAGCTCTCCAAGAAGTAGACTACAGCGCGTTGATAAAAGCATTTGAAGGGCTATTCGACAAACTCTCCGAGATAGTGGATAGATTTAAACTTGACACTCCTGAAGGACTCCAAGACTTCCTACAAGAAACCACCGACACCTCGGCAGCGTTGGTAGAAGCCACCACCGGACTCGTAAACGCTTTTGATAAAGTCGCTCTCAAGGTACTCAACGTAATACGCGGGTTTACAGAACTCAGCTCGACTCAACAACAAGCTGCTGGAGAATTTGGCGGTTGGGCTAAAGCGATTGACAAATTCGGTGTGAAGATGTTGGGCGTACTCGACTTGGTAGACACCAGGATAAAAACCATCGCCAATATCTTGTCTACTATCGATGCGGGGTCAAGATGGATTGACAATCTCGGCAAGGCCAATGAGGAGCTCGAAAAGACCGACAATTATTCAATATTCAACCTTGGCTCCCGCTGGCTTGACAAACTCACAGGCGCGTCCGGCAGTATCGAGAAAGTTGGCGAAGACGCAAGCAAGATGGCCAATAAGATTGGAAACGCATCGAAAACTACCGAAAAGAATATTGACGATATCGAGTCGGTATTTAAAGACCTCTCCAGATCTGCTGAAACCAATATAGACGATATTAGTGAAATGTTTACGTCTGATCTCGTCAATGCTGTCATTTCCGCTATCGACAAACTCCCTAAGGAAATTTCCACTAAAGTAACCATAGATGACGACGGTATCGACGATGACATCCAGGCTGCCGCTGACAAACTCTTAGCTGCCAACAAGCAATTCACCGAGAACGCCAAGTTTAACGCATCTATTGAAATGGACAGTGCCGCGAAAGACTTTATTGACCGCGTATCGGGTACCGGCGCATACGCTGGAAAAGAAATCGGCGTCTTCACCGACTCCGACCTCGCCTATTTGGAAAATAATCTCGCTGCTCTCAAAAAAGACCTCGCTAATACAACCACTGCTATTGAAGACTCAACCTCTGTTGAACTAGACGTTCCTGACGACAAGAAATTTGAAGCCGCTCAAAAGAAATTATTAGCCGAGATTGACGCCAACGCCGACATTATGGGAGCGAAGATGAAAGGGTTCGCGACTATCATGGAATCCGAGAACGAGACCATCACTGCCTCGTTTGGATCTATAGGTGAATCCATAAACGCGACTGGCGATACACTGTCAAAACTTTATGATCAACTTGGAAGTAAGTCACTTGACATCTTCGCCCAGCAATCAATCCAAAAACGCATTCGTGACGAGGAGTCCCGTCGTGAGGAAGCATTCGCTCTACAGAAAGAACTCACTCTCGCTCAAATTGATCTCATAAAACAACGCGCCTCGGCAATGGCTTCTGGTGATCCACTCATCACCGTCTCAGGCGACGGACTACAACCCCATCTGGAAGCCTTCATGTGGGAGATCCTCTCCGCCATTCAGGTCCGCGTCAATGAAGATTATGGAAACTTTTTATTAGGAATAGGAGCATAGACAACACATGATGTATGTTGGAATATCAACTCAGACCTTCGACCTCCGTGGTAATGTGTTCTTTAAGGCCAATCTAGCTGACACAGATATAAAGACACTCTCACGACGCGCTACTCGCACTGCCACTCTCGATGGAGGTGTTTCGATAAGCGACAGCGGGTATTCCGACGGCGACCGTACTCTAACCATAGTGGCTGAATTGGACGAAGGGCAAGCTACCACTCTCGAATACATATTTAAGAATTATTCCGAAGTGGTTATGGCCATCCCCGAAGGTATATTCCTAGTTAACCTGAATTCACTCCAAAACGATCACGGCCTAATCACGCTAGTCGCATACGTGAGTGAAAAACTCGCCCCTATTGAAATCGCCGACTATTACTGTTCGCTAGATGATACGTTTCACGATCTGGCCTGGTGGTATGTCACTAAGCTCGACGGAACCGAAACCGCTACCAGCTATCTCAAAAGCGCCCGGGATTGGGAATGTAAAATCGATTTACCCGACTCTCTCAATACCCAGATCACTATGCTCTACCAATACCTTATCCCAGATGGTGATTTCAGTATAGACCTCTGCACATCCGACTACACCCCTGACGACGCTACCAACGGCTTCACTTTTGAATTCCGTATCCGCTCATCTGACTCTCTATACTACTCGACAATCAAAATCCGCTCTACTGCTGCTGGAGTGTTTTCAATAACCAAATCCCACAAAGACAACCTCTCGACCTATACCGATATCGACACCGGAATGGGGGAGCCCAGCTCAGTTCGCATAGTCCGGACAGGTAATGAACTCTCTATTGATTATTTTATTACTTCTTGGGAGACGGCGTATACTCACGACTTCTCATCCAACGCAAGTGAGCTTGATCGTATAGAGCTATTAGCCTACGACACCTCTACACGAGGCGGCTCCCTCGACGTAGACAACCTCATGTTTCGTTTGGGGTGTCCTGACGCATATCCGAAAGCCTGGACTACCACAACCTCATCGTCTAGCTCAACAACATCCTCTACAGCCTCAACAACATCCTCATCTTCGTCATTCTCCTCCACTACTACGTCAACCTCATCCACCTCATCTACTTCTAGCTCCTCATCGTCAACTTCATCTACCTCATCCACCGTCTCTACACAATCCTCAACCTATTCCACCACATCATCAATGTCGTCAACCAGCTCGTTATCCACTACCACGTCGTCATCGTCAACCACTACCACATCCAGCTCGTCCAGTTCAACATCCTCTACAGCGTCTACTACTAGTACACTATCCACGACATCATCCACCGCATCAACCTCATCAACGTCATCTACAGCCTCTACTACCTCGTCAACAGCCTCGACATCATCTACACTATCAACAATTTCGACATCATCAACATCCAGCTCTTCCTCTACCACTACTACTACTAGCTCGTCTTCTTCTACATCATCTACTACCTCGTCATCTACTTCTACCTCATCATCTACATTATCAACAACATCATCAACCTCTTCAACGGCTTCTACACTATCCACCACAACCTCTACTATCTCGCTAACCACCACTACAACTTCTCTCTGTGTTTATGATGAATCCTTCGCATCTCTGGATAACTGGACAGTTACCAATAACGGCGACGGCAGCTCCACAATACAAGCTGGCCAACTAAAGATGCTAGTAGGCGACGGCAACAGCGGCAATACCCAGTGCATATACGACTATCGCGCATCTTCAGGAGATTTTGATATCAGAATCGATCTCGATAGCTACTACTCAGAATCTTCATCTAACGGCTCAAAGATCTATCTCGATATACGCAGTAGTGTATCGACACCAACAGAGCAAGCCTACGTTGGGTACTACATCGACACCTCTCACACTGTCGTGGCTAATGCTACTATAAACTCAGTAGATCAGGGCGAAACATCGGACACAATAGCAGGCGTGCCGTCTCGACTTAGGGTAACCCGCGAGGGCAATAACGTCCGAGCGTATTATTACTACGCCGGCAGCTGGACTCAACTCGATGCTTGGAATTTTTCAGCGTTCGCAGCTAATCTCGCTCACGTTAGAGTGTTGTTTGTATCAAACCCAGGCGGGCAAGTGCTGATGGACGATCTTAAATTCGTCGATGGGTGCCCAGGCCCAACTACTACTACAACCTCATCTACGATCTCTACATCGTCTACCTCTAGTACCGCTTCAACGTCCTCAACTACTATATCGACTACCTCCACCACTGCGACACTCAGCACAACTACTACCACGGTATGTTCGTATAATGAAGAGTTCACTAACTTAGATGATTGGCAGATCAATCACGACTCTTATTCCGACATCACCAGCGTGTCTGGTAAAATGCGAGGCTCAATAGATTATAGCCATAGTGCAGAGGCGACAGCTGATTACCTATATGCTATCAACGCTGGGGATTTTGATATACGTGTTGATCTCAGTAATGAAGATTATGAACAGGCTGATAATGGTATATACCCAGTGCTGTACGTTGGTGATGATGTACGAAAAAACTCTGCTGATAATTGTATTTACATAACAGCTCATAGGACAGATGCCGGGTATTTAATTAGAGAGTACCTAGTGATAAATGGCGTATCTGATGATGAGTATTTGACCACATCAGCGTCATTACCACAAAAATTAAGGATAACACGAGTAGGAACTATACTACAAACTTACTACTACAATGGAGCATCTTGGGTAGCTGCTACATCGTCACACGACTTCACATCCTACGCCGCCTTAATCGATAGTGTGACGTGCTTTGTGTACAGTTATGTTAATGGGGGCCACGTAGACTTCGACAATCTTACATTCCGCCATGGATGCCCAACAGGTACTACAATATGGACAACCTCTTCTACAACCACTTCTACTACGACCACCACCTCGACAATCGTAACAACTACAACCACTATTATACCATAATATGAGCGTAAGAGAAATTAACTTTAAATTTGTATTATCCCACCCCGACCTCGGTGATGTGACAATACCAATATCGTCATTAACAGCTCGTATTCGTGAAGGTTCGCCCTCCTATCTCCAGGTGGTCGTCCCTAACTACTCAGACTACGTAGACGACATACTCTCCCGCGTCAACCACTGCCGTGACTGCGAGTTAATCATTTACAAAATCCAAGACCGCGACACCTCTAACCCAATCGAAATCCTAACCGTGGATTTTGAGAATGTCCGTATCGATTACGGTAGTCGATCACAATCCGCGTTTTTTGTAGGTCACCGCACTCTCTGGAACGCCTCTCCTCAAACCATCACTCTCCAGGACGTAGACTATCTCCGCTCAGGTATCGACATCGAAACCGGCACCACTACTCGACTGCGATTTACCGCTTACCAAAACGTCACCGCTGGCGATACCGTATCTTATACATTGAATGGCGAGGCGTATAGTTTTGAGGTAGCATTACTCACTATCAACGCTACTCAGTACGATTTTGAACAGGAGGCGTCAAGCGGGTAATGGGCAAGGCTACTATACTCGGATCTGGCGACAGAAACCTAGCGCGGGGGCGATACCGCGTGCGCATAGAGAAATCTGACGAGCGCGCTCTCAATCAGGCCAAGATACTATCCAAAGAAATACAGTTCCTTGATACTACCATAAGTGAACGCTCTCAAGCGTATGATAACGCTCAACGTGCTCACCAAAGAGCTGAATCCGATCTTAATGCGATTGTACGTCAGCGGGTAGAGAGCCCGGGGGAAAACCCAGGATCAAAAGTAAACTCAGCAGTATCAGCTGAGCGCTCAGCCTACTCCGCACTACTCAGCGCTAAAAGCCAATACCAAACCGCTGTACTAAAACAAAAATCACTCGAAAAACAACGAGACTATCTCAATAATCTAGTCACTGAGGATATCCGAACAGTCTGGTGCGCCGACTGTACTCGCAACCTAACTGGCTCTGTAGGGACTCTCGAAATCCCCAACACTGACGACACTATTCTAATACACCCAGGTGGCGCTGACGGGGAAGATTCTGAATATTCCGAATCCCGCGATGGCCAGCTCAGATCTGTCGCATCAATGTCTCCTGCCGAGGCTGCCTACAACTACACTCTATTTCCTGGATGGCAGAAGTGGAAACCTCTATATCGATTGGGCACCATTACCCAGCACATCAAAAACAATAGTAAATGCTCGGTGCTACTCGATGCCTACTCGACAGCTCAGGGCTTAGCCACCGATGTAACCCGTACACTCACTAATGTCCCTATGGTATATAAGAACCGCGATGACGGTGGGCCCTACGAGATAGGTGATAGAGTTGTTGTCGGGTTCTATGGCCAAAACTGGGAAGCCCCTCGCGTGATTGGGTTTGAAGACAATCCTTGCACAACTTCATCGTCGTCTACCACCACTTCAGCACCGCCAGACGTTCCTGGTATATTCCAAATCTCCTATATAGGGGGTGATCTATATAAATTCGCCGGATGGTCAAATACTCTTCTGGAAACAGAATCCAACTCAATAGGCGGTCGGTGGCGTGGGTGCTGTCGTGGGCCTGGCGAGAACATGATTGCGGCTGAGCAGCACTCTCATTTCAATCTTTATCAATTCAGCGGGATCTCCACCATAGTAGACTCAGTAATTGGCGACATATCAGCTCTTCCAATCTCAGGACTATACTACGACGAAACCACTACCAATCTCGTAAGTATCCATGGTGGTACTCTACGCGTTCACAACGGCGTCAGTACCGCAATCTCTTCCACACTAACATTCCCATACGCTGACTCCCTCACTGGTTTTGTCTCTCTGGATGGTGCGTGCTCATTTTTGGGGGATCTCGTTATGAGTGTGCATTGGTATTCAATCGCCGAAAGCAAATACAAAGCTCAACTCTGGCGTATGGTGGGGTACTCATCTACGCTTAGTTCTGTTCTAGCTGACTACACCGCGTATTGGAATTCCGTACTGGCTCACCCTTTTGTCTATTCCAGCGGGTTCGCTTTTCATATATTCGGACTCAATAAAATGATCAAATATGAAGTATCACCACCGGGTCCCGGCCTAGTCATTAACGACTTCTCCCCTGGATGGCCCGGCACACAATTTGTCGGAGGCGGCTATGCGGAATACGCCTAGAACATCTCCTGCTAGCAAATGATGTAAACTACAACCAAAATCCTCCAGTCTGGAAGATACAAAACACAAAGGAGGGATGAATGCCAAAAATAACCCAGTACGACCAGGTACCCGCTCTACATTGGTCAGATCAACTCGTCGTCGTGCAAAACGGGCACACATACCGATGCACAATCGAGCAGATCTATGAACTAATGGGGCATACCACTACGTCGTCAACCACGACCACTTCAACCTCAACCTCGTCCTGCTCATCCACGTCCTCTACTGCTTCTTCGTCATCTTCTACATCCTCTACAGCTAGTACGCTAAGCACAACGTCGAGTTCAACATCCTCGTCGTCTTCTACATCGTCCACGTCATCCTCGTCCTCGACCACATCTACAAGCTCATCTACCTCTACCACCACGTCCACGTCCTCTACAACCACTACATCATCTTCTACGTCCTCATCGTCGTCATCCACTACAACCTCAACGACACTATCTACTACGACCTCTTCATCCTCGTCTTCATCTACATCATCTACTATATCCACAACCTCGTCTACGTATTCAACTACCTCATCTACCTTGTCTACAACCTCTTCCTCATCCTCTACGTCCTCCACAGCGTCTACATTATCTACTACGTCATCTACAACCACCTCGTCATCTTCATCTTCAAGCTCCAGTACACTCTCAACTACCTCGTCTTCTATGTCAACCACCAGCTCTTCGACATCCACAACATCTTCAAGCTCCAGTACTAGCACGACGGCCTCAACTATCTCAACCACGTCATCTACAACAACAACGTCTTCAAGCTCTAGTACTACATCATCTACAGCATCTACACTCTCAACCACATCGTCTTCTTCGTCTACACTGTCCACTACCTCTTCTTCTTCGTCTACACTCTCTACTACCTCTTCCTCTATGTCAACCACTAGCTCGACATCCTCTACTGCATCCACACTTTCCACAACCACATCCTCTTCCTCATCCTCTACGTCCTCCTCAACGTCCAGTACAGCATCTACGCTCTCTACTACATCAACGTCCTCAACTACGCTCTCCACCACGTCTTCTTCGACAACCTCTTCCACTACCACAACCTCTTTTTCTACCACAACATCTACCACAACATCTACTCATACTTCTACCTCTTCTTCTACCACTACTACCACTTATTGGTGTGAATACAGCGAGACATTCGAGGATATGACACGATTTTCAATCACTGAAAACGGAAACTCCACGGCCACATTAGTAGGCAATAAGCTAAGACTATATTGTAGTTCAGATGATGGGGAGCTAGTTTACGCAGATTACCAGTATATGTTACCATCGGGCGATTTTGATGTGAGTGTTGACATATCCAACTATACCCCCGACCCGACTGAATTAGGAAACTCATTCTTCTTCTTTTTTATTGATTCTGCTCAAAGCCAAAGCAGTTATGCTAGGCTGTTATTGTGGCAATACTCCGAGGGGGATTACAGAGCGCAGTCTAAACTTACCGTAAGTGGTGATAATCAATACAGCCAGGATAGTGGGTTGACTAGTCTACCGGCATCGGCTAGAGTGACTAGAGTGGGGAACGTCTTGAGCACCTATTACTACTATAATGGATCTTGGGTTCTAGTAGATAGTAGAGACTTTGGCGGCCAAGCGTCTGCCATAGAAGGCATTAGACTAGAGGCGCACGGGTCCGCAAGTGACCAAGGTGGTTATTTCGACTTAGATAATCTTACGTACAATACGTGTTGTCCAGACGGGTATCCTAAGTTCTGGACTACGACATCATCTAGTACGACAACCACAACCACCTCGTCTTCAACGTCTTCAACCTCATCCACAGCCTCCACACTCTCAACAACCACAACCACCTCGTCTTCAACCTCATCCACAGCCTCCACACTCTCAACTACCTCGACAACGCACACTTCGACTACCTCGTCCTCGACTTCATCAACAGCATCAACACTCTCCACCACAACCTCATCATGCTCTACTACATCCTCTACAGCATCGACGTTATCCACTACCTCCTCTACACACACTTCTACCACTACTACCTGTACTACAACCTCTACTCCTCCTCCATAATAACTAACTGAATGCCATTGGGAGTGCGGTTCACCAAAGTTCATGGGCTGGCTTTGGTGATCCCCTCCCGCTCCTGGCATATCAAATATCGAACAGCCTGTAATGGGAGATGTTCAAAAATTGAACAGATTCAAAATACCAAATACGAAATATCAATGACATAGGATTGGTATGATATATGCTTGTCTGTGAGAGACAGGATCATTGAACGGGATGGTTGATCTGAGTGGTCGCTATCCCGTTTGTTTTATTCACTGATAAGGAGGAGGACCTAAATGAAAATTGGAATCATCACTACATTCCAATCCTTTATGCCGCAGTATTCGCTGACCGGCATAGTAAAGGACCGGGCAGAAATGCTCACTAAATACGGACACGAGGTGCATTTATTCGTGTCTGAACGCTACCATGGCGAGGAGTTCCCTGCCGACGTAATACTCGAAAAGAAAATCCCGTTCACCCATCTGGCAGACTATCACACGCTCGCGCAATTCACAGGTGAAGACCAATCGTACAAACCCGCGCCGGGAGTCAGCACCCCCGCCGAACACCAACAGATCAAGAACAAAACCGCTGCGATGCTCAGAGAAGAACTCAAAGACTATGATCTGGTGTTTACCGAAGACATTGTGTTTCAAGGCTGGCACTTACCATTCGCTGTCGCTATTATGGAAGCGTCAAAGGACTTACCAAATGTCAAATGGCTACACGCGATTCACTCAGTACCGTCAGCCGAGTCTGATTTCTGGCAGATCAAGCTCTACGGGAAGCGCCACAAACTCCTATACCCAAATCGCTCTGACGCGCTGAGAGTGGCTGAACAGTACCGAGGCGTGATGGACGATGTGAGAGTAATACCCCATATTAAAGACATACGGTCTCTATGCGATTATAGCGAAGATACCAGGCAGTTCATCGATACCTACCCAGGTGTAATGCAAGCGGAGATAGTTCAAATCTACCCAGCGTCGGTGGATCGACTAGAGGCTAAGCGTCTCTCTGAAGTGTTGGGGATTTTCGGGCACTTTAAGCGCTTGGGTAAATCCGTGTGTTTGGTCATTGCCACCCAGTGGGCCACCGGCCAGAAACAACTCGACATCATCAACAACTACAAAAAGCAAGCAGTGGATCTCGGTCTCACCATCGGTACAGAGATTATATTCACACCAGACTTCAAGCCCGCAGGCAAAGAGGGGCGGTTCGGCGTGGGCATACCCAAACACATGATCCGGGAACTATTCCAATTATCGAATGTATTTATATTCCCTACCCGCGAGGAGACGTTCGGGCTAGTACTCCCAGAAGCGGCTCTGTGTGGGAGCCCAATCGTCGTACTCAATGGTTCACTTGATATGATGCACGAGGTGAGTGGGTATAATGCGCTGTTCTTTGATTTCGGGTCATTCAATCGTGGCGTGAATCACATTAACGGCATAGATCCGTTATTGCGCGATATCGCTCTGATTGTGTTGGGGCGGATATTGGCTAATGAGAGTGTGAGGTTGAAGACGTTCATGCGGCGGCATTATAACTATGATTATCTATATACGCGATACTACGGTCCGATATTGCAAGAGAGTAGGTTGTGGGTATGATAGTTATAACTGATGTTAAATATTTTAAGACTGCTAATCACAGTATTGAATTGGAAGAAAGAGATGACGAAAAACGCTTTAAATTCAGAACTAGAGAAAATAACAGTCCAGCTAAACTAGAACTAATACGCGGTATAGACTATGTGGTACCTGGAAAGCCAGCTGTAACGATAGGTATGACTAAGAGAGTACAGAATATTATCGGTATAGCATTCGACTGCGTTCATGATCAGTCTGAAAGAATAGTTGATCAGAATTACGAAATCAAAAAACTACTACGTGTGGATAAAGAGCGTCGAATCTCAATGGATAAACTCAAAGGCACACTCGCAGGAATGGAGAACAAATTATCAAAACTCAAGAGGCTTACCATTTGGGGTAGGCTTGTATTTTTATTAACTGGCAAGATATAAAGGAGAAAATCATGCCATTATTTGAAGTAGCAATAGTCGAAGAGCCAACCAAAAAGGAACAAGAAGAAGAAGGTAAACAAGAAGTATTAAAATACTTCACACCCAACCCAATAGTCGCTAAGGACTCACACGAAGCCAGCATCGAAGCGTATATGCAATGCTCAGGCGAAGTGGATAAAACTCGTATGAAGGTGTATGTGCGCCCTTTCTAAATGGGTGGGATACTCAAATAAAAAGTAGCCGTATACCCACCTACGACGCTACTGTACTTGGTACTAATAAGACAGAGAAGTTGTATAAATGGTTAGACGGAACTATTGGCCGTCTGTATACCTTTACTCCAGGGGAAGAAAGTACGAGTACATCTACGTTATGCACTACAACCACTATATATAGAGGAAAGGATCTGTAGTATATGCCACAAAAACTAATATATCTCTACACCTCAGGGGGTGCTCCTATCGCCTACCCTTCCGATCCTGCCCCGCATTTTGACCCCGACCGAACCACTCGCAACAAATTCGCTATCCCAGCCTATTCAGACGGTATGGTGAATATGTTCAAAACCCTCACCGACCAGCACCACATAACTGACCTGCGCGTGTTTGTAGATTCCAAAATCTCCCCCGGCGTCCTTAATCTAGGTCACCGATCAGCTCTCTACACAATCCCTTCAATGGCCATGGTAGCTAACATCATCCACCCTGGAGATATATTAGTAGTGAGGGGAGGGTTCAAAGCATGGTACCCTCTCCTCAATCACATATATAAACGCCGGGAAAACTGGATACTGTTCTACCGCGCTAATACCAATCGACACCCTTGGCCATTCTGGGACATCACGCTGAATGACCTGATTGACACGCCTAAACTCGCTCGTGGTCGGCTCCATTTTCCATTTTCAAAACCCGTCAACGAAGACATATTTGGTATCATAGACGCGTCAAATACACTCCCCAAAGAATACGACGTAATGATAGGCGCATCCCACATACATAAGAAAAAGGGTCAACATTTCACCGTACAAGCTCTTCAAAAGTATTACCACCTATTCGGGGTCAAGCCCCGCGCTATACTCCCCGGCGGGTTTATGCGGGGGATTTCAGTGAAAATAATCCGCGACATAATTAGTTCTGGTGATGTGGATATAGAAGGACCAATCAACATGACACGACAACAGCTCGCTTTGGCTATGAATCGCACTAAATTATTTGTGCATCCAGGATACGGTGGCCAGAATGATCGTGGTATTCTGGAGGCCATGTGTTGTGGGTGCTTACCACTAATATTCGGAGAGCGCCACGTATCGCCTACGATCTGGACACATTCGGTCCACATACCTCAGGACCCGGCTAATATCGCCTGTATAATAAACCAAGCACTTAATGTGTACCCGGAAGTAGACCACACCACTTACAAGAGGATCAATGGTCTACACGAGATAGCTATTCCCAAGATGCTCGATATTCTGGAATTTATCGAAGCTAACCCCCGACCGGATCGTCGGGCCGCAGGACAGTATTTTATGGAGAAATATCAAAATGTATGATTTAGACATAGCGTATAATAAAAAATTCTTTGCACAACGAAAATCACTTAGTTGGCGCGTACCAATCGTAGTGGATGCAATTATGGAGGTTTTCAATCCCAAATCCGTAATCGATGTCGGGTGTGGTAATGGGGATCTGCTCACTAGGTTTAGTGAGAGGATAAAATCCCCCTGCTACGGTATCGAAGGCACGGCAAACGCATTACCAGCAGTGGGCATACCAATGAACAACTACGTGTTTATCAGAGATCTCAGAAAACCTATTAGAGAATTACTAATCCGAAGAGCCGATATCGCTATCTGTTTCGAGGTAGCTGAACACTTAGAACCAGAGTATGCCGATATATTTGTAGATAATCTCTGTTCATTTTCAGACATGATTGTAATGACCGCCGCACCCCCTGGCCAGGGCGGTAGGTGTCATGTTAATTGCCAGTCGTATCCGTATTGGTTTCATAAATTCACTGACCGGGGGTATCGAGCACGAACCGACTTGGTAATGCAGCTCCAGCGTAAATGGGAGCCCTGGCAACACAAGAAAGGTATAAAGGCGTATTATAATAACCTCATGATATGGGAAAGGATAGCCAAATGACAGATGAGAGGATAAAAACTATTCTTTATATATTAGAGAGAAAACCGCCTGTCAATTTCAATGATTTAGGGCATCTGAGATTTGAATTAATATCAATTATACGAGAATTACTACAATATCGTATAACGATAAAGGATTCTATGTCTGAAAAGATACAACGGAAGGAGATAGAGTCATGAGTATCGACATAACTATAACCGCGACATGCCGACCGGAAATTCTCGACCGGACCCTCTCGTCATTCTGTCGTAATATGTTCGGCCCTCACATGAACATAATCCGAAACGTATTCATCAACATCGATCCGTGTGGAGTGAGCGATCAGCACGCGGTATTTCGAGTATGTAAGCAGCACTTCCGCCCACATATAATCACCGCGCACATGCCCAACGAGTCCTCATTCCCAAAGGCGTTCATCTGGACCTGGCAACAAGCCCTTCAATCCGATAGTGAATGCGTATTCCACTTAGAGGACGACTGGGAACTCCTACATCCCATCAACCTCCAACAAATGCTAATTCTACTCTGCATTTACCCGGAACTTGAAATCCTCCACCTCTCCGCATTCCGTTCCGGCACCCACGTAATGAAATGCTGGGACAAAATGGTTTATTGGAACGGTACGTTTTTCGAGGTTGATAAACACCTACGTGGATTACTGGGGTATTGTGGACACCCCTCGCTAATACGTAAGGACTTCATTAAACACGTCCTTCCGCACCTGGATGATACTAAGAACCCAGAGAAGCAAATCAAAGGTGGAAACGCAAATTTCGGGCAGTATATTACGGATCATCGGTATGGGTGGTATCAAGAACAAGACCGTTTGGCGTCGGTGAAGGATATCGGGCGCGCTTGGATGGTCGAGCAAGGATTCCGCAAAGCCGGTAGTAAGGCGTGGTTCACGGAATGGGAAACACAATCTGGAGAAAAAATTCCGAAGATAATCGAGGATGATTCCGATAAGAAATCAAGTACGGGATTGAGGATAATAAAATAACCCTGGAAAAAGGAAAGGAGTCGTCGATTATGAAATTATTTCTGATAATAGTAACAGTTATCTGCGTGTTAGCAGCTGCATGTCTACTTTTTTGTTTAGGTGGACGTTGGGAGGCGTATTCAATACAACTAGACTTACAAAAAACAGGGCAGTCAATAAGTAGAACAGGGGATAATAGCTTTATTCTGATAACTGGTGATGTCGAGCCTTATTTTCCATCAATGGAGGACCAGCAGTATGAAATCCGAAATCATTAACAACAACTCAATAACCTGTTTGCTAGTGCGCCCGGAATCGCCCGAAGAAGTAGCTCAAATATCCACTCTAATCCAGGCATTCAGGGATGGTACCGGCACTGTATTGGTATTTCTCGATGAAGAGCCTAGTACACGAGCCGCGTCGATAAGCCCCAGCGATGGCGGCAATAGGGTACACTAAAATGACAATACTAAGAGGAAAAGGATCAGTATATATGAAAAAAGAAGGTCAAGACAAATGGGAAGAAATAAACACGACGCCAATACCAGAGAAGCAATCCAGGACTAGAACAGTCGGTAGGTTCATCAAGCGCATGGCGTTTTTGGTAATCGAAACCTTGATCCGCAGGTGGTTGAAAAAATAGGAGCATTACGATATGCAAATAACAGATAAGAATAGATTAGATTTTTTACAAAAACTAACTGATGAAGCAAAGTATACAGGTACAGTTATATTGCGGGATTCCATAACTGGAAGAGGGTGGAGACTTCATGAAACTAGTCTACCAGATGCAGTATGTAATGTACGTACAGCTATTGATAACTACATAAAACGGAAAAAGAAATAGTATGAACACGCTAATATATATTGTACTAATACTAATATCTTTCGCCCTACCGGCATTGATGTATTTCAAACTCAACATTACACTGCCGTATTGGCACTGGGCGGTCGGGATGATTTCCGGTACGGTATTGGGGTATATGGATTGTATGCTGTTTGAGAAACCAGAAAACATACCCACTGACGAGATAGTTATTGATATCCCCATAAACCCAGTTTGCCGCTTTTGTCATTATTGGGTAGACAACCGATGTTGGTGGACATATATGCAACGATTTGGGGATCATGAATGTAATTATACACCGAAAGGATTACTGGAGAGGAGTAATAAGTGACAACAAACACCACCAAAACTACAACGTGGACTAGATCTACCAGTTCCACAATGACAAGTACATGGTGTACTTCATATTCGAGTTCAATGCTGCCTAAGGAGTATTTGAATTTTGATTATAGCGAAAGCTTAATACATACTATGGTTAGATTAGCTAAATATTATTTATTATTTAAATGGTTAGGATTATAATATGAAACTATCAATAATAACACCATTCTGTGGGGAATACCCACAGAATTTATTCACAATAGTATCACTTTGGAATCAACTCTGTGATACAGATATAGATTTTGAAGTGATTATGGTAAATAATTGGAATAGTAAAGTCGCAGCACAGGCTGATTATTCTTATACCTGTCCTGATTGCGGCAAAATTCGTAAGATAACTAGAGGAGAAGCCAACAAATACAGGCCCCCCTACAACAGAGAAGATCCAGGTGGTGATCGTGTGAATTCTTACTCAAGAATACATCCATGGCTCAAATATGTAGAGTATTCAGATAAACTCTCACATTGGAATGCTAAAAACGCTGGTGTAGCAGCCTCCACCGGAAGTATATTATTCTTCATAGACGCACATTGTGCTCTTAGACCGCAATCACTGGTAGATATGTTTCAATATTATACACAGCATCCAACAGCGATGCTCGATGGCACGTTACACATGCCTCTAGCGTATTTCCTAGAAAGAGATGGTAAGCAGTTAATTTATAAACTAGTATCCCAGCCTGATAAAGCACTGTATCATTACTCATTTACTAATTATAGAAAGGCAGAAGAGCCTTATATAGTACCTTGTATGTCTACGTGTGGTATGATGATGTCGCGCTATCTTTATGATCTACTTGGTGGATGGCCTAAAGAACTTGGTATCTATGGTGGGGGAGAAAATTTCATCAATTTCACTCTCGCGGTGTTAGGGAAAACCGTCAGCATATACCCGACTAGAGCTTTACATCATCTAGCTGAGAAACGTGGATACAATTATGAGTTTGTAGACTATAAACGTAATCAGATCATAGCTACCTATATGTTTGGTGGCAAAGACAGAGCAAAGAAATTCTCCCGGCACTGTAAACTAGACCAAAAAACCGCTGCGAAGATCGTAGACGACATCGTGGCGAAATGCGCTGATCATCGTGGACATATAAAAGATCAACAAATCATCAGTATAGAGGATTGGTATGACAAATGGGTGCAACCGTGAGACAAACTCAATACTTTAGTACAATACAGGATTTATCGCTAACTGCCCAACAAGAGGCCCTACTACACTCGCTTATGCCGATTGTGCACAGTGTTTGCAGTACGTTTAATGTCCAGATTCGTTCAAAGGGCGACGACAGGACGCATACTAACTACGATGATATGGTGCAGATGGCATGTATAAAATTAGTACTGGCGATAAAGAGAAGTGGATTAATAGATAGAGAATTTCCAGTTAGGTACTATACCAGAGTAGTAAGTAATGCGTGCCTCAATCAAATACACAGAGCCCGTATACGAGACTACAAGAAGTATCATTACGACTTAGACACAGCTGTCAATATACCAAGCACGGGATCGGTAGAAGACAAGATACTAGCAGAGCAGTTATTGGATAAGGTTCCCACTGACATTACACGCAAGGTGTTAATACACTACTATGGTATAGATTGCGCCCCTAAGTCGTTAGAGTGGATTAGCGATAATCTACATATAACGCGGGAATCGGTATCAAGAAGACTCTGGCAGATGAAACAGAAACTAAAAAAGGAAGCACACAAATGGGTGACGAGCAATTAAAGATGCTAATGGAGAATTACAAATCCCAAGTGGAAATGAACACTAAACTACTGGAGCAGCAGAAATGGTTTTTGACCCGATTAGAAGAATCTACCAACAGGCTTGTAGAGGCGATACACGCTCAGACTACTGGTATCCAAGGGAGTATAGAGACAGAGACAGCGAGGTTAGGGCAGAAGATGACAGAGGAACACGGTGGATTAAGCATTCGGATATATCTCGCACTAGGAGGGATGGTTAGTATATTAGCGACATTAATTACATTGTGGGTGGTGAAATAAAATGTTAGATATAATAAAAAGAATGGAGCGTTTAGCTGAACTGGAGTATGATAAAATGTCTCAGCCGGGCGGTAAATTAAAATGTGATTGTGGTAGAATATTCGATCCAGACAAAGAAGGCGGTACAGTTTCACCAAATCCATACGCCATGCCGGTGTGTGGTGAGTGCTTAGAGGAAGCGTATAATAGATATGAGGAACAAAATAGTAATGACAGAATTACCAATAACTAAATGTTTATGCGGCGCAAACCCGGTAGTAGAAAAGGCGGAGATAATATCAGAGGATTACCTCGGTTCGATATGGGTAGAATGTCCTAAGTGTGGCCGTAAGGGACACCCCAATATCTTACGCAAAGACGCTATCTGGTGCTGGAATCGCATGAGGGAGATGGATAATGGACGATGATAACTGTTATATATGTGGAGTCAAAAGAATACTAGTTAAGCCAGGGGTGACGGCGTGCCCTAATTATTATGGATCGCCAATGCACAATTGCGATTGGGTGGTATTTCAAATGAGAGATGGATTGACTGAAGAGAAGGCAAAAGAGGAATGTAAAAAGCGTTTAGAGAGTACATATAAATGTACTTTAGAAGAGTATTTAACCGCACTTAATAATTTACCGGATGATTGGAGTAGATCATGACCAATAACGAAGTAATACAAGATTTCAGGGTTCGTATGCAGGAGCCCTATAGAGAGTACCTGAAGAACGTCTCAGAGATGGCCCCATCGCTCAAGACCTTGGAGTTGTTATTGAGGTTATGCACACCTGGCGATAGTGTCCTAGATCTAGGTACCGGATTTAGTTCGTATGTATTGAGGTCATATTTTGGAAAGTTGAGCCTGGAGATATTGTCGGTGGATGATAATGCCGGCTGGCTGGTAAAAACCAAAAAATACTGCGATAACAAGCTGTGTTTCGACACTGGCGGGTTTGTTCCTTGGAATTTATTGGATAGTAGGTGCAAGGGCCCTGTAGACATAGTGTTTATGGATCTGGGAACGACCCGACGCCGAGTATACTACTATGGGGAACTTCTCGAAAAGTATTGTAATGAGAAGACTTTTATTTTATTCGACGACATGCACAAAAAGGTACTCCACCACGCACTACACCAAGAACTCAAGAACTACACGTATTTGGATATTCCGGTAATGGACATTACCAAGGACGAGTTTGGGAGGTATTGTAAGCTGATTACCAGACTGAGGAGGAAATAGGACTATGACTGCGCAAGAAGCGATAAAAATAGCAGCTAGGCTAAGAGTGGTGTCTCTAGATGAGTGCCCGCCAGGATCACGATTGCCCAATGGGTTTTGTGAAAAACAGATTAAATGTGTGGAGTGCTGGACTAGATTCTGGAGAGGTGGATACAAGAAAGTACCATATAATAAACCAAAGGAGGAGTAATATCATGACTGCTGAAAAACTATTAGAATACATAGCCGATTCTTTGGATTTTAGTTATAATGACGATTGGCCTGATGACCCTATGGTTACGCTTGGAGAATGTTTACCAGGCATGAATGCTAATGAGTGCGAGAAAGGCATCAGTGGATGCTTGGAATGTTGGAAAAAGTTTATGAGAGGGGGCTATAAGCAGCATAGGACGGAGGGGGTGTCGAATGGGTAAATACACAAACGAACCTCGACTTCACCCCGCAACCGGTGAAGAGGGCGATAGCGCAAAATTCCAGGTCCGCATGGACCCAAACTGGATACGACAAATGAACATCATAGTGAAATCTCCTAAATTCCCCTATGTCTCAAAAGGCGAGATCGCCAGAGACGCGCTGTTCCGGCATTTCATCTGGCTTGAAACATTTGAGATCCCAGAGGGGTCAATACTTCACCAGATCCAATCAATGGTGGATATGTTAGAGGAAGAGAAGATCCAGCAGGGATTTGAGAGGGTTGTAAAGAACCTGGGCGAGCGGGTATCGTACTTCACCCAGAGCGGAGCGAGAAACGAAGCGATTAAGTGCGTTCTGCGTACCCTGGGGTATGTGGATGAGATGGTAGAGGGGTATTGGAAAGATAAATTCAGTAGAACGATAAGAGAGAGATATGCGGGGTTATTAAAGTGCGCGCCGAAAGCGAGTCTAGGGAGTACAAAGGCGATCAGTGAGAGTGAGAGTGAGGGGATTGAGGAGATGTTAAACGCAGATATATCAGAGGAGGATATACGATAATGGAAAGATTGAAAATGTTAATACTAGTAGTATTGCCAGTATTATTGATAGGCTGTTCTGGAACGGCGGCATGGACTAACGCAACCAATCCAATAGAAAAAGGGCTAGTTTATGTGGGATCTGCGATAGTTATTCATGGTATACTACAGGTCTGTTTTAGAGAGTAAAACACCAAAACCTAGATCAGAGGAGGATATACGATAATGACATTACAAGAACTAGTGGACTATATGAAACCTGATTTTTTGGATAGATGTGATAGGTGCCCACCAGACAACGATATGAAAGATGGTTGTAAATACATAAGAGATAGGGCAATACCTAACTGTTTAATTTGTAAGAAAGATTTTGTCGAAAACCGATATAAAAACTACAACCCAAACAGTAGCACCACTTGCAGTAGTATCGTAGAGGTGCCACATTCGACACCGAGTTGGGGGGTCTGATCAGTGATTTATTTACCATCACCAGTCGATCTCGGACTACCATCAAAATTTCGCAAATGGCGTAGTGGGCAGGTCCACGCCATAATGGATATGGTAGACCACAAGCAGCGATTTCTAACCCAAATCCAACCTACCGGGTCTGGCAAGTCTCTCTGCTACGTGACATCTGCAATGCTGGGCAGTGGGCGTACCTTAATCCTCACATCACTCAAAGGTCTCCAGGATCAGTTAATGACCGACTTCAGCGACGAGCCAGGGCTGGTAACGGTAAAAGGAAAATCCGCCTATGAATGTCCCAAAACACACACGTCTTGTGAGTGGGCTCCGTGCAATTTCGGATCATTTTGCAATTATAAGCGCGAACCTGGATGTCCTTACCACGACGCGATACGCCGCGCCAAAGTGTCCGATATAGTGGTAGCGAATTACTCATTCTGGCATTCACACAAACCCGGTATACTGGGGGATTTTGACCTATTGGTATGTGACGAGGCTCACAACGCAGTCAATCACCTGACCGATAGTCTGTCAGTGTATTTGACTAGGAAGTCGCTGACGAAAACAGGGATCAAATGGCCTGAGAAGTCAGCTAACCACTGGGAATGGGCCAACTACGCATACCACACTATCGATGTGGCTATCAAAGAGCGACTACAGAAACACGCGGGGGCTGTGAGGAATCTGACCAGCGAGAGTTTTAAAAGCTTGCATAAGCTCAAAATGAAACTAAAGCGCCTGACTGAGCAAAACCCTGCTCAATGGGTAGTGGAGTATTTTCATGATTACATCACGTTCGATCCGTTGTGGCCACCGGAGTTCGCTGAACCGATGTTATTCAGGGGTATTGATAGGATTTTGTTGACATCCGCTACCATGGGCGAGAGCACGCTAAACATGCTAGGAGTGCCTAAAGACAATTCACTCACTAAGGAATACCCGTCATATTTTCCAACAGAGCGGAGACAGGTATACTACATCCCTACTACACGAGTGGATTTTCGCATAGACAATCTCGGTTATGAACTCTGGTGTAATCGAATCGACCAGATAATCTCCAAGAGGCTTGACCGAAAAGGTATCATACACACAGTGAGTTATGCCCGACGCGACCGGATTACTAATGTGAGTGAATACTCGGAATATTTCTATACCCACGCTTCTAGGGGGATGCTGGCGTCGCTACAGAAGTTCCGCAATGCTCTCAAACCAGCGATATTGTGCTCGCCATCAGTGGTGACGGGGTGGGATTTTCCCTATGATCAATGCGAGTATCAGATCATAGGTAAGATACCGTTCCCGGATGCGCGACGAGCGGTGGACAAGGCGCGTAAAGAAAGAGATCCAGATTATCATTGTTGTATGGCGATGCAGAATTTAGTTCAGACTTGTGGCAGGGGGATGAGGTATCAGGATGACCAATGCGAGAACATGATTATTGATGATCATTTTGTGTGGTTCGTGAGGAAGTACGAGAAGTTCGCACCGAAATGGTGGTTAGACGCGGTGAAGACCGTAAGGACGATACCGGAACCGTCAGAGAGACTTAAAGGAGGGAGGTACTAATCAGTATGTTGAAGTATAGAAAAAGAAAATTAAGGGCAGGATCAGGATCGAAGTCAGGGGCAAAGTCATGGTCAGCGTCATGGTCAGGGTCAGAGTCAGGACCATGGCCAAGCTATTAACTACATAACAGCGTAAGTTACACAGAGCGGCGCCAATCAAAGGCGCCTAATAACAACAACCCATAATCAACAGGAGGGTAAAATGGGAGTATCATTAAAACCAAGTCAAGCAGTAGAAGGCGGTGGATTATTAGATGATGTCGATGTAAAAGTAGTCGAGGCACGATTTGCGATGTTTGATTACAACGGTAGTCAGCAACCAGTGCCGACAATCAAATTATCATTGGATGTAATGGACGGGTCAGACCCAATCCAGCAGTATTGGTCGGTTGGCAAATCATTAGACTGGATTCCTAGCGATGATGGTAAAGAATTAGTGCCTATAGGTAAAGCAACTCAATTAGTCACTACATCTAATGGTATGCTATTATTAGCATCACTTGTCAATGCTGGATTTCCTGAGAGTAAGATTGATGAGGATATATCCGTGTTGGAAGGAATGGAATGTCACGTCAATAGGGTAGCCGCACCCAAACGGGAGGGGCTAAATATAAATAATGAAGGTAAAAAGCGAGATAATACCATACTCACAATCACCAAAATCATCAAATACCCCTGGGACGCAGACACGAAAGCCAAAACCACTACCAAAACCCGGGCCAAAACCAGCTCCAAATCAAAGCCCAAAACCGCTGCAAAAACCGAGACCAAAACCGAATCTACCACAGACGTGAACGCCGCTGCTGAGGCGTTTGTACTGGAGGTATTGTCGGATGACGAGACGCTACAGAACTATCCCGATGGGATACCAAAGGCTAAACTCATACCGGAAGCGTTAGCGCGACTGAAATCTGATGATCCTAATCGTGCGTTTATTGTGAAGAAAGTGTTTGAGGATGAGTTCTTGAATTCCGGGCCGTGGACTTACGAAGGCGGTAGGGTCAAACTCGGATAGAGGTATTGATATGAAATCAACAATGAAACAAACTACCGAGGTCACGCTTATTATGAATGCACGGGAAGCTAATTGGCTAAGGTCGATAATGCAGAACCCGATAGCCCAGAAGCATGACAGAGAGCTGCCAGAAGATGCTGAGATGCGTAAGCATTTCTGGAATCAATTAGTTAAACATACATAGGACATAATAAGTGATGATTTTGTTGGGGGGTGTGGGAATTGGCCTACACCCCCTTGTATTGGGAGAATATAAATGCGCAAAATTAAAATTGGCTTCTTTTATCAGTATCGTGGCAACGGATATGGCCCCTTTAAAACTGAAGAAGAGGCTAAAGAGGATTTTGAACTCAAATTATACGCAGATAAATCAGACGTAGGTATTTGGATAAGAGACGCGTATCAATGTGGAGTACACGAATTCCTTGCCTTACATGGAAGGCCTGAGACAGACGACCGCAAGAGATTGATTGATTTTGAGTTTATAGATCCTGTCAAGCTTGGCTATAAAGAAAAAATTAAAACAAAATATAAATCATTTAAGGAGTTTATAAATGACTTCTACAAGAATGCTATTAAGCACCTCAATGAAACTAGCAGTGGAAAGACTATCCCGCCGGACCGCGATCAACATCAAGCGCATGAATAGATTCGGGGATAAGCCAAACCACAAAACCAAGAACTATACGATAGGTGACATGAAGGTGATGGTCAGTATCGGAATGAAACGCAAAGACGTACTGAAGCAGGCTGATATTAAGGGTTCGGATATGTGCGCTTGGATGATGGATAAACCGATCACTAAGTTCAATGCGCCTAAGGTAGTGGCATTGGGCACTGTATTGGGCGTGAGTGATCCTATTGATTATTTTGAGGAGGAGTAAACAATGTATATTGAAGAAAAAATTAAAGAAATACGTAGCAAACGATCTTATAAAATATGCGAGATTTGCAGAAAACGAACTAAGACAGACTGGTCCAATGCTGGTGAGTACGAAATAGTGACGGCGTGCTTGCTTACATTCCCAAGCCATACGGATATAAAAGAAGCCTTGGATAACGAAAAATGCCCTCTAGGATGCGCTATAAAAGAAGCATTGTTGAGATATTATACTCAGAGTGTCACTCCAGCCGATGTGGTGAAAGCGGAACATACAGTAACAGAGAGGGCGCACTAAATGGAATTTATAGAACTAGATACTGAATTCCCACTTACCGGCTCTGGTGACCGCTCTCTCGACCGACTCCACCTCTCCACTATCTACAACGACCTAGAAAATACGCTTTTCCCCAAATCCACCACTGCCGATATGAATAATCCACTCTGGGCCGAGGTGGGGTTTTTGTGGGAGGACACTCTGGGGCGATCGCTCGCGGATCATTGTAGCCCACGACCTGGAGAGGTAGAGCTAGACGGTATTGTGGGTAGCCCAGACGGATTCGACTCCGATGTCGGTATAGTGGATGAGTACAAATGTACATGGAAGAGTATACGGAATGCACATCCTGAGAATGTATGGAAATGGATGACGCAGGTGAAGGGGTATTGTAAGATGCTGGGGGTGAATGTCGTGAGGTTTCACGTATTGTATTTGATGGGGGATTATAGAGGATCAGGTCCCTTGTATAGGTCTTATCTGTTCCATTTCACCGACAGAGAGGTCCAGGAGAATTGGGATATGTTAGTAAATCATGCAAAAAATAGGGGATGGCTATAGTGGCTAAGACGGATGGTGGTATACCAGATTTTTGTGATAAAAATTATCACAGCGTAAGAAACGAATTAGTAAACGCTTGGAGATACGCATCTCTAGCATTTGGTAAAAGGAGGAATACAGTGAAATTAGAATTATCAGAAAACACAATAAAAGAATTAAAGACAGCTCTAGTAAAGGCTGAGAATAATGTATCAAGAAAAGTATTACGATTAGAGGTTTGTAATGAGGGAAGTTCGTACAGTGTTCATCATAAAACTCATTCAGTTAAGCAAATATTTCATAAGATAGGTGCAAATACACTAATGGCTATATCCACTGAGAGATGGTGCGGAGGATACTATTTCAATAGTGACGAGCTGCTAGTAGGGGAGACATACTTGATAGAAAGTACAGTTTATCATTGTAGGTTAAAATGCAGTTCATATATTGAATTAGAGGAGGCGTAAATGATAAACGGATTCAAAAAAGCAGACGATAAAGTCGTCCCACGACTTATCGCAGCAGTATCGGGCCTAGAAAAACAGGGGAAAACCTCGTTCGCTCTCTCAGCGCCCGGACCGATTATATTTTTCAATCTCGATTACGGGATGGAGGGCGTTATCGGAAAATACACATACCTAAAGGACATCTACGTGAAGGAGTACCGCTATAAACGCAACGACACCGCTGATAAATACGTACAGTTATGGACTGGGTTTGTAACGGATTTCTACGCCGCACTTAAATCCCAGGCTCGCACGATTATAATAGACACTGCAACTGAGGCATGGGAGCTGCTCAGACTGGCGAGGTTTGGTAAGCTCACGCAAGTACAACCATACCATTACGGTCCTGTGAATGCCGAATACATGGCGCTGATGAGAGAAGGGTATTCGTATGACAAAAACATTATACTACTACACAAACTCAAAAAACAATACGTTAACGAGTCGTTTAGTGGTAACTACGAACGCGCAGGATTCAATAACACAGGGTTTTTAGTGCAGGCTAACCTGGAGGTGTATAGAGATGGTCTGGACGGACCATTTGTGTTGAAGATCCTGGATTGTAGGCAAAACTCGTCAGTGGGTGGTAGTGAGGTTGAGCTAGAGGATGAGTTTACCGGATTCCCTTACCTGGCGCAATTGGTATTCCCGAATACCAGCGAGGAGGATTGGATATGAGCGATGAATTAGACCAAGCCCGAAAAAACCTTAGCGACTACATGGATAAAAACCCACAAGTACGTCAATACCAGCGCGAACTCGAACTCGAAATGCTCCCACTCAAATCCCCCCAGGATCGACTTATATTTTTATTACGTAGAATGACCAAGAAAATGAACGAACTAAAGGACATACTAGATGATTTACCTAGACGAGCGAGTGGGGTCGAAGGATCTACTCCCCCTGATGCCGAAGAATAGTGCAAAACTGACTAGGCTGGAATTTGGCGATATTGCGTTTCTGGGCCGGGGAGTTGACGACGCGCCTGTGAGTATTGGTATAGAGAGGAAGAGGTTAAATGATTTCTTGACCTCTCTTACTACCGGGAGATTATCGGGGCATCAACTCCCTGGCCTGACTAACTCATACGATGTGGTATACCTACTGGTCGAGGGGGTATATAGGCCCAATCCCAGAGACGGAATACTGGAAACCCCCCGACATAAAAGTTGGCATCCGGTCACCCTTGGCTCCAGAAGGTTTATGGCCAAGGAACTCTGGTCGTATCTCAACACTCTCCAGATCCTAGCGGGCGTGTATATATGGAAAACCGGCACCGCTAGGGAGAGTGCCCAGTGGATCACTAACCTCTACCACTGGTGGAATTCAAAACCCATGGACGCTCACAAATCCCACACACTAAAGCACACACCGTATGCGCAATTGACAGTGACCAAATCCACGTTTGTCGAAAGAATGGTAGCGCAATTGTCCGGTATTGGTTATAAGAGAGCCCGCGAGGTGTCGAAGCACTTCGGGAGTGCTATCGAGGTAGTAAGCGCAACCGCGAGAGAGTGGACTGCCATACCGGGGATAGGTAAGATATTAGCAAAACGAATCATAGAGGAGATACAAAACAATGAAAATAAATAAAGACTTACTTACGTATGAATGGGCGGAAAGTTTAGATGATGATAGAGTAATACAGGGAAGCGCAATTGGTGGCTATGACTATTATTTAACTGTACCTAAAGAATTACGGAGACCGCTAATTGAGTTGCAGCACAGGTTAGTACATCTAACAAGAAAATTTAGAGAGACTCAAACAGAGTATGAGGAAGCTAAACAAATATTAGCTAGCTTATCTGTGTTGTTTAACGAAGGGGAGGATTCTGACGATGATAAATAGATTACTCGCCGGTCTTCGCCACCGACGGTTGATATTCACCGTCACGTCCGGGAGATCCGGCACCAAACTACTAGCGGAAGTGCTTCAACTACTGCCTGGGGTACATGCCGAACATGAACCGTGGCCACCTGTGGATAATATCTGGTGGAGGATGCGACACGACCCACATATAGCGCGTAAGTGGTTAGTACAGACCAAACTGCCCGCTATACTAAGGACCATGACTGACACCTACACCGATACCTATATCGAAACCTCCCACATGATATGTAAGGGATTCTTCGAGCCCATGCACGCGCTGGGGGTTGACTTCGACATAATACTATTGTCGAGGGATTTGCGCGACACGGCTAGGTCCCTGTACTCGCTGGGTAATATTCCGGTGCGTACTAAAGCCGGTCGTAGGTGGTTATTAGACCCGGAGGATAACACTAACCTGTCCCAACTACCCAAGCGCGATTGGTCAGACTACCAGCTGGTGTACTGGCACGTACTCGAAATGGAACTGCGCAAGGAACACTACTGGGATTTATGGGTGGGCACCTTCCGCAAAGCGGCCAGGCTAAATATGCACGAAATCACCAATCTGAGGGATTTCAGAGAATTCTTATCGTTTATGGATCTCCCTACCATCTATAGTGAAGAGCAAGAAGAGAAATATAACGAGATCATAAGCATTAGGCATAACACTAAGTACTCTACTAAGTCCCATGCCAGATACAGAGGTATAGTGGACGCGGTACTGCATAATCTGGATGAGCAGGAGCAGGAGGTACGAGAGGCTATTAATTATGCTGACTGATAGCGAGCAGGTGATATTTGATCAGTGTAGGCCCCTGGTGACTACGCTTGTGTATAAATTCCGTTATATGTGCGGACATAAACAAGCTGAGAACGGCTGGAGGCATTACCTGGGAATGGAGTCATTGGGACTGGAGCTGTCAGATGTGTATCAGATAGCGTATGAGGAACTGATTAAAATAATCAAAAAGCTGAACCTAGACAAGATCAGTAACCTGAAATCGTATATATTCCTGGGATTATATCGACAAGTACGATATAGATTAAGACAGTACCCTCACTATACCAATATCGATATCGTATATGATATCCATGGGGAGCCGAAGACTGGTGAAAATTCAGACGCGCAGGAATTAGCGAGCATAGTAAAGGAGTTCACCAATACGTTAAGTGAACGCAAACAGTACATATTCAAATCCCTATATGGGCTAGATGGGTTTGGTATTAAGTCTATGGCTGAAATAGGCCGCGAACTGGGAATTACGTACCAGGGAGTGCAAAGTGCCCAGAAGGTTATATGGAAACAAATGCAGAAAGACGAGAAGTTAATGGAGCAGTTGAGATATTATTATGATTATTCAACAAGTTAGAGGTTTGTGAGGGGTAATACCGAAGAGGTTTGCGTGGGGAGACGATAAGAATACTAAGGAGGATAAAACAATGCACAAAGATAGTATAATAGTAGTAAAAGGTACACTAGACAGTACCATACCAGAGTCGTCAGTACTTAGATCCATGAATCTCTGTGGGCAATTCCTGCAATCCAGATTATTGGTTGAGCATGTAAGGGCTACCAAAGATCAAATAGAGGAGTGTGCAGGGGAAGACAAACTCATCATATTCATGGGAGAATCCGATCTCATGCGCAAGACCTGCAAGAAGATATTCACTATCGGTCGAGCTGGTTATTCAGTCACTATGCGCCTAAAATCACCATTTAAGTACCACGTCACAGTACCTATAGACCCAGACTACGCTACGCATATCTATATGGTGTATGAGAACAGAAACCTGGACGGCAGACATATAGTAGCACTCTGGGGGAATACCGATAAAGCTCTTGATATAGTGACGGATTACTTTAAACGAATATCTCAAGAGGCATATACTCCCGATCAGCGTATGATACTAGCAGTCTATACTGAGGGCGATATTATTACTACTCACGCAAAAACTTGTTTTATGTTTGACAGGTCGGAGTAATGATGGAATTACTAATCTTTTTACTATTATGGAGGGGGGCGCACATGCTCATAGCTATTGGTATTCTGGATTTTTGGCTTCTCTATCTACTATTCGCCATGCAGAGGGATTTCCTCTCTCTGAATAGACTAACAAACCGTGCCGAAATCCGTCAGCGTAAGGGCAGGTTGTATATGAATTCATCACTGCTGTTTTTGGCAGTGGTGATGATGTTATCAATAATTTTATTAGGAGCATAGATAAACAAATGAAGATAAACCTATCGACATTAAAAAACATGACCATATTCACCATTATATATATCACCGTATTCCTAGTGTTATTTGCGTGTATAGGCCACTGCGATGAGAACAGCGTATCGTATCAGGTCTCGTCAGTGAGCCTGTTCATCAAGAAGAAAAACCCAGCCCTGCCGAAAGCTCTGCGCGACGAGATCGCCACTATTATAGTAGCAGAATCCCAGGCTACCAATATCCCATACGAGGTAGTGTCAGCCCTAGCGTGTGTGGAATCCCATTATGACCCGTCGGCGGTCGGCCCCTGTGGTGAGATAGGATTAATGCAGATCTATGACCCGACGTGTTTGGGTAAACCAATTGATAAATCCAAACTACACGAACTCAGGTATAATGTCATGGTGGGTATATGCAAACTAATAGAGAAATTAATTGAGGTGGATGGGGATCTCGACAAAGCCATTATGCGCTATAATGGATCAGGGCCGAATACGCTGAAGTTCTTGCGCAAGGTCCTGGATACACTAACCGAGATATCGATATTCGAGATAGCCAGTGCCAAGAGTATAGAGGAGTATGATCTTGGATAAACTAATACTACAATATATGCGTAATATGGTAGAAGACCACGATGGGTGGCCGTCGATAATGTTGGTTGCCCATAATGCGGCAGAGTCAGTCGGTACACTGCTGAGACCTGCTGAACCTCGCCTAGAGGGGCTGTCGGGCAGGGAGTTTGAAAGAGTACGAACACAGCGTATAGTGACGGCGGTTTTGGATTATCTCATTGAGTATCAAGGAGTATCATGCTAGACATCTGTAAACAATGCCCACTCTATGGCCACTGGGGCGGACTCGACTGCTATGTGCCGCCGACTGAAAATATCGACCGACACTACGCGCTTATCGGAGAGGCCCCTGGTGTACGCGAAGCCGAATTGGGACAGCCCTTTGTCGGGGATTTCGGCAAAGAGCATGACCAATACCTGGCCAACGCTGGACTGTCGCGGTGGGTGTTCCATATCCGTAATATAGTCCAGTGTCGGCCCCCTGGTAATCGAGACCCCAAACCAGCCGAGATAGAGGTGTGTTCGCAGTTCCTCAATACGTACCTGGAGACGCATAGGCCCAAGGTGATTGGAGCTATCGGGAGATTTTCTGCGCGATGGTTTCTGGGGGAAGATCTCTCTATGGAATACTCTCATGGAATACCCTACCAAGTAGAGGGTGTGGGGCCGATTGTAGTACCTATCTACCATCCCGCGGCGGGACTACGCTCCACATCAATGATGACTCTCATACGACAAGACTACGAAGCACTAGGGCGTGTTATTCGTGGCGAGATCCCGCCAAGGAGATTGACTAGGGAGATCACCAGGGTCAATGCGCTGGATTTCGCCCACTTCCCTTTAGAAGCCCCTGAGGTGGTAGCTGTCGATACAGAAACCAACCCTGATGGAAGTGCATGGTGTTTGACTTATTGTCTGGACAGCGCCCGATATGCAAGCCGTATTATTATGGCTGATGATCACGACAATCTCAAGAAGTTCAATGAGATGGTCAATCGTCCCGGCGTCATAACCATAGTACACAATGCTCTATTTGACCTGGGGGTTCTTGAAAGTATCGGGGTCAAGCCCGCGATAGTGCAAGACACGATGGTCATGGCGTACCTGCTTCAGGACCTACCACTGGGACTAAAACCCCTATCATACCGGCTACTGAACATGAATATGCACAAATACACCGATATGATCCACGACAAGCAACAAGACCTCGCGATAGAATACCTCACCAACGCATTACTACTGGACTACCCAGATCCAGACCAGGTTATCGAATGGCGCGGCGGGTTCCCTAAACTCAAACAGCCCCAGAACATAGGCAGGAAAATCCAACGTCTACTCAAGAAAGTCGGTACCGATGCCGATATTGCCGACGCTTGGGCTAAGATGGATTACAACGGGGGGAGGTCCCAAGTAGAAGATATATTCGGACCAATGCCGCAAGCGTCGCTGAGAGATATTGATTTTGGTGCAGCTTTGCAATACGCATGTGCAGACGCTGCGGCGACCTATAAAATATACCCCATACTGAAGAGCAGGATTACCGAGATGGATCTCTGGGATACGTTCAACCGAGATATGAGAATGATTCCACTGGTGGCGAGAATGATGCGTGAGGGGGTATTGGTAGACCAGGAGCACCTACAGAAACTAGATCGGGACTACGAGATATTGAAACAGAATGTCGAGGCGGATATCAATGCTATGTTCGGTAGCGATGCATGGCTTAATCCTGGCTCGCCCAAACAGGTCGCAGAGGCACTCTACCTTCTGGGAGTGGTACCTACCAAGAACCACTCTACCGATGTGAAAGCGTTTGACCTACTGCGCGACAAACACCCGATTATAAACAAGATTACCCGCTGGAGAGAGTTAGGTAAACTCCAATCCACGTACCTAAAACCCCTACCAGAACGAGCAGACAGTAGTGGTCGCATACATACCAAATACAGTGTGACACGCACCACTACTGGGAGATTAGCGTCGTCTAAGCCCAATCTCCAGAACATCCCTACACGATCCGAGGAGGGTAAACAGATCCGCTATGGGTTTATAGCAAACCCTGGATGTAAGCTGCTGGCTAACGACTACTCTCAGATAGAGATGCGGTGTACTGCTCATATGGCTAACGACCGCACCATGATAAAGATGTTTTTGGATGATCTCGATATCCACTCAGAAACAGCGGCGAGAATGTTCAAGATACCCGTGAGTGATGTGGATAAGAACAAACACCGACGACCAGCGAAATCAATTGGATTTGGGGTTATATATTGTATGAGCGCATTGGGATTGCAAGACCAGATGTTGTCGAATGGGATTGTGTATTCCGAACGCGAGTGCCAAGATCTAATAGCCGCTTGGTATGGAGTATTTCCAGATATCTATAACTACATGGACCAGGTGAAGGCATTGGCCAGAAAGGACGGGTTAGTACGAGACTATTTTGGACGGTATCGACTCGTACCAGAGGTGTATTCGGCCATACCCAGGATAGTGAACGCGGGCCTGCGCCAGGCCAGTAATGCTCCGATACAATCGATGGCGCAGCAGATTATCAAGCAGGCGATGGGGGATCTCATACCGATATACGAGGAGCTATCAGAGGGCGGTAGGTATATATGTCGTCCATTGATTCAGATTCACGACGAGATTATCTCGGAAGTGTCAGAGGAGATTGTAGATTACGCGGCGGTGGTAATACAATCAGCCATGGAGAACGCGGTTGAGTTGTGTGTGCCTACGCCGGTGGATTGTAATATAGGTAATAACTGGGGAGAATTAAAATAATGAAATGGTATAACAAAAAAGAAAAACAACTGAATTATGACAAACCAATAGTGGCGTTAAACACTACCTCAATGCAAATACTACTACCTTGGACTGATACGAAATTTCAATGGTATAATCTTACAGAAGGTAGATACACAATATTTAAAGTGTTCGATACTGTGTTGGATGCAATCGTGTATTTAAATTCTTATAATATAGTGAACGCAGACCTAGTATTACCGGAGGGGGTAGAGTAATGAAATGGTATAACAAAAAAGGAAAACAACTGGATTATGACAAACCACTAGTAGCAAAACGGGAATCAGATCACCAAGTAGGGATATTAGTCCCAGCACACCCGTATGTAGAAAACAAACCACTATTGTACTCGTGGTTCAACCTAGTTAACGGAGAGTTGAGCGATATGAGGTTCTATAATGTAAAGGCGGCTATAGACTACAAAGAGGAGTGTGGGTTTGTAGTAATGAACGCGGAATTCAAAATACCTGGAGGGTATTAGTTAATGAAACCTAAAATAGTAGTGATCGACAACCCCTACGACTGTCCTCATCTCGAAGACGGGTTTGTGAAAGCATTCACTAGCCCTCCTCGGAATATCTGCCGACTACTAGATAGGCATTGTGATGAAGAGGATTGTCCATTGGAGGATTGCCCTAATACAAACAAAACAAAGGAGGATCAATAACCATGGCCGGAGGCGTACCAGGAATAGCAATCAAAATAATGAGTGAAATCGAGGAGGCGGTGGGCAAACTATCTCTCGCTAAAACACTCGAACTCGAAGCCGATAAACTAAAATCGGAAGCCAAACCAATACTGCTGGATAAAATGAACGAGGAGTTCAAAAACTTTACATCCGAGAAAGGCTACGGATCAGTAGTGTACGTATCCGCTGGGAAATCAAAGAAATTTGATAAAAAGAAAGCCGCTCAGAGGTTGTTAGCGAAAGGTGTGAGTGCCGATGTGATCCACGATGTCTGGGAAGCAAGTACGAAAGAGGATGACCGGGATGCGTATATCAAGTACACACCAGAACAAGGAGCATAACCATGGACGATATACTAAAGAGGCTCGATGTATTGGAGTCTAAAGTAGCTAAGCTATCTGGGGATTGGGGCGAGAATTGCTCTACGTGTAGCAGTAGGACAGTTACACACACTGACGGCTGGGTAAATTGCCAATGGTGGGGCGAAATACCAAGCGATAAGATCAAATGTCAGCATTACAAGCCTGCCGAATAGTCGATTTCTCAAACCACCCATATTTCTAGGGGAGGGTGCTCAATTTGACCCCTCCCACTACCCACCTGGTCATAGGCGGCCCACGGTTCCAAGGCCCAAGACACCTATACGGAATTTCCGAAATTTTCCGAGAGTCACTAGGGGCGTGTTTTTTGGCGTGTGACCATCTGCACATTAGTGTGTGAGACCCCATACACTTACTAGAGTGTGCAGATTGCCCACAGTGTATGGAATCCCCACAGTACGGAATAGTCAAAATTCTCATTGAGCAGGAGTCTATACGTATGGTAGACTGCTCAATGTGAGGTATTCTATACAGTGACGATTTAAGCGATATGAGCACGTCTAGTACTCTCTACCAGCTGATATTGTGAGACGTGCTCATATCGCTTAAATCGGTCTTATTATCCTTATCGGTAAATATGGCGGGTAGTATTCTATTTTAGCGCTCTTAAAGAGATAAGTTCTTGATATTACTAAGAAGTTTAGTGTAATTGCCTTGAGCGCGTAGTACGTTTAGTATCCTGTTGTTAATCGACTTAATTATATATGCTCTTAAATCGTCAATTTGGGGGGACAAATCGGATACTATCTCTATAAGTCTGGTATTGGCTTCTTGTAAGAGATCAGGTAGGGGTATACCTTGACCTTTATACCTTAATAGTAATTGAGGGATTAATGGCAGGTATTGCTCTATAATGACATTACGCGCCGATTCAGAGCGCGTCAATCTGTATAGTTCTATAGTGTGTAGTAGCTCTTTTTGTGGCATTCTTGGTATAGACTCTAAGTCGTTAAGGTATGGTAGAATAGATCTCATATAGTATATAGCTAACTAAAATGAGAAAATATGACTATAAAAAACAGAAAAGCGTACCATATTAGATGTATGATACGCTTTTCGATACGTGAGAGACTATATTACATCGCCGTTATATAGTTGACAAGTTCGTTTGTTAGTCACGACTTGTTTTAAATGGTGGATTGCACGCTCTATTCTAATTTGTTCAATCGGGTTATGGTCTATAGCTACTCGGAGCGACACACTATCAATTATGTCAAGCGCGCTTGTGATATGGCGCTGAACTTGTTTAGAGCATAGACGGGCATTTTTATCTATTATCATTGTATTATCTCTCCTCTACTAAACATTTATCTAATACGCTTTCGTCTATATAATCATAGCTATATAGACCGTGCTTGACGGGTACGCGAATCCTTGTACTATCGCGTTTCCATGTCTTTACTTTGCCGTTGACTTTCCAACGTCTGTTAGTACCGTCCGCGTTATATTGGCATTTTTGATAGACCATATCGCCTGGACGTAATATTTTTGCGCGCTCTAGGGTTAACGGTATTAATTTCATATCTTTATACATGGTTTGTTATTCCTCTTTATTAGTTTGTTTAGCTCTTATTTTGTCACCGGCTTCTATTGCCTTGACTATTAATTGTATAGCTTGTATATCTTCTATGCAAGCGCGTATAAGAGCTTGATTATTAGTATTGTTTATCAGCTCATAGTAGTAGAAAAGCGCTTCTATCCAATCGCCAAAATGCTCTGCTATCTCGGCTTTTCGGATAAGATCTTGGTTACTTAGTATTCTCATTGGTTGGATCTCCGGCTTTTAATGATTGAATAACGTCATCGATATTTAACGGATATTCTAGAGATTCTATCAACCAACCAGAGCAATACTGTAATATATCGGACAATGCTATAACTAAGGGTATAGAGTCTAGTGTATATTCCGCTCTAGTTGTGCCGATAAAATCAAAAAATCCCTCTGATTGCTCATATATCGCGTTTTGAATATCGTCTTTACTAATAACTTCAAATTGAAACAATATATCGTCTATGTCTTCTATTTCATCTTTACACTTTGGATTTGCACATAACAGAGTAAGACCGTCTAATTCTCGATAGACTAATGCATACGTGAGTAGTGATTCAGTTATGCTTGCATCGATGCCAATGAAACCGGCACTCTCTAGTAAATTTAGTAAATGAGATACCTTACAACAGTTTTCGGCGCCTTCTTCTGTATCGTGCTCTGTACCGCATACGCCACACTCCCACGGTACGCTATCAGACTCGCTCTCATAATCATTTTTAGCACATTGAAAAGCGATTGGATCACATTCTTTTAATATATCGCCTTGACTCATTTCAAGACCGCAAATGGTTACATCTTCATACGTATCATTAAGCACGTCTAAAAATTCTTGCTCGTCTAGTTCTTTTTTTATTGCATTCATTGTTTTATATACCTTTCTATTGTTATATTATGGTTACAATGCTATTTCTAATTTACCACTACTACTAAATTCACTCACTATACCGCTATTACTATCTTCTAAATACATATCACCATTACGCCTAAATACTCTCAAATTACTATGTCCAAAGTCGTTCAATACTTGATTCATACGTCGTGTAGTGGTTAGGGTTACCCAACCACCATTATTGAGTATTAATACGTTGTCACGCTCTTTATATATGGTGGTGGAGTGTAATATAACTTTTAAATAACCATCTTCTTTTATTATTACGGTATTGTTCTTGCCTATCATGATAATTTATTCCCCTCTGTTTTTTAGATAATCCGGTATATAATCAGACTCGGTTAATAACCCGGCGATAACTGCTATAATCTGATTATTATAATATAATACCAATGTATGAACCCTACCCAATTTATTGAAAAAATACCTTACTTTGGACCGTTTGCGGTCGGGTATTCTGAATAATACCGAATCTATTAACTCTGCGTTAAACATCCACCATGAACCATTATGAAACGCGTATAGAATATAATCAAAATCGGTGTTATCCGGGTATTGGTTTGGTACGCCATACACTAGTGTGTCATGTATAGTCAATTCATTATTGATATTCAAATAATCATAATATAACTTCATGTTATTATAGTTATCAAATACTACGGGCATAATATAATTATTATCTATAGCACCACGGGTATATAATATCTTGCGTGAATGCAATAAATCGGTTAATACAAACATATATCGTATCGTACTATATGGTTGTTTTGGAATAGGGAAAAATTTTTCATCAAAACGATAGTTTTTAATCATTGGTTACACCTTTTTATTATAATGTTAATAAAACTATCCCGGTAATAATACTAATAATACCAATCGCTAATAACCCATGTAACATAAGCATAGTGGTTACCCCTTTCTAGTAGATAGTTCTACAATTGTAATTATACCATAACCCATCTGATTTTTTCGCGTAATAATTAATAGTATGCCTATGTTGTATAGCTAGGTATCCATTGAGAAACCGCTCAATACTAGTCAATACGTGGCCTTTATTTATAAGCTGTCTAATTTCAATATCTGTATACATGATTTATTTACCCCTTTCTATTAAAGTAATACAGCATAATAATACTGATAGTTGATAATACACCATACACTATACATAAGACTTTCAATCCAACTAGTGCTAAACTGATATTATAGTATGCCATTGGTTACCCCCTTTCTATTCGTGTATAACTCGCACTAGACCAATATATCCTAGAGACAAGTTATAGTTCATAATATAGTCACCTTCCTTATATACCGTATCAGACTTACCCGCCGGGGGTTCGTTTCTTATCTCGGCGCCTTCGCCGTAATCCCATTGAGTAAGGTATTGTAGCGCGGCCGATTCGCTTTTGGTCTTGAGCAAGTCAAATGGTGTAGAATCGTCATAATATTGCAAGAATATTATATCAATATATTTAGTCATAGTTTAGTACCTCCGTCTAATAATGCCGAGAATAAATAAACCAATTAGATAAGTTAGTGATAGTACTATGTGTATAGTCATTTATCGTCCCTCCTCTGTAATGGTTACTGAAAAACCGCCAATGTGACCATTGGACAATTCAAAACAACAATAATCAAACCAACCATCATATTGAGATAATTCATCATACATGATGAATGATTTGCCTGTAATGCCGTATACTTTTATTTTTACCCATTTTGTAAACATAATTAAAACCCTCCTTTAGTGTATACCCATTTATTTACTAGTCTTATGGGTATAATTGAATTATATAATATTGTGCCGATTGGTAATTTAATATCGCCTTGTTTATCGCCGTGATAATACCTATCAATTACTTGCTCCGATGTAACGCTCACTATTCTAAGACTTTCTTGTATATATTGCCTATCAATACCCTTTACTTCATATACGTTATAATTGTTATCTATACCACACTTGCCTAAAAATAGTATTACATTATAGATAGTATCGAAGCAAAATATACCTAGTGTTTTAGGTATTTTATCGGTCTGTATATTGATAGAATAGTTTAAGCTATACTTATTTACAGCTGACAATGATTCATGTTTGTATGTTATTTTATATGCTAATTCATACATGATTAAAACCCCTCCTTATTTTCTAATCGTTTCAGAGCTTCACTAAGTATAAGCCCCCGCGTATTACTATCAATTAAATTCGTATAAAATAAACCGTCCACCATACCTACTACTCTATTACGTATTGTTGCGCTAGTCAGCGTGTCACACTCTAATATATCTATATAAGTATATACTACTAAGTCATATAGCTTTTCTTGTTGGGCTAGGTTTATTATTTTCTTATATTCCATTGTATATACTCCCCTCATGCAGTGTGCTATACTCATTTACTCTACGTACAGCTCGTTTATAGCCCATGTCTTTAGTTATATCATACATATAATACGATCCAATGCAGTAATAACATTTATTAGCTTCGCTATACTTGTATACTAGTTCGTAGCAATTATCGAACCTGTATTTTTTATTCATTGTATACCCCTTCCTATTATAGTTCTAAGAAATTGATGACCGCCTTTCTAAGCATAAGAGTGCTAGCGAAAAGAAACCAATAAACATGATACAATACCCCTTATTCAAATAAGTTAATTAATAACTTCTTTAATTACTTCAAAGGGTATACCAACTAAATCAACAGCTTTTGACTTTAATAGCTCTTCTTTAAACATATTCTTTATATGTGTATATCTCTCATAACTATTGATATTACAGCAAGTTTTTTCAGCTTTTATATATTTTCTATACAATTTGTCAATATTCATTGTATACCCCTCTCTATTATAGTTCTAAGAAGTTAATAATAGCTTTTCTAAGCATAAACGCCATAGGGAGTGCTAGCGAAAAGAAACCAATAATATATAACCCGCTGTATATTTGGATGATCATATCTGCTATCATGGTATTACCCTCCGTTTTATTGTTGACGTATGCTAATATATAACAGCATATCTCATGCCAACTATCGCCATTCAATAAAATCAATCACTTACACCAGTGCAAATATTGAACAATGCCAATAATTGTCACGCACTATTGGATAAGTGATTGATATTATTAACTATTCGTATGTGACAATTTACATTCAATTTTGACAAGAATTGACAGGTATGATAGTATATCCTATTATATACATATAGACTATTATCACATTGTAAAGAGTATATAACTAAACCACATAGTGTAAGATAATCCCACACACTGTGCAGATATCTATACAATGTACGAGCCACTACTCAGTGTGCATATCATCATACACTGTGCAGATATCTATACACCATCCCCCACCACTGTGTGATCCCCCATACACTGAGCAGGCCCCCACACATGTATAGTATCCCCTCACGGGTCCTGTCAATTAACGTCACAGGCGCGGATCG
>Ga0180433_10000597_pt1 | contig 61974 bp, 54 predicted proteins | sample SS_ome_8_FD_132980 | JGI IMG/M metagenome (GOLD analysis project Ga0180433, IMG submission 132980) | Hypersaline lake sediment archaeal communities from the Salton Sea, California, USA - SS_1_D_1 metaG | ecosystem: Environmental > Aquatic > Non-marine Saline and Alkaline > Hypersaline >... | reverse complement strand
TGCCAAATGATAACCTCCCTACCCATCATCGTGGCAAAAATTTACCTTCCTTTATCATAAAGCATTTTGTCTCAATTAGAAAGCAGAATGTTGTGATTAAATAAGAAAAACGTCCGTTTCCCAGAATCGGGAAAAACCTGCTGTAACGGCGCCTGGATGATGTTTACCCTATCGGGGCGGAAAGAAAACACAAAAGCGGTGCCGCTAACAAAGCCGCGCCTATAAAAAAGAGAGAGTGAACACACTCTCTCCTTAATGCGAGCCGTTGTTTTCAACAAGCTTAACCATCACATTCGCAATGGCGCGCTGCTCTTCTTCGGAAGCCACGCTCCAAAGGTCCGCGAGCACTCGTTCTTGATGGTTTTTTGAATCAACCTCACCGGCCAAATAATCGCCGATCTCATATGCGAGATCTGAGATGGTTTCGTTTGACATTCCTCTTTCTTGGGCATAGTTCAAACGGTCGCCCAAAAAGTTTTTCCACTGATCCCAATTATCCAGTACGGACATATCAGGCCCCTCCATTCTCTTGAAGTTACAGCCTTATTATTCTCTGGGGGACCGCAAACTATACATGTTTTTAACAATGCCAGCCGCCATTAACTGACAAAATTTGACCCGTGATATAAGATGCCTTAGCCGAGAGCAGAAACAGCACGGCGTCCGCAACCTCTTCGGCTTCGGCGAGCCTTCCCATCGGAATCTCATCGGCGATCATCTCTTCTTCCTCTTTTGAAAACGAGCCCATCATCCTTGTTTTCACAGCGCCCGGAGAAACGGCGTTGACTCTGATGCCGCTTGGCGCAAGCTCTTTTGCAAGGGCTTTGACAAACACATTTTGCGCGCCTTTTGTCATGCTGTATAAAACTTCGCACGACGCCCCTGTTTCACCCCAAATGGAGCTGACAGCTACAATTGCGCCGGATTTTTTCCTGATCATCGCCGGCAGCAGATTCCTCGTCAACAGAAACGGGCTTGAGACATGGAGCTGCACCATGTCCTGCACAGCCTCATCAGTCATGTCTGTCACAAGCCCGCGAAAGCTTTGACCGCTGTTTAAGACGATGCCGTCAAGCGCCCGCCCGCCGATGGAAGCGGAAACGGCTTTTGCGCCGCCGGGGTCGGATAGGTCGCCGTGAATGATTTCGGCGTGAATGCCGTATGTATGTGACAGCCTTTCTGCAAGTGCTGCGGCTGCCTGCTCATTTGTATGGTAATGGAGGAGAAGATCATACCCGTTTTGCGCCAGCTTTTCGCTGATGCTTTGCCCGATTCCGCCGCTTGCACCGGTGATAAGAGCGAGTTTTGTCATACTATGTTTCCACCTTTCCGTTCAAAAGAAGAAAGGTTCAGCGTGCATCGGAAAATCTCCTGACACGCTGAACTTTCAGACCTTGCTTTATGATTTTGGAACGACTTTGCAGACGGTGATTCTGTCTTCTTCGATTTCTTCCTGGATGACGCGGTGAACGTCCTCAAGCGTAATCGATTCGAGTACAGTGACGATATCAAACAGACTCGTCTCCAGAAAAGCGTACCGTGTAAACTGGTTGGCGATATACTCAGGCGAATTCATCGATTTTAAGAAATTGCCGATTTTTTTCTTTCTAGCCAGCTCCAGCTTTTCGGCTGTGATCGTTTCTTTCGCCTTGAACAGCACTTGTTTCAGCTCCTCGGCAAGCTTGTCGGGCTCAGGCGTATCGCCGCCGACAGAAACGAAACCAAATCCGTGTTCTTCAGTATAGTCATAGCTGAATGTCTCATCGATATATCCTTTTTCATAAATTCTTTCATAATCGCTGGAGCTTTTGCCGAACAGGCACTCGAGGATGAGGTTGATGGTCAGCTCATGCTTCAGCAGGGCTTCTCCCGTATTCATCGGATGAGCGCTTTTTAAACCGACGAGACATTTTGAGCTTTGAACATTCATTTTAATTTCCTGTTCTTTTTTGAATACTGCTCCAGGCTCTTTAACTTCTTTGCGAACGATTTCAGGCTGGTCTGTATACGGCTTTTTCTGCTGATTTTCGCGGACCTGGCGGATGATCGCTTCGGGATCGACCGGACCAACGACAAACAGCAGCATATTGCTCGGGTGATAGAACGTCTCATAGCATTCGTACAAAAGGTCTTTTGTAATATGCGAGATGCTTTCGATCGTGCCTGCGATATCAATCCGGACAGGATGCTCCTGGTACATGTTTTCGATCAAGCCGAAAAACAGACGCCAGTCTGGGTTGTCGTCATACATGTTGATTTCCTGCCCGATGATGCCTTTTTCCTTCTCAACCGTTTTTTCCGTAAAGTAAGGGTCCTGCACAAAATCGACGAGCGTTTCCAAGTTTTCTTCCACGTTGGACGTGCTCGAAAACAGGTAGGCCGTTCTGGTAAAGGAGGTAAACGCATTTGCCGAAGCTCCCTGCCTGCTGAATTGCTGAAAAACATCGCCGTCTTCTTTTTCGAAGAGCTTATGCTCCAAAAAGTGTGCGATTCCGTCAGGCACACGGACCATTTCTTCTTTTCCAAGCGGGACAAACTGATTGTCAATCGATCCGTATTTTGTTGTAAAGACCGCATATGTCTTGTTAAATCCTTCTTTCGGAAGAACATAGACATCGAGGCCGCCAGGCATTTTTTCGTAATATAATGATTCCTTCAGCTGTTTAAATTCGATCGTTTTCGTCAAGATGCTCCCTCCGTCCCTTTGAGAAAGTACGTTGTATCCAAATCGATTTTCTTCCCGACTTCGATAATCTCGGCTTTTCTGACGTTGTCGATTCGTCCAAGCCAGTCTTCAAGAGAAAATTCGGTTTGGGCGGCAGCCTGCTGATAAATAAATTCGACTAAGCCGTACGGTGTATCAAGCGTTTCAAGAATCTGGTTTTTAATGACCGCTTTCGTCTGGTCGATCGCTTCTTCTGTAAAGCTGCCTTTTTTCATTTCCTGGAACTGCTCCTTGATGATGTCGACGGCTTTTTGATAATTGCCGACTTCAATCCCCGACATCACCATCATCAGCCCTTTAAAGCTTTCGATTCTGGAAGCCGCATAATAGGCAAGGCTGGCCTTTTCCCTGACATTAATAAACAGCTTTGAATGTGAAAATCCGCCAAACAAACCGTTAAACAGCTGAAGCGCCGGATAATCATCATCCGTAAAATGCGTTCCCGTCCGAAATCCCATGTTCAGCTTGCCTTGCTTGACATCCGCATCCTCGACGACTTCCTGAGGCTCCTTTGCGCGGATTTGCTCAAGCTTGGGAACGGGTCTCAGCTCCCGCTCGTTTACTTCGAAGTATTTGGAAATGTACGAATCCACCTGCTGTTCATCCACATCCCCAACGACGTAAATGTCGAGCTGGTCTTCTGTGACCGCTTTTTGATAAGCTTCATACAGGCTTTGAGGCGTGATGTCGTCCACATCATCAAGCTCTCCGTTGACGTGAAGCGCGTATGGCTCATCTTTGCACATCACCTGAATCAGCCTCAAATTTGAATAGCGCATTTTGTCGTTATATACCGCCTGTATTCTTTGCTTTAGTGTGCGTTTTTCCTGAGACACGTACAGCGGCAGAAAAGCTCCGTCTTCAAGCGCCGGCGAAAAAATGATCTCTGACAAAAGCTCGAGCCCTTTTTCCAGAAGCGGTGTCTGATCCTTTAAAAATTTTTCGTTTGCGATATCGAGCCTGAATGTAATAACATGCATTTCCCCTTTTTTGGAGAGATCGCATGATACGGAAGTGCCGTAAAGTTCATCAAGATACATTCTGAGTTCTGAAGTTTTGGGGCGGGTGCCCGTTCCCCGCAAAAGCACATGCGGAAAAAGCGCCCTCTCTGTCACATCTTCCTTTGTTAAAGGAGCAAGCATTTTAAAAATAATCGAGACGGTTTTGAATTTTTCCGTTTTGACGATGTGGCTTGTCAATCCGCGGTGCTTTCTTTTTATTTCGTTAAGGTATGTCATATAGAACCTCCTTCGTCCTTGTTTATATTATGTATTATGACCACATTTCAGCATATGCGCTTGGACTGTATGGTTGTAATTATATCAACTGGAGGAGATTTAAGGAAACTAAAAACCTTATGAAAAAGACGGTGCAGATTTACACCGTCTTTGCCGCTTCACTTTCGTCTTCTTTCGGGTCGATATTAAACAGCACAAGCGCTAAGGCGGCTAAACCGCACAAAAGCGATACGATGAATATCAGCCAATCCGCATTTGTCATCATATAGGCGAAAACCGGCGGTCCGAGCGCAACCCCGATAAACCGCATACTGTTGTAAAACGAAGATATCGTGCCGCGTTCTTCTTTTTCAATTCCCTCGGTAATGAGCGCATCCAAAGAAGGGAGTGCAATTCCGATCCCGATGCCGCCGATGGACATAAATAAAAACAGCGGGTAAAAGCTGTGGTTCCACCACAAACCGGCAAACGACAGAGACAGCAGGACCATGCCGGTCAGTACGCAGGCCTTCATTCTGATTTTGTCGTTTCCGATCAGCTTTCCGGCAAGGTAGGAGCTGACGGAAAGGAAAAGCAGCGGAATGCTGAGAAGCGCTCCTTTTGCAATCCCGTCAATTTGATGCTGCTTCTCCAAAGTATCCGACAGGTAGAAGAGAACTCCGAATAAAAGAAACATAATGATCCCGCCAATGACAAAAATGGAAACAAGCCATCGTCCTTCCCGTTTAAATATCTCCTTTACGTTTTTTGCGAAGTTTTTTAATGTTTGCTTTTCATCATCTTTGTCCTTCGGTTTGGGAACAAAGAACAAGACGAGAAAAAAGCTGGCGAGAGACACAACCGGAATAAACCAAAATGGCATGTACCAAACCCAAGATGCTAAAAAAGCCCCTAATATCGGGCTTAATACTTTACCGGCAGTATTGGCCGTCTCTATATCTCCAAGTCCTGCGCTGATTTCTTCATCTTTTTGAAAAAGATCGCCGATAAACGGCATGACGATCGGCGCTGCGCCGGCTGATCCGATACCTTGAAGGACGCGCCCGGCTAAAATCATCGCAAACGGATCTTTGAAAAAAGTTGAAGCCAAACCTGCCAAAGCTCCTCCAGCTCCCGCGATTACAAGACATGGGAGCATGATCTTTTTTCTTCCGAACCGGTCTGACATATAGCCGGTAATCGGGATGCATAAAATCGCCACGATAGAGTAAACCGTGATGATCAGCGACACTTGGAACGAAGAAATGTTTAATTTTTTTTCGATCATCGGCAAAACCGGAATCAACATCGAATTGCCTAGCGTCATCACAAGCGGGACCGAAGACAGCGCAACAATGCTTTTCATGTCTTTTTTTCTGCTCAACTTTTTTTCACCCAATTCATCAGTATTTCCATCTGTTATTGTTCCGTGTTGCGGGCTTATTTATGTATGGGCGCTAATGGGCAAAAAAAAACAGCCGCTCCTAATCGAGCGCCCGTATATCAAAAACGTTTTCTGACGACGTGAAATCTGAATTTATCGGCCCGAAAATAGTTTAAAGAATATAAAACGGGCTTATCGTTTTGGTCATAATGAGTCTGTTTGAGCAGCAGCAAAGATGTTTCAGGATCGCATTCGAGAATTTGAGAAATGGTGTCGTGATACCCGATCGGCACAATATCGGCAACAGCATAGCTGATCACGGCGCCGGATTTGTCCTCAAGCCATTCAAACATCGATTCCTGCTCGTGTGAAAAGCCTTCCGGGAGGATATCCACAGGTATTTTATCAAGACAGTAGACAACAGGCATTCCATTTGCCGTTCTCACCCGCTCAAGCAAAAAGATCTCGGTTTCTTCCGCATATTGAAACCGGAGCATATCTTCTTCGGTAGGAGCGGTAACCTGTGAAGACATAAAAATGGTTCCCGGCGTCATGCTTGCCTGCTCGATCATTTTTGTGACGCTGTTCAGCTGCTCAATACCAGATAGAAATAACGGTCTGGCATTTACAAAGCATCCGACTCCGTGCCTTCTGATGATGACGTTTTCTTCTTCCAGCATTCTAAGCGCTTCACGCAAAGCCGTTCTGCTCACACCAAGCATCTTTGACAGCTCAAACTCAGACGGGAGCCGTTCATTCTCGCAAAAGACCCCATTTTGAATATCATCTTTTATCCGATCAATCACTTTTAAACATAACCGTTGATTGTCAGCTTTTATCGACATGTTTTCCCTCCGTCTGACAGATCAGATTCAAATTACCTTTAATTGAGGATAACTATATCATGTTTTGTCAAATAAATAAATAGACGTTTTCCAGTTTACATAATAAAATTATGTAAAACAAGAACTCTCTTCTTAAGAAGAGAGTTCTTCATATTGCTCTTTTGACAAGAGGACTTCACGGGGCTTTGAACCTTCATAAGGGCCGACGATTCCCCGCTCTTCCATGGCATCGATAAGCCGCGCCGCTCTTGTGTAGCCGATGCGGAATCTCCTTTGCAGCATGGACACGGACGCCGTCTGCATGCTGACGACAAGCGCAACCGCTTCGTCGTAAAGATCGTCTGTCACTTCGCTGACCGTTTCCTGCGTCTCTTCTGGAATCATTTCTTCTTGGTATTGGGCTTTTTGCTGGGTGATGACGTGATCGACAACTTTTTCAACTTCTTCATCTGACAGGAAGGCCCCTTGGACGCGGAGCGGTTTGTTGGCGCCGACAGGCAGGAACAGCATGTCCCCTCTGCCGAGAAGTTTTTCAGCGCCTCCCATATCAAGAATCGTTCTGGAGTCGGTCTGCGACGATACGCTGAAAGCGATCCTTGACGGAATATTGGCTTTAATAACCCCTGTAATGACATCGACCGAAGGCCGCTGCGTCGCGATGATCAGATGGATTCCCGCCGCCCTTGCCATTTGCGAAAGCCTTGTGATCGAGTCTTCCACATCAGAGGAAGCGACCATCATCAGGTCGGCAAGCTCGTCCACGATCACAATGATGTATGGCAGCTCCGGCTGCTTTGCTTCTTCTGCGGCATTCATCCGTTTAATATAGTCGTTATACCCTTCGATATTTCTCGTTCCCGTGTGAGAAAACAATTCGTAGCGCCGCTCCATTTCGTTGACGACTTTCTTCAAAGCCTGCGATGCTTTTTTCGGATCTGTCACGACGGGCGCGAGCAAATGCGGAATCCCGTTGTAGACGTTGAGCTCGACCATTTTCGGGTCGATCATCATCATCTTCACTTCGTGGGGCTTTGCCCTCATCAAAATGCTTGTAATAATCCCGTTGACACAGACGCTTTTCCCGCTTCCTGTCGCTCCTGCAACAAGAAGATGGGGCATTTTGTTCAGCTCTGCCAATACAGCTTCTCCGGAAATGTTCCGGCCGAGTCCGATCATCAGCTTTGCATCCGGCCGGTCATTCAGTTTCGATTCGAGCACTTCTTTCAAGGAAACCATCGCGACTTCCGCATTCGGGACTTCGATTCCAATCGCCGATTTTCCGGGAATCGGGGCTTCGATGCGGATATCTTTGGCCGCGAGCGCAAGAGCCAAGTCATCACTTAAATTGACAATTTTGCTGACTTTGACGCCCACATCAGGATAGACTTCATATTTCGTTACGGCCGGGCCGAGATGAACCTGGGTGACTTTCGCCTTAACTCCAAAGCTTTGAAACGTCTTTTCCAGCTTCCTGGCATTGTCGTAAATATTCTTTTTATCCGCCTGCTGCCCTGTGTGCTTCGGCTCATCCAGCAATTGAATCGACGGAAGCTGATAATCCTTGTTTTCAAGCTCTGTGAACGTGATCTCGGGCGCGCCTGTAGCCTGCATGTCCTCACCGGCTTCAGGCTCAGGAGAATGCTCGGCAGGGGCAGGCGCCTGAGCTTCGTACGCTTGAACTTCGGGTTTTTCATCACGGTCGGAAAAGCTTGAAATAATCGGTTCTGACTGAATCACCGGATCTGGATCAAGCTCCGCTTCTTGTACAGGCTCTTCAGACACTTTCGGTTTTCTCTGCGCCTTTTGTTTTTTTCCTGATTTCTTTTTGGGCGAACTGCTTTTCAATTGTTTAATGTCTGCTAAAAAGGCCTGCCACTGGTTTTTAATGAAGGACGCGACCGGGGTCATCCATTTGATCAGCGTCTCCTGCAGCGAACGGTCCGTAATCAAAAGAAGGCCGATCAAGATCAGGAAGACGGCGATGATTTTAGACCCTGCAGATGCAAACAGAAAGTATGACGCCGCAAATAAAACGGCTCCAATCATTCCGCCTCCAAGATCAGGTGATCCTGTCTCGCCTTTTACATCCATCAGAAACAGCTCCCACGTATTTTGGATTACGCTCGGAGACTGAACGATTCCCCTTTCGGTCAAATGCTGAAACAGCTGGACATGGGAAAGAAGCAGCATGCTTGCGATGATGCAGTAAAGGCCCGCTTTTCTCCTTGTTAAAAAACTGGGTGTTTTCTTCTTCCAAAATAAAGACACACCCGTTAAAAAAAGGCCGAGAAAGCAAAGGATGAACCATTCACCGGCGAAAAAGCGGAACATGTAAATGAACGTTTGCCCTGCTACGCCAAGCTGCAAAACCGCAATAATCGAGATGGCGATACAGATTAATCCGTACAATTCAAATTTAAGATGAATCCGTTTTTTTCCTTGTTTTTGTTTCTTTGTTGATTTTCGTTTTCTTTTTGCCATGTTCCATCACCTTACTGCGTGTTAAAAAATGTAAAAACAAAGAGAAAGCAGCCTTTTTTCGGCTGCGATTTTCCTCTGGATTCCCCTATTATAGCATATTTATCCTTGCGACACTTCAGCTATTTATAAAATGTCAGTTTAAGCGTCTGCCCAGGTGCTGTTTCTTGTTTTAAAAAATCCATCGGGTTCGTGCTGAGAACTTGGACGACTCTTGCTTCCTCTCCGTTCATTTCGACTAAAAGGGGCACGCCGTTGACATCGATCTGTTTTAAGTTCGAGTTTTCCGCCTGCCCTGCGAACACGATTTCCTGCGGCATTGTCGTATACAGAATCATTGGATCATCCCTTCCTGGGCGCCTTTGTTTTGTTCGATTAATTCATTCAGCTTTTGAATCGCCTGTCCGACTCCGCCGGTTTCATCGATTAATCCGTATTTCACGGCATCGTTTCCTACGACATTCGTCCCGATATCGCGGGTCAAATTGCCTTTTGAAAACATCAGTTCTTTAAATTTGTCTTCCGATATGTTCGAATGACTTGTCACGAAATTGATGACCCTTTCCTGCATTTTATCGAGATACTCAAATGTCTGCGGCACACCGATGACAAGCCCTGTCAGTCTGACCGGATGGATCGTCATCGTCGCTGTTTCAGCGATATAGCTGTGGTCGCAGGACACCGCAATTGGAACTCCGATTGAATGTCCGCCGCCCAGCACGATAGAGACCGTCGGCTTTGACAGAGACGCCAGCATTTCCGCAATCGCAAGACCCGCTTCAACGTCTCCTCCGACCGTGTTTAAGATGATGAGCAGCCCTTCGATTTTAGGATTCTGCTCTACTGCAACGATCTGGGGAATCACGTGTTCATATTTTGTTGTTTTATTTTGGGGAGGAAGCTGTACGTGACCTTCAATTTGCCCGATAATGGTCAGACAGTGAATGTTGGTATCCTGACCCATTTGCGGGAGTGTCGTTTCGCCGAGCTGCTGGATTTTGTTGACGAGACTGTCTTTTGCGTCCGGCTTAGCCGGCTGCTCCCCCTGGCTGTCCCCGTTTTGTATCCGGTTTGAGTCCATCTGGCTCACCTCTTTCTCGAGTTTCTTTTGTATTATGGACAATGGCGTTTTTTTCATTCAACGCAAAAGGCATGAAAAAAAACCAAGAGAAATCTCTTGGTTTTATACTTCCATGATGATTGGAATGATCATTGGTTTTCGTTTCGTTTTTTCGTATAGGAACTGGTTTAGTGCGTCACGCATCGCCTGTTTTAAGGCGGACCATTCGACGACGGCGTTTTCTGTGCTTTCGTTGACGAGTTCCCTGACAAGTTCCGTCGCTTCAACGATCAGCTGTTCAGATTCTCTGACATAGACAAAACCTCTCGTGATAATTTCGGGTCCTGATACAAGATGTTTTTTCTTTTTATCAAGGGTAATCACAACGATTAAGATTCCGTCCTGGGACAGAAGACGGCGGTCTCTGAGCACGATATTGCCGATGTCGCCGACACCGAGTCCATCGATCAAAATATTGCCTGAATGCACTTTATCGCCGATTTTCACGTTTTGTCCGCGGAATTCCACGACGTCTCCTTTTTCAATCAGGAAAATGTCGCTCCGTTTCATACCGATTTCTTCGGCAAGCTTGGAATGCGCTTTTTGCATTCTGTATTCACCGTTTACGGGGATTAAATACTTCGGCTTCAGCAGGTTGAGCATCAGCTTCAGTTCTTCCTGACAGCCATGGCCTGATACATGGACGCGTTTTTGGGCGAAAACGACCTGCGCGCCCGCTCTTGTTAAGAGGTCGACCGCTTTGGAGTAGACAAGCTCCTGACCCGGAATAGGGGAGGATGCGATCAGGACGGTATCCCCTTTCTCAATGTCGAGCTGCTTATGCCCTTGTTTTGCGATCCTGGTCAATGCGGCGAGCGGCTCTCCATGGTTGTCCCCTGTCAAAATCGCGACTTCTCTTTTCGGATACTTTTTAACTTCTTGGACAGGGATGAACAGATCTTCATCTGCCGTGACATACCCGAGCTTCATCGCCAGCTGGAGTATCGTCGAAATATTTTTTCCTGAAACCGCAAGCTTCCTGCCGTTTTGGAGTGCGGCATCAATGACCTGCTGAATCCGGTTAAAGTTAGACGCGAACACGGCAATAATGACGCGGTTTTCGGCATTGTACATTACATCGGATATCTCTCCGCCGACGACTGCTTCTGAAGGCGTATAGCCCGGTTTCTCAGCATTGGCACTGTCGGAAAGCAGGCACAGCACACCGCTGTTGCCGATTTTGGCAATTTCGCCGATGTCGCTTGTCTGGTTTAAAACAGGTGTCTGGTCAAATTTAAAATCGCCAGTGCACACGATGGATCCGAGGGATGTTTTAAAGCTGACACCGACGGAATCCGGAATGCTGTGATTTGTTTTAAAGAATGACACCTTTGTCGATTCAAATGTAATAACGGATTTTGAATGAATTTCTCTTAAATCGGGCTTTTTGTTTACACCGTACTGCTTCAGCGTTTCCTTTAAAAGGGCGAGCGTCAGCTTCGTTCCGTAAACAGGCACAGAAAGTTTGTTCAGGCAGTAAAATACGCCGCCGATGTTTTCCTCATGCCCGTGTGTGAGAAAAATCGCCTTTACGCGGTCAGATCGTTCAATTAAATATGAAATGTCAGGAATGACCACATCGATACCCAGCATTTCATTTTCTGGATGCATGAGACCGGCGTCAACCACGAATATGTCAGAATCAATTTCAATGACATAAAGGTTTTTTCCGATCTCTCCGACGCCTCCTAAGGCGATAATTCTAATATTTTCTGTATTTTTTTTCAAATTGTAATCCTCCTAATCTAAGTACCCGTCCATCATCACTTGTCCCTATTATACCTGAATCTAAATTTAGAAAACAAGAACCATTATGTATATGACAAACGGTCATCCCCTCCAAAAGAGAATGACCGTTTTCGTCCGTATTGTTTTTTACAGGCCGTTCATCAGGCTGCTTAAACGGAGTCGTTCATCTTCATTTAGCGGAATCAAAGGGAGCCGGACGGACCCGACATCAAGACCCTTCAGCTGAAGAGCCGTCTTTAATGGAGACGGATTCGGTGCGGCAAAAAGCCCTTTCATCAGCGGAAGCAGCTTTTGGTGGATCAAAGCAGCTTGAGCCGTGTTCCCCTCTGTATAATGTTTGATCATTTCCTGCATTTCCGGTCCGATGATATGTGATGCAACGGAAACGATTCCTCTCGCTCCTACGGACAAGGCCGGCAGTGTCAGGCTGTCATCTCCTGAATAAACGGCAAAGTCCTCAGGGGTTTCAGCTACGATTTTTGTAATCGCATCTAAGTCGCCGCTCGCTTCTTTAATCGCAATGATATTCGGGATCTCCGCAAGGCGGATCGTCGTTTCCGGTGCGAGCGAAGCAGCCGTTCTTCCCGGTACATTATAAAGCATGACAGGCAGTGACGTTTCCTCCGCAATCGCTCTGAAATGGCGGTACATGCCTTCCTGAGAAGGCTTGTTGTAGTACGGAGTGACGAGCATGACGGCGTCAGCGCCGGCTTCTTCAGCTTTTTTCGTCAGCTTGATCGACGCTTTCGTGTTGTTGCTTCCCGTGCCGGCGATGATCGGGACGCGGCCTGCCGCTTCCTTGACGGAATATTGAATGAGCGCTACCTTTTCTTCTTCGGAAAGCGTCGGCGATTCTCCGGTTGTTCCGGCAACCACCAGGGAATCCGTCCCATTGTTTATTAAATAATCGATCAGCTTTGACAGTTTTTGAAAATCGATATTTTCATTTTTGTCAAAGGGCGTAACCATTGCGGTTGCGATATTTCCGAAATTCATTTTTTTCACCTCATCATGATTCAATCATATTTATTTTGACAGTTCAAACACTTCATGCAACGCATTCACGGCCGTCGCCATATTTTTCTCGTGCACGAGCACCCATATCGTCGTATGGCTGTCAGCAGACTGCAAGATCGGAATGCCTTTTTCTGATAAAGCGGTAACGATTTTTGAGGTAACGCCCGGAACGCCCATAATTCCCGCGCCAACTGCTGACACTTTCGCGCAATTTCTTGTCACGGCCGGTTCATAGCCCAATTCTTTCAGGATGCCAGAGGCGCGGTCGGTCATGTTTCCAGCCACCGTGTAGACAATTTCACTTGGTGTAATATTGAAGAAATCGACGCTGATGCCGGCATTCGCCATCGCTTTAAACACTTCAGTCTGTACGTTATATTGTCCTTCTTTTGCCGGGACTTTAAACTGTGTCACGTCTTTCACATGGGCGATGCCAGTGATAAGCCGCTCAAAAACGTCGCTTCCGGCTTTTGAGTTGTGATGGCTTGTGACGAGCGTGCCCGTCTCGTTTGAATAGGTTGAACGCACGCGGATCGGCACTTTCGCCTGCATTGCGATTTCAACGGCTCTCGGGTGGATCACCTTGGCCCCCTGATAGGCTAAATTACAGATTTCCGTATAGGTAATCACAGGCAGGGGCTTCGCTTTTTCAACGATGCGCGGATCAGCGGTCATGACGCCTTCGACATCTGTATAAATATCGATAAATTCCGCGTCCAGCGCCGCGCCGAGCGCAGCGGCCGATGTATCGCTTCCGCCGCGGCCGATCGTTGTAATGTCCCCTTTTGCAGTCGCGCCTTGGAAGCCTGCGACGACAACCGCATCATGGTCGGCCAGCATGCTGACAAGCCGCTCCGGCTTCATTTCGAGAATCTTTGCATTCGTATGGTTGTTGTCCGTTAAAAAGCCCGCTTGCGCACCGGTTAAAGCAGCTGCTTTAATCCCGTTTTCCAAAAGCATGCTGGCGAACACAACAGAGGAAATCGTTTCTCCGCATGATAAAAGCATATCCTGCTCGCGCTCGGTAATCGTATCCTGTCCGCCGTAAAGCAGATCAAGCAATGAATCAGTCGCATACGGATCGCCTTTCCGGCCCATGGCCGATACGACGACAACCGCTTTGTATCCTTCATTGACCGCTTCCTGAATATGGCTTAAGGCAAGCTTTCTGCCGCGGTCATCTTTTACAGACGTTCCGCCGAATTTTTGAACGATGATTTTCACTTTATTTCACTCCAAGTTGATTTCGGACGTAACAGAAGAGAGCAGGCTTTCATTTTTGCCTCACTCTCTTCTCACATCCCGTTAGAAATCTTAAACTAAATTTAAAGCTTTTAGGCTTTCTGCGATTTGTACGGAATTCCATGCTGCGCCTTTCAGCAGGTTGTCGGAAACGATCCACAGATGGAAACCGTTCGGGCGGTCAAGGTCTTTTCTCACCCGGCCGACAAACACGTCTCTTTTTCCTACTGCATCTGCAGGCATCGGATAGACCTGTTCAGCCGGATCATCCTGCAGAACGACGCCTGGAGCTTCTTTTAACAGATTTTTAATATCTTCTGCTGTCACATCATCACGGTCTGTTTCGATGTAGACGGATTCTGAATGCCCTGTTGCAACCGGCAGTCTGACACATGTGGCTGAAACTTGAAGCTCAGGCATGTGCATGATTTTTTTCGTTTCATTTATCATTTTCATTTCCTCAAACGTAAAGCCGTTTTCCTGAAATTTATCGATTTGAGGAATAGCGTTAAATGCGATTTGGTAGTGTTTTTCATCACTCTTCACCGGCATGATCTCAGGCTCGAACGGTTTGTCGTTCAAAATGGCTTCGGTTTGCCCGTAGAGCTCTTTTACCGCTTCATTTCCGGCTCCCGACACCGCCTGATAAGTCGACACGATGATTTTGTTTAAACCGAAAGCCTTGCGGATCGGTTCGAGCGCAACAACCATCTGGATTGTTGAACAGTTCGGATTTGCAATAATGCCGTTGTGCTTGTGCAAATCTGCCTCATTGACCTCAGGTACGACGAGCGGAGTGTTTTGGTCCATTCGGAACGCGCTCGTATTATCAATAACGATCGCCCCGCGTTTGACAGCCTCGTGAGCAAGCGCCTGCGAAACGCTTCCCCCAGCGCTGAAAAGCGCGATGTTGACGCCTTCAAAGCTCTCTGGACGAGCTTCTTCTACAGTGTACTCTTCGCCTTTGAAAGTCTGCTTCGTACCTGCTGAACGTTTTGAGGATAATAAAGTCAGTTTATCCAGTTCAAAATTCCTGTCTTCTAGTGTTTTTAACATTTGCTGTCCTACAGCGCCTGTCGCACCAACTACTGCTACATGTAATCCTCTGCCCAATTGTAAAACTCCTTCCACCTTAATCGTCGTAAACGATTGGTTGACTATGCATTTTACATTTTATTTTAACATAGATGTGTGCCGTGGTGATTGATATTTTTTGTTACAACTTTATTTTCAAAAGATTTATTGATCACTGTGGACCAGGATAGGCTGCATTTGTTTATGGGAGAGCGCTTCTTCGACCGCCGGCACTAAAAGATCCATTTTGGCGACGAGCGAATTCGGCTTTTTATAAGGATCATCCTGGCCAAACGGAATAAAGTAAACGTTTTTTGCCGCCATCAGCCTCATCAAGTTGACGCCGTTCAAGCCGAGCGCATCATTCGTTGAAATACCGAGGACAACGGGACGGGAGTTTCTCATCGTCGCCTTGGCCGCCATGAGAACCGGACTGTCCGTCTGGGCGTTTGCGAGCTTGCTCATCGAATTTCCCGTCAGTGGCGCAACAACCATGCAGTCCAGCGGAGTTTTCGGTCCGAGAGGCTCCGCTTTCGGAATGGAATCAATGACTTTAAATCCAGTCAGTTCCTCTATTCTCCTGACCCATTCTTCCCCTTCTCCAAAGCGTGTGTCCGTCGACTTGACAGTATGTGTGACGACCGGTCTCACTTCAGCTCCATTGTTGATCAGCGCTTCGATTTGCGGAAATACAGCATCATACGTGCAATGTGAACCCGTCAGACCAAATCCGATTCTTTTTCCTTTGATCGACATTATGACAGCCCCTTTCGGTCGGTTGTTAATTCAGACAAAAGGTTGCACAAAACATTGGCAATAATCTGTCCCGCCGTTTTAGGCGCGACGATCCCGGGGAGTCCCGGAGCAAGCAGCGCTTTAATGCCTTGCTTTTCAGCAAAATCAAAATCGGTGCCTCCGGGACGGGTTGCTAAATCGAGAATTAATGTTCTGGGTGTCATTCGTGAGAGGACGTGTTTATCGAGAATCAGGCTTGGAATGGTATTGATGCAAATGTCGATATTTTCAACATGCTCTGCAAGTTCGTTTGTGTGGAAAGGAGTGAGGCCCATCTCCAAGATTCTGGCGAGGTGGGCGGAGTCGCGCGCTCCGACTTTTACGCGTGCTCCGAGCGCCGAGAACGACCGGCTGATGCTCATTCCCGTCCGCCCGAGCCCGAGAACCATCACATTCGAGCCGTGAATCGTAAAGTCTGTATGCTGTATGGCCATCATAATGGCACCTTCGACTGTAGGTATCGAGTTGTAAATCGCAATATCGTCTCTTTCAAAGAGCTTGACAAGACGGCGGTTTGCCCCTTTGGCCATGCCGTCTAAATACTGGTTTGAAATCCCTGAATAAATCGCACAGTGAGGCGGAGTTTTTTCTAAATGTTCCTGTTTTAACACCACTTTTTCATTGGAAAAAACAGTCGCAACCGTTCCTTCCATCGATGTGCCTGATACAGGCAGAATAATGCTGTCTATTGTGCCAAAGTCGAGTTCGTTCAGCTTTAGTTTTGTAGCTCCGGTAAACCCGTGATCAAGCTGGTCAAAACCGATTAAAAAGACCTTTGCATCCTGTTCCGTCAGCTTGCGGATGATCTCGAGCTGCCTTGCATCGCCGCCGATGATTGCAATCGTTAATCCGGTTAACATGGCTCTAACATTCACCTTCTTTTTTGACAAGGATCTAATTCATAAGCTAATTTCATCATATGACAAAAAGGAAATAGCGGTGAATTGAAATCCAGAAAAACAAAAAGCCCGCCCCAAGGGACGGGCGGGTGTTCTAGGCTTGCTTATTCTTCTTTTGTCACGCTGCTTTCCGGCACATCCAAAATGATCATATCCGATCCGATTTTTTGAATTTGCGACCAGGGCACCTTGATGTCATTCCCCTGTTTTCTGCCAAGTCCGAACCATTTTACAGAAGGGATAATAAGAGCGGTAATCTGTCCGTCCTGCTCATTGATCTCAAGATCCGTCTGCCCCAGTACGCCAAGCCGTTCAGCCCGCTTAACATCGACGATTTCTTTTCCCGAAAGCTCACTCAGCCTCATGAAAAAACCCCCTTTTGTTATGATGTATGAACCGATAACAAAAAACATGCCTGCCTAAAAAGACAAGCATGTTTTAACGAGGTATTATTTCGGCAGCTCACCCGACGGGCTGATCAATGCAGACGAGTAATCATCGGTGAAAATCCGGTTGGCAAGATTGTTCACACGCTCAAGGCTGACGGCATTCAACTTTTCGATGATTTCATCAAGCGTCCGGTGTTTGCCGAGCAAAAGCTCATTTTTGCCGTTGCGGCTCATTTTGCTGTTTGTGCTTTCGAGACTGAGCATCAGGCTGCCTTTCATTTGCTCTTTGCTGTTTTCAAGCTCTTTCGGTGTAATTCCGTCGCTTTTCAGCACACGCAGTGTTTCATGAATCGTTTCTGACAGAAGCTGAAGCTGATTTGCGCCGGTTCCGGCGTAGATCGTCATCATGCCGCTGTCTTCATAGGAAGTGTGGTAGCTGAACACGGAATATGCAAGACCTTTATCTTCCCGGACATCCTGAAAGAGGCGGCTGCTCATGCTCCCTCCCAAAATATTATTGAGAACGATCAAATCGTAGATTTCCGGGTGACCTGCTTCCAGCCCGTTAAAGCCGAGACAGAGGTGAGCCTGTTCGGTTTCTTTTTTGCGCGTCATTTTCTCATGATGAAAATCCGGTTTTGTCATGCCGGTTCTTTTGCCTTTGGCTTCATATGAGCCAAAGTGCTTTTCAGCTTCTTTTATAAAAGCTTCCGGCACATTTCCGGCTATCGAAATGACGACGCGGTCAGGCGTGTAATATTCGTCCATATATTTTCTGAGCGAATCTCCGTCAAATTCAGCAAGCGTCTCCTCTGTGCCGAGGATCGGATAACCGAGGGAATGGCTGCCGAATGACGCTTTGCTCAAGAGATCGTGGACGATGTCGTCAGGCGTGTCCTCATACATTTTAATCTCTTCATAGACGACGTTTTTTTCTTTTTTCAATTCTTCCTCGTCAAATGATGAATGAAAGAACATGTCAGAAAGCACTTCCAGAGCATAGCTTGCATGCTCATCGAGAACTTTGGCGTAATAGCACGTATATTCCTTTGAGGTAAACGCGTTGACCTGTCCGCCGATTCTGTCGAAAGACTCTGCGATGTCCCTTGCAGTGCGCGTTTTAGTCCCTTTGAAAAACATGTGCTCAAGAAAGTGCGAAATACCGTTAATTTCAGGTGTTTCATGTCTTGATCCGGTTCCAATCCAAACTCCGATGGCCACAGACCGGACAGTGGGATTGTTTTCGAATACGATTCTTACCCCATTTTGACAAGTATACCGTTTAATCAAATTTGTTCCTCCTATTCAAAGAACGGGCCGCACATCCTATTCTTCAACAAGCCTTTTTTCATTCATCAGCTGTGAAACAGTTCCGATTTGATAGCCTTTTTCATGAAGGTTCTGTATCAAAACGGCAAGACTTTTTGCAGTTGGATCTGTCGGATGCATTAATATCATGGCGCCGTTATGTACTTTGCTTAATACCCGTTGCTGTAAGACGGCCGGCTGCGGTTTCTGCCAATCGATCGTATCAACTGTCCACATGATCGTTCCCATCCCCATCTTGTGAGCCTGATCCACAACCTCTTTGCGGAAGCTGCCGCTCGGCGGGGCGAACCATTTCGGCTTGACGCCGAGCGTTTCCTCTATTTGTTCATTTGTCATCCGCAGCTGTTCTGAAATACGTTCTCTCGTCAGTTTGCTCATATCCGGATGATTGTATGAATGGTTTCCGATTTCATGTCCGCCGTTTTGGATGGCTTTTGCGAGCTCGGAGTGATGTTTCACCCATCTGCCCTCCAAAAAAAAGGTGGCTTTGACACGATGCTTTTCTAAAACGGGAAGCATCTCCTGCAAATATTCATTACCCCAGGCGACATTGATAATAAACGATACCATCGGTTTATCCGGGTGTCCGCGGTAGATCGGCTCAGGCTTTAAGGATTCTAAATGAACATCAGGTTTCACTTGATCATAAACGAGCAGCTTCTCATCAAATGCTCCGGCCCGTTTCATTTTTTTGTACGATTTTTCGATGTTTACTTTTAAGCCGTTGTAGCCGGGAATCGCTTTCCATATTTGATCAATTTTCGCATTTTGGGCCTTTACTTCATATTCAGGCGCTTTTTGCAAAAGCTCCTGGTACAATTCGTCCTTCTGAGCGGCAACCGTGACCGCATCTTTTTTCATCGCATCTATGTAATGTTGTGAATACGGACGGTTCATCATCTGATAGGACATCAGCAAAAGAAAGAAAAAAACGGAAACACGAACAATCGTTCTTTTCAATTGTATTCCTCCCTTCCCCACAAAATATGTGAGAAAAGGACAAGATAGAACCGGACCGTTTTCACGGCTTAAAACAAAGAAGCCGGGTTACCCAGGCTTCCTTTTGCTTTGAAGACGAAGACAGAAGCAAGATAAAACACCGTTTTTTACGATTTTTGTTCTTCTTTTTCCTTCTGTTCACGCAGTACAGCTTTTCTTGATAAGTTGACGCGTCCTTGTTTATCGATTTCGGTAACCTTAACAAGGAGCTCGTCGCCGATTTTGACGACATCTTCGACTTTTCCTACCCGTTCGAGCGCAAGCTCTGAAATATGGACCAAACCGTCTTTTCCGCTGAACAGTTCAACGAAAGCTCCGAATTTTTCAATCCGCTTTACTTTACCTAAGTAAAGCTGTCCGACCTCAACTTCTCTGACAAGGTCTTCGATAATTTTCTTCGCTTTTTGGTTCATGCTTTCATCGGTGGAAGAGATGAAGATTGTGCCGTCTTGTTCAATATCGATTTTAACACCTGTATCTTCAATGATCTTATTGATTTGTTTTCCGCTTGGTCCGATGACGTCGCGGATTTTATCCGGATTGATCGACATCGTCAAGATTTTCGGCGCATAAGGAGAAAGCTCTTTTCTTGATTCAGCCAATGTGCTCAGCATGCTTTCAAGAATTTCCATTCTGCCTTTTTTCGCCTGCTGAAGAGCCTCTTCCAAAATCTCTCTTGATAGGCCTTCAATTTTAATATCCATTTGCAGAGCTGTGACGCCTTTGGACGTTCCCGCTACTTTAAAGTCCATATCTCCGAGATGGTCTTCCATACCTTGAATATCGGTTAGGACCGTGTAGTTGTCACCTGATTTAACAAGACCCATTGCGATTCCGGCCACCGGAGCTTTAATCGGCACCCCTGCATCCATCATAGCAAGCGTGCTTGCACAAATGCTCGCCTGGGAAGTTGAACCGTTTGATTCAAGCACTTCAGAGACGAGGCGGATGGTGTACGGGAAGTCTTTTTCAGACGGAACAATCGGCTCAAGCGCACGTTCCCCGAGGGCTCCGTGCCCGATTTCGCGGCGTCCCGGTCCGCGCATCGGCCCTGTTTCCCCGACGCTGAACTGCGGGAAGTTGTAATGGTGCATAAAGCGTTTTGATTCCTCGACACCGAGACCGTCCAAAATTTGTACATCGCCAAGCGCACCGAGCGTACAAATGCTGAGCGCCTGCGTCTGCCCCCGTGTGAAAAGGCCTGAACCGTGTGTTCTCGGAAGGAGTCCGACTTCTGAAGAAAGCGGGCGGATCTCATCTACTGCCCGGCCGTCAGGACGAACTTTTTCCTCCGTGATCAGACGGCGCACTTCATTTTTAACAAGTTGCGACAAAATGTCTTTCACTTGTTTCAGCGTGTCTTCATCGTGTTCCTCTTCTTCAAACTTGGCCAAAACCTCGTTTTTCACTTCGCTGATCGCGTCCTCGCGCGCGTGCTTTTCATGAACCTGGATCGCTTTTAAGAGGTTTGATTCGGCCATTCCCCGCACTTTTTCTTTCAGATCGGAATCGATCTCATACAGGGTGATTTCTGATTTTTCTTTCCCGACAGCGGCGACGATTTCCTCCTGGAACGCAATAAGCCGCTTGATCTCCTCGTGACCGAACATGATCGCTTCAAGCATGATTTCTTCCGGAACTTCGTCTGCTCCTGCTTCAACCATGTTGATCGCATCTTTCGTTCCCGCTACGACGAGGTGAATGTCGCTTTTTTCAAGCTGTTCAAGTGTCGGATTAATAATAAATTCGTTGTCAACCCGGCCTACCGTCACTCCGGCAATCGGCCCTTCAAACGGGATGTCCGATACGGACAGCGCAAGAGACGATCCGAACATTGCCGCCATTTCCGACGAACAATCCTGGTCAACACTCATGACGATGCTGACGACTTGAACTTCATTCCGGAAGCCGTCTGCGAACAGCGGACGAATCGGCCGGTCGATTAACCGGCTGGCGAGAATCGCTTTTTCGCTCGGTCTGCCCTCTCTTTTAATAAACCCGCCCGGAATCTTTCCGACGGCGTAAAGTCTTTCTTCATAATTCACGGTTAACGGGAAGAAATCTACGGTTTTAGGTTCTTTTGAAGCCGTTGCGGTGCTGAGCACAGCGGTGTCTCCATAACGCACCATGACAGCTCCGTTTGCTTGTTTTGCAAGCTGGCCGGTTTCTACCGTCAGCTTGCGGCCGGCCCAATCTATGGAAAAGACATGTTTCTCTTGTCCCATTCTTATATGAACTCCTCTCTTCGGATAGTTTTTACGTTACTCCTATTATGAACGAAATGAATTGAACATATCAATGGCAAAGTGCTATGTAAAGAATGAATCGGTGTCATTTAAAATCATTTATATGAACAACGCGTTTTAGAGTTGCCGGATATTCGTTCTTATACGATAAAAAAGCGGGAATCCTCCCGCTTTTTACGATTATCGACGTAATCCTAGTTTGTTGATCAACTCACGGTAACGAGTTACGTCTTTGTTACGAAGATACGTAAGAAGATTACGACGTTTACCTACCATTTTAAGAAGACCGCGACGTGAGTGATGGTCTTTCTTGTGAGTGCGTAAATGCTCGTTCAAGTTGTTGATTTGATCTGTTAGGATAGCGATCTGAACTTCCGGTGATCCCGTGTCAGATTCGTGGGTTTTGAACTCATTGATGAGTTGTGTTTTACGCTCTTGAGTAATTGCCATCCTGTTTCACCTCCATATAATATTAGCCCCGATTACCTAGCAAACGCCGGTGATTCGATTTGCCAAGTGAACGGTTTTAAAGCTACAGACAATATGATACTAGAAATACGGGCCTAATGCAACCATTTATGATGAAGTTTAGCTATTATACCATTGTTGACGCGTATTGCCGTTTCCATACATCTAGATTTCGGCCGGCTTCCGCTCTCTGAAGAAGCGGATCGCTTCTTCTTTGTCTCTAGAAATCTGTTCGACAAGCTCGTCAACGCTGCCGAATTTTTTTTCGCTCCTCAGCCGCTTATACCATTCAACCTTAATTTCGGACCCGTATATGTCACGGTCAAAATCGAATAAGTTGACTTCGATTGATGGCTGCCCCGGCCGTTTTTCGTAAAACGTCGGCTTGTATCCGACATTGCAGACGCCGTTGTAGACAGCGCCGCCGATTTCGGCTTTAACGGCATACACACCTGTCGGCGGGACGATGTATGTGTCTTTAAGGCCGATATTGGCGGTCGGAAATCCGATCGTTCGGCCCCTTTTATCGCCGTGGATCACAAAGCCTTTCACATGGTACGGCCTGCCGAGCAGTTCAGCGGCGTACTCGACGTCTCCGGCTCCCAGGATGGTGCGGATTCTCGTGGAGCTCACCTTTTGGTCCTGATTGGAGTATTTTGCGACAGACGTGCTTTTGACACGGCCTTTCGCATACTCCTGGAAGTTTTCCATTGTGCCTTTGCCGAATTTCCCGAAGGTAAAGTCAAATCCGGCTACAACATGAGTAACGTGAAAGCCGAGTATATATTGATCGATAAATTCTTCAGGCGATAGAGAAGCGAATTCAGGGGTAAATGTGACAACGTATAAAAAATCGACCCCTAAATCTTCAATGATGCTGATTTTGTCCTGCAAAGGCGTGATTAAATCTTTTGGCTCCCGGCCTTTTTTGAGCACGGCAGAAGGGTGGGGATGAAAGGTCATCACGGCCGTTTTGACCCCTTCTCTTGCCGCGGTGTTTTTTGCTGTAAGAATCACTTGCTGATGTCCCAGGTGAACACCGTCAAAATAGCCTAATGCCATAACTGATGTCGGAAAATCCTCACGCTTCAAGTCGTGTGGGTGGGAAATATGTATCGTCTTCAAGAACGGTCACCTTTTCTATTGTTCGCTTTTTTGCACGAGTACTTTTGCCGGCTTCAACAGGCCGGTTTTGGTCGGATGCGGATAATAGACGGCTGTGCACCGGCCTGCTTCCGTAAAGACCGCAATGCGGTCTTCGCTCGTCAAATGAGAAAAGCTGCCGGGCGTTTCAAGCACCGCTCCATTTTCCACTTTCTTAGCTAATGTATCACTAATTATCCATTTCGGCAAATGATCAAGCGCACGTTCGATGGGGACGAGCTTTTCGGACAATGTTCCGCCAGCAATCAAGCCTTCAACGTCTTCAAAGGTCAAGCATTCATCAAGGGTAAAAGGGCCTGATGCGGTCCTGACCAGGTTGGACATATGCGCGGGATATCCGAGCTTCTCCCCGATTGTTACCGCCAAGGTCCTGACATATGTACCTTTTGAACATGTCACAACAAACCGGAAGCGGGCTTTATCCTGCTCATGGCGAATCTCGGATGTCAGTTCGATATGATGGATGGTGATGGCTCGCTTCGGCCGTTCAACCTCGATACCGGCCCACGCGTATTCATACAGCTTTTTGCCGCCTACCTTGACAGCGGAATACATCGGCGGGACTTGCTCAATCGTTCCTTCAAGAGATCTCAGGACGCTCTGCACGGCCTGTTCATCAGGCGGCGCTAAGACGGGTTTCTTTTCCGTGACTTGCCCCGTCTGGTCTTCTGTCTCCGTGGAACAGCCAAGCGTGACCTCTGCATCATATGTTTTGGACTTTTCCGTCAAATACTCGACGACTTTGGTTGCTCTCCCGACGCAGATCGGGAGAACGCCCGACACCTCGGGATCCAATGTGCCGGTATGGCCGACCTTTTTTGTTTTCAACAGTTTGCGGATCTTCATGACGCAGTCGTGCGAAGTCATGCCCACCGGTTTATGTAACAGAAGGACTCCGTTATACATTCGTGTTTCTTCGCCCCTTTCTCATTTGGAGCTAAAAAGGACAGGCAGTCGCCCGCCTATCCTTTTTCAGCTTATGATTCTTCTTTGTTTGCGTTCAGCTCGTGAATCAATGTTTCGATACGGTTTCCGTAATCGATCGATTCATCGAACTCAAAATGGATTTCAGGTGTTTTGCGAAGCCTGATTCGGTTTCCAAGTTCGGAACGAATAAAGCCCTTTGCTTTTGCCAGGCCCTTGAGCGTTTCTTCCCGTTTCTTTTCATCGCCTAAAACGGAAATATACACTTTAGCAATTTGCAAATCACCTGAGACCCTGACATCAGTGACTGTTAAAAATCCGATCCGCGGATCTTTCAGCTTTCTGCCGATAATGTCACCAAGTTCTTTTTTCATCTGCTCACCCACACGGGTAGCTCTCATCGTCATGACCATACCACCTCTACGTTAAAACCACTCTGTTCTCGTGATCGTCCGTTCAATTTCCGGAAAAGAGTCGATAAAGCTTAGAACCCGTTGCAGCTCTTTTTCCGTTTGCACGCGAGAGGAAGAAACGGCGGCGATACCAAAGCTTGTGCGCTGCCAAGTGTCCTGGTAGTCAATTTCTGAAACAGAAACGTTGAACTTTGCGCGGATTCTTGTGATCACCCGCTTCAGCACCGCCCGTTTTTCCTTGAGTGATGATGCATCGTAAATGATGCATTCGCATTCAACGAAACCGATCACTTTCTTTCAATTTCTTGCATGACATACGCTTCGATCATATCGCCTTCGCGAATGTCGTTGTATTTCTTAATGGTGATACCACATTCATATCCTTGTGAAACTTCTTTCACATCATCTTTAAAGCGTTTCAGTACATCGACTTCCCCTTCATAGATGACGACGCCGTCGCGGATTAAGCGGATTCCGCTGTCACGTGTGATCGTACCTTCCGTTACATAGCCTCCGGCAATCGTTCCGATTTTAGAGACTTTGAATGTTTGACGGACTTCAACCATGCCGATCACTTTTTCTTCATACTCAGGATCAAGCATGCCTTTCATGGCTGCTTCGATCTCATCGATGACTTTATAAATGATGCGGTGAAGGCGGATATCCACATTTTCGGCTTCGGCGGTACTCTTAGCATTTCCGTCAGGTCTGACATTAAACCCGATCACGATTGCATTTGAAGCAGAAGCTAAAATAATGTCTGATTCGGTAATCGCACCTACGCCTGTGTGGATGATTTTGACTCTGACGCCTTCGACTTCTATTTTTTGCAGTGCTGCAACGAGAGCTTCAGCAGAGCCTTGAACATCAGCTTTGACAACGAGATTAATGTCTTTGACATCGCCTTGTTTAATCTGTTCAAACAAGTCATCAAGGCTGAGCTTCGCTTTATCGCTGCGCTGTTCTTCAAGCTGTTTGGTAGCGCGGGCTTCGCCGACTGAACGGGCTGTTTTTTCGTCTTTGAACACAAGGAACTGATCCCCTGCGTTCGGAACTTCGTTCAATCCGGTGATTTCAACAGGTGTTGACGGCCCCGCCGATTTAACGCGTCTGCCGACATCATTGACCATCGCGCGAACGCGTCCAAATGTGTTCCCGACGACAATCGGATCTCCGACGTGAAGCGTTCCGTTTTGAACGAGCAGTGTTGCGACAGAACCTTTTCCTTTATCAAGCTCGGCTTCGATGACCGTTCCTTTTGCTCTGCGGTTCGGATTCGCTTTGAGCTCCTCGACCTCGCTGACGAGCAGGATCATTTCGATCAGCTCATCGATTCCCTCTCCTGACAGTGCTGAAAGAGGAACGAAAATCGTCTCGCCTCCCCATGCTTCAGGAACAAGACCGTGCTCTGTCAGCTCCTGCATCACCCGGTCAGGGTTTGCCGTCGGTTTGTCGATTTTGTTGACAGCGACGATGATCGGCACTTCAGCCGCTTTCGCATGGTTAATCGCTTCGACCGTCTGCGGCATGACCCCGTCATCTGCAGCTACGACGAGAATCGTAATATCCGTAACTTCCGCACCGCGTGCGCGCATCGTTGTGAATGCGGCGTGGCCCGGAGTGTCAAGGAAGGTGATTTTTTTGCCGTTTTCCTCGATCTGATAAGCGCCAATATGCTGTGTGATGCCTCCGGCTTCGCCTTCGACGACCTTCGTTTTTCTGATGCTGTCAAGAAGCGTTGTTTTTCCGTGGTCGACGTGGCCCATGATTGTTACGACAGGAGGACGGATTTCAAGGTCTTCTTCTTGATCCGGCTCTTCGTATTTTTCGAGCTCGGTTTCTTCAAGGACGATCACTTCTTCGACGTCGACGCCGTATTCTGAAGCGATCAGCTCAACGGTATCTTTGTCAAGATCTTGGTTGATCGTTGCCATAGTGCCGAGAAGCATTAATTTTTTAATGATTTCTGACGGTTCTTTTCCGAGCTCTTCGGCAAGCTGCCCGACCGACATTGAGTTGGTAAATTCGATTTTTTCAGGCAGTTCTTTTTTCGGCTTGAACTGCTTCTCCTGCGGAGATTGATGATTTTTACCGCGCTTGTTCTTTTTGTTATTGTTGTTGTTTTTCTTCTTGTTTTTATTGTTAAATTGAGTATTCTGCACGTTATTCTTCTTTCCGTCTCGATTTTTGTTTGGCTTACTTCCGGCATTCTGTTTTGCGGCTTCTTGCTGCGGCTTTTGTCCGCCTGTACCGGCATCCTTTTTATTTCCCGCAGGTTTAGCGCTCTTCTTGAATTTTTGATCGAGCTGTTTGATCGCATTTTCTTCGATCATCGCCATATGGTTATTGACTTCGATATTCATATCTTTCAATGCCGCGATAATATCCTTACTTGAAACATTTATGGCTTTTGCATATTCATAAACTCTCATTTTAGCCATTCGTTCACCCCCAAAAAAATTAATCGAGCTTTCGGAGCAACGTATTCGCAAAACCTTGATCAGTGACAGCAACAACCACACGGGATTCTTTGCCGATTGAACGGCCCAAAAGCATACGATCTCCGACTTTTTTCACCGGTACATCGTAGTGCCTGCATTTGTCGGTTACTTTTTTCTCCGTGTTAGCCGATGCGTCGTCTGCAAGCAAAACAAGCTTTGCGCGCGAATGCCTGATTTCTTTCACAACCAGGTCTTCTCCGGACACGACCTTTCGAGCTCGATTCGCCAGACCCAGCAAGGAAAACCATTCTGATTCCGACATTTATCTAATTCTCCTTTTCCGCCAGTTCCAGCAGTTCATCAAAAATCTGATCATCAATCTGTGCTTGAAGCTGATTTGCTAAGCTGTTTTTCTTTTTTGCAGTTAAAATGACGTCTTTATCAAGAGTAAGGTAGGCTCCCCGGCCGTTTTTCTTGCCGGTCGGGTCTACGGAAACTTCCCCTTCTTTCGAACGGACGACGCGGATGAGCTCCTTTTTAGGCTTCATTTCCCCTGTTACGACGCATTTTCTAAGCGGGATCTTCTTTCGGCTTTTCACCAAAGGTCACCTCTTATTCATCCGATTCTGGAGTTTCGCTTTCAAAGAAAAGCTCTTCCGGCTCCTCTTCTTCAAGCTCCCTTGGATAAATTCCAAGCTCTCTTGCATCTGTTTCGCTTTTAATATCGATCTTCCAGCTTGTCAGCTTGGCTGCCAGGCGGGCGTTTTGACCTCTTTTTCCGATGGCGAGCGACAGCTGGTAGTCAGGAACGACAACCGTTGTCGCCTTATCCTCTTCATTGACGATGACGTCGAGCACTTTTGAAGGGCTCAGCGCATTAGCGACGAATTCAACCGGGTCGTTTGACCAATGAACAATATCAATTTTCTCGCCTTTCAATTCATTGACGATCGCCTGAACGCGCTGACCCTTCGGTCCGACGCAGGCGCCGACGGGATCGATGTCGGGATTATCCGTGCGCACGGAAATCTTCGAGCGGTCTCCCGCTTCTCTCGCCACGGATTTGAGCTCGACCGTTCCATCGTAAATTTCCGGGACTTCGATTTCAAAGAGACGTTTTAATAAACCTGGATGAGTTCTTGAAACGTAAATCTGCGGACCCTTCGTCGTTTTTTCGACTTTTGTAATGAACACTTTGATCCGGTCATGAGGCTTGTAGACTTCATTCGGCATCTGTTCTGAAACCGGCAGCAGGGCCTCGATTTTTCCTAAAGAGACATAGATGAACTTATTGTCGATCCGCTGAACGATGCCTGTCATGATATCTTCTTCGCGATCGATGAATTCAGAATAGATGACGCCGCGCTCCGCTTCGCGGACGCGCTGAGTCACGACCTGCTTTGCCGTCTGGGCAGCGATGCGGCCGAAATCCTTCGGCGTCACTTCGATTTCCACGACATCTCCGACAATGTAGTTCGGATTGATGTTTACGGCATCTTCAATCGAGATTTCAAGGCGCGGATCATACACTTCATCCACGACATCTTTGCGGGCGAAAACGCGGATTGAACCGGTGTCGCGATTTAAATCTACCCTGACGTTCTGCGCCTGGTTGAAGTTCCGCTTATAAGCGGAAATGAGCGCAGCTTCAATTGCTTCAATAATAATGTCCTTACTGATTCCCTTTTCTTTTTCAAGAACAGTCAGGGCATCTAACAACTCACTACTCATGTTTATGGTTTCCCCCTTAAACAGTCAAAAATTAATTGAACGAAACAGCCAGCCTTGCTTTGGCTACTTTATCATATGGAATATTGATCGTTTTCCGGCGCGTTTTGATCATCACCGCGACTTCCACGTTTTCACCGTCAAATGCGGAAAGCTCGCCTTCAAACTCTTTATTGCCTTCAATAGGTTCGTACGTTTTAATATATACGTTTTTTCCGAGCGCTTTCATGAAATCGGCTTCTTTCTTTAAAGGCCTCTCAGCTCCAGGTGACGATACTTCAAGAAAATAGTTTTGCTTGATCGGGTCAGCCTCGTCGAGCTTTTCACTAAGAGCTTCGCTAACCTTGGCACATTCCTCGATGTCCACGCCGTCATCTGAATCAATAAACACGCGAAGAAACCAGCTCGGACCTTCCTTGACAAATTCGATGTCAACGAGTTCAAGCTGAAGATTGTCTAGTATAGGCTGGACCATTTCGCTGACGGTATCGATCACTTTGTTACTCATACTTTTCCTCCTTGTGCAGGCTCCCATTCATCAGCTCCCTCGTAAAAACCCTGCTTCAAAAGCAGGGGATTTAGAAAAAACGATGAACATGTCGAGACAAAATTGCCTGTTCAATACAAAAGAGCGGGTTTCCCCACTCTTCGCCTCGGCTATCGTTAGCATTTCCAATAAAACTATACCATAACCATATTTTTATTGCAAATCATGACAGCGTTTAGTCTGACGCATTTCGGAAGCGGATGATTTTTCATTCATCCGCTTCGCATGTTCTGAAATGACAGAAGCGGCAGAGCTCGGATAAACGATCCGAAAACCGTCATAATCCGGATAAAGGGTCCCGTCATCCTGAATACCGGTCAAAATCCAAAATTGGCTGCCCGCTCCGCCCTGCTTTTCTATGAGTTCAAGCCATGTTCTGTAGACGTCGTCCCTTCTGGACTTATCCTGATAGCCGTACTCTTCTAAAACGACCGGCTTGCCGATTTCTTTTCCATCGCAAATATGGTCTGTGATCCACTGATTTCCCCATTCGGCCGTTTTGCCCCAATGATCCGGATAGAGGTGATATGTGCCGTAATCAATATGCTTAAGAGCAGTCAGCCTTTTCCAATCCACACCTTCTCCGCCGCTGTAATGCCAATCAGGGTGCCCTTCTGTATGATAAAATCCTTCATCTCCAACCGCTACAAGATGGTTCTGATCAATGGATTTAATAAATTCGCTCATCTCATCCGCCCATTCGACAAGTGTATTTCCGGTTCTGTCAGACTGGACCCTTGGTTCATTGGCAAGCTCCCACGCCATAATCGCGGGATCATCTTTATATTTGACGCCATTATATGTGTTGACTCGGTTCAGCATATAGGATACATAATTTTTATACGCCTCTTTAATGTCCGGATGAGTATAAAAGGCGTCATGTCCATCCGCCTGAAACCACCTGACATATTGATTCATTCCGCCGAAATCATCCCAGTTGTTCACAAAAGGGATGACTAGTTTTATCCCTGTCTGTCCCGCTTTATAAATGGCATAGTCAAGCTTTGAAAAACCTGATTCATCATATATGCCCGGCCTTGGCTGCATGACGGTATTTTCCTGCGGCTGGCCGTCAAGAAATCCCCAGATGCGGATCACTTTCAATTTCATCGCTTTCATATCTTCAAACACATCGTCGACCATTTTTTTAGATTTATAATGGAAATAATAGTTATTAGTCCCGGCAAAATAAAAGTCTTTTCCATTTAAAATGAACGATGTTCCGGATGTCACAACAAAAGGAGACGCAGCTAGTGCCGGCCGGGGATTGCCAAATTGAATGGCGGAAAGCGCAAGCAAAAACGGTATCAGCAGTGTCAAAAAAAACTTTTTCGTCATCATTATTTTTCCCTGCTTTCATAAAGAAGATCCATGGACGGCGCCATTCAGAGATTAGCAGGCCGTTCAAGGCGTGACTTTCACCTTCACGACCGTCTCGACGCCTTTCGGCCACAGTTCAAATGTAAAGGTGGAATCGCTTTTCAAATACTTTAAAACCCGCTCTCTCAAATACAAATCCCCGTCTTTTTCGTAAAAATCCTCGTCATAGTTCAAGTAGGGCGTCCATGACCATACTTCTTCAAGAACCGGCCTTCCTGTAGAATCGCCGACTCCTTTAACCGTAGCCAGCTTCGTTCCGTTCAGTGACGCCGGGATTTTGAGATCACCGCTGATTGCCGATTGACTGACGGTGAATTCGCTTTTTTCAAGCTTCGGGTCATCATAAAGAATGATATCCATAACCTGGCTGGCTCCTTTATGAAACGTAAACGTGAGCTGCGCTTTTACCCCAGGCTGCCCGGACCCGTTCAGCAGCTTTGCCAAGCAGGATTCCTTAATAGAGACCGTCTTTCCGGCATTATCAACTGTATAATCACTGCCTTCCTTTAATGGTTCGGATTTCTGATAAATGCCGGTCAGCACATTGCCGTTCAGCTGAATGTCCACCGTCTGATCGCTGAGGTTTTGACCTTTTTTTATAAAAAGATCTGCCGGTTTGATGATCGCATTGGGAACGCCGCGTCCCGCCTGAATGACAATCTCTTTAACAACAGGATCGCGCCACTGTCTCTCAGTCCGGTCAAACTGGTCATTCCCGTTGTCCCACCACATCGGGACCATTTGATATTTGTGGGCAAGGCGGACAAACGTATCATGATAGAGCCGCTTTGAATGATTTTCATTGGCGCCGAGGGTACCGTATTCGCCGATGATAACCGGGTATCCTTCCCTTACAAATTTTTCATAAACCGGTTTGATATCCTCCTCCATCTCGGAGATTTCGGCTGCCGATCCCCAAGTCGTCCGGCCCCACCAGTTTGATACGTAATCCCACGGAGAATAGTAGTGATATGTGAGGACAATCCGGTCATCATCAGGCGGTTCAAATGAATGAAGCAATTCATCTTTGTTATCTTCAAGCCCCCCGACGATCACGAGCCGCTGGCTGTTGTTGCCGCCGGTCGAACGGATGATGTTCAGCATCTCGCGGTTAAGCAGATTCATTTGATATGCGTTCATTCCAGTCGGTTCATTGACGATTTCAAACAGGAGGCGTTCACTTTTGTTTTTAAAACGCTCGGCAATTTGCTTCCAGACTTTCCCCAGCTTATCTAATGTCTCCTGCTGGCTGTTTCCCATGCGGCTGATCCATAGCCAAGAATCGTGGTGAATATTTAACACGACATAAAATTCTCTTTCCAACGCCCAATCCGTCACTTCTTCCACCCGGTTCATCCAAGCGGTGTCGATCAGATACCCGGGAGCGCTGCCGATGTGGGAGTCCCATGTCACCGGAATCCGGACGCTTTTAAACCCCGCGTCGCGAATATCATCAAAAGTATGCTCGCGAACCGGCGGATTGTTCCAAGAGCCTTCTGTCGGAACAGCATCCAGCGTGTTGCCAAGGTTCCATCCGGGACTCATGTTTTCCAAAAGGTCTGCCGGGGTGATGATGCTCTGCTTTTCTTGCTTTGCTGGCCCGCTTGTTCCCGAAGCTTTCGGAACTGTGGATAAAAGAACGGTTCCCATGATCAAAACGAACAGAATGATCGACTTTAAACACAAGGCTAACCATTTTTCTCTCAAACTTTTGAACTCCTTTTTTATTAGATGATCGTGCAAAACACTGGCTAAAATCCCTCAATTTAAAAAAGGCGGCTGAACGCCGCCTTTTCCCAAACGTTCAAGCGCATATCAATCTGACATTCTCTTACAGATTGTTATGCATTTCCGATTAAACGGTCATACTCAGCGTAAGCTGTCGCCATATCGACCTGAGACCAGAAGCGGTGATACACAAAAGTCGGCAGACCGTTTTCCCATTTGCCTGTATTCGGATTCCACGAGGTCTGATATTTATTTTCCAAATAAGGCCACATCGGATCGTTTTTAATTTTCGGACGGAGGTCGGCATGACTGATATAGACGCCGTTACCGCCCTTTGCCGGATCAGACGGCACAGTGTTGGAACCAGGAATGGTGTTGCCCTGCCCGTTTTTGCCGCTCCAGCCATTCGGAAAATAGACTTCCTTCGTAAAGTAGCGGATATAATCTTCATGTTCTTCCTCTGCTGCGATACCGATTCCGTCATTTTTATTCCATGCTGCATCAAGCAGTTCTTTTGCCACGTTTTTGGCCTTGTTTCCAAGAGCGGTAAAGCCGCCGGTTTCGGCTTTTGTTCCGGCTGCAAAGAAGACAAGCGTTTTAATATAGCTGCCGAGAACACCGACATCTTGAGAAGGATTCTTCGTCGTGACATGCAGTCCCGGATTTCCGGTAAATGAATCAAATCCCTTCCACGGATCAGGCTGGCCGCTCCATTCAAGGTTTGCCGGAATCCAAAACTCGCCTGGATCGGATTGTACGGCGATCTGCGGGTTTTGGCCGCCAAGGACGCGTTCTCCCGCTTCATTTAAATAATAGCCTTCTTCATCCGTAACAGGCCGTTCGCCCACAAACACATAATCAAGCGAATACGCGATCCATTTTTCAATCACATGCTTTGCCATTTGGAAGTTTTCAGACGATTTGTCACCTTTCTCTGCGAAAATGTAATACAGTTCCGCCACCCTTTCCAGCGGCCAGACTTGCATCCCGAACCAATTGTTAGAAGGCGGATCGTGATATACAGGCGCTTCTGTGTATGCCATTCCGTAAAATGTGCTGACATTCTGCGGATATGCGCTGTAGCTGCCGTTCCAGCTATTCGTGGCGCCGCCTGCAACAGCTCCTTCTGAAGAAAGCAGCCATGTGTAAAGTTCAAGCTGCCTTTTCAGCGCCTGTTCCCAATCGCTGCGCGCTGTGGATGAATTTGGAACCAATCCGCCTTCAGCTGTTGACAGTGCATAAGAAGCGACAGGGTTTTGATAACCTTGGTGCACATGACTCGCACCGATCCGCCACGCCCAGTTGGCATACTGTCCCAATCCGCCTCCCCAAGCAGTGTACCATGCCATTAAATAATGACAGGCATTTTTTCCAGTTCCGCGGGAAGGCGAGCCGTCAGCAGCGCTTCCAATCTCTTGAAAGTATTTGTCATACATGCCGTAACGGAGAAAGTCCCCCATTTTTTTAGCTTTTTCTAAATACTTAGTATTGCTGTAGCCCCATTGCCTTGCCCAGTACATCGCCTGAACAGCGCGCGCATCGGCGTCGGTCGCATTAGTGTAGCGCCATTGCGGGGCAGGAGCCTGATTTTCTTTTGTAAACAGACTCATAAATCCTTCATTCGGTTTTCCAAACGTCTGATTATCTTGAGAGGGGTGCGGAACCGTTTCCCAAACAGACTCCTGTTCACCGCGCTGGTAAGTGTTCACATAAACGGCGGTGTGTGATGGGTTCAACAGGTTCCCGAATCCATACCAGTTATCGACATCAAGCAGCCAGTGCATTAAATACGTTTCATTGCTTCCGTATGTGGATCTAAGCTCACTGTCAAGCGGATCGTTTCCGGCCGGATATTGTCCGGTCAAAGCCGAAGGATAAAGATCTGGGTAGCGGTGTTCGGCGGCATATGTGGCAGGGCTTGAGGGGTTATAATAGTTCATCGTCGGCTGTTCTTCGTTTCCATCGCCTTCATTGACCGGGATGATATATTTCTCCATATTATCCCAGGCGGCTTCTAGCTTTGACCAGTCCTGTGTGTATCGGCCGTACATCGCTTCAAGCCACAGCCAATAACTGTATGCTTCAGATGTTGTCATATGGCCGTAATCAGGCGCTTCGCATATGAGCGTTTCAACTGAATGATAAGGAATGCCTTCAGGCGAAAAATAGCCGTTTTGCGGATTTTTAATTTGCTCATACAATTGCATAAAGCGTGTTTTATTGTCCATGATGCGTCCTCCTTTTGAAGCTTCAAGCTTTCGTTTCATATGATGGGACTGCCGGGGATTGAATCCGTGTGTTTTTTAGTCGGGCTCATTTCCAAAAACAAGCCGGCCTTCATCATATACTGGTATATACCGGGTTTTTGCCAGCGTGTGTGACAGCCCCCGGTAAGAGTGGTCATTTTTCGGATTCCAAAAAGACGTCCCCGCCGGAGCCGCTAGGCGGAACTGAACTTCTTTCTTGTGGGCGGATTGACCCCCGGGGTATATCATAACCCCGCTGAAGCTGACTTCCGTATAGTAAATGTGTTCGCCGATGTGATATGGCTTCAGCTGGGACACCGACGCCCCTTCGTTGTATCCGGTTGAGATCTTTATATCTTCCGAAGAAAATCCGGCATTCACCGCTTCAGTCAGGTCCACGTAATAGCGGAAAGACAGCTTATCGGTTTTCTTTGCCGGCCATCCTGATCGGTTATTAAGCTGCACTCTGATTTCTGAGTAGTTGTTTCCCGAGCTGTTTATGGATGCCTCCGCAAAAAATTCATCTTCTGGTGTTTCCTTTTCGGGAAAATGAGGCAGCGGTGATTGCCCGGCACCATACAGTTGAAACATTTTGGCTGCATTGCCCGTGAAAGCCGCATTGTAATCGATCGCAACTTCGTTTGACACATAATCATTTGTTTCGTCCCGGTACGAATCATCTTTTCCCGGTCCGCCTACTAACGCGCCGTAAAGGGTATGGCGGTGGTTTTCAGGCACATTCATATGATCGGCCCATGAACCGTGTGCGGTGCGGTGATGCGGGTGCTTCGGCGGATTTGTTCCGTACCCGACGATAAAGCTGCGCTGTTGCGGATTATCCCCAAGCATATAGTTCATTTGCTGAACCGCAAAATCCCGATACCTTTTTGCTTTGCCGGCATCTTTTACCCAATCTGAATAAACAAAAGCGAGAAAAGCGGCGTTTGAAGCGTAGCGCAGCGATCCCCACTGCTCAAGCCATGCCAGCCCGCCTGGTGTATAAGTGATACGCTCTGTGCTTCCATTATGATTGTAGCCTGTCGACCAATAATCAAGATTGCGTTCGACAGATGCGGTAAATCGGGATTCGTTCGTCAGACGAGCGAGCAGCAGCTGTGCTCCGTAAGTGACGTCATCCCAGGAAAGCGTCCAGCGGTAAGGCCAGTTTGCGGGATCGCCCCAATCTGAGACCGAAGCAAGCGCTTTATCCAAATAGTTTTGTTCGCCGGTTGCCAAGTAGAGCCAGACAGCTCCCCAAGTCAGCTCATCTTTATACCCGCTCCACGAATTATAATATTGCTGCGCGTCTGTAATGCAGTCTGAATATTTGCCGCGGTAGCGGTCGGCAAAATCGTATAATTCCTTGGCATGGGCCAATAGTTTATTTGAATAAGAAGCGTCTGTCGGCTTGAAAATGATTGATGCAGAAGCTAGGGCTGCTGCTGTACCGCCGGCAAGGTCTGACCCGGGACAGGCTGCATCTATCTTATAAGCCGGCCGCTTCATAGGCATTACTTCGGCCGGGCCCCACCAGGCATGATCTTGGGCCCCATGGCCGACTTGGCCCCAAAACTCATAAGGGCCTGTATGCGCTTTAATAAAATAGTCTGTCGCCCATCTGATATTGTCTAATATCGCATCAAGCTGTCCGGCCGCTTCATAGGCATCGCGGTACTCATAGACGGACCATGACAGAACGGCCGCAGAATAAGCCATTGGAAGGCCGAACTTCACGTGATCTCCTGCATCATACCATCCGCCTGTCAAATCATGGCCGACATCTTTTCCATCCTCAAGCGCAGAGTCCCCTCTCCAATTCAGACGGCTGCCTTCCGAAAGCTTTCCGGAGCGCTGCGCCTCATAGAAAAGAATTGATTTTTGCAGCAACTCCGCATAATTTTGGTTCTCTTTCGCAAATGCAATGTCCGCCTTGCCGAAAGCCGGCATGAACAACATCGCAAACGTAAGCAGTAAAACAAAGAAAAACGCTTTCATTTTCAAAAAAGCTTTCTCTTTCAACGGACTCCTTCCTCCTCATTTTGTTTTCCTTCAAAACAGCCGATGTTTACATGACACTCACCTCCTTTAGTGACGGACAAATGGTGTCTTTCGGTAAGCGGAGAAGAGACTGATTGAATTTTTGAAATTTGAAGATGTGCTGCAGATTCACGCAGGTTCAATGTTTGCCGGAGGAACGAAGAACTTTGTTTGTTTAATCAAGAAACTAACTTCTGTTCACTGAAAAAGTGAACTTCTTTATAGAATAATATCATTTTGAAAATATTAACATTAATGTATTTTTATTGTCAATTAATCTAACAAACTTTCCGCACTTTTCGCGCCTCTGAATCTTCGAAGCACGCGCTGGGTTAGAAAACAAAAAAGAGACTGCCGAATAAGTCGGCAGTCTTTAAAATAAAGACAGCTGGTTCTGATCTGGGAGCGACTCGAGACAGCCGTGGCGCTCCAAGTATTCCATGATCGTTTTTGACACCTTGCCTCTTTTTTGCAAATCTTCTTTGGAAAGAAATTCGCCTTCTTCCCTTGCTTTGACAATATTCAAAGCGGCGTTTGTTCCAAGCCCCGGTATTGAATTAAACGGCGGAATCAAGCTGTTTCCGTCAATGATGAATTCGGAAGCGCTCGATCTGTATAAGTCGACTTTTTGGAAAGAGAAGCCCCTTTCGCACATTTCAAGCGCCAGCTCAAGCACCGTGAGCAAACTTTTCTCTTTCGGAGAAGCGTCAAGGCCTTTAGAGTTGATGTCATCCATAACGGCTTTAATCGCTGTCGACCCTTTGATCATCGTTTCGATATCAAAGTCATCGGCCCGCACCGTAAAGTATGCTGCGTAGTAGAGCAGTGGATGATGGACTTTAAAATAAGCGATTCTGACCGCCATCAAAACATATGCCGCAGCGTGGGCTTTCGGGAACATGTATTTGATTTTTTTACACGAGTCGATATACCAGTCCGGAACATTATTATTCTTCATTTCTTCTTCCCATTCAGGTGTCAGTCCCTTACCTTTACGGACAAATTCCATAATCTTAAAGGCGAGGGATGGCTCAAGCCCCTGGTAGATTAAGTACACCATAATATCATCACGACAGCCGATCACTTCGCTCAGTTCACAAATATTATTGTGAATCAGCTCCTGCGCGTTGCCGAGCCATACGTCCGTACCGTGTGACAGGCCGGAAATCTGAACGAGCTCGGAAAATGTCGTCGGCTTGGTGTCTTCGAGCATCTGTCTGACAAAGCGGGTTCCGAATTCAGGGATGCCAAGCGTTCCGGTTTTACAGCCGATCTGCTCTTCGGTTACCCCTAAAGATTCTGTCCCTTGGAAAATTTTCATCACTTCGGGATCATCGGTCGGAATCGTCTTCGGATCAATCCCGCTCAGATCCTGGAGCATACGGATGACCGTCGGATCATCGTGTCCGAGAATATCCAGCTTCAGCAGGTTGTCATGGATGGAATGGAAGTCAAAGTGCGTCGTCTTCCATTCGGAATCGGTGGCATCCGCCGGAAACTGGATTGGTGAAAAGTCGTAAATATCCATGTAATCAGGCACAACGATGATTCCGCCCGGGTGCTGCCCTGTCGTCCGCTTGACGCCTGTACAGCCTTGGACAAGGCGGTCGATTTCCGCCCCGCGCATATGCAAATTGTTGTCGTTAGCATACCCTTTGACATACCCGTAAGCCGTTTTTTCGGCGACTGTGCCGATCGTTCCCGCACGGTAGACGTTATCCTCTCCGAACAGGACTTTCGTGTAGTTGTGGGCGTGCGGCTGATATTCGCCCGAGAAGTTCAAGTCGATATCAGGAACCTTGTCCCCTTTAAACCCCAGAAACGTCTCGAACGGTATGTCGTGGCCGTCTTTTCTGTAGGCCGCTCCACACTTCGGACAGTCTTTGTCAGGCAAATCAAATCCCGAACCGACCGATCCATCGTTGAAAAACTCGGAATGGCGGCAATCCGGACAGACGTAATGCGGCGGCAGCGGGTTGACCTCGGTAATTTCCGTCAATGTTGCGACAAGGGAAGAACCGACCGATCCCCTTGAACCGACAAGATAGCCGTCATCAAGGGAGCGTTTTACAAGCTTATGAGAGATCAGATAGATGACGGCGAATCCATGGCCGATAATGCTTTTCAGCTCTTTTTCGATCCGCTTTTCGACGATTTCCGGAAGGTCGTCGCCGTAAATGCTTTTTGCTTTCTCATAGCTCATGCGGCGGATTTCGTCATCTGCGCCTTCGATCTTCGGTGTGTAAAGATCGTCTTTGATCGGCTTGATTTCTTCGATTCGCTCGCTGATCAAACGGGTGTTCTTGACGACGATTTCTTTCGCTTTTTCCTCACCCAAAAATGAAAAGGCCTCAAGCATTTCATCCGTCGAACGGAAATGAACGTTCGGCAGTTCGTGCCTGTTGAGCGGATTTGCGCCGCCTTGTGAGGAAACCAGAATCTTGCGGTAAATTTTATCCTCAGGGTTCAGGTAATGAACATTCCCTGTTGCTACTACCGGAATATTCAGTTTCTCGCCGAGCTTTGTGATGTTGGCGATGATTTCTTTTAACGCTTTTTCATCCCTGACGAGTTCAAGCTGGAGCAGGTGCCGGTAGACTTCAGGCGGCATGACTTCAAGATAGTCATAAAATGAAGCGATGTCTTCGACCTCTTCCGGCGATTTCTGCATCATGCCTTCGAATACTTCGCCTTTGTCGCATGCCGAACCGATTAAAAGGCCTTCTCTGTACTTTTCAAGCTGTGACCTTGGGATCCTCGGCACCCTGTAAAAATAATGGATATGTGAAAGCGACACAAGTTTAAAAAGGTTTTTCAAACCTGTCTCATTGACTGCCAAAAGGGTCGCGTGATATGGCCTTGAACGCTGATAGGCATTGGACTGCCCCATATTTTCATTCAGCTGATCGTGGTACATGATATTTTTTTCGGCCGCGTCTTTCAGCATTTTCACAAGGAGATAGCCCGTCGCTTCGGTATCATAAATCGCCCTGTGGTGCTGGGTGAGCTCGATGTCAAACTTTTTACAAAGCGTATTCAGCCTGTGGTTTTTGAATTCCGGATAAAGAAAACGGCCCAGCTCAAGTGTGTCAATGACCGGGTTCTGCACTTTCTCCGAATTCAGCAGACGCTTGTAGGCGACATTGATGAAGCCGATGTCAAAGCTTGCATTGTGAGCGACAAGCGTGTGATCTCCGACCCATTCTTTAAAATCTCGGATGACCTCTTCGGCTTCAGGCGCATCTTTCAGCATATCATCGGTAATCCCAGTCAGCTCGATGATCGTAGCCGATAAAGGGCGATGCGGGTTTGCAAACCTTTCAAAGCGTTCGATGATCTCCCCGCCTTTTACTTTTACGGCGGCCAGCTCGATGATCGTATCATAGACGGCCGACAGCCCCGTCGTCTCGACGTCGAACACGACATATGTCTCCTCTTCAAGCAGACGGTGCACCGGATTGTAGGCAATCGGCACGCCGTCGTCGACGAGGTTGGCTTCAAGTCCGTAGATCATTTTCACGCCATGCTTTTTGCTCGCCGCGAATGCATCAGGAAACGATTGGACAACAGCGTGATCAGTGAGCGCGATAGCCGGATGCCCCCATTTTTTCGCCTGTTCGACAAGCTTGCCGATACTTGATACGGCATCCATCTGGCTCATCGGTGAATGGAGGTGGAGCTCGACACGTTTTTCGTCCTCCGGTGCTGTATCCTCACGGGTTTTCCCTTTGATTTCATTGACATCGTTGGCGATCATCACCAAATCGCGGACGAATGTATCGTTTTGTATGCTTCCTCTCGCCTTTACCCACATCCCTTTTTTCAGGGACTTCATCAAAACAGCGTCCTCTTTTTCACGTGCGAACATTTTGACGAGAATGCTGTTTGTATAGTCGGTTATCTTAAAGATACAAAGCGTTCTGCCGCTTTTCAGCTCTCTTGTTTCAGCGTCGAATACATAGCCTTGCACCGTAATTCTCCGCTCTTCATCCATGATGCTGTCAAGCGTTCTGATCTCTTCAGAGTCTTTAATCTGGTAGCCGATCTGAAGAGGGCCTGACGGCGCTTCATCGTCTTGGGCTTCCTTATCCTGCTTTTCCATTTCGATTAAAGCCTGAAGGGCTCTCTCTTGATCTTCGGCCATTTTTTGCTCTCTGAATTTCTGAATCTCTTGATCTGACACAAAGATTTCTGTGTCGAGCTGGAGCTCAGGAAAACCGAATGTGCAGTAGCTTGACTGGATGAGCGAGCTGTATTTCTTTTTTAAAGCGGATGCTTCTGTATCTGTTTTCGTTTTAAGCAGGATTTTGTTCCCCGTAAGCTTGGGCTTTTGGTCGTTCAAAAGCGTCAAAATCGGCGGGGAAATACCATCGAGTTCCTGGATGCAGCGCGTCCAGTAATCCTGAACAAGCTGCTCGTCAATCGAAGGGTTTTCCGCCTCGATGGAACAGGTGACCTGAGCGATATGGGAAAAGGTGCGGGTCAGCTGGGTGTGAAACCGTTCGAAGATTTGATAAGGCAGGACATTTTTCAATTTAAAGTGAAAGTGCCATGTCTTCTTGTTTTTATGAACGGTCAGCTTTATGATTTGTCCGCCTTCAAGGTGACGGATCATCGTATCTTCCGTTACATTCAGCTGCTGCAGAAGAATTTGAAACTGTCTTCTGTTGACAGAAAGCTGGTCTTCCAAGACAGATTCCTCCCTAAAAGAAAATCATAATTGAAGGTACCTTGGGACGATTCCCGAGGTACCTTCCTTTACTCTAGTTTAACATCTTTAAGAGTGAGAAGATAAGCTCTTGACTTGTTTTTCGATAAAGTCCAAAAGCTCTTCAGCGGCGACTTCAAATGATTCTCCGGTTTTGCGGATCTTCACTTCGACAACGCCTTCATCAGCTCTTTTTCCGACCGTGATGCGGATCGGCAGACCGATCAAATCGGAATCTGCAAATTTAACTCCGGCCCGTTCAGCACGGTCATCAAACAATACGTCATAGCCGTTCGCTTTAAAATCTTCATACAGCTTTTCGGCAAGCTGAACCTGCGCGTCATTTTTCATGTTAAGCGCGAGGATGTGCAGGTCATACGGCGTCACTTCCAGCGGCCAGATCAAGCCTTTATCGTCATGATGCTGCTCAACGATGGCCGAAAGTGTCCGGGAAATCCCGATTCCATAGCAGCCCATCAGCATCGGCTGAGCGCGTCCGTTTTCGTCAAGGTATGTTGCGTCCATCGCTTCAGAATAGCGGGTGCCGAGTTTAAAAACTTGTCCGACTTCGATTCCTTTTGCAAAACGGATCGTTCCGTTTCCATCCGGTGAAGGGTCTCCTTCCTGTATAAAGCGGAGATCGGCGAATGTCACATTGTGCACATCCCTGCTGATATTCACGTTTTGATAATGGTAATCTGTTTTATTCGCTCCTGCTGCTGCGTTTGCCATCGCCTTCACAGCAAAGTCTGCAAAGATTTCGATTTCACGGTCGAGCCCCACCGGTCCGACAAAGCCAGGCTCAGTACCTGTTATCTCAGCAACCTCTTCGGCGCTCGCGAATTCGATCGTTTCTGCTTGGAGCAGATTCTTCACCTTAATATCGTTGACTTCATGATCCCCTCTCGTCAACACGAGGACAAAACGTCCGTCTGCTTTCATGAGCATTGATTTCACGCAGTCTGACGGGGATATGCCAAGAAATGCGGCAACTTCTTCGATCGTTTTGACCGAAGGTGTGTGGACTTCCTGGAGCTCTTTCATTTCAGCCTGCTCGCCAGCACCAGCTTCCTTCACTTCAGCCATTTCGATGTTGGCAGCGTATGAAGACTGATCAGAATACGCAATTGTATCTTCACCGACATCGGACAATGCCATAAATTCATGGGTATCCTTTCCGCCCATCGCGCCTGAATCTGCAATGACCGGTCTGAAATTCAAGCCGCAGCGCGTAAACACATTCGTATACGCCTGGTACATATCATTGTACGTTTCATCAAGGCTTTCGGCGGAAGAATGGAAGGAATACGCATCCTTCATGATGAATTCCCGGCCTCTCAACAGACCGAAGCGCGGGCGCTTTTCATCGCGGAATTTCGATTGGATCTGGTAAAGGGTCAGCGGAAGGCGCTTGTACGATTTCACTTCATCTCTGACGATGCTTGTGATGACCTCTTCGTGTGTCGCGCCAAGGGCAAATTCGCGGCCGTGGCGGTCTTTCAGCCTCATGAGCTCAGGACCGTACGTGTACCATCTTCCCGATTCCTGCCAAGTTTCCGCCTGCTGGAGAGCAGGCATCAGCATTTCGACGGCATTGATTTTCTCCATTTCTTGGCGGACAATGCTCTGGATTTTATGAATGACTTTATTGGCAAGAGGCATATAGCTGTATACACCGCTTGTGTTTTGTCTGATAAACCCCGCTCTGAGAAGAAGCTGATGGCTTTTTGCTTCAGCATCAGCCGGCACTTCGCGGAGCGTAGGAATTAAAGTCCTGCTCTGTCTCATTCGTTCGCACCTCATTTGTTTCAGTTGGTTACTTTTTGAGTCGGGAACGGCGTCCCTAAAAAAGAGCCTTTTAAAAGGCTTGGCTGCACTTAAAAAAGGCAATTGGTTTTACAGAAATAAGCGCTGGATATCGTTCCATGTGACGACAAGCATTAAGAGCATCAAAAATGCGACGCCGACAAAGACGACAAACGCTTCTTTTTCTCGGTTGATCGGCTTTCCGCGGATCGCTTCAATAAACAGGAACAACAGTCTGCCGCCGTCCAGCGCAGGGATTGGCAGAAGGTTGACGATCCCGAGGTTAATGCTTAAAAATGCGGCCAGCTTCAGCAGATTGATAACGCCTGTCTTGGCCACTTGGTCTGTCATGTCATAAATGCCGACAGGACCGGCCAGCATGTCGATTGAGAATTGTCCCGTGACGAGCTTTCCGAGATTGGTCACGATGCTCTGCGCTACTGTCGCCGTTTCGGTCGCACCGTAGGAAATTGATGTCAGGATTCCTGTTTTCACCGGGTTGTAAGCGCCGAATCTGCCGACGGTTTCGTCCCCTGCCTTGACTGCTTCAGGTGTTACGTATTTCGTCACCTTGACGTTGTCGCGCATCACAACGATTTTCAGTTCTTTTTCAGGGTGTTCCCTGACCGTGTTGACAATATCCGTCCACGATCTCATGTTCTCCCCGTTGATCGTTTGAATGCGGTCTCCTTCCTGGAGTCCCGCTTCCGCCGCCCGTCCGTTGTCTATCAACTTGCCGAGCACCGGCTCGTCAGACGGCACTCCCTGCATCAGGCCGAGCATTACGAGAATGACATAAGCCAAAATAAAGTTCATGATCGGGCCGGCCGCAATCGCCTTTATACGCTGCCAAACCGTTTTTGAATGGAATTGGCGGTTGTAAGGAGCGATCTGGACTTCTTCCCCGTCTACGATGAAAAAGGACGTTTCACTGACAGAAAAGGATGAGAGATGATCTTCATTGCCGTGCTCATAGCCCGTAATCCTCATCTGATGCTCCAGGTCAGCCTGCTCCACTTCGATGACCAATGCGTCAGGATACTTTTCTTTTTGGTTGATAATGATCTTTTCGACTTTGTTTTCGCTGTCGAACAACAGCCCGACCGTATAACCGGGCTTCACTTCAATCATCTCAGGATCTTCACCGGCCATTCTGACAAAGCCGCCGATCGGAAGAAGCCTGATCGTATAAACGGTCTCATTTTTCTTAAACGAAAAGATTTTCGGACCGAAGCCGATAGCAAACTCCCGGCACAGTATTCCGGCTCTTTGAGCAAGGATGAGATGACCAAGCTCATGGAAAAATACGAGCGTTCCAAAAATAAGAATAAACGCGATCACAGTATTCACGAACATACCACCTTATGTGAGTAATGTTTGGACAAACTTTCTGGCGTCTTTGTCCACTTCACGGATCTCTTGAAGGCTCGGCTTTGCGATCACCTGATGGCGTTCCAAAGCTTTTTCAATGATGTCTTCAATCCCGAGAAAGGAAATCCTGCCTGAAAGAAATGCCGCAACGGCTTCCTCGTTGGCCGCGTTTAAAACAGTCGGCATTGTACCGCCTATTTTACCTGATTCATAAGCGAATTGTAAGCAGCGGAACCTTTCAAAATCAGCTTGGGCAAAATTCAGCTGTCCGACTTCCCAGAGTTCGAGTGATTTGGCTTCATCAAACGGCAGGCGTTCCGGATAGCTGAGCGCGTATTGAATCGGCACTCTCATATCAGGTGTGCCAAGCTGGGCGATGACGCTTCGGTCGTGGAATTCCACCATTGAATGAATGATGCTTTCTTTGTGAAGGAGGACATCGATCCGGTCATAAGGCAGATCAAACAGCCAGTGCGCTTCAATGACCTCGAGCCCTTTATTCATCATTGTAGCCGAATCGATCGTGATTTTTGCACCCATCGACCAATTTGGATGATTGAGGGCTTCTTCCACTGTGACCCCTTCAAGTTCCTGCCTTGTTCTGTCCCTGAAGCTGCCGCCTGAAGCCGTGACGATCAGCCGTTTAATATGCTTCGGATTTTCCCCCTGGAGCGCCTGGAAAATCGCAGAATGCTCGCTGTCGACTGGCAAGAGCGGGACATCGTATGTTTGGGCGTGTTCTTTCACTATATGACCGGCTGTCACGAGAGTTTCCTTATTTGCAAGCGCGACTGTTTTTTTATGCTCCATCGCCTTTAAAGTCGGCAGAAGACCGACGCTGCCGACGAGAGCATTGACGACGACATCCGCTTCCGGACTAACGGCCGCTTCGATTAAAGATTCCTCCCCGATCCCTGTTTTAAAGGTGTAAGAAAAAGAATGCTGTTTTAATGCTTCATATGTATGCTCATCCCCTACAGATACATACTTCGGTTTAAATGTTTCAATGATTTCTGCCGCTTTTTCGGCGTTTTTTCCGAAAGACATGGCGGTCAGCTGAAACTTATCGTCATGCGCTTTGATCACATCAAGCGTCTGTTCTCCTATGGAGCCTGTCGCCCCCAATAGACATATGTTCTTCAAAATTGCCGCACCTCTGTTTCTTTCTAGCTATCAGTACCCTTTTCTATCATAGCCCGAACGGCTGAAAAAGAACAAGCAGGAAGTATAGAACCGGCATGACAAATAAAAAGCTGTCAAAGCGGTCCAGCATTCCGCCGTGTCCCGGAAGGATCCGGCCCGAGTCTTTCACTTTGTAGTGCCTTTTGAACGCAGACTCGGCCAAATCGCCGATCTGACCGACGATTGATAAAAGCACGGTAATGATCAGCACAAACAGATAAGCGTGCGGAAAACCTGTGGCAGCCTGATAAATCGCGGAAAAAACGACCGCTGTCAAAATCCCGCCCCAAAAGCCTTCAACCGTTTTGTTAGGGCTGATTTCAGGCCAGAGCTTCCGCTTTCCAAACGCCTTTCCGATAAAATAAGCGCCGGAATCCGTTGACCAGACGACGCCGATTGCAAAAAAGACGTAGCTGAGTCCGATGTTTCTGATTTCAATAAAGTAATAAAACCCGAATCCGATATAAACTGCTGCCAGCGCCACGAATGCCGCTTCGTCAAAAGTAAACGAGTTTTTGCTGAGCACCGTGTATGCCAAAAGCAAAAGGACGGCCAAAAAGACGACCTCCCCTTTGGTTATGCCCAGCCCCGCGTCTTCCGCATATTGGCTTGGATACAGCAAAACCGCCAAAAGCAGCAGGCTGATGATACCCGGAGCGCTGATAAGCTTCAGGCCTTTCATTCTTAAAAGTTCAAATAGAGCGAGTATACCTATTGCATAAACTAGCAGGGTGAACGGCAGCTTGCCGAAAATCACGAGCGGCAGAAAAACCGCTGCCGCGATCACACCCGTCAATATTCTCTGTTTCATCTGCACCATCCTCTAAATTCCGCCAAACCTTCTCCCGCGACGCTGATATTCTCCGATAGCCTGAAGCAAGTGAACGTCTTTAAAATCAGGCCACAATACATCGGTAAATAAAAATTCGCTGTAGGCAAGCTGCCAAAGCATGAAGTTGCTCAGCCTGATCTCGCCGCTTGTGCGAATCAGCAAATCAGGGTCCTGCAAAGCTTCTGTCATTAAATAATCGGAAAATAGCTTTTCGTCGATTTCCTCGGTATTCAATGTGCCTTTTTTCGCTTCTTCGGCAATTCTCTTTGCGGCTCTGACGATTTCTGCACGTCCCCCGTAATTCAATGCAAAATTAAGAATAAGTCCGTCATTGTTCTCCGTATCACGGATTGCTTTTTCAACCGCGCGGATCGTGTGGGGCGGCAGTCCTTCCCTATCGCCTGTCAAGCGGACCCGGACATTTTCTTCGACCAGCTCCGGGAGATACGTTCCCAGGAACTCTTCAGGCAGCTTCATCAGAAAGTCAACCTCAAACTTAGGACGCTTCCAATTTTCCGTCGAAAAGGCATACAGCGTCAACGCTTTGACACCGAGCTCATTGGCAAGCTTTGTCGTCTGTCTGACTACCTTCATGCCTTCGTGATGACCCGCGATGCGGGGCATCGCCCGTTTCTTTGCCCAACGGCCGTTTCCGTCCATAATAATGGCGATATGTTCAGGAATTTCTCCTTTTAAAATATTTTCTTTTGTGTAACATTCCATGTTGGAAGCAGCTGAATGCTGATTCTTCCAATTTTTGAGTATATTGAGCATGAGAGTCCTCCATCACCCAAAAGGTTGCTTTCCTGTTATATCGTTCTTGATAACAACAGTATTAACAAAAAAACCCCCTGTAAACATGAGAGGGTCTTTTCACTATTATCTATTGTACAGAGTTTTTCATTAAACTTCCATGATTTCTTTCTCTTTATCTTTTGTGATCTCATCAATTTTTGACACATATTCATCTGTCAGCTTTTGTACGTCTTCCGTTGAAGAGCGCAATTCATCCTCAGTCATTTCACCATTTTTCTCTAGTTTTTTCAGATCGTCATTGGCATCGCGGCGGATGTTGCGAACCGCGACTTTAGCATCTTCCGAATATTTTTTCACGAGCTTGGCAAGCTCTTTTCTGCGCTCCTCAGTTAGAGGAGGGATCGTGATCCGGATGATGTTGCCGTCGTTTGACGGAGTTATGCCGAGGTCGGCTTTTTGAATCGCTTTTTCAATATCGCCGAGCGCTGTTTTGTCATATGGTGTGATGAGAAGCATGCGCGCTTCCGGAACCGTAATGGACGCGATCTGGTTTAAAGGCGTCTGCGCTCCGTAGTATTCAACTGTCACTTTGTCCAGCAAAGACGGATTTGCACGTCCTGCACGTACAGTCGCCAATTCGCGCTGATAAGCGCCTATCGCTTTTTCCATCCGTTCTTTTGTTTCATTCATCACTTGAGTTGACACGTTATTTCCCCCTTACGATTGTACCGATTTGTTCGCCTAAAACGGCTTTTTTAATATTTCCTTCTTCCATAATAGAAAAGACGATCAGCGGGATGTCGTTATCCATGCAAAGTGAAGAGGCGGTTGAATCCATGACGGCCAAACCGTCTTTTAACACATCGAGATAAGACAATTTTTCATATTTTACGGCTGTTTCGTCAGTTCGAGGATCGGCATTGTATACACCGTCGACATTATTTTTAGCCATTAAGATGACGTCGGCTTCGATTTCAGCCGCTCTGAGCGCTGCGGTCGTATCCGTTGAGAAGTATGGATTGCCTGTACCGGCAGCGAAGATGACGACGCGCTTCTTTTCAAGATGGCGAATCGCTTTTCTTCTTATGTATGGCTCAGCGACCTGCCGCATTTCGATGGATGTCTGAACTCTTGATTGAATGCCGAGCGTTTCAAGGCTGTCTTGCAGCGCAAGGGAATTCATGACCGTTGCAAGCATTCCCATGTAGTCCGCTGTTGCGCGGTCCATTCCGAGATCGCTGCCCGTTTTTCCGCGCCACAGGTTGCCGCCGCCGACGACGACCGCCACTTCAACATCAAGCTCGGCGATTTCTTTCACCTGTTTGGCGATGGACTGGATCACGGTAGGGTTGATGCCGTTTCCCTGTTCACCCGCAAGGGCTTCTCCGCTAAGCTTTAATACGATACGATTATACTTTGGTTTTTCCATAATAACCTCCAAGTGCATGCTTGCCGTTATTTATTATGCAAGAGAAAAAAAGGTTTGTAAACTGTTTTAAAAATAGGGACACAAATTGTGTCCCCTATTTTCTTTGAAAAGATCCTGCCGTGTGTTTTAAGGCAAGCGGCTTTTCAATCTTATTTTTTCACTTGGTTCATAACTTCTTCAGCAAAGTTTTCTTGGCGTTTTTCGATACCTTCTCCAACTTCGTAGCGGACGAATGTTTCAACTGTTGCATTTTTCGCAGCAACGACCTGTTTCACTTTTTCATCCGGGTTTTTAACGAATGCTTGATCAAGCAGGCAGATTTCTTCGAAGTATTTGTTCAGGCGGCCTTCAACCATTTTTGCGACGATGTTTTCAGGCTTTCCTTCTTGAAGCGCCTGCTGAGTCAAGATTTCGCGCTCGCGGTTCGCTTCTTCTTCTGACACTTGGTCACGGGAAATGAAGCGAGGGTTTACAGCTGCAACGTGCATCGCGATGTCTCTTGCTGTTTCTTCGTCAGTTGTGCCGTTAAGGACAGTCAATACGCCGATTTTTCCGCCCATGTGCAGGTATGCGCCGAATGCAGCGTCATCGCCTTTTGTCAGGACAGTGAAGCGGCGAAGCGTGATTTTTTCTCCGATTTTAGCAACCGCGCTTGTGATGTATTCTTCTACAGTTGAACCGTTAGCCATTTTTTGAGCCATAGCAGCTTCAACGCTTTCAGGCTTTTCAGCAAGAATGTGGTCAGCAAGGTCGTTCAAAAGCTCTTTGAAGCCTTCGTTTTTCGCAACGAAGTCCGTTTCGGAGTTCACTTCAAGAATAACGCCTGTGTTGCCGTCGGTTTTGATCAAAGTCAAACCTTCAGCCGCGATGCGGTCAGCTTTTTTGGCAGCCTTTGCGATTCCTTTTTCTCTTAGAAGATCGATCGCTTTATCCATGTTGCCGTCAGTTTCAGTTAACGCTTTCTTGCAGTCCATCATGCCTGCGCCAGTTTTTTCACGAAGCTCTTTTACCATTTGTGCAGTAATTGCCATTTTTGATTTCCTCCTTATATATCAAACAAAATATGTAAGTGTTGATCTGGTGAAAAAAAAGGTGATAAAAGGCAGACCCCCTTATCACCTTTTGACCAGGTTAAGCAGTTGTTGTTTCAGTTGTTTCTGCTTCTTTCGCTTCTGTTTCAGCTACTTCTTCACCTTGTTTTGCTTCAAGGATGGCATCTGCCATTTTAGAAGTCAGCAATTTAACAGCGCGGATGGCGTCATCGTTCGCAGGGATGACAACATCGATTTCATCAGGATCACAGTTTGTGTCAACGATTCCGATGATCGGAATGTTCAGCTTGCGCGCTTCTGCAACCGCGATGCGCTCTTTGCGAGGATCGATGATGAACAGTGCGTCAGGAAGCTCTTTCATTTCTTTGATTCCGCCGAGGAATTTTTCAAGACGCTCTAATTCTTTTTTCAATTGAACGACTTCTTTTTTAGGAAGTACGTCAAATGTGCCGTTTTCCTGCATTTTTTCGATATCTTTAAGGCGTTTGATACGCTTTTGGATCGTTTCAAAGTTTGTTAACGTACCGCCAAGCCAACGTTGGTTGACATAGTACATTCCAGAACGTTCCGCTTCTTCTTTAACAGAGTCTTGAGCTTGCTTTTTCGTACCGACGAAAAGGATTTTTCCTCCGTCAGCTGCAAGGTTTTTCGTGAAGTTGTATGCTTCTTCAACTTTTTTGACTGTTTTTTGAAGATCGATGATGTAGATTCCGTTACGCTCCGTGAAGATGTAACGCTTCATTTTTGGGTTCCAGCGGCGCGTTTGGTGGCCGAAGTGAACACCAGCTTCAAGCAATTGCTTCATAGAAATGACTGACATGTGTTATTTCCTCCTAATATAATGGTTTTTTTCCTCCGCTTAGGTCATTTTTATGCAGGACTGCACGCGAGAACCGCACAGCACCGCTTGCATAAATCGTTAAGCGTGTGTAATTAACACCAAGAAATAATATAACATAAGCTTTCTCGACAATCAAGAATCGTTTTTCAGCTTTCCGCGAAATTTTAAGAAAAGCTCGATTTCTGTTTTCCCGCTTTTCAGCTGTCTTGCGATTTCCTCCGGAGAGAGCCCCTTTTCATATAATGCGAGAGCTTCTTCTTCATAGGATACGGATTCCTGCTCTTTTTGATTGAGCTCATCCTCTTCCTGCTCCACCTCATTGATCATCGCTTCGATGTGAAGCGGCAGATCGCGCGATTCGTCCGCTTCCGGAAGGGCGGGGGTTTGAGCAGGAATGTCAGGCTGTGTTTGCACTCTTTGCGGCTCTTCTTCGGCATTCGCCCGAATCTCGCGAACGAGTTTTTCATTTTCGTCTTTTAGCTCCATCAAAAAAGCGGTCAATGTATTCTCGGTTTCTTCCAAAAGCTGTTTTTGCTCTTTCTCCGCCGCCTTAAAAGCGCTGAGCCTCGCATTCAGAATGATGACGAAATAAATCAATATACCGTGGAGCGTAAAGCTCACAAGCCATAATATTGTTGACATATTTTTCACTCGCTAACCATGAAATTTAATCAAAAAAAGACTTCCCTGTCGGACGCTTAAAAAATGCTGCCGGTTCCATGCCGGCAGCTTACATGTTATTGTACCACTTTATCCAGCAGATGCTTCAGTTTCAAAAGCGCCTTGGAGTGAATCTGTGAAATGCGGGAAGTCGACAAATTCAAAACCTGTCCGATTTCCGTCAGGGTCAGCTCTTCTTTATAGAATAAGCTGATCACGAGCTGTTCTTTTTCTGAAAGCTCGTTTATTTTTTCCGCAAGCTGGGAGATCAGTTCGTCTTTGAGCATTTTTTCTTCCGGCGTGCTCGTTTTGTCGTCCCTGATCATCACCTGGACGTTCTCCCCGTCTTCATGGTCGTGAAGCTTCTCATCAATTGAAAGGAGATTCGCAAAGAAACCTTCATTGATTGTGGTCACGACGTCTTGCTCGCTCATTCCCAGCTCAGCGGCGATTTCGCTCGGCGAAACATTTCTTAAGTAGCGCTGTTCGAGCTTTTCGATCGCAGCTTCCACTTTCTTCGTTTTTTCACGGGATGTTCTCGGAAGCCAGTCTTCTTTGCGAAGGCCATCGATAATAGCACCTCTGATTCTGAAGGAAGCGTATGTATCAAACTTCAAATCCCTTCCCGGATCAAATTTTTCAAGGGCGTCATACAAACCCAGCATGCCAAGGCTGACCAAATCGTCTTTATGAACGGACTTGGGCAAGCCGACGGCTATCCGGCCGACATGATATGTCACAAGCGGCATATAGCGGCGGATTAAATCATCGCCTGCCTGAGGATCTTTCCATTCTTTCCACCGCGACCAAAGCATCTGATCTTCATAGTTCAAGGATTGCATCTTTATCCCCCTATATTGCATATTAAATCGTCGTTACACCTTGTTTAACTGTCCGGATGACAAGTTCAGCTGACTGCGGATCGAACTCGATCGTTCTTCCGCTGTTTCCGCCTGTATCCTCGCTTACAATCGGAATGTTTAAGAGAGATAGATGTTTTTTAATCGCAAGCACATTTCTTGGCCCGACTTTCATCAAATCATTTGTCATCTTAAATTTAAACATTTCGGCTCCTCCGGCCATTTTCGCTTTCAAAGCGTATTTTCGGCATCCGGCTTCAAGCAGCATCTTGACCGTCGCTTCGACAGCTGTGTCCGCGTACTTTGCCACATTGATGTCCGGTGTCTTGGATAAGGAAGAGTCGGGAAGCATGACGTGGACGAGACCGGCCGTCTTCGCTTCCAAATCATAGAGCACGAGTCCGACGCACGAACCGAGACCCGATGTCCTGATCTTGTCGGGAGTGCGGACTATTTTCACATCGGCAATTCCCACTCTGATAATCGATGTTTCTTTTTCTAAGATTTTCATAGCGCTGCACCCAATGCATGAAAGAGCTTTTCAAAAGAATCATAGTCCGGCAGAAGGAACAAATGCGCTTTTACTTTCCGGTTGTGCTCCTCGTCAAAAATGGAGTTGTCGATCACGATAACCTGGTCTCCAACTTGGCTGAGCTCGATCAGCCCTTCGCTGATGACGGCTCCGAACATATCAAGCGTCAGTTCAGGGACGCTCGGGTACATTTGCCGGTTTGTCAAATCAGCGAGAGCGGTCAAATAAGATCCCGCCATAATATTCCCGAGTTCGTGCAGGGCGGAGGCACCGATATCGTTCGGCGTCATGCTGTCAATCTCGAATTCCGGATTGCCGACAAGCTCCCTGATCAGCTGCTCGGCCTCTGAAAAAGGCATGATCACGAACATAGAACCGGGAAAATCCCCTTCCATGCGCAAAAAGATGCTTGCGACAGGAAGGTCTGCACCGCCGAATAGGTTGACAAGCTCATCAAACGACATCAGCTTGACAAACGGCACTTCCATTTCGATTTTCCTGTTCAGCAATAGAGCCAGGGCAGAAGCGGAATGACCCGCTCCGATATTCCCGACTTCCCGCAATATATCAAGATGCTCTTCTCTAATTCCGTTAAATACGCTCATCATAGGCTCCTTATTTCTTCACATTTTCAGAAGCGGCGGCAAGGCTCGACTTCCGGTTTAAAACAGCTTCAGAGTCAATCAGATTGAGAAGTCTGGACCCTTGCTTGACGATGCCTTTAATCCATTGCCTGCCGTCTTTTCCTACCGTTTCGGGAGCCGATTCAATTTCCTCTTCCTCGACAGTGATGACATCGTTCGCCTCGTCCACCACCCAGCCGACTTCAATGTCCTGATGGGTGATGATGATGATTCTCGTTTCATCTGTAATCGTATCTCCAGGCGCTTCAATCCGCTTTCTTAAATCGATGACAGGCGTGACAACACCTCTCAAATTAATGACGCCGCAAATATACGGTTCCACTCCCGGCACCCTTGTTGGCTGCTGCCATTTTTCAATGGACATCACTTCGGATACAGAGATGGCATACTCTTTATGATTTACTTTGAACACAATCATTTTTTCACCGGTGGTAGTCTGTGTGGTCAAGAGGATCGCTCTCCTTTCGCTTTCTATTTGATAAGGGCGTTGCAGTCGATGATCAGGGCTACTTGTCCGTCTCCCAAAATCGTCGCGCCGGAAATGGCAAAGACGTTTGTTAAATAATCGCCGAGTGATTTTAGTACGACTTCCTGCTGGCCGATAAAGGAGTCGACAACAAATGCCGTCAGCTTGTCTCCTTTTTTCACGATGATAGCGTGAAGCTGATCAAGATCATCCGAAGAATCCTCAACATTAAACTGTTCTTTCAGGTAAACCACCGGTACGATATGGCCCCTGAAATCGATCACTTCGCGGTCGTGCGTCTGAAGAATATCTTTCTTATCGATGACAGCCGTTTCTATAATAGAAGAAATCGGTATCGCAAACGTTTCGTTTTCAAGTTTGACTAGCAGCACGGATATGATCGACAGTGTAAGCGGAAGCTGAATGGAGAAAAGCGAACCTTCGCCTTCGCTCGACCTGATGCTGACAGAACCGCCCAAAGATTCCAGCTTGCTTTTGACAACGTCCAAGCCGACCCCGCGTCCTGAAATATCCGAGATTTGATCTGCGGTTGAGAATCCCGGTGCAAAAATGAGTGCGTCGATTTCATGATCTTCGATCGTTTCGGCGTCACGTTCGGTAATGACGTTGCGTTCAAGCGCTTTTTCAAGCACCTTTTTGCGGTTGATGCCGGCTCCGTCATCCTCGACCTCGATAAAGACGTGGTTCCCGCTGTGATATGCTTTCAGACGGACTTGACCCGTTTCAGGCTTACCATTTTTCACCCTGACTTCAGGCGCCTCGATCCCGTGATCAAGGCTGTTTCTCAAGAGGTGGACAAGCGGGTCGCCGATCTCATCTATTACCGTTCTGTCAAGCTCGGTTTCCGCCCCGAAAATCGACAGCTCGATCTTTTTATTTAATTCTTTTGTCAGCTGGCGGACCATGCGCGGGAAGCGGTTGAACACCGTTTCTACCGGAACCATTCTCATGTTGAGGATGATCGATTGCAGGTCGCCTGAAATTCTTGTCATCCGTTCGACGGTATCTGTTAATTCGCCGTGTTCAAGCTCTTTGGCGATCTGCTCTAAGCGCCCTCTGTCAATGACCAGCTCCTCAAACAGGTTCATTAATGAATCGAGGCGGTCGATGTTGACGCGGATCGTCTTCGTTCCGCCGCCTGCTGCAGGTTTCACCGCTTCTTTTTTGCCGTCCGGCTGCTTAGCCGGGGTTTTCTCCGCGTCTTTCGGTGCCGTTTCTTTTTCAGGCGCTGCAGGCGCGGCTTCTTCCTGTGCCGAAAAATCGTTTTTCAGCTCGGTTACTTCAATTTTTTCGATTTCAGATACGCCGTTGATTTTGTTGAAAATCTCTTCTTCCCCGTGTTTGCTTAAAAAGCACACGACGAATTCGGAATCAAAATCTTCCGACTCGAGAACTTCCGTTTCCGGAATCGTTTTGACGACTTCGCCGATTTCGTTCAGCTGTTCAAATACCATGTACACCCGAACGCCCTTCAACAGGCAGTCCTCTTTCAACGCAACATTGATTTCGTAACATTTAAAGCCTTGTTCCTCAGCTTCGGCGATGACCGTCCGCTGAAATTCGTCATAGGCCCATTTCGTTTCAGACGACGCCGCTTCAGGCGCTTCTGCCGATGCAGCCGCCTCCTTGTTTGCGCCTGTCACATCAAGCTTGGCGCAGACTTCTGAAACGTCTCTTTTGCCGTCGCCCCCTTCAATGATCGAAAGGACAATCGCTTCAAGGTCATCGAGCGCTTCAAACATGATGTCCATCCACTCTGACGTAATGGTCATTTCTTCATTTCGGATCGCGTCCAGCACGTTTTCCAGACTGTGCGTTAAATGAGCCATATCTTCATAGCCCATCGTAGCGCTCATCCCTTTCAAGGTATGAGCCGCTCTGAAAATATCATGGACAAGCTGCAGGTCTGTCGGATTTTTTTCGAGTTCGAGCAATTTTTCGTTACAGGTTTGCAAATGTTCTCTGCTTTCTTCAATAAAGACGTCTAAATATTGATTCATATCCATATGAGTCACGCCCTCTCTTTTTTCATATACGTCATAATGGCTGCGGCAATCTCATCAACATGCTTGATGTCGTTTGCAAGTCCGTTGTTAATGACCGATTTCGGCATTCCGAAAACGACGGACGACTCGGCTGCTTCGGCGATCACCGTTCCGCTTCCATGTTTCAAAAGGCCTTTTACGCCTTCTGTTCCGTCGCTTCCCATCCCCGTCATAATGACGGCGATTTTTTCAAACTCCCGAAGTGAGGCCAGGGAATGGAACAAATAGTCAACAGAAGGCTTGTGACGGCTCTCTGTGTCGCGGTCATCGAGCGTGATCACCAATTCGCCCTTTTCAAGGCCGACTGCCATGTTTTTCCCTCCGGGGGCAATGTAAACCCAGCCGTCTTTCGCTCTCTCACCGTTTTCAGCCTCCTTCACGGTTACTTCTGAGAGGTGGTTCAGCCTGTTCGCTAATGAGGCTGTAAACCCCTTTGGCATGTGCTGAACGACAAAAACAGGCGCCTTCAACGTTTTGGGAAGCTTGGGAAGCACTCTTTGCAGCGCTCTCGGTCCCCCTGTCGATGTACCGATGCAGATGAGCTGTTTTCCAGCCCGAACACGGACTGAATCGCTGCCGCTCACCGGCGGCCGCTTTGCCGTCTCGATGGCGGGTTTTGAAATCGGAACAGGCCGGCCTTTCAGTTTCACCCGCCCTGCTGTCAACACTTTCTCAATCAGCATGTCTCTTACTTTATATAAATCAATTGAAATTGAACCCGACGGCTTTGCGACGAAATCGATCGCCCCCAGCTCAAGACATTCGATCGTGATATCAGCCCCCTGCTGCGTCAGACTCGATACCATAACAACCGGAAGCGGATCGCTCGCCATGATCCTTTTCAATGTTTCTTTTCCGTTCATCACAGGCATTTCAATATCCAATGTGATCACATCCGGGCGGAGCTCCTTGATTTTTTGGAGCGCTTCCTCGCCGTTTCTTGCCGTTCCTGCTACAGCAATCTCGTGATTGGATGTTAAAAACTTGGTGATCATGTTTCTCATAAAAGCAGAGTCGTCAACGACAAGAACACGAATCATAATGTATTGCCCCTCCTCAGGAATGAAGATAATTTATCGATAAAGGACCGGTTTTCGCCTATTTCCGTTCTGCCGTTATCAAGCAGCGATTCTGCCAGCAGGTAAACCGCCCTGCTCGGCTTGGAACGCGGGTTCTTCATCAGAAACGGCTGCTGCTCCACAACGGCTCTTGGTACCAGGGGATCCTCAGGAATCGGCCCTGCATATGCAAGCTTTTGCTGTAAAAAAGCGTTTACCGTGTTGGAAAGGCGGAGAAAGGCGGAAATTCCGTCTTTTTGGGTTGTACAGCGATTGACAGCGACTTTCAGCTGAAGATCGCGTCCCGTTAATGCCAAATGCTTGATCGCGCTGTAAGCGTCCATAATGGATGTCGGCTCCGGCGTGGTGACGACCAGAATTTCATCCGCTGACAGGACGAATGGCAGCTGATCTTTCGACAGCCCTGCTCCCATATCAAATATGACATAATCGAAGCTTATCAAAGCCCGCGTTAATTCTTTCAGAAAGAACGCCCAGTTTTCCCCGTTCAATTCGAACATCGCATCCAGTCCCGTTCCGCCCGAAATGTATTGAAGGCCACGCGGACCGGCTGACAAGGCGCGCTCAAACGGTATTTTTTGCTGAAGGAGATCCATCACGGTGCAGAGCGATTGCCGGCCGATCAAAATATCGATGTTCCCCATTCCGACATCTAGATCGATCAACAGCACGCTCTTTCCTTTTTCCAATAAGGCGAGAGCCGTATTCAGCGATATATTCGACTTCCCGACGCCTCCTTTTCCACTCATAACAGCGAGCGTTTTCGCTTTTGGATGAGCGACAGGGGCGGGCGGTTCGGCGAAGCGCTGCCCCATCCGCCTTCGTAAGCTTTCTGCCTGATCCATGTTCAACACCCCGTAAGCAGTCTGACAAATGATGCATTTGACAAGTAGCGGATATCTTCCGGAACATTTTGTCCGTTTGTCATATAGCCGAGGCCGATTCTCGATTCGGCGAGCAGATTCATGACGCTTCCCAATGAATCGGTTTCATCCACTTTTGTGAATATCAACTGATCGATCGGAATGCTTGAGAACTGCTTAATGAGCTCCTTCATATCCTCGTACTTGCTCGTCGCGGACATGACGAGAAACGCCTGTATCTTACGCTCAAACGGAATGATTTCCTTCAGCTCCCTGACATATTGCCCGTCTTTGAAATTCCGGCCCGCCGTATCGATGAAGACGTGGTCAAAATCGGCGAACTTTTGCTGGGCCGCTTTAAATTCTTCTTTCGTGTAGCACACCTCGAGCGGCGCATTCAGAAGCTCGGCATATGTCCTGAGCTGTTCAACCGCTGCAATCCGGTACGTATCCGTCGTGATAAAAGCGATTTTTTTCTGCTTTTCCAGCACGGAAGAAGCGGCAAGCTTTGCCAATGTCGTCGTTTTGCCGACTCCGGTCGATCCGAAGAGCACGACATATTGGGAATGAATCGCCACGTCCTGTTCCCGATTATCGGGAAGAAGATCGGCCAAAGCATCTGTTAAGTGGGCCAGCGCCTTTTTATCCGTCCATTCTTCGCCGTTTTTTAAAGAAGTGCTGATCAACCGGCCGAGCGCTTTCGTACGGATGGCCGGCGATACCCCTTGCTTTGCCAGAAGCTGGTCCGCCTTTTTCAGCGGCTCAGGCAGCACATCAACAGGCTGCTCATGATGCCGCATTTCCAGCAGTTCTTTCAGCTCTTTCACTTGGCTTGCCAAATCGAGGTGGTCCGGCTGCGGGACAGGCGAAGGGCTTTGTTCACGTAAAACTGGCTTTTGCCGCTCCGGTTTCCTCGCGTCGGAAAAGTCCTGGTCGACAACCGCAATCACTTCAACCCCGGCTTTTTTCACAAAGCCGAGAAATTTTCTCGTATGAATTTTTTTAGAATTCAAGATTACGGCGTCATTCCCGAGCTCTTGTATAATTTGCTTTGTGGCTTCCTGCATAGAACCAGCTACAAATTTTTTAATTTTCATTGAATATCCACCACTCCGATGCTTTGAACTTCTACATTGGCTTCCAGTTCGTTATAAGAAAGAACCGGCAGATCAGGGAAATAGCGCTCTAACAGCTGTTTGACATACATTCTGACAGGCGGTGAACATAGAAGGATCGGCACTTCCTGCCTTAATGAGAGCTGTTCGATTTCTCTTGCTACAGATTGAATGATATTTTCGGATAATGCAGGTTCAAGAGATAAAAAGTTGCCGTGTTCCGTCTGCTGAATTCCTTCCGCCACGGCCTTTTCGACACGGCCCGAACATGTCACCACTTTCAGCGTCTCATTTTCCTTCGCATATTGGGCGGTGATCTGCTTGGCAAGCGCCTGTCTTACATACTCGGTCAGCATATCTGAATCCGTCGTCAGCTTTCCGTAGTCGGCCAGTGTTTCAAAGATTGTCACCAAGTTCCTGATCGATACTTTTTCTTTCAGAAGTTTGGCCAGCACTTTCTGAATATCACCGACAGACAGCGGATTCGGCGAGACCTCTTCGACCAGTACAGGATAAGATTCTTTCAAGTGGTCGATCAGCTGTTTTGTTTCCTGTCTTCCGATCAGCTCATGGGCGTGCTTTTTCACCTGCTCTGTAATGTGGGTCGACACGACTGAAGCCGGATCGACAACCGTATATCCGAGCATTTCGGCCTGATCTTTCTGAGATTCCGGTATCCATTTTGCCGGGAGGCCGAAGGACGGTTCGATCGTGTCAATTCCTTCGATCTGATCGTCTTCGCCTGTCGGAGACATCGCCAAAAAGTGATCGAGGAGAAGCTCGCCTTTTGCGACTTCGTTTCCTTTAATTTTGAGCCTGTACTCGTTCGGCTGAAGAGCGATGTTATCCCTGATTCTGACGACCGGAATGACGAGACCGAGTTCAAGCGCAAGCTGACGCCTGATCATGACGATTCTGTCTAAAAGGTCGCCGCCTTGATTTGCATCTGCAAGCGGAATCAATCCGTAGCCGAATTCAAATTCGATCGGATCAATATCGAGCAGATGAACGACGCTTTCGGGACTTTTTAATTCGTCCACTTCAGCTTCTTCCTCAAGGATATCCTCCACTTTTTCCTTCTCTTCACCGGCTTTGGAGAGCGTATAGCCGCCGATGGCGAGAAGAAGAGCCAGAGGACCTGTCAGGAGAATGCCGATCGGTGTGAAAATCCCGAGCAGCAAAATCGTTCCCGCCGTCACATACAAAAGCTTTGGATAAGCAAACAGCTGGCCTGTAATATCGTGTCCGAGGTTCCCGTCCGACGCTGCTCTTGTGACGACGATACCCGTCGCCGTTGAGATCAAGAGCGCAGGCAGCTGAGATACGATCCCGTCGCCTACAGACAAGAGCGTAAAGTGTGAAGCGGCTTCCTGAATGCTCATTTGTTTTTGCAGCATGCCGATGACAATTCCGAAAAGGACGTTAATGAGGACGATGATGATCCCTGCGATCGCATCCCCTTTCACGAATTTGCTCGCACCGTCCATCGCGCCGTAGAAGTCGGCTTCACGGGCCACTTTCTCACGGCGCACTTTCGCTTCCTGTTCGGTCACCATTCCGGCGTTCAAATCGGCATCAATGCTCATCTGTTTCCCCGGCATGGCGTCGAGCGTGAATCTGGCAGCAACTTCAGAAACCCGTTCCGCCCCTTTCGTGATGACGATAAATTGGATAATGATCAAAATGATAAAGACAACGAGACCGACCAAAACGTTTCCGCCGACAACGAAAGACCCGAACGTCTCGACTACTTTTCCCGCATCTCCGTTGGACAGAATCGAACGTGTCGTCGATACATTCAGCCCGAGGCGGAACAGCGTCAAGAGGAGCAGCAAAGAAGGAAATATCGAAAATTGCAGCGGTTCTTGCATGTTCATTGTGGTGAGAAGCACGATTAACGCAAGAGAAATATTCACGATAATTAAAACGCTCAACAACCATGGTGGAAAGGGTATGATAAGCATTGCCACAATGAGGACAACGCCTGATAAAACTGATAAATCTCTTGCTGACATGCTGTTTCTCTCCTTTTAAAACTGAAAAATTCACTAGATTTTTTGCTTTGTTTTGTAAACATACGCCAGGATTTCGGCTACGGCCTTAAAGAATTCTTCCGGAACGGCCTGGTCGATCTCAACCTGGTCATAAAGCGCCCTCGCCAAAGGTCGGTTCTCGACTGTCATGACATCGTGTTCTTTGGCGATCTGCCTGATTTTCAGAGCCATCAGATCGACCCCTTTTGCGATGATAAACGGCGCATCCATTTTGTTTTCGTCATATTTCAGCGCGACGGCGTAATGGGTCGGGTTTGTGATGATGACATCCGCTTTTGGCACATCCTGCATCATGCGGCGCATCGCCATTTCCTTTTGCTTCTGCTTGATCTTCGACTTAATCAGAGGATCGCCTTCGGTTTTTTTGTATTCGTCTTTAATGTCCTGTTTTGACATGCGAATATTTTTTTCATAATCAAATTTTTGATAGAGGTAATCGAGCACCGCGAGAAAAATCAGGGCGACTGCAGCGGAAACCCCCATTAAAAAGGTGAGCCAGCCGACATATGACAAAGCCTCGCCCGCGGACAGCGCCGGGATTCTGAGAATTTTGTCAAAGTTCAGCCATAGAACGGCGAATGTCACGCCGCCGACAATCACGATTTTTAAAATCGATTTAAGCAGTTCAACGATCGCTCTGATGCTGTAAATCCGCTTGAATCCTTTAAGCGGGTCAAGCTTTTTCAAATCAGGCTTGATCGCTTCGGGGGAAAATAAAAACCCGACTTGCAGATAGTTGCTCAAGACCCCGGAGACGACGGCTGTCAGCAAAAGCGGTGCCATAATGAAGCCCGATTCAAGCACAAGACTTTGAAACAGGCCGGGAATATTGGCGACTGACACCTTCATCGTGATCAAATCTTTGTAATATTTTTCGATCAGGGCGAGCAGGCGATCTCTCATAAAAGGGCCGATGAATAAAAATGATAAAAACACGATAAGAAGCGTGATCGCTGTATTGACATCTGCGCTTTTGGCAACCTGTCCTTTTTTTCTGCTTTCCCGCCGTTTTTTCGGCGTCGCTTTTTCCGTTTTTTCACCTGCGAAAAATTGCAAATCCAACGTCAGCTTCAT
>Ga0180433_10000596_pt1 | contig 62163 bp, 39 predicted proteins | sample SS_ome_8_FD_132980 | JGI IMG/M metagenome (GOLD analysis project Ga0180433, IMG submission 132980) | Hypersaline lake sediment archaeal communities from the Salton Sea, California, USA - SS_1_D_1 metaG | ecosystem: Environmental > Aquatic > Non-marine Saline and Alkaline > Hypersaline >... | reverse complement strand
TCGAATTCCTGTCCGCGGATCCATTGCCATGAATCGAAGCCCTTGTGGAAGTTCATCTCGGGCTTGAAGTAGTGGTAGGTGTCGGCGATGAACCCGGTGCGGAACCCGTTCTTGCCGAGCACCTGGGCCAAGGTGGTCCGGTCGTCCTTGAGCGGGATCCACCCGCCGTGGGTGCGCATGGGGATGATGCTCCGGCCGGCGTGGTAGACGCGGCGCGCGGGTATGGTGGGCAGCCCGTCCGCGTAGCACGCCGTGAACGTCACGCTCTCTTCGGCCAGGCGGTCGAGGGCGGGCGTCTTGACCCGCTCGCTACCGTAGCAGCCGAGGTAGTCGGCCCGGAACGTATCGGCGATGATGACAATGAGGTTCTTCGGCGGTCCGTCGGCGCCGGCGGCCGAGACGACGGCCGGCCCGGCCCCGGCGCGGGGCGTTGCGGCACAGCCTGCCAGCGGCGCCGCCGCCATCGTGCCGGCCAGACCCTGGAGGAAGCGGCGGCGGTTCACCGGCGTGTGCCCGGTTGTTCGCTTTCGAGGGTCAGCCATGGCTCTCCCTTTCGCGTTATCCGGCGGCAGGGCCGTCCCTTGATTATTGAGTATCGAATATTCTTTGTTGGCTATTGTTGTTTTGCCGTTACGCTTTCAGTCCCTCCAAGTCCGGCTCCATCCGCTCGTCGGACTTCACCGTTTCGTCCCACGTCACCACCTCGCCGGTGTAGGCGGCGGTGCGGCCCATGACGGTCACCAGGTTGCTGCGGACGGAGGGCGGGACGGTCGGGTTGTCGCACGTGCCGGCGTGGATGTTCTCGGCAAAGGTGTGGATATTGGTGACCGCCCCCTCCTTGTAGATGCCGGGGCACTTGCCGCCGCGCCAGAAGTGCTTGCCCCGAATCAGCACCTCGCCGCCGTATTTCGTCTCCAGGACGCCCTCGTCGCCGAACATGCGGTTCCGGATGCCGGCCGGCCTGGAGCCGTGCCCGTTGAACTGTCGGCTGGAGAAGGCGATGCCCACCTGGTCCGGGTACCGGTAGGTGAGGACGAAGTGGTCCCAGCAGTCGCCGACGTCGGTGCGGACCTTGCGGCCGCCGGCGCCCCAGCATCGCTCGGGCGGGGTGCCCATGATCCAGGACATGACGTCCAGGGTGTGGATGTTCTGCTCGGTGATGATGTCGCCGGAGAGGGCCCGGAAGAAGTACCAGTTGCGGAGCCGCCCTTCGGGGGTCTTGTCCTCGCCCCGTTTGCCGATGCGGTTCGTGTGGTAGGTCGATTCGCCGAAGGCGAACTCGCCGAGCGCGCCGTCGTGGACGCGCTTCAAGGCCTCCCGGTAGAACTTGTCCGCCCGGGTCTGGAAATCGACCAGGAAGACGCGTTTCTTGGCGGTGGCCTTCTTGCCGCTTTCGGCAATGGAGCGGCAGCCGGGGGCGTCGACGGCAATCGGCTTGGCCACGTACACGTGCTTGCCGGCCTCGACGGCGGCGGCGGCCTGGACCGGATGGAAATACGGCGGGCTGATGATGGCCACCGCGTCCACCCCGCTCCCCAGCAGGCCCTTGTACCCGTCCAGGTGGGCGAAGCGGCGCTTCTCCGGCACGCCGTGCTCCTTGCCGGCCGCGCCGGACCGCTCGGAGAAGTAGTCGTGCGTGGCGGTGACCTGATAGCCGCCGTGGTCGCGGAAGAGTTTGCCGATCCATCGTCCCCGGCCGCCGCAGCCGATGAGGCCGAGTTCGATTTTGGCGTTGGCGTCGGCGCCGCGGACGCTTTCGGGCCGGACGACGGCCAGGCCGGCCGCCCCGGCGGCTGCGGTCCGCAGGAAACGGCGTCGGTTCATCCCTTCTGACGTGTGCTGGGTCATGGGAGAAATCCTTTGATTGGGTCGCGGGCGGATAGCAGCCTGGAGGTTACCGCCGCGGACGGTCGGAATGCAACGGGAATCCGGGTCGAGAGGCCCGGCAGGGGTGGGGGGCGTGCTCTGCACGCACGCGGGTTCCGAACGCTGTCATTCTGAGCGAGCGCAGCGAGCGAAGCCTGCCCGGAGCGAGGCGCACTTTACCCGCCTAAGGCGGGCCGAGTCGAACGGGAATCTCGCCTTGACCGTGGCCGTGCGTAGGACGCGCGGCGAGATTTCCTGCGGGGCCTCGGAGTGCAGCGCTCCGCTCGCCTCGATGCCAGGAAACGCATCGAGGCTCGGTCGAAATGACGTGCGAGCCTTCTCCGGCTTCTTTTCCTGCACCCGACTGTCCGGAAAGCCGCTACCCTCACGTCTTCCGCCCGCCGATCCAGTCCGGCATGCGGACGCCCTTCCGCGGGGCGTCCCGGCCGATGACCGGCTTCAGGTCCAGCACCGGCGTGCCGTCGAACGCGTCGATGCCGTCCACCGTCACCACGCTGCCCTCGACCGAGACGACCTTGCACACGGTCAGGGCGATGAGGTTCGGCCGCACGGGGGAGCGCGTGGCGAACACGCCCGTCAGCGGGTTCTTCCGGTTGCCGCGCGGATGGACCTGGAGGATGCGCCGCTTCCCCGGCGTATCGTTCTTGTGGAACCACCAGAAGACGTTGACGTGCGACCAGTCCGCCAGGCCCTTCAGGCCGTCGGCGAAGCGATCGAACAGGACGAGGCGCGTCGTCCCGCCCTTCTTCTCCACCCGGCCGATGGGGTGCACGGTGTAGGACGTCTCGGGCGATACGTCGTCCACGGCATCACCTCCCCTCGCTGCTTCGGACCGTGCGACCAGCATCCCGCCTGCGGCGGCCAGCGAGACGGTTCGCACCAGGAACCGGCGACGTGATACGTTCATAATGTTGCTCCCGCATTCTGAAATCCGCATTCCGAAATCCGAAATCGTTACGCCAGCCCCCACCGCCGACGCAGCATCCACTCGGCCGCCAGCAGGGCCGTCAGCACCGCCAGAAACACCCGCCCCCGGGCGAGGCGCACTCGCCGCTCGGCCGGCACCTGGCGCGGCTCCAGCGACGCCGAGAGACGGGTGAGCACCTCCGGCAGCGCCTCCAGCGGCTGGGACGAGCCGCCCCCCGCCTCCGCCAGGCGCCCGAGCCGCTCCGCGTCGGCCAGCAGACGCGCCAGTTCGAAGTCCTGCTCCCGGACCGCCAGGGGCGTCTCGGCCCGTTTCGCCTCGCCCCCCACGGTCGCCTCCGCCACGACGGTGCAGGCGCCGGGCCTGGTCAGCGGCACGCGGCCGCGCCACTCCGTCCGCCCGGGTCCCGTCCCTTCGCGGCGGGAGAGGGGGACCGGCACAGAGAGCGGCCCCTGGAGCCGGACCTTCGGCCGGGCCTCGCCCCGCACGCCCACCGTCACCTCGGCCTCCGGCGGACGGTCCGGGTTCCCCAGGACGTACTGCGTGCGGTCGGTCGCGACCCAGAGGTCCTCGTGCGGTCGGCCGTCGCGGCGGGCCAGCCACAGCACCAGCCGGCGCCACAGGCGGCGGTGCATCGCCGGGCCGCCCGTCTTCGCCGGCGCCAGCGCCCACTGCCACGTCGTATCGAAGGTGGCGGATGCGACGCGGCCGTCGCCGAGCGTGCGGACGGCCAGCAGCGTCGTCCCGCCCTCGGCCTCGGCCAGCAGGCGGGCGCCGGGCCGGACCGGCCCCACGGCGCTGGCCCCGGCGAGCGGCGGCAGGTCGTCGGGCGGCGGTGCGACCTCGCCGTCCGCCTCGCGGCGGAAGACGAAGTGGCTGCGGCCCGCGGACGTGGGGCGAAACGCCAGCGGACCCTCCACCTGCCCGTCCGAGGCGCGGACCGCAAACGGCAGCAGGTCCGCCACCGGCGTCTCGGCCCAGCCTCCCGGCCCGTAGGCGTCCAGGCCGCCGAGGGTCAGGACGGCCATCTCGCCCACCCGGACGCCGCCCGCCAGCCGCTCCAGCGTGTTGCGCGGCAGCGCATCGGCCGGGAGGTCACCCAGGATGAGCACGTCGAAGCCGTCGAGGTCGGCCGGCCTGGGGGCAGCCGCCTCGGCCCCCGTGCCGACGAGGAGGCGGCGGGCGAGGTCGATCTCCCGCGCCTCGGCCAGGACGCGGGCCAGGTACTTGCTCTCCGGTCGCAGCCGGCCCTCCAGAAACAGGACCCGGATGCCGCCCTGCTCGACGCGGACGGTCGTCTCGGCCCGGTTGTTGGTGGTGACCAGTTCGCCCTCCAGGGGCCGGGCGGCGAGACGGAGCCGGGCGGGGCCCACGTCCTCGAGCCTCGGCGTGAAGACGATCTCCTCGGCCGTCCGGTGGGCGGCGGGCGAGATCTGCCGGCGGGCCAACTCCTGGCCGACCGCGCTCAGAACGACCTGGACCGCCCGGCCCTTCAGGCCGAGCGTCGCCACGGTGGCCCGGACCTCCGCCCGGTTGCCGGCGAAGACCCGCTCCGGTGCCCGCAGGCCGCGGACCGCCACGTCGCGGACGCGGCCGGTCGGCTCGGCGCTGCCGGCGACGAGGGCGTGGACGGGGACGCCTCGGCCGGCCAGGGCGCGGGCGGCGGCGTCGGCCTCGCCGGCGCGGCGGTTGGCGCAGCCGTCCGAGACCAGGACCACCGCCGCCGGACGCGGCGCGAACGGGCTCCTCGTCCGGCGGGCCCGCTCCGCCACGGACCGCAGGGCCTCCGAGAGGTCGGTCCGCGCGTCGGACGGCTCGACGGCGAAGCCGTCGCTCGGGCGGACGCGCGAGCCGAACGCGACGGTCCGGACGGTTGCCCGCGGCACGAGAGCCGCCAGCGCCTCGCCCGCATCCGCGAACGCCTCGCGCACGGCCGCGGCGCGGGTGAGCGGGGCGACGTCGGTGCCGGCGTCGCGGATGCCCATGCTGCGGGAGGCGTCCAGGAGGACCACGACCTCGGCGGGGACGGGGCGCCGGCCCTGCCAGCGGACCTGGGGGCGGAGCAGCAGCACCGCCACCGCCGCCGCGACAAGCAGCCGCAGGACGAGCAGGGCGCGGCGTCGCCTCGGCGCGAGCCCGCCCGCCCATCGCCACGACGCCGCGGCCGCCGTGACCGCCAGGACGCCGGCCGTCACCGCCACCCAGACGGGCGGCAGGAAGGGGTCCAGGACCATGTGCTCACCGAGGTTGATCATGGGTCCGCCGATATCGTTTGTTCCCGGCCTTTCGCTGCGCTCAGGGCCGGGCGTGATGGCGCTCAGGGCCGGGCGTGATGGCGCTCAGGGCCGGGCGCAAGGTTCACCGTGATTCTACCATCGACACCATGCGCGTGCCGCATTATACTCGTTCAACCCGGTCCGACGAGGAGCGGCAGCGTGGATGATCTGCTCGAGCGCGCGGTCGGCCTGATAGAGCAGGCGGGCGCCTCCTACGGCGACGTCCGCCTCCGCCGGGACCGCACCGAGCGTCTGGCGGTCCAGAACGGCCGGCCGGAACACATCGCGCGGAGCGCGTCGGCGGGCGTCGGCGTCCGCGTCCTCGTGGATGGCGCGTGGGGGTTCTTCGGGACGCACCGGCTCCAGGCCGCCGCCGTCGAGGAGGCCGTCCGCCAGGCCGTCGCCATCGCGCGGGCCAGTGCGGCGGCGCGGACCGAGCCGGTCCGCCTGTCGCCGCTCGAACCCGCCACGGACACGTACGAGACGCCGCACCGGCGCGATCCGCTGGCCGTGGCGCTGGAGGAGAAACTGGACCTCCTCGTCCGCGCCACCCGGGCCATGAGGGGGCCCGACCTCCGTCTGGCGCAGGCGTTCTTCTCGGCGTTCGACACGCGCCAGCAGTTCGCCTCGACGGAGGGGTCGCGCCTCGAGCAGCACATCGTGCAGACGGGCGGGGGCATCGCGGCGACGTGCATCGCCGACGGCCGGCTCCAGGTCCGCTCGTACCCGAACAGTTTCCGGGGCAACTTCGCCACGGGCGGGTACGAGTTCGTGGAGGCGATGGACCTGGTGGGCGAGGCCCCGCGCGTGGCCCAGGAGGCCCAGGCCCTGCTCGCCGCGCCGCCTTGCCCCGCGGGCCGGCGGACCCTCATCCTGGACGGCGGGCAACTCGCGCTCCAGGTCCACGAATCGTGCGGGCACCCCATCGAACTCGACCGCGTGCTCGGCATGGAGATCGCCTTCGCCGGCGACTCGTTCCTGACGCTGGACAAACTCGATACATTTCAATACGGCTCCGAGCACGTGCACATCGTGGCCGACGCCACCTGCCCCGGCGGGCTGGGCACGTTCGGCTACGACGACGAGGGCGTGCCGGCGCAGAAGACGCCCATCGTCGAGGCGGGCCGGCTGGTGGGGTACCTGTCGAGCCGGGAGACCGCCCCCGCCATCGGCCGGACCTCCAGCGGCACGATGCGCGCCAGCGGCTGGAACCGCCTTCCCCTCATCCGCATGACCAACGTCAACCTCCTGCCGGGCCAGGCCGGGTCGCTCGACGACCTCGTCGCCGACACCGACGACGGCCTGCTGATGATGACCAACCGCTCCTGGTCCATCGACAACAAGCGCCTCAATTTTCAGTTCGGCACGGAGATGTGCCGGGAGATCAAGAACGGCCGGCTCGGCCGGATGTACCGCGACGCCACGTACACGGGTATCACGCCCGACTTCTGGGCCGCCTGCGATGCCGTCTGCGGCCCGGAGGCGTGGCGCCTGTGGGGCACGCCCAACTGCGGGAAGGGTCAGCCCGGCCAGACGGCCCGCGTGGGGCACGGCGTGGCGCCGGCGCGGTTCCGAAACGTCCGGGTGGGGGTGAAGGCATGAGCGCCTGGGCCGAGGCAAGTCGCGACCCGGCGGCGCGGGAGCGGCGGCTCCTTGCGCTCGGCCAGGCGATGGTCCGGACCTCCCGGGCCGAGGAGACCGAGGTCCTCCTGGCCGACGGGCGCGAGTTCCTCACCCGGTTCGCGAACAATACGATCCACCAGAACGTCGGGGCGGAGGAGGCGAGTGCCGTCATTCGCCTCGTCGTGGACCGGCGGGTGGGCGTGGCCACGGCCGACAGCCTGGAGGCCGATGCGCTGGAGGCGGCGCGGGAGTCGGCCCTGGCCGTCGCCGAGGCCGCCGAGCCGGACCCCGACTGGCCCGGCCTGCCGAAGGCCCGGCCCGTGAAGCCGGTGAAGGCGTACCACCGGGCCACGGCCCTCGCCACGCCCCGGACCCGGGCCGACTTCGCCGCCGCCGTCATCGCCGCCGCCCGGGAGCGCGACGGCGAGGCGGCCGGCATCGTCCAGACCGAGGAAGGAACGCTGGCGGTGGTGACCTCGCGAGGCGTCGCCGTCGCCGCCAGCCGCACCCGGGCCGAGGCCAACGCCATGGTCACCTGCGGCGACGGGTCCGGCTGGGCGGAGGCCGTGGCGGTCCGCCTGTCGGACCTGGACGCCGACCGCCTGGGCCGCCGCGCCGCCCTGACCGCCGAAAAGAGCCGCGACCCCCGCCCGCTGGAGCCCGGCGCCTGGGACGTTGTCCTGGAACCCCCCGCCGTGGCCGAGTGGCTCCAGTACCTCGCGTTGGTGGCCTTCAGCGGCAAGGATGTCGAGGAAGGCCGGAGCCCGCTGGCCGGCCGGCTCGGACACCAGGTCACCGGCGACCAGGTGACCCTGTGGGACAACGCCCGCGACCGTCGGACGCTGCCCCAGCCGTTCGACTGCGAGGGCCAGCCGGCCCGGCGGCTGAGCCTCATCCGGGAGGGCGTGGCCGAGGGCGTCGCCACGAACCACTACCGGGCCCGCCGGCTGGGCCGGCGGGTCTCGACGGGCCATGCCCTGCCCGCCTCCTCGCCGCAGGAATGTATGCCGATGCATCTGTTTATGAAAGGCGGCCGCGCCACCGCCAACCAACTCGTCGGCGAGATGGAGCGCGGTCTGCTGGTCACCCGTCTCCATTACACCAACGTGCTGGACCCGATGGAGACCGTCCTGACGGGCATGACCCGCAACGGGACGTTCCTGGTGGAGCACGGAAAGATCGTCCGCGCCGTCCGGAACCTGCGGTACACCGAGAACGTGCTGGCGGCGCTGGGGCGGATCGACGGGTTGTCGCGCCGCCTGACGCGGGTGCCCGGACCGTGCCTCGTTCCGACCGTCCGCGTGCGCGGCGTGCAGTTCAGCGGGGCGACGGAGTTCTGAACCACGGCGCCTGGGTGCTTGAGTGCCTGAGTAACGGCGAACAGCAACGGCGGCCGGGTGGCCCGCCGCCGGCGGGTAAACATGGCCACGCTCGCGTGGCCACGGGCAGAAGAAGGGGGTCAGCGGCGACGGCGGTCGTCGCCGCCCAGGTCGCTCTCGTCGGCGTGCGCGTGGGCGTGTTGCCCTCATCCTTTTGCCGGCGCCGTTTGGGCAGACGCACCGAACAATGAAGGCGTCCAGGGCGTTGCCCGCGGCTCGCGGCGAGGCACGCCACACACGCGCAACGCGGAGCGTTGACAAGACCACGGGGGCGCGTATAATGGAATCGTTCCCGGTGTCCCCATAGCTCAATTGGACAGAGCGTTGGCCTCCGGAGCCAAAGGTTGGGGGTTCGAATCCTCCTGGGGACGCCATCGTAAGTCCTTGATGGACAAGCCTTTACGATTCATCTTCCGGCGTCTCCCCAAGTGCGGGAAATTCCCCACCCTCGTTTTTGGCCCGTGAAGGCGATAGTGGGTCACAAAGTGGGTCACTCGCCCCCGGCGCCCCAAGCGGCGCCAACGGCACCTGCTGGCGCGACGGCTGCCGCCTCCAGTACCGCAACTGCATCTGGATGCACCTGGCCATCGCGTGTTCCTTTCCGTTCTCGCGTCTCATTGACACTGATGCATGGCTTCCGCCAGAAAGCAAGGTCCTTTTCATGACATTTTCTCCATGCGTTCCAGACGATTCGGGCAAAAAACCCGGCACCCTGGGCGTGGCCCGGGGCGTCGGGAGGAACGGGACGACTATGAAGGGGGCGTCGGCTACAGACTGGACTGCTCAGCCCAGATGGCGCTCGGCCTCGGAGGCGAGGTCTTTATCCGGTTCGGCATAGGTTTCCGTGAGCCGAACATCCCACCACCAGCGGGAACCATTCAGATAAATCGAGCCAGGCACCTTCGGTTTTCTGCGTCGGGACATGGCTTGCCTCCAGGCAGAAGGACCTCCTATACGCCCTCGCGCTTCCTATAAAATGTCCTATAATGGGGTCGCGAGGGCGTCAAGGGGAAAAGCGAGAAGGGGCGTAAGTCTTTGTGTTAGCCAGACTTAGGATGGTGGGTAGGGCCGGAGTCGAACCGGCGACACCCGCATTTTCAGTGCGGTGCTCTACCGCCTGAGCTACCTACCCACCCGACCGGCAAAAATACTGTAGGCGGTCCCGACGGGCTTGTCAAGCCCCCGCGTCCCTCGCCGAACCCGCCGGAGCCGCGAGGCGAAAAATACGCCCGAGCAGTTTAATCCCGGGTTGTGGCGCGGTGGTTCTCCGTCACCACCGCGCCATCCCGCGTCCCGTGGGGCGCGCGGCGGGTGGGGAGCCCCCCGCGCTACAATGCAAACTGAAAATACGCCCGGGACTCCAAAAACCCTCGAAATCAATTCACGGGGAAGCCGGAAGAGCGAAAAGCGAACTAAGGCCCGGCGGCCTGGGGCGCCGGTATGATCTTCGCCATCCAGTGCCATCGGAGGCCGTCGGGCAGCGAAACGAGGACCGTACTGTCGCCGCAGCGGACCCTGCTGCTCTCGGCGGGTTTCTCGGAACCGGGCTTCCACCACTGGATGACGTACCGGCCGGGCTTGAAGTCGCCGACGCGGATCACGGTGCCGCGAATGGGCGAGTACGGCTCGTCGTGGCTGGCCGAGGTCCGCATGAAGAAGACCAGCGCCCGCTCCTCGTCGCCGACCATCCCCCAGTGATGGACGGACGGGCCGGTGACCTTGTCGAAATAGGCCTGGCGCCAGGTGTGGGCGCCGAAGTCCACGCCCTGGAGGATGGCGGCGGTCGGCCGGTAGACCTTCCCGATGGCCTCGGCCTGGCGCAGGTGCCAGGCGTGCCGGTAGAGGGCGCCGGCCCGGTGTCCGGCGACGGCGGCCCACAGGCCCGCCCGGGCCAGCCGTTCGGCGTGCTCCGGCGTACCGTAGCCGGAGACCATCAGCGGCCGCTTCTCGCCCTCGTAGAACGAGGCCAGCGGGTAGCCGGAAGACTTCGGGTACAGGTGCTCGCGCTGGTCCACGCCGTAGGGCGTATTGAAGACGAAGTGCTCGTTGGGGTCCAGTTTGCGAAGGTAGCGGATGATGGCCCGCCAGTACTCGCTGCCGGTCGGACGGAAGCCCGCATGGTCGAAGAGGGTCCAGCCCAGGACGGCCGGACTCCACGACCACCGGGCCACCTGGTACCGCAGCCGGCGCCGGACCAGCGCCTTGTGCTCGCCGTCGCGGGCGTAGGGCCGGGCGCCCTTGCCCTTGAGCGTCACGGGATGGTAATTCCACGTGACGGGAAGGACCACCAGACCGCGCGCCTCGCACCGGCGAATGATCCGGTCAACGAGCCAGGCGTTGCCGGCATGGTACCGTCCGGGGGCCAGGCCGGCGATCCAGGTCGTCTCGCCCTGCGCCTCGAGCGGGATGAACCACGAGTGCAGCGGCAGCCGCACGCAGGTGGCGCCGGCGTCGGCGAGCGCGTCGATGGTCTTGCGGCACCAGTCCCAGGTGGCGAACAGGCCCGCCGGGTCGATGCCCTTCCTGGGGTCGCAGAGGCCCGCCGTGCCGTACGCCTTCTTCACCTTCTTGTTGCCGAACTGGTGCACGTCCAGGCGACAGCCCATGAGGAAGACGGTCCGGCCGGTGCGGGGCTCCTGGTAATAGGTCGGGTTGGCCTCGTGAAACCGCAGGAACCCGCGGGCCTCCTCCTCGGCGCCCAGCACCTGGACGGTGACCGGATCGGCCTCGGCCGTCCGCTTGCCGGCGGTGGCGCGGACGGTGCACGTGTAGGCGCCCGTCTCCCGCGGCGCGTAGCGGACGCGAAAGCCGGGCTCGCCGTCCGGGACGACGCGTTTCGCCTCCTCGTCGACGCGGTAATCCTGGAACCAGAAGGCGGGGACGCCGACCGTCTCGCCGCCGGGAGTCTCGAAGACGGCCCGGACGTCGATTTCGCCCGGGTCGTCCGGGTTCTCCCACGGGCCGCCGGCGAGGGCGATGTGCACGCCCAACCGCTCGAGCACCCGGCCGACCCGGGGCCGGACCGAGACGCCGGTCACCTTGAGCGGCGGGGGCGCCGGCTTGGCCGGCTTGGTCTCGGCCTTCTCGGCGTCGCCGGACGTAGCGCTTTCGGCCGCTGGCGCCGCGGCCACGGCGGAGACCGCAAGCCCCAGGCACCAGGCAAGTCCTGCAACGGCGAACGCTTGGCGAAGGCGCATGGCGCGCTTTCTTTCTTCCCGTCTCAACGCCAATCTCGAGACATGCCGGAACGGCGGCCGGGCCCCGTTCCCGGCGACCGGTCCGACCCGCCGACACCGGTCGAGGGGCCGACCGGGACGCCGGCTACCCACATCTTTAATGTCACCCTGGCGGGAACGTTCTTTGCGTTTTCCTCTGAGCGGCTCCGGCCGGGCCTTCGCGGGGTCAAGCAGGTGTGGCCGCGGCTTCCCCTTCGGCTGCGTCGGTGTCTAGGGCGCGTCGCGGAACAGGGCCGACGGCGGGATCGGACGCCGCACCTCGCCCGGCCCGTGCCAGGAGACCTCCAGTCTCTCCTCGCCGCCGGTCTCGAGGTACTCGACGGTGATGGGGTGCGTGCCTTTGCAGAGCGGCATGAAGCCTCGCCGCCGCTCGGCCGGGTGCGCACCCTCGCTTGAGACCACCTCCTCCCCGCCGATGCGGAGCCGGGCCCCAACGTCCGACTCGATGTAGAAGGCGTACACGCCGTCGGCCGGCACCGCCACGTATCCGCGGAAGAGGAGGGCGACGCCCTTCTGGCCGGCATACGGCCCCAGGGTGAATGTTTCCACCCGGTCGACCTTGACGGGCTTGAGGGCGTCGGCGTCGGGCGGCGCCTCCCGCGTGCCCTCGAAGGCGAGGCGCTCCAGGCCCGGCTCGAGGTCGGCATCCGTCACCGGCGGCCGGCGAGGCCTGCGTGTCGGCGTGACGGTCAGGGCGTGGAACCGCCCCTGGCGCAGCACGCGGAGGGGGAGCGGCTTGCCGCCATCCGCCTCCACCAGGGCCAGGTGAAAGTACAGGCCGCTGGGCACGTCCTCGCCGGCCAGGCGGGTGACCACGTCGCCGACGCGGACGCCCGCCGTCTCGGCGGGGGAGCCGCAGCGGACCTGCGTGACCTCGGCCGGCCCCAGATTGGCCACCTCCAGGCCCAGGACGAACCCGAAGCGGTCCTCCACCGCCAGCACGTCCGGCAGGGTCTCGCGGATGCGGTCCACCGGAATGGCGAAGGCGATGTTGTCGGCCCGCAACTTCTTGGTCGTGTTCAGGCCGACCATCTCGCCCGAGACGTTCAGCAGCGGCCCGCCGCTGGAGCCCGGGTTGGTGGTGGCATCGGTCTGGATCATGTTCGGGTAGAACGTGTAGTCGGACCGGGTGCTTCGGCCGATGGCGCTGACGATGCCCTCGGCCACGGTCAACCCCATGCCGAACGGGTTTCCCATGGTGACGACGCGTTCGCCGACCATCAGGCCCTGGCTCCGGCCCAGGATGATGGGCTTGAGGGGACATTCAGCCTCGATCTTGAGAACGGCCAGGTCGCGCTGCTCGTCAACCGCAATGATGCGGGCGGGATACTCGCGGCCGCCGTGGATGCCGACCGTCAGACCTCCGCTATGCCCCAGCAGGTGCGCGTTGGTCAGGACGAATCCCGCCGGGTCCAGGACCACCCCGCTGGCGTACTCGGTGTGCTTCCCGTTCGGGTCCGACGCATCCTGCCGGGTGCACCCGATGTTGACGACCGACTCCTTGCACGCCTGGTACACCTCGACGACGGCGGTGCGGCGAAGCATCTCGTGGGTGAGGGCCTGGCGTTCCTGCGCGCCGGGGTCGGGCTGCGGGCCGCAACCGGCCGCCGTCGCCAGAACGACCATCACGCCGATCCTCGCGGGGTGCGCCAACCGGTGCCGCATCGAGGGTCCCTTCCGGACTTCCGCCGTGGCGGGGACATTGTATAGGGGTCCGGCGACGGGGGTCCAGGGGTCATCGTCCGACGGCGGGCCGGTCTCGGCTGGGACGCCGGGGGCCGAGGCAGCCGACCCCTCCGGTTGACACCCTGCCCCGGCGGCGCGTAGACTGGTTGAGCACCCTCACGCACGGAGCCGACCGACCATGCGACACGCCATCACCCTGACGGCCGCCGTCCTCCTGGCAGCGGGATGTGAAGGCCCGGGGCCCCTCCAAGAAGCCGAGCAGGCCGCCATGACCGCCCTCCTGAACCGCGCCGCCCGCGCCGCAGACGCCCGCCGCGTCGGCGAGGTCACCTGGTACACGCCCGAGACCCTGTACGATTACATCGACGGCCAGGCGGAAGAGTTCCTGCAAGCCGGCTTCCACCGCCTGGCGCACAGCGAGTACCGGGCCAAGGGGGCGACCGGCGACGCCTACGTCGAGGTGGACCTGTATCGGATGGCCTCGGCCGAGGCCGCCGGGGCCGTCATGGAGCCGCCCCCGCCGGACGATGCCCTGCAACTGGCGCCCGGCGTGCAGGCGTACCGGGCCGAAACGCTGTGCGAGTTTGCGGCCGGCCCGTACTACGTGCGGATCACGCCGCGTCTCGACGCCGCCGGCCAGGCCGGCTTGGTCGACGTCCTGGCCCGCGCCTTGGCAACGGGCATCAAAGCGGACTGATTCTCAAACTTGGCCGGAGGATCACCATGCGCGCGCCGTTCGCCCCCGTATGCCTGCTGGCCTTTGCCGGACTTCTCGCCGCTGCCTCCCTGCCTGGGGCCGCGTCTCAGGCGGCGGAGGCGGCCGAGCACGCGCTCTACTCGATCGGCGGCGAGGTCAATACCGACCGCGTCCAGGCGCACGAGGCCGAGGTCTCCGCCGTCCGACGGGGCGAGGCCTGGGCCCTCGCCGTCGCCACCCGCCCGTCGTCCGGGTGGTCCGGCGCAGCGCTCCGTCCGGCCGGCAAGACGTGGGACCTGGCGGACCGCGCCGGCGTCGCGGCCGACGTGCGAAACACCGGCCCGCGGACCGTCACGGTGTACGTCCGCGTCGCGGGCGCGAAGGCGCGCGACCGTTACAACAGCACCGTCGGCCTGGCGCGCCTGGCGCCCGGCGAGACAACGACCGTCCGCGTGCCCTTCGCCCGCTACGCCCCCGCCGTCGAGGGGGTGGACCTTTTCGGCATGCGCGGCACCCCGGTGGGCGGCAAGGGGGACGTCCGCGGCCGGATGGACCCGTCCCGCGTGACGGCCCTGCGCCTCTACACGCACGGGCCGGAGACGAGCACGTTCGAGGTCTCGGCCGTCCGCGCCTACGGTTCCGCCCCGCCGCAGCCCGAGGCCGGCCTGACCGCCGACACGTTTTTCCCGTTTATCGATACGTTCGGCCAGTACATCCATCGCGACTGGCCGGGCAAGACGCATTCCGAGGCGGACCTGGCGGCGGCCCGGGAAGCCGAGGCGGAGGACCTGGTCCGCCACGGCGGCCCGGCGAACTGGGACCGCTGGGGCGGCTGGGCCGACGGGCCGCGCCTCGAGGCCACCGGCTTCTTCCGCCCCGTCCGGCGCGACGGCCGGTGGTCCCTCGTGGACCCGGACGGTCGGCTGTTCTTCTCGCACGGGATCGACTGCGTCCGGCACACCGGGGCCACGCCGCTCGACGACCGCGACGGCTGGTGGCGGAGGTTTCCCGGCGCGCGGCCGGAGATGAAAGCCTTCTTCGGACGGACGGGCCACGTGGTCCGCGATTACTACAAGGGCAAGCATCCGCGGACGTTCGACTTCGCGATGGCGGGCGCCCGCCGCAAATACGGCGAGAATTGGCGCGAGGAGGCGGCCGCCCTCGCCCACCGTCGGCTGCGGTCGTGGGGGCTGAACACGATCGGCAACTGGTCGGACCCGGACATCTACCTCCAGCACAAAACACCGTACGTAGCCACAGTGAGTTTCCGCGCCCCGCCCATCCAGGGAAGCGAGGGATACTGGGGCAAGTTCAAGGACCCGTTCCACCCGGACTTCGAGACGAACCTCAGCGCCGCCATGGAGCGCCAGCGCGGCCGGACGGCGGGCGACCCGTGGTGCCTGGGCTACTTCGTCGACAACGAGATCGCGTGGGGCGGGGAGACGAGCCTCGCGGAGGCCGCCCTCGCTTCGCCGACCGATCAACCTGCCAAGCGGGCATTTCTCGGCGACCTCCGAAAGAAATACGAATCCATCGACCGTCTGAACGCCGCGTGGGGCACGTCGCACGCCTCGTGGGACGACCTGGCCAAAGCCACGAAACCGCCCGATGCGAAACGGGCCGGCGACGACCTGCGGGCGTTCTACACGCGCCTGGCCCAGCGGTACTTCCGCCTCTGCCGGGAGGCCGTCAAACGCGTCGCGCCGAAGCAGATGTACCTCGGCTGCCGCTTCGCGTGGGTGAACGACCGCGCCGCCCTTGCGGCCGCCGGGTTCTGCGACGTCGTCAGTTACAACCGGTACCAGCGGAGCGTGCTCGGCTTCGGGCTGCCGGAGGGCATGGACGTGCCGGTCATCATCGGCGAGTTCCATTTCGGGGCGCTCGACCGCGGCCCGTGCCACACCGGCCTCGTGCCGGTGGCGTCGCAGGAGGCGAGGGGCGAAGCGTACAAGACGTACGTCCGCACCGCCCTCGCCCATCCGAACATCGTCGGATGCCACTGGTTCAAATATAAGGATCAGGCGACGACCGGCCGGGCCCTGGACGGCGAGAACTACCAGATCGGGTTCCTCGACCTCTGCGACACGCCGTATGCCGAGACGATCGCCGCCTGCCGCTCGGTCGGCCGGACCCTCTACCCTCTCCCCGGCCATGAACGAAGCCCGTGACCAACGCGAGGACGGCCCACCCGGCGGCGGCCCGGCGCGTCTGTCCCGCTGGGGCGTGGGGCTCGCCGTCTCGCTCGTGACGCTGGCGTGGGGCGCGGCGGCGCTCGCCGTCCACCTCGCCTGGTATCCCGCGTTCGCCATGGAAGGCGTGCTGCGGACCGTCCTGGCGGGCGTGGGCGGGGCGATGGTCCTCGCGGGCATCCCCCTGTACGTGTGGGCGCTGCGGCACTTCAACCGGGCATGGCGGCGCGGGGAACTGGCCACGGCGGGCCCGTACGCCCGGTGTCGGCATCCCATCTATGCCGCTTGGATCTTCCTGATTACGCCGGGCGTGTGCCTGCTCGTGGGTTCGTGGCTCGTGCTGACGGCCCCCGGGGTGATGTACGCCGCGACGCGGCTGCTGGTGGGCCGGGAGGAACGGGCGATGGCAGCCCGCTTCGGCCAGACCTGGCGCGCCTACCGCAAGCGGACGGGGCGGTTTTGGCCGAGGGGGAACGACGCGTGAGGTCACATGGCCCCTGCACACGGCTCGGATTGCAGAAGTTGTTCTCTTGACTTCGGGTAATCGCCGGCGTAGTAAGGGAGACAAGGAAACGCGACAATGGCTTCCACACCCTTAGCCAATCTCCGTTTGACGCATCTGAAACTGGAAAACTGGCGGAACTTCTCCCGCGCAGAGGCGGACTTGGCGCGGCGAGTTTTTGTGGTAGGACCAAACGCTTCGGGTAAGTCAAACTTCCTGGGTGCCCTCCGTTTTCTGCACGATATCGTAGCGGTGGGTGGAGGCCTCGAACATGCGGTTCGCAAGCGCGGCGGCGTGAAGCCGATACGATGCTTAGCCGCCAGACGATACCCGGAAGTCGCAATCGCGGTGCGCATCGGTAACGACGAGGAACCTGCCCTGTGGGAGTACAAAGTAAGTTTCAATCAAGATCAACAGCGACGGCTTAGAATACAGCAAGAGCGCGTCGCAACACGAGGACGCAATCTACTAGACAGACCGAACAAGACCGACAGAGAGGACCCGGCCCGCCTGACGCAAACGTATCTCGAACAGATCCAAGCCAACAAGTCGTTCCGTCCTGTTGCGGATTTCTTCAAAGAGATCCACTACCTTCACGTCATTCCACAGATCGTGCGGGAACCCGAGCGCTTTACGGGCCGGCAGGAAGATCCGTACGGTGGCGATTTTCTTGAGCAGATTGCAGGAACGAACAAGCGCACGCAATCAGCCCGCCTACGTCGGATTCAGAAGGCCCTCCGCGTAGCCGTTCCACAGCTCCACTCTCTGGAACCCTATCGCGACGACAGAGGACACCCGCATTTGCGAGGGAAATATGAACATTGGCGTCCCGAGGGCGCCTGGCAAGATGAGGCTCAGTTCTCTGATGGCACGCTGCGATTGATGGGTTTGCTCTGGGCAGTTCTTGAGGGACGTGGCCCATTGTTGCTTGAAGAGCCTGAGTTGTCTCTCCATCCCGATGTCGTTCGTTTTATTCCGGAGATGCTTGCTCGGGTGCAACGGAAATCCAAGTACAGAAAGCAGATTCTGCTTAGTACACATTCTTCAGACTTGCTTCGGGGGGGAGGCATCGGGATAGACGAGGTTCTGCTTCTCATACCTTCTGCCGAGGGAACGGAAGTACGTCCAGCCAGCGACTTTCGTGAAATACCTGTCCTCCTTGAGCAAGGACTCAGCATGGCTGAAGCCGTGATGCCGAAGACACGTCCCGCTCGCGCACACCAACTTCCGTTGTTTCCGGATGAGTGAACACCGAGCATGCAATCGCCGACGATAATGGGTGCCGTCGAGGGAGACTTGGATGAGGCAGTGCTATGCCGCCTCTTGGTACACGTTGGCGCAAAACCGGGCACCATTTACGGAAGGCAAGGCAAAGGCTTCCTGAGGAAAAACATCCAGGGATACAATAATGCCGCGCGGTTCATGCACTGGGTTGTGCTTGTTGATCTTGACGCTTGCGACTGCCCCCCTGCACTCATCAACGCTTGGCTGCCACGCCCCCAGCCACTCATACGGCTTCGAGTCGCCGTTCGCGAGGTCGAATCCTGGCTCATGGCCGACCGTGAGAGACTGGCGAGGTTCCTTGGCGTCGCGAGGACAAGAATTCCCCCCAGGCCCGATGAACAGAATAACCCCAAACAAACGATGGTGAATCTCGCACGCCGTTCGCGCCGCAGCGCTATCAAGGCAGACATGGTTCCTCGGGAAGGCAGCGGTATATCGGTGGGCCCTGCTTATACATCAAGGTTGATTGAATTTACCGAGAGGAAATGGGACCCCGGTGTCGCTGCCCGCCTCTCAGACAGCCTCCGCGGCTGCATTGAAAGTCTGCAAGATGTCGCGGCTCAGTCGCCGTAGCCGGCCGGATGCGCCTGGTGCCAGCGCCAGGCCGTCTCGATGATGGTCGCCAGGTCGGGGGACTCGGGGTTCCACCCCAACTCGGCGGCAATGCGGTCGCTGGAGGCGACCAGTTCCGGCGGGTCGCCGGGCCGGCGGGGGGCGTCGGCCGCGGGGATGTCGCGGCCGGTGACCGTCCGGGCCGTCTCGATGACCTCCCGCACGGTGTATCCGCTGCCGTTGCCGAGGTTATAGGTCAATCCCTTCCCCGGCTCGATGGCCTCCATCGCCAGGATGTGGGCCTGGGCCAGGTCCCAGACGTGGATGTAATCGCGGACGCACGTGCCGTCGCGCGTCGGGTAATCCGAGCCGAAGATCTTCACCTCGTCCCGCTGCCCCAGGGCCACCTGGAGGACGATGGGCACAAGGTGGGGCTCGGGGTCGTGATCCTCGCCTATGCCTGCGTCCGGGGCGGCCCCGGCGGCGTTGAAGTACCGGAGCGAGCAGTACCCCAGGCCGTAGGCGCCGGCGTAGTAAGCCAGGGCGTGCTCGATGTCGAGTTTCGTCTGCCCGTAGGCGTTGATGGGCCGGGTGGGATGGTCCTCCGGGATGGGCACCCGGTCCGGCTCGCCGTAGGTGGCGGCGGTGGAGGAGAAGACCAGCCGCCGGACGCCGGCCTTCCGCATGGCCGAGAGCAGCCGCAGGCTGCCCACGACGTTGTTGCGATAGTACTTTTCGGGGTCTTCCATGCTCTCGCCCACGTAGCAATGGGCGGCGAAGTGCATGACGCAGTCGAAGCCGCCGGAGAGCGCCTCGGCCAGCCGCGCCTCATCCATCAGGTCGCCCTCCAGGAGCGTCTCGGGGGGCACGGCGGCGCGGTGGCCTTCCGAGAGGTTGTCCCAGACGCGGACGCCGTGGCCGGCCTCGGCCAGGCGGCGGACGACGTGGCTGCCGATGTACCCGGCACCGCCGGTGACAAAGACGTTCATGGGTTCTCCTTGATGTTAGCGTTTCCCGGCCATTCGCTTCGCTCATGGCCGGGCGTTTGCCGCGCGGCGGGTCGGGTGGGGCGATCGGTACGGTTTTGGGGCTCGTATTCGGGAACGATGGTCTTGAGCGTCCGCTGGACCTCCCGGAGCGAGGCGCCGTCGGCAACCGACTCGAGGTGCTCCAGGGCCTGCTCGATCTCCTCGCGGGTGCACCCCCGGTTCTGCCAGACGAAGATCTTGGCGTGATGGGTGGGCAGGACGTCCTCGGCGCTGGTGCGGAGTTCCTCGAAGAGTTTCTCGCCCGGCCGAACCCCCAGGAATTCGATCTGGATGTCCACGTCCGGGCGGAACCCCGACAGGGTGATCATGTCGCGCGCCAGGTCGACAATCTTGACCGGTTCGCCCATGTCCAGGAGCATGATCTGGCCGGTCTTGCCCATGGCCCCGGCCTGGATGACGAGTTGGGTGGCCTCGGGGATCGTCATGAAGTAACGCCGCATCTCGGGATGCGTCACGGTGACCGGCCCGCCGCGCGCTATCTGCTCGCGGAAGATGGGCACCACGCTCCCCGCCGACCCCAGCACGTTGCCGAACCGGACGATGACGAACTTCGTCTCGTCGGCGCCGGCCTCCGAGGAGACGGCCTGGCAGTACATCTCGGTAATCCGCTTGGTGCACCCCATGATGCTGGTGGGGTTGACGGCCTTGTCGGTGGAGATGAGGACGAGGGCGTCGGCGCCCGTCTCGCGGGCCATGTCCACGACGTTCCGGGAGCCGAAGACGTTGTTCTTGACGGCCTCGCCGGGGTTGAGTTCCATCATCGGCACATGCTTGTGGGCGGCGGCGTGGAAGACCACGTCGGGGCGGTACTGGCGGAAGACGGCGGCGAGCCGGGCGCGGTCGCAGATGTCGGCGATGACCGGCACGAGCGTCAGGGCGGGAGCGGTGGCGCGGAGTTCCCGGTCGATGTCGAAGAGGGTGTTCTCGGCCTGCTCCAGCAGGACCACCCGCTCGGGCCGGAACGCCGACACCTGCCGGCACAGTTCCGAGCCGATGGACCCCCCGGCGCCGGTCACGAGGACGACCTTGCCGGCGAGGAAGCGGCCGATGTTCTCGGTATCGAGTTCGACGGGTTCGCGGCCGAGGAGGTCGTTGATGTCGACCTCGCGGAGGCGGCGGACATCGAGATGCCCCTCGATGAGGTCCGCCACGCCGGGCACGATGCGGAACGTGAGTCGCTGGCCCTTGCAGACCTCGATGATGCGCCGGAGGTCGTTGCGGGTGGGGCTGGGCAGGGCGATGACGACTTCCTCGGCGTTCTGGCGCCGGGCGACCTCCGAGAGGTCGCCCACGCCGCCGAGCACCGGCACGCCGTGAATCCGGATGCCGCGCTTCCGCGGGTCGTCGTCGATGAAGCCGACCACGTGGTACTTCTCGACGGGCAGGCGGTACAGTTCGCGCAGGACGCCCTCCCCGGCGTCGCCGGCGCCGATGATGAGCACGCGCGTCAGGCCGGCGGGGCTGACCGGCCGGGAGCCCTCCCGGATGATGCGCACCAGGAACCGCAGGCCGCCCACCAGCGCGATGGTGCCCGCCCAGTCGATGATCAGCACCGTGTCGGGCACGCGGACGGTCGTAGAGATGATGCTGCGGCCGGCCCCGGGACCCAAATAACGAATGATATACACACCAACAAGGATAATGGCGGTCGAGATGTGGCTGGCCTTGAACGTCTCCACCAGGTCCTGGATGCTGACGTACTGCCACCATCCGGCGTACAGGCGGAAGTAGCCGAAGACGAGCAGTTTGACGACGACGACGAAGAGCAGCAGTTCCCAGAAGTCTCGCCAGACGCTCTGCGGCACACCGGCCGTGCCGGGCGGAAGGAGTTCGATCCGGTCGAACGTGCCGTTGCCGTTGTGGTCGACGTCCTCCGGGCCGGGGAAGTTGCCGATCGGCTCGCGGTCCACGTCTTGCTTGTCCACGATGGGAGCGGCCGCGGGAGGAATCCGGAACTCGTACCGCAGCCCGTACGCCAGCCACAGCGAGGCCACGAACAACAAGACGTGGACCCCGCCGACGTACAGGTGGCGCAGAGCCGGTCCGTAACGCCTCGACAGACCCGGTGTGTCCTGCTGTGTCGCCATCCGCCCGGTAGGTTCCTGTTCGGAGCGACCGACTGTCGGTGGGCGCAGTAGGGTGGACCGCCTGGGGAGGACCAATGATTCATCGTCATCCGGGCATCGGTTTCTTCAACGGAATCAACCGTCAGCCCGATAGAGGGTCGTCCCCGCCCACTGTGCGCCTCTGCGGCCGCCCCCCCCATGGGCCTCTATGGAACTATACAGGCCGCCCCCGCCCGGGTCAAATCTCTCGCGCCAAGAACCGGATTCCCCACCATCGGCCGTGGCGCGTGGCTGAGACCGTCCTCAGGGTGGCGATGGCGCCCGGCCGAGCCGCAGGCCCAGATGGCGGGCGTGGCGGCGGGCCTCGGCGACCTCCTCGGCAGCCGGCCGGCGCTCGAGTTCCGGCCATCGGCCTCCCGGCCGCACGAGGCCGGCCGGGCGGTACTGGCCCATCACGTTCACCCAGGTATCCGGCGAGAGGGAGGCGAGGAAATCGAGGATGGCCCGGCTCTCCTCGCCCCCGCCGGGCATCACCAGGTGCCGGACGAGCAGCCCCCGGCGGGCCAGGCCGCCCTCGATGGCAAGGTCGCCCACCTGCCGGTGCATCTCGCCCACCGCCGCCCGCGCCGCCTCCGGGTAATCCGACGCCGAACAATACGCTTCGGCCGATTCGGGCCGGTCGAACTTCATGTCCGGCATGTAGATATCGACAAGACCCTCCAGATGACGGAGCGTCTCGACCTTCTCGTACGCGCTGGAGTTCCAGACCACGGGCACCGAGAGACCCCGCGCCCGGGCCGCGACGACGGCCTCGGCCAGGGCGTGCGTAACGTGGGTCGGCGTCACGACGTTAATGTTCTCGCAGCCGGCGACCGCCAGGCGGAGCATGAGGCCGGCAATCTCGTCCGGGGTCCGCTCGTCCCCGAGGGGATAGTGGCTGATGTCATAGTTCTGGCAGAAGACGCACCGGAGGTTGCATCCGCCCAGGAAGATGGTGCCGGACCCGCCCCGGCCGACCAGGCACGCCTCTTCGCCGAAGTGGGGTCCGGAACTCGCCACGGCCGCCTTCTCGCCGACGCCGCAGACGCCGCGCTCGCCCCGCAGCCGATCCACGCCGCAATCGCGAGGGCACAAATGACACGGGGCGATGAGGCGCCGAAGACCGAAGACGCGCCCGGCCCTTTGTTCATCCCCGGCCAATGCGACCCCTTTCAAATGATCAATGACCAAGTTCCAATGACCAAGATTCGCGCGGGCTGGCCCGCGCGACATTGGGCATTGTGTATTGGTCATTGGACATTTCCGGGTAGTTACACCCGGAACCGCCCATCCGCCTGCACCACCTTGCCGTCGGCCTCCAGGTACCCGCCGCGGCGGAGGTCGCAGATCATGTCCCAGTGGATGGCGGACTTATTTTTGCCGCCCGTCTCTTCGTAACTGCGTCCGACGGCCAGGTGGACCGAGCCGCCGATCTTCTCGTCGAACAGGATGTTCTTGACGAATCGCTGGATGCCGTAATTCGTCCCGATGCCCAGTTCGCCGAGGCGCGAGGCCCCCTCGTCGGTGCGGAGCATGGTCTTCAGGAACGCCTCGTTCTTCTCGGCCGAGGCGCGGACCACCCGGCCGCCCTCGAACTCCAGCCGCACGTCCACCACCTCCTTGCCGCGGGTGCACACCGGGTAGGTGTACCGGATTTCGCCCTCGGCGCTGGTCTCGACGGGCCCGGTGAAGACCTCGCCGTCCGGCATGTTGTGCGAGCCGAAGGAGTTCTTCCACGTCCGCCCCTTGACGCTGAGCGTCAGGTCCGTGTCGGGCGCGACGATGTGAATCTCGTCCGCCCCCCGCAGCCGACGGATGATCTTCTGCTGGAACGCCTTGGCCTTCTTCCACTCGGCCACGGGGTCCTCGGCGTCGACGCGGCAGGCGGCGTAGACGAAGTCCTCGAACGCCTCCAGGCTCATCCCGGCGTCCTGGGCGTACGCCTCCGTCGGATACAGCGTCAGCGTCCACGCGTTCTTCGAGAGGACGGCGTCCTGCAGCGGCCGGCGGGCCTTCTGAACGGTCGTCTGCTTCTTCGGCGCAACGTCCGCCAGCGCCTGCGTGTTGGTCTCGGCGATGACGCGGAGAATGTGGTCGGCCTCCTTGGCGGCCGCCATCGCCGAGTCCGGCAGAAACCGCAGTTGGGCGGGCTTCGCCTCCGCGTAGAACACCTCCGCCGCACGGTCCGGACTCATCCGGTACATCGGATGCCCGCCCCGGCGGAGGACCGCCCGCCCGAGTTCCAGCAGCAGCGGCTCGGCCGCCGTCGGCCCGCCGATCATCACCTTGTGCCCGCGTTTGACGTTGCGGGAATAGTTCACCAGCAGATGCGCCAGGCGACTGGTACGCAGGTCGGTCATGGGATTCCTTTCACAAACGGGGATTCATGTGGCTCCCTCTCCCTTGATGGGAGAGGGCAAGGGTGAGGGTGAATGGCCCCCACACCCCGACCCTCTCCCGCGGAGGGGAGAGGGAGAATGCGGTTCCCCTCTCCCTTGATGGGAGAGGGTAAGGGTGAGGGTGAATGCCGTCCTCGCTACTTGGTTGCCTCCTCCACAATGGCAATCTCCTCGTCCGTCAGGCCGTAGAGGTCATAGACGAGGCGGTCGATCTGGGGGTCGGCGGCGTCAATCTGCCGCTGAATGGCCGTCCGGGCCTCGCCCGTCTTCGCCGCCGCCAGGTTCTTGTGCAGGTCCAGCATAGTGCGCGATAGTTCGTTTAATCTGGAGCACGGGCCAAGACACCCGGCTTCGGGGCATGGGAGGCTCGACAGATCCTTGATAGTCACTTGGGCAAAATCGTCCTTTACGGCTTGTGTTACGCGCTTAACATACAGGTACGATATGAGCGCGCTATTTAACAAGGCGAGAAGAGCCAGTGTCGAAATCTCGCCCTTCGGAAGGATAGAGTACAGGTTTTTGTTGGTAATATAATCTTCCTCCGCGTAGGAGGCCATAAGCCGAAATCGGCGGTTGACCAGGCGGCGGAGCAGTATGCGCGGGCCGCAGAACCAAGAGAGGTCTCGCGGTTTCTCTCGAAGGCTATCATCAAAGGCGATATGTCTCGTGAACTCGAGTACCGTTTGATAACGGTAAACATCGCCTTCAAAATACCGGTGGCAGTGCCGGCCAGTTTTGGCGTCGCTGAAGCTCTCTGGGCCTCCCAACACACCTCGCCTGATATGCATCGCCTCCGCCAAAGTCATGCGTGAGCGATCACTTATGCTCGCCATAAGCGAAGTCGCGTCTGGGTCGAGAGTGATGCGAGCCTCGGGATCAAGCGTCCACTGCTCTTGTGCAACTTGATGGTGCGTAACGCGTTCGCCAGTAGCCAATCGAACGCGCTTCGGGAATTCGTATGTCAGAACGCAATGGCCATCTTCAGGAACTTGGGCACGGAGGCAAATTATGCACGTATCGATGTAGGCATCACCGAAGACGTCGTATGGCAAAAGGACCGCGTGAGTCCACTGGTTTGCCGCCAGCAATTGTCTCCGAACTTCGAGACAGGATGGACCACCGAGCAGGGCAGACGGGATAATCATGCCCAAGTGTCCGGCGTCATGGAGCAGTCGCGTGCCCTGTTCGATAAATGCAATATAGGAATCGCGACAAGCGGCAAAACAGGGGAGTTGATGGCGAATGTACTCTGCCTGTTCGGAGGTAATGGCGGCACCATACGGCGGGTTGCCGATGACGGCGTCGAAGCCGCCGCCTTCCATGATCCCCGGGAACTCCGCGTGCCAGTCGAAGGCGTTGATCTGGAGGCGTTCCTCCTCGTTGAACATGGCCAGTTGCCGGCCGTCGTAGAAGTCCGGGCCGACGAGGCTGTTGCCGCACTTGATGTTGGCGGCCAGGTCGGGCAGGGCCCGCTCGTGAAACAGGCGGAGGCCCGCGTCGATGGACTCGTCGCTCTCGCCCTCCAGGACCTTCAGGAGAAGGCTGAGTTTGGTGACCTCGACGGCCTGGCCGTCGATGTCCACGCCGTGGATGTGCGCCAGGAGAATGCGTTTGCGTTCGGCGGTCGTCAGCCGCCACTCGCCGGAGCCGTGCTGGTACAGGCGTGCTTGTCTGCCGCGCGCGTGTTTCTCCGGGCCCTCCTCGACGTACCGGTCGCGATACCAGTCGAGCAGAAACTGATAGGCGCCCAGCAGGAAGGAGCCGGAGCCGCAGGCCGGGTCGAGCACCGCCAGGGGCCGGACGCCCTTGGCCTTGGACGGTCGGAAGGTCTTCGTCAGGCCGCCGACTTCCTGAGGGGTCTTGTCCTTGACGAGTTCGCCGACGGTGTGGCGGACGATGTAATCGACGATGTAGGTGGGGGTGTAATAGACGCCGCCGGCCTTGCGGACCTCCGGCTTCTCCTCGACCTTGGCCCGGTGGCCGGGCGTAAGCCGGATCACCCTGCCGAGGAACCGTTCGTACACGTGGCCGAGGATCTCGGCCGGCAGGACGGAGAACTCGTAGGGGCTCTCGGGATAGTAGAGGTTGGTGAGGATGTCTCGTAGGACCTTGTCGTCGATGACGAGGCCGGGGGTGAGTTCGTCCGGTGCTTCCGGCCGGCCTTTTTCGCGCGTGAAGTGGAAGAGGCCGGAGTTGTAGCGTTCGTCGGCGCGCTCGAAGCGTTCGAACAGCCGCCGGTAGACGTTTTCGCCGTTGATGAGGCCCTGGAGCGTTCCGTACGGTTCGATGCCGCGGTCTTCGCAGATGCGCAGAAAGACGATGCGGTCGATGGTGCGCTGGACGGCGAAGTTGAGGTCGCGCTGCGACAGGTCCGGGTTGCGGAGGGCGATGTTGCGTGCGAGGGCGTCGCGCCAAGCCTCGATTTCGGCCAGGAAGGCCTCGTCGACCTCCGCCGTGCCGCGTTTGCGCCGGGCGGATTCGGCGTACTTGTCGAACGAGCCCTTGAGAATGGCCTCGCGCGAAAAGATGGACGCGAGTTCGCCCCAGCGCTCCGGCAGTTCTTCATAATGGATGAAGAGCGTGCGGGCCTTGGACGACTTGTCGGTCTTGGCGGGGCGGACGCGGCAATCGTAGACGGCCAGTTCCTCGAAGTCCGTGAGGATGGAGAGCGGCAGTTTGGCGGACCACGCGTACCGGCGGAGTTGGAAGGCGGGCGCGGGATCGCCCTTAACATCGGTGCTGGGTTTCTTGGCCTCGACGAAAAACTTGCGCCGGCCGCCGATGCGGAAGCAGTAGTCGGGCGCCTTGGTGGCGGCGCCCATCTTGAGGGCGTCCTCGTGGACAACATCCTTGTAGGCCTCGGCGTGGCCGGCCTTGTTCTGGACGTCCCAGCCGAGCGCCTCAAAGAGGGGATCGAGAAACTCCCGGCGCAGACCGGCTTCCTTGTAGGCGGGGTCACGGTAGGAATCCAGGTTGCGCCGGAACCGCTCGACCAACTCCACCACCGACGGCGGTGCGGGGATGGCGTCGCTCTGTTTCGCGGTTCGCCTGGACTTCCGCTTGCCCATCATGCACCCCCGATGGCGCCCCCTCACCCCGGCCCTCTCCCGCGGGGGGAGAGGGAGAAAAGCCCCCTCACGCCGGCCGGCGGCCGGCGGTCAGGAGGGCCACCGCCTCCGACCGCGTGGCCGGGTTCTCACGAAAGATGCCGCGGACCACGCTCGTGGTGGTGATGGTGCCGGGCTTCTCCGCCCCGCGGATGGTCATGCAGAGGTGCTCGGCCTCCAGCACGACCATCACGCCGCGCGGCTGGAGCGTCCGCATGATGTCGTCGGCGATGGCCTGGCTCATCCGCTCCTGCACCTGGAGCCGGCGGGCGTGAATCTCCACCATCCGCGCCAGTTTCGACAGGCCCGTCACCTTGCCCTTCACCGGCAGATACGCCACGTGAGCCTTGCCGATGAACGGCACGAGGTGATGCTCGCAGACGCTGACGAAGGGGATGTCGCGGAGGAGGACGATCTCGTCGTACTCCTGGACGGGGATGGCCTTGGCGAACTCCTCGGCCCGGTGGTCCATGCCCGCGACCAGTTCCTGCCACATCCGCGCGACGCGGCGGGGCGTCTCGACCAGGCCCTCGCGCTCGGGGTCCTCGCCGATGCCTTCCAGCAGCAGGCGGGTGGCCTGCTCCACTTTCTCAAGATCAACCATGGCCCGTCCTTCCTCACCGGAGACAATCCGAGACCGGGGCCGTTCGGCGCCGGCCGGGCCAAGATAGATGCCGGGCGGGGGGTTGTAAAGGGGCCGGCCAAACGGGAGGGGCACACCGACCGCCCCTCGGTCGCGGTCACACCGTGCCGGGTTCCTGCGGCGGCACGAACCCGCGGCGCATCGTGTTCTCGGTCACGCAGCGCGGGTCCATGAACTGGAGCAGGTAATCCGGGCCGCCGGCCTTCGAGCCGACGCCCGACATCGCGAACCCGCCGAACGGCTGCCGGCCGACGATCGCGCCGGTGCACTTGCGATTGAGGTAGAGGTTGCCCACGCGGAACTCGCGCCGGCACCGCTGGAGATGGTCCGGGCTTCGGCTGAAGACGCCGCCCGTCAGGGCGAAGCGGGTGGCGTTCGCCCACGCGAGGGCCTGGTCGAAGTCCCGGGCCCGCATCACCGCCAGCACGGGGCCGAAGATCTCTTCCTGCGCCACCCGGTGCTCCGGCGTGATGTCCGTGACGATGGTTATCGGCACATAGTACCCTTGCTCCGGCACATCGCTTTCGTAAGCGACGGTGCCCTCCCGGCGGGCGATCTCGACGTACTCCCGGATGCCGTCGCGGGCGGAGGCACTGATGACCGGGCCCATGGCGTTGGCCGGGTCCTCCGCCGGCCCCACCTTCTTCGACCGGGCCGCTTCTATCAGCCGCTCCAGGAACCGTTCGTAAATGGCCTCGAGCACGATCACGCGGGAACAGGCCGAGCACTTCTGCCCCTGGTACCCGAAGGCGGAGCCGAGAACCGCGGGAATGGCTACGCCGAGGTCGGCGTCGTCGTCCACAATGATGGCGTTCTTGCCGCCCATCTCCGCGATGACCCGCTTGACGTTGGGCTGATCCGGATGGGTGTGCCCCGCCTTCCGGATGATGCCCAACCCCACTTCCATCGACCCCGTGAACGCAACCAGGCTGACCCGGGGGTGCTCGACGAGGGGATCGCCGATGACGCTCCCCCGTCCGGGCAGGTAATTGAAGACGCCCGGCGGCAAGCCCGCCTCCCGGAAGATCTCCAGCAGCGTGTGGCCGACGACCGGCGTCAGGCCCGACGGCTTGTACACGACACCGTTGCCCGTCACCACGGCCGCGGCACACATGCCGCAACTGATCGCCAGGGGGAAGTTCCACGGCGCCACCACCGCCGCCACCCCCTTGGGCTGGTAGAAGTTCTCGTTGACCTCGCCCGCCACGTCGCCCAGATACCGGGAGGTCCCCAGCCGAATCATCTCCCGGGCGTAATACTCCAGGAAGTCGATCGCTTCACACACGTCCAGGTAGGCTTCCGACCACTGCTTGCCCGCCTCGTAGGTCTGCCAGGCCGACAGTTCGTAGATGCGGCGGCGGGCGGCCTCGGCCGCCTTCAGCAGGTACCCGGCCCGCTCGCGGGGGGACGTGTCGCGCCAGGCCGGGAGGGCCGAGGCGGCGGCGGCGACGGCCTTCTCCACCTCTTCGGGGCCGGCCTGGCAGACGCGACCCACCACCTCGTCCGGACGGGCCGGGTTGACCGTCTCGGCCACCTCATCCGTTTCCACGTCCTCGCCGTCCACGTGCAGCGGGTACGTTTGGCCGAAGCGGCCCCGGACCGCGTCCAGCGCCCGGTGGTAGGCCCGGCGAACCTCCGGCAGCGACCAGTCCGGGTGGGGCTCGTTGCGGAACGGGCCCGGCGCGGTCGGCCCGGTCTCCTCGGCGGAGGCGGCAGGGGCCCCGGCGGACGTATCGGCCGGTGGGGCCTCCTCCGCGGCCCGGGTCCGCTTGAGCACGGTCTCGGGCGCCTGGAGCAGGCGCTCGACCTCGACCCCCTCGACGAACGTCTGCCTGAGGAACGACTCGTTCGAGGTGTTCTCGAGCAGTCGGCGGATCAGGTAGGCCATGCCCAGCAGCATCTCGCCGCGGGGACAGTAGAGACGGACGCGGGAGGTCAATTCGAGCAGGGCCTGGCGAAACGGCTCCGCCATGCCGTAGAGCACCTGAAACTCGTACCGCTCCTCCGGCACGCCCAGGAGGCGGGCCATCTCCATCACCGCGCAGACGCTCCGCACGTTGTGCGACCCGCACGCCAAGTGGCAGATGTCGTGATTGCGGAGGATCCGCTCCGCCGCACGCTCGAACGCCGCGTCGGTCTCGGGCTTGTGGGCATAGGTCGGAACGGGCAGGCCCTTCTGCTCGGCGATGACGTTCTCGGTATCCCAGTAGCCGCCCTTGACGAGGCGGACCGAGATGGGCAGCCCCTCCCGCCGGGCCCAGTCGAGCAGCCGCTCAAGGTCCTCGTCGCTTTCGGGCATGTAACATTGCAGCGCGATGCCCAGGTGCGGGTAGTCGCGGAACTCCGCGGCGCTCCGCAGCCGACGGTACAGGGCGAGGGTGAGGTTCTTGAGACGACGCATTTCCATATCGATACACAGAAACCCGCCCTGCTCCACGATACGCCGATAGATGGGCTTGAGCCGACCCAGGATGGCCTCGACCGAGCCCTCCGGGTCGGCCGCATCGACCTGCGAGTACAAGGCCGAGGGCTTGATGGAAAGGTTGATGCGGGGCGCATGGCCCCAGTCGAGCCCGTCCTCGCCCCCGCCGAGTGCCGGCCACCCGGCCTGGGCCTCGCCTAACGCATCGAGCAGGGCATGAATGTCGGCAGCGTAACGGTCGGCCGCGCTCTCGCTGAGGGTGGCCTCGCCCAGTGGGGCCAGCGTGAAGGCGCCCCCCTGCCCGCGGAGGTCGGCGATGGCGGCGACGGTGTCGGAGGCCTCCTCGCCGATGATGAACGTCCGGGCCATCATCTCCAGGTTCTTGCGGATGGCACCGCCGAGCGCCTTCATAGCCACCCGGCCGCCGGACTCGATACCCTTGAGACCCCACTTCAGGGCCTCGGGGACGGCCTCGTCCCGGGCGAAGTACTCCTCTAGGTGCCGACGCAGCGAATCACTGGTCGTCAGGTATGGCAGCACGTCGATGAACCGGAACAGTTGGACCTTGAACTGCTCGTTGCGCATGCACGCGTCCATCACCCGGCCGGTCCACCAGTCCATCTTGAAGAGCGACGGCTTGGCATCGCCCATGCGGGAGAAGAACTCCAGGCCCCGTTCACGGATGTCGGCCTCCAGCCTGCTGCGATCCATGTCGGACTCCTTCGCTGTGATCCTGCGGGAACCGGTTCAGACCGGCCAGACGTACCGTGCAAGGTGGGTGGCAGAGCACTGCCCGCCCCCGGCGGGTCAACTTGCGTGGCCATGGGGCTGCCGGGACGCATGACTACCCGCAGCCTGGGGGTCATGGTTACCCGGAGCAGGCGGGCCACCCCCCCATACCCTCGCCGTCGGCAATCGTACAGGCAGAACCTGGCGGATGCAAGGACTATCAACCGACCTGGCCAGCCGGGCACATCAGGGGGCGGCGCCGTTCGACCGCTCGCCCACGCTCGCGGCCAGTCAGAGGCGCCGCTTCCCAAAGTGTCCCCCGGCCCTTCTTGCTTGACCGTCCACCTCGGCCGCCTATAATCGCCGGTTCAGCCCCGTCCCGCAGCCCGCAGGACAACCCATGAACGTCAGTTATGACTGGCTCACGGATTACGTGGAGACCGACCTCGGGTACGTCGAGGCCGCCCAGGTCCTGACGCGTATCGGTCTGAACGTCGAGGACATCCAGGACCTGCCGGACGGCGACGGGATGCTCGACGTAGAGGTGACGAGCAACCGGCCGGACTGCCTCGGCCACGTGGGCGTGGCCCGCGAACTTGCCGCCGCCGTCGGCTCACGCGTGCGCCTCCCGCCCGTCGAGTACGAGGAGGCCGACGAGCCGGTTGACGATGCCGTCAGCGTCCGCGTCGACTGCCCGGACCTGTGCCCGCTCTACACGGCCCGGCTGGTGCGCGGCGTAAGGGTGGGACCGAGCCCGGCGTGGCTCACGAAGCGGCTGGAGGCAGTGGGTCTGCGGCCGGTGAATAACATCGTCGACGTGACGAACTACGTCCTGATGGAGACCGGTCAGCCACTGCACGCGTTCGACTTCGGCCGGCTGGAGGGGTCGACGATCATCGTCCGCCGGGCTTCAGGCGGCGAACAGTTTTACGCCATCGACCACACCCGCCACGCGCTCGCGGCGGAGCACCAGGTCATCGCCGACGCGAAGCGGCCCGTGGCGCTGGCGGGCATCATGGGCGGGGCCGAGACCGAAATCGCCGAGACGACCACCGACGTGCTCGTGGAGGCGGCCGTCTTCGACCCGCTGAACATCCGGACCACCAGCCGGACCCTGGGCCTGGCGAGCGATTCCAGTTACCGCTTCGAGCGGGGCGTGGACGCCACCGCCACCGACCGGGCCAGCCGGCGCGCCTGCCGGCTCATCCGGGAGGTGGCCGGAGGACGCGTCTCGCGCGGCGCGGTGGCCGTCGGCGAGCCGCCCGCCGAACGCACGGAACTCGTCCTCCGCGTGGGGCGCCTCGAGACGGTGCTGGGCCTGGCCGTCCCGGCCGAGACGGCCGCCGACATCCTCTGCCGCCTGGAACTGGAGATGCTGGAGCAGGACGCCGAGCGCATCCGCGTCCGCGTGCCGTCCTGGCGACCGGACCTTGCGCGCGAGATCGACCTGGTGGAAGAGGTCGCCCGCCACTACGGGTACGACTGCATCCCCGAGAGCCGCATGCTCCCCATCGCGGTCTCGCCGCCCAGCCGGGACGAACGCGTCCGGGCCGTCGTGGGGCATGTGCTGACGGCCGGCGGGTACTTCGAGGCGACGACCTTCAGTTTCACCTCCCCGGAACGGGCGGTGCGGTTCCGCCGCGACGACGTGACGGCGGCGCCACTGGTGTGCCGGGGCACGGCCCTGGCGCTGCGGGAGGCGCTGGTCTCGGGCGTGGTCGAGTCGCTCCTGGTGAACCAGAACGCAGGCGAGCGGGACGTGCGGCTGTTCGAGGTGGCCAAGCGGTTCGTCCCTGTCGCCGGCCACGACCTGCCGCACGAGGAGAAGATGCTGGCCCTCGCCGGGCCGGACGATTTCCGGACGGTCCGCGGCGTGCTGGAGGCGCTGTTTGCGGCCCTTCGCATCGCCGACCGCGTGACGTTCGCCCCGACCGATCGCTACGCGGACCTGGAGGCGGGCGCGGCGGCGGAGGTCCGGCTCAACGGGGAGGCCGTCGGCATGATTGGCCGCGCCACCGAGGAGGCCGCACGCGCCTTTGACCTGGACGAGCCGCCCACCGTTTCCGAACTCTCTTACGAGCGGCTGGTCGAGGCCGCCGCCCTCGAGCCGTCGGTCGAGCCCCTGCCCCACTTCCCGGCCGTGGTGCGCGACCTGGCCGTCGTCGTGGACGAGGCGGTCCCCTGGGCCGACCTGGTGCGGACCATCGAGGGCACGCAACTCCCCGAACTGGAATCGGTCGAGCCGCTGGAGGTCTACCGCGGCCGGCAGGTGCCGGCCGGCAAGAAGAGCGTGGCGCTTCGGCTCACCCTCCGCCGGCCGGACGCGACGCTGACGGGCGAGGCCGCCGACGCCGCCCAGCAGCAGGTGCTGGCCTCGCTGGAGCGCGAGGTCGGGGCGACCCTCCGCGGCTAGCACTACAACGCTAACTCGTGCGCGGCGGGCCCGCCTCCGGCGGGTAAATCTCCGCACCCGCCGCGCAGCCCCGAAAACGCCCTCTCGAGCGCGGTGGGGGCTCCAGACCCACCGCGCAAAAGGCTGACGTCGCGTTGTAGTACTAGCCCACGCGTCTTTTGCCAGGGCCGGTCTTGCCCGGCCGTGCGTTTTTGAATATGCTGCCCTCATGGTCGAACGGATTCGAAAGCGCCGCCGCGTATTCAACGAGCCCGGACACGCTCACTACCTGACGTATTCCTGCAAGGACCGCCTGCCCCTGCTCACCAAGGACAGGACCAGACGGTGTCTTCGAGGCCATTGACACGGCGCGCACGCGCCATGCCTTCGACGTTTACGCGTATGTCATCATGCTCGAGCACGTCCATCTGGCGGTGCGTGCGCGGCGCCCGGACTATGATGTCTCGACGTTCCTGTACGATGTCAAGCGACCGGTGTCGTGGAAGGCAAAGAGACGGCTCCAACAGACGGGTAATTCGGAATGGCTCCGTCGGCTGTCCGTCAGGCATGGCAAGCGTAAGGTCTTTCGCTTCTGGCAGCCGGGTGGCGGCTACGACAAGAACGTGTGGCAGCAACGGCCCCTCCTCGAAATCCTCGATTACATCCGCGCCAACCCGATTCGTCGGGGCTGGTGGACACCCCTACCGAGTGGTTGTGGTCCAGTGCACGTTACTGGGCAGGAATGGACCAAGTGCTCCTGGAAATGGACCCGATCCCAGACTGACCAACGCACGGCCGGGCAAGACCGGCCGTGGCACATGGAATCCACAAAGGACTGAACCCGCCCCTTATTTTTTGCCGAAAAAGGGAAGGCCGCACCGCTGCCCCTGCCGGAGACCACAAGCCGTTCCCCTGCCGACGAGGTCGAATCCGGCCCCATGGACACCGATTTCCACGTCCGCGTGCTGCACGATGCCGCCGACATCCTCAAGGGCCTGATGCAGGTCGGCATCCACCTCTCTTCCATGCCGGACCGCCGGAAGATGCTCGACATGATCCTGCACGAGGCGCGGTCGCTGGCCCGGGCCGAGGCCGGCAGCCTGTACGTGCTGCGGCATGGTCGGCTGCGGTTCGTGGCGGCCCAGAACGACCGTCTCGGCGAGGGCGAGGTCTCGAAGGTCTTCCTGGACCACGAAATCCCCGTCACCGGCAACTCGCTGGCGGGGTTCGTGGCCACCACCGGCCGGGTCGTCAACATTCCCGACGCCGACGAGATGGGCCAGGACTGGCCGTTCCGCATCAACCGCGACTTCGACCACGCCAGCGGGTACCACACCCAGAGCATCCTGGGCATCCCGCTGAACCGGCCGGACGGTTCCTGCGTGGGCGTCCTGCAACTGCTGAACCGGCTGGACTCGGGCGGCCACGTGGCGGCGTTTCCGAGCGCCGAGGGCAGCGGCCTCCTGTCGCTGGCGTCGATGGCGGCCGTGACGATCCACAACGCCTTGCTCCAGGAGGACCTGAAGACCGCCCACCTCGACACGATCATCCGCCTCTCGGTGGTGGTGGAACACCGGGACAACGCGACGGCCCAGCACATTCGCCGCATCAGCCGGACCGCCCGCCTCCTCGCCGAGGCCGCCGGGCTGGACCGGCACCAGGTGGAACTCATCGAGTGCGCCGCCCCGATGCACGACATCGGGAAGGTCGGCATCCCCGACCGCATCCTCCACAAGCCCTCCGCCCTGACGCCCGAGGAACGCAAGAGCATGGAACAGCACACGCTCATCGGGGCGGACATCCTCGGCCACCCGGACAACGAACTCATCGCCATGGCCCACGACATCGCCCTCAGCCACCACGAGCGGTGGGACGGAACGGGGTATCCCCAGGGCCTGGCGGGGCGCGAGATTCCCCTCTCCGGCCGCATCGTCTGCCTGGCCGACGTCTTCGACGCCCTCCTCTCCCGGCGCTGCTACAAGAACCCTTACAGCCTTGAGACGGTCCACGACATCCTTCGCGCCGAGCGCGGCAAGCAATTCGACCCGCTCGTGGTCGACGCCTACTTCCGCGCCGAGCAGCACATCCTCGAGGCCTATCACGCCGAGCAAGACTCCCCCGAGCAGGTCGGGGTGACGCCGACCCATTCCCCGGCCCCGGCCGGCGGCCAGGGTTAGAAGCTGTTTCATAACTCCCTCTCCCTCGATGGGAGAGGGATGGGGTGAGGGTGAATGCTGGGAATCCACGCCAGGATCCCCCCTCACCCTGCCCTCTCCCGCCAGGGGAGAGGGATGTGAAACAGCCTCTTAGCGCATCTTCACTTCGTGCGGCAGCGCGGCGGGCGGAGCCTGCGCCGAGCGCGGCCGATGGGCGCCCGCAGCGCTTTTCTCTGCCGCCGCCTTCACGCAGGCAGGCTGCGGCGGCGCTTCGGAATTCCCATGGCGCACCGGGCCGGACGCGGTTTAATGGAACCGAGACCCGGCCGGCCCATGCCGCTCTGCCCGCGAACCCGGACTCGCCCCATGAAATCCATCATCCGAAGCCTCCAGCACCGCAACTTCCGGCTTTACTTCCTCGGCCAGGGGCTGTCGGTCACCGGCACGTGGATGCAGAGCGTGGCGGTGGGCTGGCTGGTGTACCGGCTGACCGGGTCGAAGGCGGTCCTGGGTCTGGCGGTGTTCTCGTCGCAGATTCTGACGTTTGTGGTGGCCCCGTTTGCAGGGGTGCTGGCGGACCGCTGGAACCGCCGGCGGGCGCTGATCGCGGCCCAGGCGCTGGCAATGGCCCAAGCCTTCGGGCTGGCGGCCGTCGCGTACACGATGCCGGCAGAGAAGGTGGCCCACTGGGTGGAGATCTGGCCGATCCTGGCCCTCTGCCTCTTCACGGGCCTCGTGCGCGGGATCGAGGTACCGACGCGGCACTCGTTCATCGTCCAGATGTTGGACGACCGCAAAGACCTGCCGAACGCCATCGCCCTGAACTCCTTCCTGGTGCACACGGCCCGGGTGGTGGGGTTCACGCTGGCCGGGCCGCTCATCCAGGCCATCGGCCTGCACGGCGAGGCGAAGGTCCTGCTACTGAACGGCCTGAGTTACGGTACGATTATCATGGCCCTCGCGATGATGCGGATCGTGCCGAGGCGGCGAGAGGTCCCGGCCGAGGCGGTGCTTGCCGACCTGAAACAGGGATGGGAGTACGTCTGGGACACGCCGACGCTCCGGGCGGTACTCTTGCTGCTCGCCCTGACGAGCCTGGTGGCCGTGCCGTACGCCGAGATGCTGCCGGCCTTCGCGAAGGACGCCCACCTGCTGGGCGGCGGGCCGGACACGTTGAGTTATCTCAAAGGTGTGGCGGCGGGCGGTGCCCTCCTGGCGCTCGTGCTTCTGGCGTATCGGCGGACCGCCGTGTCGCTGGGGCGAATCCTAGTGGGCGGGGGCGTCCTGTTCGGCCTGGGCCTCGTCGCCTTCGGGGCGGTCTCATGGTACTGGAGCAGTCTCCCGGTGAGCCTGGCGGTGCTGGCGTGGGTCGGCCTGGCGATGACCGCCCAGATGTACGCCTGCAACACGCTGCTCCAGACCACCTCGGACGAAGACAAGCGCGGCCGGGTGATGAGTTTCTACACCATGGCTTTCATGGGCGTGATTCCGTTCGGGGCCATTTTGATGGGGTGGCTGGCGGAGGTGCTCGATGCGGCCCTGGCGGGGCTGGGGCCTGCGTACGAAGGCCTCGGCGCACCGGTCGTCGTGGCCGCGGGCGGCGCCATCCTGATGGCCGGCACCCTCCTGCTGGGCGGTCGGCTCCCCAAGGGGATCCGCGCGGTCCCGCCCACCGCCGAGGGCATCGAACCCGCCGAGTAAGCCTGCAACGCGGCCAGCCGCCGGTCGTGAAACCCGAAGGGCTCACTGAAAAAGCCCGGCCAACGCCCCGTGGCTCAGCCGGCCATAACCCGTCCTTTCCCCCTGAAAGGGTGGCACGGTGCGCGGCGGGTATGGAGACCCACTGCGCGCGGCGTCATCGCTCTCGTCCCCTTACGACGCCGCGCCGTCCAGGTGCCGGGCCAGGTAGCGGGCGGTGTGGCTTTCCTCGGATTGGGCAACCGTCTCGGGCGTGCCCTCGGCGACGATGCGGCCGCCGTCGGCGCCGCCGTCCGGCCCGAGATCGACGATCCAGTCGGCGCACTTGATGACCTCGTAGTTGTGCTCGACGACGAGGACCGTGTTGCCCATGTCCACCAGGCGGTTCAGCACGTCGAGCAGCCTCTGGATGTCGGCGAAGTGCAGGCCCGTCGTCGGTTCGTCCAGGACGTAGAGCGTCCGGCCGGTGGCGCGTTTGCCGAGTTCGGCCGAGAGTTTCACCCGCTGGGCCTCGCCGCCGGAGAGGGTCGTCGAGTTCTGCCCGAGTTCGATGTAGCCGAGGCCGACGGCCTCCAGCGTCTCGAGTTTGCGGACGATGCGCTGGAAGTTCTCGAAGAAGCGAGCGGCCTCGCTCACGTGCATCCGCAGCACGTCGGCGATCGTCTTGCCGCGATAGGTAATCTGGAGCGTCTCCCGGTTGAAGCGGGTGCCCTTGCACGCCTTGCAGGTGACGTAGACGTCGGGCAGGAAGTGCATCTCGACCTTGCGGACGCCCTGGCCCTGGCAGGCCTCGCAGCGTCCGCCCTTGGTGTTGAAACTGAACCGCCCCGGCCCGTAGCCGCGAACCTTCGCCTCGCGGGTTCGGGCGAAGACACGCCGGATGGGGTCGAAGACCTTCGTGTAGGTGGCGGCGTTGGAGCGGGGCGTCCGGCCGATGGGGCTCTGGTCGATCTCGATAACCCGGTCGATTCGTTCCAGGCCCGCCACGCGCCGGTGCGCCCCCGGTTTGACGCGCGACCCGTACAGCGCCCGCCGCAGCGCCGGGACCAGGGTCTGCGTCACCAGGGTGCTCTTGCCCGAGCCGCTGACGCCCGTCACGCAGACCAGGCACCCGAGCGGGAGGGTGACCTTGATTTTCTGGAGGTTGTTCTCGGCCGCCCCGTACAGGCGGAGGCTGTGCCGTTTGCGGACGCGGCGCCGCGTCTGGGGGACGGCGATGGCCTCCTGGCCGGCCAGGTAGTGGCCGGTCAGGGAGTCCGGCGAGGCGGCCACCTCCTGGACCGAGCCCTCGGTGACCACCCGGCCGCCGCGCTCCCCCGCGCCGGGGCCCATGTCCACGATGTGGTCGGCCGTGCGGATGGTGTCCTCGTCGTGCTCGACGACCATGACGGTGTTGCCGAGGTCGCGGAGGCGGCAGAGGGTGTCGAGCAGGCGGTGGTTGTCGCGGGCGTGGAGGCCGACGGTCGGCTCGTCCAGGACGTAACAGACGCCCACCAGGCCGCTGCCGACCTGGGTGGCCAGGCGGATGCGCTGGGCCTCCCCGCCGGAGAGGCTGTCGCTGGGCCGGTCGAGCGTCAGGTACTCCACGCCCACGTCCAGGAGGAAGCGGAGGCGGTTTCGGATCTCGGCCAGCACCTGGCGGGCGATCTCCGCCTTCGTGCCGCCCAGTTTGAGACGGGTGAAGAACGCGGCCGCCTCCTGGATGCTCATCGCGGTGACGGCGTGAATCGGTTTGCCGGCGATGCGGACGGCCCGGGCCTCCGGCCTGAGGCGCGCCCCTCCGCACGCGGGACACGGCTGGGGGCTCAGAAAGTCGCCCAGCCAGCGTTTGACCGAGGCGCTGCGGCTCTGGCGGCCGAGGCGCTGAAGACTGGGGATGACGCCCTCCCATTCCGCCTCCGGCGCCGCCTTGCTGCCGGCGGCGCGTTTCAACTGCCCGCCGTAGAGCAACACCTTGCGGACGCGCTTCGGCAACTTGCGGAAGGGCGTATCCTTGTCCACGCCGAACTCGCGGACGAAGTGATCCAGCGCCTCGCGGTAGAACGCCCGATATCGCCGCGGCCCGTGACGCCACGGCGCGACGGCGCCCTCGGCCAGCGAGCGGTCCGGGTCCGGCACGATGAGGTCCTCGTCCAGGGCCTGGAGCGTGCCCAGGCCGTGGCACTGGGGGCACGCCCCGTACGGGCTGTTGAAACTGAACAGTCGCGGCGTGAGTTCCTCCAGGCTCACGTTGCACCGCGTGCAGGCGTACCGCTCGCTGTAGAGCGTGTCGGTCCAGTCGCCGGAGGGGGTCTCGTGGCAGATGACGACCAGCCCGTCGCTCATCCGCAGGGCCTGTTCGATGGAGTCGGCCAGGCGCTGCCGGGCCGCCGTCTTCACGATGAGCCGGTCCACCACCGCCTCCACCGTGTGCCGGCGACGTTTGTCCAGGTCCGGCACCTCGCGGACCTCGTACATCTCGCGGTCGATGCGGACGCGGACGAATCCGTCGGCCACGATGTTGCGGATGACGTCCTTGTGCTCGCCCCGCTGGCCTCGCACCAGCGGCGCCAGGACCATGAGGCGGGTGCCCTGCGGCAAGGCCATGACGCGGTCGACGATCTCCCCGGCCCGCTGGGGTTGGATCTTCCGGCCGCACGACGGGCAGTACGCCGTGCCCACCCTTGCATACAGCAGCCGCAGGTAGTCGTGAATCTCGGTGGCGGTGGCGACGGTGGACCGCGGGCTGAAGCCGCCCCGCCGCTGGTGGATGGCGATGGTGGGCGGCAGGCCCTCGATGGCGTCGACGTCCGGCTTCTCCATCTGCTCCAGGAACTGCCGGGCGTAGGCGCTGAGGCTCTCGACGTACCGCCGCTGGCCCTCGGCGTACAGCGTGTCGAACGCCAGGCTCGACTTGCCGCTTCCCGACAGGCCCGTGACGACGACCAGTTTGTCGCGTGGGATCGCCAGGTCCAGGTTCTTGAGGTTGTGCTGGCGGGCGCCCTGGATGCGTATGACCTCGTCGGGGTTCGCGGTCGGCGGGGCGGGGGCATCGGGCGGCAGGGGCTTGGGGGCCTTCGGCGGCGCCTCCTCCCCGGGAGCGGGCGCAGCCGGATCCGTCGCCGCGGGGGTCCGGGACGCGGCCCCCGGCGGCTTCCGCGACGGGTGCCGGAAACGCGAGTTCCGCTTGGCCAAGGACGACTCCACCACAGGAGTCCCGGGTATCCGAATCCGGAATCCTACCACGCGCCGGGAGGGTTGGCAAGGAACGCCTCCGGTTTTCGCGGGAAGTGCCCCTTTTCGTGGGAAGGGCCCCGGCCATTCGCTGCCGGGCGTGCCAAATGGCCTTCCTTGACGCCGCTCGCCCCGCGGGGTATCCTGTGTGGTTCGTATCGTGGAGACATTCTGCCCATGGGCCGCAACATACACGTTCAGGGCGCCCGGACGCACAACCTCAAGGGCATCTCCGCTGCCGTGCCGCATCGGACCCTGACCGTCGTGACGGGCGTCTCGGGCAGCGGCAAATCGAGCCTGGCGTTCGACACGCTGTACGCCGAGGGGCAGATGCGATACGTCGAATCCTTGAGCGCCTACTCCCGGCAGTTTCTGGAACAGATGGAGCGGCCGCCGGTGGATTCGATCACCGGCCTGCCGCCCGCCATCGCCCTGGAGCAGAAGAACACGGTCAAGAACGCCCGCAGCACGGTGGGGACGGCCACGGAGGTGGCGGACTACCTGCGGCTCCTGTTCGCCAGCGTCGGCGAGACGACCTGCCCGGCGTGCGGCGTGCGGGTGGAGAAACATACTGTCGAGGGGGCGGTGGAGGCAGTGCTCGCCCTGCCGCCGCGGTCCCGCCTCGTGGTCCTCGCCCCCGTGCCGCGCGAAGGCCGCCCGTGGGACAGCCTCCGCCGGGAACTCCAGCGGCAAGGGTTCCGGCGTCTCTGGCTCGCCGGCCGCCTCGTCGACGTGGCCGAGGCCGAGGAGGGCGACCTCGGCGAGACGCTCGAGGTGGTCATCGACCGGCTGGTCCTGGCCTCCGACCCGGCCGAGGACCGCAGCCGGGCGGCCGAGGCGCTGGAGGCGGCGTTCAAGGCGGGCCACGGCCGGGCACAGGTGGTCGTGGTCGAACGTTTCGAGCCGTCGGCAGAACCCGCGCGGGACGAGGGTGCCACTGGCGGTTTGCCCGCCAGTGCCTCCGCCGACGCCCGGGCTGACAAGCAGCCCGTGGCACCCGGCGGTTCGCCCATGGCCGAGGGCCGGTGCCTCGCGTTCGACATCCGGTTCAACTGCCCTCGGTGCGGCCGGGAGTTCCCCGAGCCCGACCCGCAACTCTTTTCGTTCAACAGCGCGGTCGGGGCGTGCCCGGAGTGCGAGGGCTTCGGCCGCATCAGCGGCCTGGACCCGCAGAAGATCGTGCCGGACCCGCGCAAGAGCATCGACCACGGGGCCATCACGTGCTGGCGGACGCCCGCCTACAAGCATCTGCACCGGGCGTGCCGACGGGCCTGCCACGCGCGCGGCATCCGCACCGACGTGCCGTACATGGACCTCTCCGACGCCGCCCGCCAGTACATCTGGGAGGGCGACGAGTACGACGAGGAAGGCTGGCCGGGCATCCGCGGCTTTTTCGAGTGGCTCGAGACCAAGCGGTACAAGGTCCACGTGCGGGTGATGATCGCCCGGTACCGCGGGTACTATCCGTGCCCGGCGTGCGGAGGGAAGCGGCTGAGGCCCGAGGCGCTGAACGTCCGCGTGGGCGGGGCCACCATCGCCGAGTTGTGCTTCTTGGCGGTGGCGGACCTCAGGGCGTGGTTCGAGGCCCTCGCCCTGCCACCGGAGCAGGAAGAGAAGGTGGCCGTCGTCCTCCGCGAAATCCGGGCACGCCTCGCCTACCTGGACGACGTGGGACTGGAGTACCTGACGCTCGACCGCCAGACCCGGACGCTCTCCGCGGGCGAAGCGCAGCGGATCAACCTGGCCTCCGCCCTCGGCTCCAGCCTCACCAACACGCTCTACGTGCTGGACGAGCCGACCGTCGGCCTCCACGCCCGGGACACGCATCGGCTCATCCGCATCCTGCGGAGCCTCATCGCCAAGGGCAACACCGTCGTGGTCGTGGAGCACGACCCGGAGGTGATCGCGGCGGCGGACCACGTGATCGACCTCGGCCCGGGGGCCGGCGAAGCGGGCGGCAAGGTCATCTACCAGGGCCCCGCCGACGGCCTCGCCGACTGCGAGGCCAGCCTGACCGCCCGCTGGATGGCCACCCACGCCGACCGCGCCGTCTCGCCCTACGGCCGGTCGCCGCGCGACTGGATCCTCCTGAAAGGCGCCCGCGAGCACAACCTGAAGTCCCTGGCCGTGCGCATCCCCCTGGGCGTCCTCTGCTGTGTGACGGGCGTCTCGGGCTCCGGCAAGACGACGCTCGTCCACGACTGCCTGTTCGGGAACTACCGGCGGGAGGCGGGCGAGGCCGTCGACGAGGTCGGCGAGTGCGATGCCATCGAAGGCTTCGACGCCGTCGACGATATCGTTCTGGTGGATTCCTCGCCCATCGGCCGGAGCACGCGGTCGAACCCGGTGACGTACGTCAAGGCGTACGGTCCCATCCGCACCCTCCTGGCCGATGCGCCCCGGGCCCGCGTGGCCGGCATCACCCCGGCCGACTTCTCCTTCAACGTCTCCGGCGGACGGTGCGAGGAGTGCAAGGGCGTCGGCACCGTCACCTACGACATGTATTTCATGGCCGACGTCACCGTCGTCTGCCAGGCGTGCGGCGGGAAGCGGTTCAAGAAGAAGGTCCTGGACGTGCGGTGGAACGGGAAGAACATCGACGACATCCTGGAGATGACCGTCGACGAGGCGATGACCCACTTCGCCGACCACGAGGCGGTCACCCGCCGGCTTCAGCCCCTCGTGGACACCGGCCTCGGGTACATCCGCCTGGGCCAGAACACCGCGAGTTTGTCGGGCGGGGAGGCGCAGCGGCTGAAACTGGCCTCCTACCTGGCCGCCCCGAAGCAGGGCCGCCAGTACCTCTTTATCTTCGACGAGCCGACCACGGGCCTGCACATGGCCGATGTGCAGATGCTCCTGAAGACGTTCCACCGCCTCGTCCACGCCGGCCACTCGGTGCTGGTGGTGGAGCACAACCTGGACTTCATCAGCCAGGCGGACTGGATCATCGACCTGGGCCCGGAGGGCGGCGAGGCCGGCGGCCACATCGTCGCCGAGGGACCCGTCGAGGACGTCGCCGCGTGCGAGGCATCCTACACCGGCCGCTTCCTCGCCGACCGCGTGGCGGCGGCCGAGCAGGCGTGACGTCACCCCCTCTCCCCCGATGGGAGAGGGATGAAAAAGCCCGTTGAGCCGGCGGCCGCCGGCTCAACAGGTGCCTTCACGCCCGGCCATAAGCGAAGCGAATGGCCGGGGCCATGGCCACATCGACCATGGCCACCTCGAGCGGCTTCCCCCGCGGCGGGTCTTCCCACCCGCCGCGCCGAGCATGATGGACCGGCCGGCGCTGCCCTCGCCGGATGAGGCATTCGGCAAGGCGACCTATTGCCCGAGCCAGGCCAGGTTGAACCGGGCGAGGCTCAGCCCGCCCTTTTCGTAAAGCGTCAGAATTGTCCCGTCGGGCAGAACGTTGACGTCCGAGTATCCGCCGCGGTTGCTGATCACCCGCGTACGGGCCCACGAATGCCCGTCGTCGCGGCTGATGTAGCAGGTGAGGTCGGCCCGATTCCTCTTCAGCGGGTAGCTGAACAGCACGACCCGCTTCTTCGCGCCGGGCGGCGTAAAGCTGTGGAGGCCCGCGTTGCAGCCGTGCGCGGGCAGGTCGGCCTCGGTGCCCTCGTCATAGAACGTGGCCCCGCCGTCGCGGCTGCGGGCGAAGATGCGTCGCGCCGGGCTGCCGCCCCGCCGGCGGAAGTTTACGTACACCTCGCCGCCGGATACCTCGCAGAGTGCGACCTCGCCGTTGATCGCTCCCTTTTGCGGCAGGCCCGCTCCGCCCACGCGCCACGTCTTGCCGCCGTCGTCGCTGTAGATGACGCCGCCCTTGGCCCGGCCTTCGTAGACGCCTTTCTTGAACACCCGCGCGGCCACCACGAGCCTGCCGGCGTGCGGGCCGGCGGAGAGCTGCACGCCGTGGTTGTTGTTGTAGGCTGCGCCGCCGTGCCAGCCGTCGGCACTGGGCACGGGCACGTGGTGTTCCGGCTTCGACCATGTTTTGCCGTCATCGGCACTGCGGACCAGGTCGAACCCGCCGCCGGCGGGAATCCATTTCCCCGGGAACCAGCCCGCCCCTGCCTTGCGCGGGAACGCAATGAACAACGCCATCACCGCGCCGTTGCGGCGGTCCTCCACCAGGTTGCCGTTGAAGCAGCACCAGCCCTCCCGCTCGAAAAGCGTCTGCTCGTCGGACCACGTCTTGCCGCCGTCGGTACTGCGGCGCAGGACCAGGGCCGACTCCGCCCAGTCGCCGCCGCCTTTGCGCTTCTGGCCGGCGGCCAGCACCGTCCCGTCCTTCGTCACCAGCAGACTGGGCAGACGGTAATGCACCCCGCCGCCGCTGACGAAGACGGGCTGGTCCTTCTCGTGGAACGGCTCGGCCGCTTGCGGCGTTTCCCCGGCGGCCGCACACACCGGGCAACTTACCACCAAGACAAAGGCGGTTATGGCGATTCGTCTCATTTGTGTCCTCCCACATATCCGTGCAGTTGATGGATTCACCTTCACGCTTACTGATTCAGCACATCGATGTCATCTCCACGGTATCCCCGCTGCGCCCCTCGACCGGCCCTTCGTCGAGCGTGCCCATCCCGTGGACCCTTTCGGCGGGTCCGCCGCCCCCACTGCGCGGGACGGCAAGTCTTCAGCGCGACTCCTCGGCGCGCTCCACGTCAATCAGGCAGACGGCCGGGGCGGTCATCGGCCGCTGGAGCCGGAGCGTCCGGCCGCGGCCGGTCCTCTGGTGCACCGTCTCCAGGCGGTGGTCGGCGTCGAGCACCCGGCACGTCACCGTGAACGCATCGTCGTCCGCCCACGGCAAGTGCTCGACGCGCAGGGCGAACCCCTCGTAGCCGGACTGGAAATCGCTCACGAGCACCCGCACGCGCCGGCCGGCCTCATCGCGGCCGGCGACGACGGCGTAGCCCTTCCGGTCGGTGCCGGCAGCGGCAAGGCGGTGGGGCGTGGCGAGCAGGTGCTTCCACGCCTCGAAGGCATAGGCGCAGATCTTCGGCTCGCCCGACGGCCGCTCAAAGAGGCCCAGCCCCGGATGCATGTCGCCGCAGTACTGGAAGGCCCGGTCCACGCCGCCGTCGAGCATCGCGGTGAGGGCGGAGGCGTAAAAGGCCGCCCCCGCCGGCGTGTGGTTGAACAGGCGGTGCTTGATGCCCGCGTTCCACTCGGTGCAGAAGTTCTCCGTTCCGGTGAAGCCGGCGTCGTCGAGCGCCTTGCGGATACGTTTGGCCACATCGAGATACGTGGCGGGCGTGATCGCGCCCCGGCCGCCGTAACTGTGCCAGGAGAAGAAATCGAGCGGCGCCTTGCGGTCCGCGCAATAGCGGATGAACTGCTCGACGCACTTCTGGCGCAGCGCCCCCGTGCAGGCCGGCCCGCCGACTTTCAGGTCCGACCGGTGCTCTTTGATCGCCCGGGCCGTCTCCTCGTACAGGACGTAGTACTGCTCGATGGAGCCGGCCCAGAACTGGTGGCGCAGGTCCGGCTCGTTCCACACCTCCCAGTAGCGGATCGGGAACCGGTACCCGTCGTTCCACCCCTCGGTGTAATGGCGGATGATGTGGACGCAGACGCGAGCCCACTTGCGGAAATCGTCGCGGTCGGCCTCGTGGATCACACGGCCGGCGGCGTCGCGGACCGTGCCGGGCGGATCGTTGACGGGCGGGGCCGATTCCCCCCGGCCGCGCCAACTCGTCCCCAGGCGGAACAGGCACTGAAAGCCGTTCTCGCAGATGGCCCGGATGCGTTCGTCGGAGGACCGGAAATCGTACGACGACGGGTCGGCCGGGTCGGCCTTCCAGTCCGGGAAGATGACATGCCAGTCCGTGGGCCCGTAGAAGTCGTGGGTCCGGATGACATCGACGCCCAACGCCTTGAGGGGCTTCGTGAGGTCGCGGCCGGGGCGGGGGCTTCGCCGGCTCCAGGAGAGCGGCCCGCGGTTCGTGCCCAGCAGCGACCGGATGCAGCCGACGGGCTCGCCCGCGTCGACCGTCAGCCGGCGGGTCCCGCTGCCGTAACCCTTCTCCGACGGCGCAGGTTCCTCCCGCCCCGGAGGGCGCCGCGGCGGCCGGGGCCGGCCCGGCCGAGGCTTCGGCGGACGCAGCGCCAGCGCCGGGCCGGCACACGCCGCCCATCCCGCCGCCGCCGCGAGCGCCAGCAGCATCAGCCCCGCCTGCATCCACTTTCCGATAGGTGACATGGCATGGATCTACGCACCCGCCGGGCATCGGCGGCACCCCCCCCTACACGTGCAACTCGATGGTATCCTTGTCCGAGAGGACGTGGTCCTGCTGGACCGGCTGGCCGGCGTACATCCCCTCGCCCCAGATGCGGGCCCGTTTCAGGTCTCGGGCGAAGTCCCGGTGCACCGCCGCCGCCATGTCCCGCACCGTGCTGCCGCGGGGCAAGACGAACGGCTTCTCCCTGTCGGCGGGCTTGCCGGGCTCCTTGCTGTAAACGCGGACGACGTCGAGCATCTCGAAGCACCGGCGGGCCAGGGTCTCCAGGCCCTCGCCCGTCTCGGCGCTGGTGGCGAGGGCGGGAGGCAGGTCCGGCCGGAGGTCCCGCAGGGCCGCCAGGTTCTCCCGCGCCGGGGCCACGTCCACCTTCGTGCCGACCAGAAGCATCGGGCTGGCCTGCCCGCCCTCGGGAGGCTGGGCGGGCGCCGGCACGACGCCCCGGGCCGCCAGCACCTCCAGGCACGTCTCGACCTGCTCCAGCAGGTCCGTCGCCGAGAGGTCCGCCACCAGCAGGAGCCCGTCGGCCGCCCGCACCGTCCCGAGCATCCCCGGCACCAGGCCGTCGCGGGTGACGGGCGGCAGGTCGATAAGTTGAATCTGGATATCTTCAAACGGCATCATGCCCGGCACCGGGCCGTGCGTGGCGAACGGGTACGGCGCCACCTTCACGGGCGCGCCGGAGACGGCGTGGACGAGGGCGCTCTTGCCGGCGTTGGGCGCGCCGACGAGGGCGAACTGGCCGGCCCCGTGCGGCTCCACGTGGAACGGGTCGACGCCCCCCTTGCCGCGGGTCTGCCGAGCCGCCTGTCGGACCTTGGCCATCTTTCGGCGGAGGTCGGCCTGAATTTTGTCCGTGCCCTTGTGCTTGGGCAGGAGAGCGTACATCTCTTCGAGGGCGGCGAGTTTCTCGGCCGGCGTGCCGGCTTGGCGGAACCGCGCTTCGGCCTTGTGATAATCGGGGGGCAGGTTCGCGGGCATGACGCTCCACCGCCTCAATGGTCCAAACGACGGCCAATTGTACCGCCGGCCGCGACCGTTGCAACCCGCACAAAACGCTTGCAGAGGTCCGCCCGGCGGGTCACAATGCGTCGTCCGCATGAGACACGCACGAAAGAGACACGTTATGACCTACGGCAGAATGGCGATGATGACCCTCGCCCTGATCCTGCCGGCGGCGACGGCCGCTTTCGCCGGAGAGGCTGCCGTGCCAAAAGAAACCCTCAAGCCCGGCACGGTCAAGACGAGCGGCGAGATGAAAACCTGGCACAAGGTGACTCTGGCCTTCGGCGGCCCGGCCGCCGGCGAGACCGCCGACCCGAACCCATTCACCGACTATCGGCTGCTCGTCGCCTTCGAACACAGCGGGAAGAGGCACGTCGTGCCGGGCTATTACGCGGCGGACGGCAACGCGGCCGAAAGCGGCGCCGCGGCCGGCAACGTCTGGATGGTCCACTTCGCCCCGCCGGGGACCGGCCGATGGACGTGGAAGGCCTCCTTCCGCGCAGGAAAGAACGTGGCCGTCTCCGACGACCCGGACGCCGGCAAGCCCGTAGCCTCGATCGACGGCAAACGCGGGACGCTCCAAATCAGTCCGACCGACAAGACCGGCCGGGACTTCCGCGGCCGGGGGCTCTTGCAGTACGTCGGCCATCGGTACCTGCGGTTCGCCGAGACCGGCGAATGGTTCCTCAAGTGCGGCGCCGACGCCCCGGAGAACTTCCTGGCCTATGAGGATTTCGACAACACGACGGATCGCGGCGGCCGGCGCAAATCCTGGAAGGCCCACGTCCGCGACTGGAAACCGGGCGACCCCACGTGGCGCGGCGGCCGGGGCAAGGGCATCATCGGGGCTCTCAATTACCTGGCCTCCGAGGGCATGAACGCCTTCTCCTTCATCCCCCTGACGATTCACGGCGACGACAAGAACGTCTTCCCGTACCTCGCGCCGGACGGACCGTTTACGCGGATGGACTGCTCGAAACTCGCCCAGTGGGAGATCGTCTTCGCCCACGCCGACCGCCTGGGCCTGTACCTCCACGTCAAGACCCAGGAGACCGAGAACGAGATGCTCCTGGACGGCGGCGACCTGGGACCGGAGCGGCGGATATACTATCGCGAACTCATCGCCCGCTTCGGCCACCACCTCGCGCTGAACTGGAACCTCGGCGAGGAGGTCAACAACGCCTCCACCGCCCAGAAGAAGGCCTGGGCCGCCTACTTCTGGGACCACGACCCGTACCATCATCACATCGTGATTCATAACGGGGACAGCCATTACGACCTGCTCGGCCCGGGGTCGAAACTGACCGGCTTCTCCCTCCAGACGAACAAGCCCGATTTCGCAAACGTTCACAAACGCACCCGGAACTACATCGAGCGGTCCGTCAAGGCCGGCAAACCCTGGGTCGTCGCCTGCGACGAGCCCGGCGACGCCAGCCATTCCCTCCGCCCGGACGCCGACGCCGGCAACTCCCACGAGGACGGCCGACGCAACGGCCTGTGGGGCAACGTCATGGCCGGCGGCGCAGGCACGGAGTGGTACTTCGGCTACAAGCACGCCCACTCCGACCTGACGTGCGAGGACTGGCGCAGCCGCGACCGATGGTGGGATTACTGCCGCTACATGCTCGAGTTCTTCGATAAGTACGAGATCCCGTTCTGGGAGATGGCCTGCGACAACGGTCTCAGCACCGCCGACGAAGACTACTGCTTCGCCAGGCCCGGCGAGGTGTACGTCGTGTACCTGAAGCACGGCGGGACGACGGCGCTGGACCTTTCGGGCGCGCGCGGCACGTTCGCCGTCGGCTGGTACGACCCGCGGCACGGCGGCGACCTGAAGACCGGCTCGGTGCGGGCCGTCAAGGGCGGCGGCAAGCGCAGCCTCGGCCGCGCGCCGGGCGCCCCCGGCGAGGACTGGGTCATCCTGGTCCGCCGCGCCGCCACGTCTTGAAACCTTGCCACCCTTTCGACACAATAGTGGCGGGCGACAAAATGAAATAACCTGAGGGTGCGCGGTGGGTCTCCGTACCCACCGCACACGCGCGCCGCAGGCCCGGCGCGGCAGGTGCTCCTCGGCTTCGCTCGGGACAGGCTCCGACCCGCCGCGCATTGCCCTGAGGACCGCCCATGCTCGATCTCGACACCATCCGCAGCCGGACCGAGGAGGTCCGCGCGAACTGCGCCCACCGCCGCGCGGACGCCGACGTCGACGCCGTGCTGAGCCTCGCCGACGAGCGCAGCGGCCTCATCCAGGAGGTCGAGCGGATGCGGGCCCGGCGGAACGAACTCTCCGGCCGGATACCGAAGGCGTCCGACGCCGATCGCCCCGCCCTCGTCGAGAAGGCCAAACGCCTCAAGGCCGACGTCGCCGAGAAGGAGAAGGCCCTCGCCGAGGTGGAGCAGCGCCTGCGGGCCGAGCAGGCCAGGATTCCCAACCTCACGCACCCGGACGCCCCCGTCGGCGAGGACGAGTCCGCCAACCGCGAACTTCGCCGGTGGGGCGAGGTCCCCCGGTTCGACTTCCCGCCGAAGGACCACGTCGCCCTTGGCGAGGCCCTCGACCTCCTGGATTTCGACTCGGCCACCAAGGTTGCCGGCTCGGACTTTTACTTTCTGAAGAACGAGGCGGTCCTGCTGGACCTGGCGCTCCAGCGGTTCGCCCTGGACGTGCTCCGCGAGAACGGCTACACGCTCCACGCGACGCCGGACCTGGCGCGCATGGACGTGCTGGAAGGCACGGGCTTCAACCCGCGGGGCGAGGAATCGCAGATTTACCGCATCGCCGGCCAGGACCTGGGCCTCATCGCGACGGCCGAGATCACCCTTGCCGGCATCCTGAAGGACCGGATCCTGCCCGCCGGGGCCCTGCCCCTGCGCTACGGGGGCATCAGCCACTGTTTCCGCGTCGAGTCGGGCGCCTACGGCCGGGCGGGGCGGGGCCTGTACCGCGTCCACCAGTTCACCAAGGTGGAGATGTTCGCCTTCACGGCCCCGGAGCAGTCCGCGGCCATGCACGAGGAGATGCTCGGTATCGAGGAGACGATTTATCAGCGCCTCGGCCTTCCGTACCGGGTCGTCGATATCTGCACGGGCGACCTGGGCGGCCCGGCCTACCGCAAGTTCGACCTGGAGGCCTGGATGCCCGGCCGGGGCGAGGGCGGCGCGTGGGGCGAAATCACCTCCACCTCCAACTGCACCGATTACCAGGCGCGGCGTCTGGCCATCCGCTTCCGCCGCGAAAAGGGCGCCAAGCCCGAACTCGTCCACACGCTGAATGGGACGGCCGTAGCCGTCAGCCGCACCCTGCTGGCGATCCTCGAGAACGGCCAGCAGGCGAACGGGTCGGTCCTCGTGCCGGAAGTCCTCCGGCCGCTGTGCGGCCTGGAGCGGATCGGCCCGCGGGAATAAGACGGCGGGTAGGCTCTTCTCTGCCGACCACCCCGGCGGCAACGGACGGAGGACTTCATGGCAAAACGGTCACGCAAGAAGAAGGGCAACGGCGCCAAACGCCTCAGCGACTTCTGCCGGCAAAAGGGCCGGGGCGAGCCGGTCCCCGTGTACGTCCTCTGCGGCACGGACCCGTACCTGCTGGGGAAGGCCCGGTCGGCCGTCCGCGAGCGGACCCTCGGCCAGGCCGACCCGGGCCTGGCGCTGGTGGAGTTCGACGGCGCGGAGGCCGAGACGGCCGACGTCCTCGACGCGCTGCGGACCCTGCCGCTGCTGGCCGACCGCCGGCTCGTGCTGATTCGCCACGCGGACGCCTTCCTGAACGCCGACACCCGCCCCCCGCTGGAGAAGTACCTCGCGGCCCCCTCGCCGACGGGCGTCCTGTGCCTGGAGGTGGCCTCGTGGAACCCATCCACGCGAATCGGGAAGAAGGTCGCCGAGATCGGCCTTCTCGTCGCCTGCGAGGCCGACAGGCCCAACAAGATCCCCCGCTGGCTCCAGCAGGAGGCCGAGAGACAGTTCGGCAAGAGGCTCACCTTCGAGGGCGCGCGGATGCTCCAGGCGTTTCTCGGCAGCGACTTCGCCGCCCTGACCCACGCCCTGGACGCCCTGGCCCTCTACGTGGGCAAGGACGAACGCATCGAGGCGACCCACGTCGATGCCCTGGTGGCCCGGGGGCACCACGAGCGGGTCTGGGCCCTCTGCGACGCCGTCGCCGAGGGCCGCATCGCCCGCGCCCTGGAACTGCTCGAGGTCTTCTGGACCGAGGGGATGGCGGCCCCGCAGATCGTCGGCCTGCTCCGCCCGACGTACCGCCAACTGATCCGGGTCCGCGCCCTGGCCGAGACCATGGGCCTGGAGGCCGCCATGGACCGCGCCCGGGTGCCCCGGGCGGCGCTGGACCGCGTCCGCCGGGCCGTGGACCGCTTCTCCAGCGACGACCTCGCCGACGCCTACCAGGCCCTCGTCGACGCCGACCTGGCCGCCAAGACCCGCCCCGACGACCGGATGGCCATGGAGACCCTCATCCACCGGCTCTGCCATCCGCGTGAGACGCGCGGCCTGACGGTCCACGAGGCGGCGGGACGGTAGCGGCGCGCGTTATAGCGCGGCGGGTCTCCGTACCCGCCGCGCGGGAACGAGAACGCGCGGTGTCCAGTCCCGGGCACCGCGCGGCGGGCAAGACTGCCCGCCGCGCAGCGGCATAGCGCCACGCGGAGCACCACGATGGACCTGGCCATCCTCCATCCCGTCCCCGGGCCGGCCTGGGCCGCCCGCGCCTATCGCGACGAGGTCGTCCTGCTGGCCGCCTGCCTCCACCGGGGCGGCCACGCCGTCTCGCTGACGGTGGTGACGCCGGCGGAGTCGGCCGACCTGGCCGCCGCAGTGGCCGAGGCCCACCCGGACCTCGTCCTGATGTTCGCCGAGGGCCTGGCGGCGGACGCGGCCGCCCGGACCGCGGGGGCCGTCGCCTCCGCCCTTGGGGTGCCGCTGGTGGTGTTCGGCCCGTACGCCCGGCGGTGCCCGGACGCCTGTCTCAGCCTGCCGGGGGCGGAGGCGGTGGCCGTCGCCCACGCCCCCCAGGTCGTCCCGGCCTATCTGGAGGCACGGGCCGCGAGGGTTGACTCAATCCGGGCGGCCGGCATGTGGGTCACGTGCGAGACGGGCGTGATGCGGAACCCCGTCCCGCCGCCGCCCGACTCGCTGGCCGACGAACCGCTCCCCTTGCGCCGCCTGTACGGCTCGGAGCAGACGCTGGACGGTGCGGGCCTGGCGCCGATCGTGGCGGCCCGCGGCAGGGAAGGCGGCGAGGTGTCCGCCCCTGCCGGCCCCTCGGCCGGGCCCGCCGGCCCGCCGGACGCAGCGCCGATGCCCGGACCGACGCCCTGGCCCGTGCTCCATCGGCCGCTCGAGGCCGTCCTCCGGGAGATGCAGGACCTGGCCATCGACCAACTCGACCTGGGCGGCTGGCGGATCGGCAACACGCGGTGGGCGTCCGAGGCCGACTGGCTCGCCGGCTTCGCCGGCCGGTATCCCCGGGAGGTGGGCCTGCCCATCCGCACCACGCTCCACCCGGCGGACGTGACGGCCGAGACGGCCGGCCTCCTGGCCCGCGCCGGCGCCGAGGAGGTCCGCCTGCCCCTGGGCAGCGCCTCCCACCTGATTCGGACCGAGGCGATCGGGATGGACGCATCGCCCGAGCAGGTCCAGGCCGCCGTGGCCCATCTGCGGAAGGCGGGCGTCCGCTCGGCCGTCCGTGTCCAGGTCGGCGCGCCCTACGAGACGGAGGTCACGCTGGAGGAGACGGTGGACCTGCTTCGCCGCATCGACCCGGACCGCGTCGAGGCCCGCCTGCACTGGCCGGAGCCGGGGTCGAAGGCCGAGGCCGTCGCCCGGGAACACGGGTGGCTGGCGCCGGACCCGTCGGCGGCGTACCTGGCGGGGGAGCCGGCGGTCCGCCTGCCCTCGCTCCCGGCCGAGGCCATCCGCGAGGCCCGCGACCTGCTGCCGTACCGCGTTCACCGGCCGGGGCTCGTGCCCTTCCTTCGTCTGGCCCGGCGCGTCAGAATCCCGTGGAAGGGCACGGCCTGGGAGTGGCTCGTCCGGCCGCTGCTCGCCCCGCCCGTGCGGAAAGGTTGACGTGAGACCAGCATCCCCGCTGACACCCGCCGAGAAGAAGGCCCGGCTCGTCCGGGCGTACCTGGGCCGACACCCCGTCTGGTGCGCCTGGCAGGTGACCTACCGGTGCAACTTCCGCTGCCGCATCTGCTCGTACTGGCGCGAGCGGCACACGGCGGAGGAGGAACTGGGGCCGGCCGACTTCGCCCGCGGGGCGCAGAACTTAGCGCGCACCGGCTCCATGCTCGTCAACCTGGCGGGCGGCGAGCCGATGCTCCGCCGCGACCTGCCGCAGGTGGTGGCCGCCGTGGCACGCTGGCACTTCCCCTTCCTGACGACCAACGGCTGGCGCATCGCGCCGGAGCGGGCCCGCGCCCTCTGGGACGCCGGCCTGTGGGGCGTCAGCGTCTCCATCGACTACCCGGACGCCGGCCGCCACGACGCCCAGCGCGGCGTGCGGGGCGCCTGGCGCGAGGCCGTCCGCGCCGTCGAGACGTTCCGCCGGACCCGCACCGCCGGCCACCAGCGCGTGAACGTGATGGCCGTCCTGACCGCCGACAACCAGGCCGACATCGAGGGCGTCGTCCGCCTCGCAGATCGCCTCGGCGCAAACGTTATGGTCCAGCCGTACGGCGTGCTGAAGACGGGCGAGGCCTCGCACCGTCCCCGGCCGCCGGTGGCCGGCCACCTGCTGGACCTGCACCGGCGGTACGGGGCGTTTCTCTCCAACCCGTACTTCCTGGGACGGTTCGACGAGGCCCTGGACGGCGGCGTGCCGGGATGCCGGGCCGGACGGGCCGCGTTCAACATCGACCAGGAGGGCCGGGTGGCGAAGTGCGTGGAGGACCGCGGCCGGCCCGTCGGGTCGGTCCTGGAGACGCCCATGCCCGTGCTCCAGGCGCGGCTGCGCCGGCGGTGGCGGGCGAACCGGTGCCGGGCGTGCTGGTACAACTGCCGGGGCGAGGTCGAGGCCCTGTACTCGGTCCGGGGCCTGGCGTCCGCCCTGCCGCTGCTCCTGGCCGACGCGACGGCCCGGCGGGGCGGGTAACCGCCGCGCGGCTGGCCGAGGGCCGCCCCGGGACGGTAAAGTGAAAATGGTTTTGTGTCGCCAGATTACAGCTTACCCCGCGAGGGAGGGGGCGTACATCATTCAACCTTCAATCGGACATGTATCCCTGTATCGCTGTTGGCATCCCATCTAGCCCAATTTGACTGTAAACCTCGCACTACGCCGCTCACGGTGATCTCTTCGTCCCTGCTTATTCTCGCTGCCTCTTCCAGCCGCATCTGTTTATAAACTTGTATACTTTCTATTGGCAACTCAATCCCATTCCCATCCCCCGAAGACACCGACAGAACTGCCTCAACCTGTGCTACAGCTTCGTCCCGCATCGCGCTGGAGATCTTTTCCTCTGCCGCGGCCACGCCGCTGATCTTGTACGAAGTTCCGTTGATCTCCACGCCCAAGGGTCCGTATTTCTTTTCCAATTCTTCAACAAGACTCTGAGCCTCCTCGAGCTCAGGATCTTCAATCAAGTCGCGGTCCTTCCCCAGAGCATCCCTGAGACTGCGACGGTTCTCCAAGATGTCAGCGCCAAACTTCTCCAAATGGTCCTGGATCTCTTTCAGGCGATCGATCTTGGCTAGGTCGGCGGCTCGTTCTTTGTCGGCCGCCTCGAGAGCACGTTGCTTCTCCCGTCGGATCTCGGCGGTCGAGGCTTCCGGCCGCCTCCCCTTGCGCCAATCACCGTACTTAATGATGACCGTCCCATCTGGTTCTACGTTCTCCACCGATCCATGGACTCTTACGCGCTGACCAACGATGACCGCCTGGTGTTCATCGAGGTGCTGCTTCATTTGCAGGTCCGTCATGTCCTTACGAAACGTAAAGGCCTCCCGCAGCATCCTGACCAGTTGGTATTGGTTGATCGGTGGCGATGGCCGCTTGCGCTCTTTGGCGGTCTCGGCGACCTCCATCGTGCCATGCGGGTGCTCCTTGCCGGTCTCCTCTTTCTTACGCGAAACCCCCGCGTCTGGCGACGGGGCCTTTGAACGCTGGGCCTCTTCCTCTTCGGCGCTATTGCCGCAACCGGCGCCTGCCAGGGCTCCCATTAGCACCACAATGAACATCCAGCGCCAGGAATTCATGTTTCGACCCTCAAAACCTTTTCAAGTGAGGCTGTTGCATAACCCCTTCCGGCCGCCCGCCGACTCCCGTTGAGTTCGGCTCCAGGCCGCGCGGGATGCAGGCCAACGGCCACGGCGAGATTCTTCGGTCGCTGCGCTCCCTCAGAATGACGGCATCCGCGGCACGCCGCGCTTTACATTATACACCCTCTCCCATCATGGGAGAGGGAGAACGGATGCCCCGGGCTACTTCTTGGCCTTGAAGAACGGGCACTTCTCTTTCTTCGTTTCCTTGGCCCAGAGGCGGATGCCCGTGACCAGCCCGGAGTCGTCGAACGTGCCGAAGCCGACCCATCCCCAGCCGAAGTGGGTGTCCTTCGCCTCCATCAGCGGTTTCGACATATCATCATAATAGACCCGGATGGCGCCGTCGGATCCCCGCCGCACCAGCCGCACGTGGTGGAACTCCTCCTTGCCCCAGTCGATGCCCTTGGTGGTCCGGGCGGCGATGGCGGTGCGCGGCTTGTCGTTGACGAGGAAGATGTTGTGGGAGTGGGGGTCGGCCCGGGTGGCGATGTGCGTGTAATAGAAGTGCGACGGGTCCGTGAAGCCGTAGAAGAGGCAGGCGTCGCGGTGGCCGTACTCCTTGCCCGTCTGGCAGATGTCGGCCTCCAGGACGAAGTCCCTGACCTTGATGTCCTTGATGAGTCCGATGATTCGCGGCGAGCGGACCTTGGGCTTATACTTGGACGAGTTGTCGTACGCCAGGCCCGTCCTGCCGGCGGCCTTGCCCGGTTTCCAGGCCCGCGGGTCGGAGAAGACGAAGTCGCCGATGGCCTGCTCGTCCTTGAAGTCCTGCCGATAGACGCATTCGTAATCGTCCGGGATGCCTTCGGGCTTGTCGGCGGTGCGGTCGGCAGCCATGCAGGCCGGTCCCGACACGGCGATCAGGGCGGCAAGGGCCGCGAGGACGGTGAAAGGGGTGGCATTCAGAAGCGTGAGGCGGGTCATGGAAGGTCCTTTCTCTGCTCGGGGGCGCGGGTCGGCCGAACGGTGCCGGGCGCCTCTTCGGACGCAACGGGAGATGATGCCGGACACCGCCGGTCATCTTCCTTGAACGTATCCGGGGCGGGAAAGTATCGCAAGAGTTCGCCGGGAGGCGCGGCAGCCTCGGACCCGCTCCCGGCCGGGCAAGCCGGTCGGGCCACGTCCCCCTCTCCCATCAAGGGAAAGGGGGATTCGCAAAGCCTCCCGGACCCTCTTTCCCATCCGCCACCCGCCAGCCTCAATCCGAACTTTTACCCGCCGGAGGCAGGCCGTAATCCGAAATCGCGTCACTCCTCATGCGTCGCCTCCGGCCGCAGACGCAGGTGCAGGTCCGCCAGTTGCCGCTCGTCCACCGGGCCGGGGGCGCCGGTCATCAGGCACTGGGCCCGCTGCGTCTTCGGGAAGGCGATGGTCTCGCGGATAGAGTCGGCGCCGATCATGAGACGGACGAATCGGTCGAGCCCCAAGGCGATGCCGCCGTGCGGCGGGGCGCCGTAGCGGAGGGCGTCCAGCAGGAACCCGAACTTCTGCCGGGCCTCCGCCTCGCCGATGCCCAGGAGGCGGAAGAGGCGCTCCTGGACGTTCGGGCGGTGGATACGGATGCTCCCGCCGCCAAGTTCCACGCCGCTCAGGACGAGGTCGTACGCCCGGGCCCGCACGGCGCCGGGGTCCGACTCCAGCCGGTCCATGTCCTCCGGCAGGGGGCTGGTGAACGGGTGATGCATGGAGACGTGCCGGCCTTCCGTCTCGTCCCATTCCAGGAGGGGGAACTCGGTGATCCAGCAGAGGTCAATCTCGTTCTCGGGCACGAGGCCGAGCCGCCGGCCCAGGTGCAGCCGGAGCGCCCCGAGGCTGGCGGCGACGACGGCCGGTCGGTCGGCGACGAAGAGGAGGAGGTCGCCGGGGCCTGCGTCCATCGTCTCGCGCAACTGCCCTAACTGCTCGTCGGAGAAGAACTTGGCGATGGGCCCGGCGAGCCCCTCGGCGCCGCACTTCAGCCAGGCCACGCCCTTCGCGCCGAAGTCGGCGGCAAAGGGGGCGAGGTCGTCAATCTCCTTCCGGCTGAACTGCTCACCCGCCCCCGGCACCGCCAGGCCGCGGACCTCGCCGCCCGAGGCCACGGCCCCCGTGAAGACGCGGAACTCGGAGGCCCGGGCCACCTCGCTCACGTCCTTCAGCAGCATGCCGAAGCGGCGGTCGGGTTTGTCCGTGCCGTAGTCGCGCATCGCCTCGGCGTACGGCACGCGGGGGAAGGGCGCCTCCACCTCCTTGCCGAGCACGTCGCGGATGACGGCGACAACGACCCGCTCGGTGGCGGCCATGACGTCGTCCTCCGAGACGAACGCCATCTCCAAATCCAGTTGGGTGAACTCGGGCTGACGGTCGGCCCGCAAATCTTCGTCGCGCAAACATCGGGCAATCTGATAATAGCGGTCGTAGCCGGCAATCATCAAAATCTGTTTGAAGAGTTGCGGCGACTGGGGCAGGGCGTAGAACCGGCCGGGGCTCGCGCGGCTGGGGACCAGGAAGTCGCGGGCGCCCTCCGGCGTGGACTTCGTGAGCAGCGGCGTCTCGACCTCCACGAACCCCGCCTCCTCCAGCGTCCGGCGCATGGTGCGGACGATGCGGGCCCGGGCCAGCAGGTTCCGCTGCATGGCCGGACGCCGCAGGTCCGCGTACCGGTGCCGCAGACGCACGTCCTCGCCCACGTCCACGTCGTCGGTGATCTCGAAGGGCGGGGTGTCGCTCTCGGCAAGCACCTCGGCCGAGGCCACGTGGACCTCGATGGCGCCGGTGGCTATCTTGGGGTTGACGGCGTCCTCGGGCCGGGGCCGGACGGTGCCGGCCAGGGCGAGGACGTCCTGGCTGCCGAGCCGCTCGGCCAGGGCGTGGGCCTCGGGCGAGTTCTCCGGGTTGAAGACGCACTGCGTCCGGCCGTAGCGATCGCGCAGGTCGACGAAGATGACGCCGCCGTGGTCGCGGGCGGAATCGACCCAGCCGGCCAGGCGGACGGCGGCGCCGGCGGCCTCGGCGGTCAACTCGCCACACGTGTGCGTTCGGTGCGTCGTCTGCATCGCGATCTCCCAGGCGGAAGCGCTAAGAGGCTGTTTCACATCCCTCTCCCCTGGTGGGAGAGGGCAGGGTGAGGGGGATCGCCATGTGGATTTGCGGCATTCACCCTCACCCCATCCCTCTCCCATCAAGGGAGAGGGGGTTCTGAAACGGCCTCTAACACTACAACGCTAACTCGTGCGCGGCGGCTCTCCGCACCCGCCGCGCAGCCCCGAAAACGCCCTCTCGAGCGCGGTGGGTGCTCCAGACCCACCGCGCAAAAGGCTGACGTCGCGTTGTAGTACTAACAGAATCGGCCCCGGGAGCGGCGTCCCGAGGCCGTCGGCTTCCGTCGGCGCGCGGGCCCCGGGCACTAGGAATCGTTGCCCGGAACCGGCCTGGCGTCGCGCCGCCTCATCGGGTCGTACTATCGGCCCCGCGGGACGAAGGGTCAAGGAAAATCCGGGCCGCTCTGGCGCGTCGGCGTCCGGCCGGCAGGGCGCCGGGGCGCCGGCCCGCGCCGCTCGAGGCCGACCCCTGGCCTGGGGATCGGGCGGTTTCCCGCCGGTCGCCGGCGACGAACCGTCGGCTCACTCGTATCCATTACCGGGAGGAGGTCGCCGACGGATGGCCAAGGTCGTGGAAGCCCAATGCGGCTACTGTCGGAAGCGGTTCCGGCTTCGGCCCGACCAGGTGGGCCGCAAGGTCCGGTGCCCCTACTGCAAGACGCGCGTGCGTATTCCCCGGCGGACGGAGGCGGCCGAGGACGCCGTCCGCGCCCTGAAGGCCGGGGGCCGACCGCCCGGGGGGCCCGCCGCAGGCCACCGGCCGGGCGCCCCGTCCCAGGGGGGTGTCCGGAACCGCAACCTCGCCGTCGCCTGGGCCGTCGGGATCGGGCTCGGGTTGATTGGAGCGATCGTCGGCCTGGTCCTCCTCCTGGGTGACTACCCGCCGCCGGGGAGCCGCGGGGCCGGCCGGGAGTCAGCCGAGACGGACATCGGCGACGGGTCGAGCACGGGGAGGGTCGGCGGCGCCGCAGGCGAGACGGGCACGGGAGGCGAGACGGCCCCCGGACCCGCCGCGGGAGCCGAACTGCCGGCCGCCCGCCCGGCCGGGAAACAGACCCGGACGCGGAGCCCCCTGCCGAGCCCCCTTCAGCCCGATATCAAGAAAATCCTTCGCGGATACGCCGACGAGACCCTCACGTACGTCGTCGGCCACGTGACGAACACCAGCGACCGGACGATCCGGTCGATGCGGATCGTGGTCGAGTTGCGGGTGGAGGAGGGCGGGAAGAAAGTCGGCGACGCCACGGCCGTCATTCTCAACCTTCCGCCGAAGCACACAGCCCCGGTGGTGGCCGAGTGCAACCACGCCGCCGGGCTTCGGGCGAAATACTGGAAGATCATACGTTGCCAGACGGCACCGGCCGGCGTGCCGGACGACCTCCCGCCCCTGGAGGCCCGCAACGCCGTGCCCATCGGCGACCCGAACGCCCCCGAGCCGACCGGCCTGGTCCGCGCCCTGGTGACGAACCGCGGGAAGGTGCCGGTCAAGGACATCCTGATGTCGGCGCTGCTGCTGGACGAGAAAGGAAAGATCGTGGGCGCCGCCCGGCACCGGGCCTCGCAGAAGATCGAGCCGGGGGCCACCGAGGCGGTCGAGATCGAGTGGCGGCAGACGGCGGACACGCTCGTGCGGAACGTCGAGGTCTGGGTTCAGCCGCACTTTTACCAGGAGAAGTGACAGATGTCCGCGCGGCAAATGGGGCAGGGCCGAACCACCTTCCCTCACATCGCAAACCCCGGCCGAAACGCCGGCGCCGGGGGGACCTCCGTGCCCAGCAAAGCCATGACGAGGTCGGCCGCGTGCTCGGCCGCGCCGGGCACGTCGAGGGCGGCGCGGACCTCGGCCAGGTCGGCCTGCATGCGGCGTCGGCGGTCCGGGTCCGTGAGCAGGGCGACGGCCTCGGCCCGTTCGGCGTCGGTGACCGGCACATCGTGCATCGACTCGGGCACGATGGTCCGGCCGGCGAGGGCGTTGGGCATGCTCAGCCGCTCGCGGTAGACCGGAGTGATGATCCACCGGCCCAGCAGGTGCCACTCCGCCCACCCCACGTTGTAGAAGACCATCATCGGCGTGCCGTAGTAGAGCAACTCCAGCGTCGTGGTGCCGGACTTCGCCAGGGCCAGGTCGGCCGACTGCTGGACCTCGTGGGTCCGGCCGAGGACGATGCGGACCGGCAGGCCGGCCTCGGCGATCGCCTCCTCCGCCCACGGGCGGTGGGCCGCCTCGACCAGTGCACAGACGAACGTGCAGCGGGTGTCGGCGTCGGCCAGGGCCCGGGCCACGTCCAGTTGGCGGCGCAGGATGCCGCGAACCTCCTGCCGACGGCTGCCGGGCAGCAGCGCCACCAGGGGCGCGTCCGGTGCCGGCCGGAGCCCGGCCATGAACGCCTCGTCCGCCTCGTGGGTCCGGAGATGGTCGACCGCAGGATGGCCGACATAGGTGGCCGGCACGCCGCTCGCTTCGAAGTAGTCCTTCTCGTGCGGCAGGACGCAGGCCACGTGCGTGAAGCGGCGGGCCAGTTTCTTCGCCCGCCACGGCGCCCACGCCCAGACCTGCGGCGGGATGTACCACAGCACGGGTATCCGCCGGGCCCGCAGCCGGCTGCCCAGAAGAAAATGGAAGCCGGGGCAGTCAAGGACGATAGCCAGGTCCGGCCGACACGAGGCCAGCACGCGGTCCGCCCGGCTCAGGCAGTCCAGGTAATGCGACACGCCGCCCAGCAGCGGGGCCACGCCCATGATGCCGAAGTGGGTGGTGTCGGCGAGGAGGCGTGCGCCGGCGGCCTGCATGCGCGGTCCGCCGAGGGCGAGGATTTCGGCCTCCGGCGCCCGCCGCCGGACGGCCCGGAGAAGCGCCGCCGCGTGCAGGTCGCCGGAGGCTTCGCCGGCGCTGACGAACAATCGCAGGCCTCGTGGCACAGTTACAGCACCTTGGCGCCGGGCGCGAGAGGGGAGGCGGTGGTCAGGCAGACGATGTTGTCGCCTTCCTGAGCGGCCAGGATCATGCCCTCGCTCTTCTCGCCGCGGAGGGTAGCCGGCTCCAGGTTCGCCACCGCCACCACCAGTTGCCCCTTCAGGGCGTCGGCGGTCATGTAGGGTTTCAGGCCGGCCACCATCTGCCGGGTGCCGAGTTCCGGCCCGAGGTCCACGTCCATCACGTACAGTTTGGACGCGTTGGGATGGTCGCGGACGTCGGTGGCGCGTCCGACGCGGAGGTCGACCTTTTGGAACTCTTGGATCGAAATGCTCTCAGACATGCTAATCCTTTCTTTCTCTTGTAGAGCTGGCCTTTCGCAGGTTTCAGGCGGCTTGGGTAGCGGTGGAGAAGAGTTGTGCGAGGCGTTCGGCCATTTCGCGTGAGCCCCTGCGTCGGGGGGCACAGGCAAAAATCGTCTGCCGGATGG
>Ga0180433_10000595_pt1 | contig 62194 bp, 56 predicted proteins | sample SS_ome_8_FD_132980 | JGI IMG/M metagenome (GOLD analysis project Ga0180433, IMG submission 132980) | Hypersaline lake sediment archaeal communities from the Salton Sea, California, USA - SS_1_D_1 metaG | ecosystem: Environmental > Aquatic > Non-marine Saline and Alkaline > Hypersaline >... | reverse complement strand
TTTCTCCCAGCTTGCATCGGGCATTTTACCCCCTACTTTACGAAGTATGTGGGTAAAATGCCCGCTACAATCTGAAAGAAAATCGAAAATTCCTTGGAAAATGAATAGGTAGCAATCAGGGTCTTAGGGCCAATATCGTGCACAAAGTAGGCGTAGTCATCTTTTAAGGCCTCGATGAGAGCTTGGGCAGCGCCAGGGGCGTGGACCTCTTGGCCGCAAAACACATCGGGGTCTTCGCGCAAAACGATCTCAGCGATCGCGTCGACGCGCTTCCACCAAGGGGCCACACCCCCAAAGAGCTGGGGCAAGCCGCCGGGAAACATACAGACGTTGAGCGATAAATGAGTGAAGGGCCTTGCAAAGTTTTGCGCTGGAGCCTGGCCCTCTGTGATTAAAAACTCACTTTGGGGCAGGAGCTGCTTTATGGTCCAGGGAATGAGTCCTAGAGTCCCGACAAATAGAGCCGCAATGAACTTAAAAGGGCGGACAAAGTAGTCGCAGGTCGACGTCACAGGTGTGAAGCACTCGACAGCCTGACTAGATCCCCATTCTAAGGCAAAGGTCATCGGGGTGGATCTCCATTAAGTGGGCATTTTCATAGAGGTAGACGTGCTCGGGTGTGAGCTCTTTGCAGAGCTTAGCGAGGTTTTTGGTCCCTTCGATGATGTAGTCGATCCCCTCCAGGTGGGTGAGGATTTCATCGTGGGCGTTGGTGGTGACGATCAGGGGACCGGGATTTTTTGCCAGTTTGTGGAGCGCTTGGCAAAAGGGGGCTGTGAGAGCCTCTTGGGTCTCTAGGCCTAGGAGGGTAAAGGGGTGATTCTCCAAAATATGCTTGAGGACAAAGAGGTGGTCCCGCTTGAAAATCTTTTGCGTCCCATCGAGTCTAAAGAGGGCCTCGCCAATCTCTTTGAGGGTGATTTTCGCACACCCGATGTGCTCGATGGCAATCCCCGCAGCGACGTTGGCCAGCTCACACCCTTTTTCGGGCTTGAGTGAGGAGCCAAGGGCCATGGTGAGCAGAGCTAGGACTGTATCCCCTGCCCCGGTGACGTCGACAACCTCTTTTTGGGTGACGGGGAAGTCGCGGCGCGCCCCTTCGCGGGTGAAGAGGGAGAGCCCCTCCTCGGAGCGTGTGATGAGAATCATCTCGGCCTTTGAGACGGAGAGGAGCTCTTTGGCAACCTCGTCAAGGGGGGAAGATTTGGGGAGTTTGGCAGCGGCGTAGGCCTCTTTGAGGTTGGGTTTGATCAAGGTAGCGTGGGCGTACTTTGAGAAGTCGTCTCCCTTAGGATCGACCAAAACGGGAATCCCCTTTTTGCGGGCTTTGGCAATGATCACTTTGAGAAGGTCAGGGGTAAGGAGCCCTTTGTTGTAGTCGGAAATGGCGACGATAGAGGCTGTTTTTAGGGCGCGATCGACTTGGCGCTCGATCGCTTTTTGGCACGGTGCATTTAAAGGGTGGGTCTCTTCGGTGTCGAGGCGCATGAGCTGTTGCCCCCCGGCAATGAGTCGATTCTTGATGGGGGTCACAGCTTCGGGATCTTTGACCAGGCCCTCAATAGAGGCCCCCTCATCTTTGAGGATTTGAGTGAGGTGGGCACCCCCCTCATCATCTCCAATGCGCCCGACGACGCTGACACTGGCACCGAGAGCAAGGAGGTTGCAGACAACATTTCCCGCTCCGCCGGGGAGGCGCTTTTGCTCGCGGACGTGGAGGACAGGGACGGGGGCTTCGGGGGAGATCCGCTCTGTCTGCCCCATCGTGTAGGTGTCGAGCATAAAATCACCTATCAAGAGGACTTCGATCGACTTTAGCCGGCTAAAGCTCCCAAAAAGGCTCAAGCGTAGACTCCAGGCAGCAGGTGGTTTTGGACATAGTCTTTCATCGCCTCTTCAATGGAGTGAAATTTGAGTGGGTCGAGCTCGGCCTTTTCCAGTTGAGCGCGGAACTTTGTGAGGTCAGCGGAGGTGTAGTTTTGGTACCCTTTGATCAAATCTTTGGGCATGGGAATATAGTCGATCTTTGGCTCTTTGCCAAGGGCGCTAAAGACGGCGTTGGCAAAACGGTTCCAGGTCACCCCCTCGCCCCGTCCCACATTGTAAATGCCAGTGAGGTCATTGCTTAAAAAACTACACGTTATCTGTGCCGCATCCTTGACGTAGATAAAGTCCCGTTTTTGCTCCCCATCTTTGTATTTATCGGGCTCGGAGGATTGAAAAAGCTGGGCATTCCCCTCTTTTTCGATCCGGTTGGTGAGGTGGAGCCCCATGGAGGCCATCCGCCCCTTGTGCCACTCGTTGGGGCCAAAGACGTTGAAGTACTTAAGGCCCACGACATCGTTTAGGGCATCGTGCTCTTTGAGCCACATGTCGAACATGTGCTTGGAAAACCCGTAGAGGTTGAGTGGCATAAGGCTCTCTAGGGCGTTGTGATCGTCGGAAAATCCCAGCTTACCATCGCCGTAGGTGGCGGCCGAGGAGGCGTAGATGAAACGGTGGCCGTGGGAAAGGGCATACTCGGCCAGCTCAATTGAGTAGCGGTAGTTGGTCTCCATGAAGTAATCGCCATCTAGTTCCACTGTATCGCTGCAGGCACCAAGGTGAATGAAGGCCTCGATTTCCCGCTCACGCCCCTGTAAAAAGTCCATGAGCTCGTAGCGCGAGATGAAGTCGGAAAAGCGCTTACCCCGCAAGTTTTTCCACTTTTGAGTGCACTTAAAATCGTCGACAAGGAGAAGATTCGAATAGCCCTGGTCGTTAAGGTAGCGAACCACATTCGATCCGATGAAACCGGCAGCTCCGGTGATGACTATGAGTTGATCGTCGAAGAGTTGATTTTTTTGTGACATAGGAAAAACCTTATTTAGATCTGTTATCCCTGAGTAGCGACCTAAAAGTAGCTGAAGGGATTTTAGATTTTTTTCAGCTTTGTCGACCTAAAATCGTCGCATACTTTGATAAAGTAGGGGCGATTTTAGGGCGACAAAGCTGGGAAAAAGAAAAATTCAGGCAGCTTACTAGTAGGTCGCTACTCACGGGTATCACAGTATCTCACGGCGTATGATTTATTCTCAAGAAAGTGCTCCCACTCCCCGTCATGACAACGTGAGAGGGTGAGGGCGTTTCAATCCCCTCTTTGAACGCTTTGAGGCGGGGCTCTAAAGCAAAGCTTGTCTTTTCTAAATCGTTGATGAGCTGGGGCGCCCCGTTTAAAAATCCTTCAACAAGGCGATCGGGATCGGGTCCAGGGGTCACTTGGTGATGCGTGAAGACCTCTTTGGTCGAGAGGCCAAAGGGGGGAGAAAAGAGGGTGATTGGGAGTGGGGTGAAATCGATAGGCTCTAAGATCTCTCCGCGCCCCCTCACATAGGCGGGGGTCTTAGAAAAAAAGAAGGGGACGTCTGAACCGAGTTTAGCCCCTAAGGTGATGAGATCACGATTGGACAGAGGGCTGCCAAGGAGGGTGTTTAATCCCATAAGAACTGTGGCGGCGTTGCTCGATCCCCCGCCAAGACCTGCCATGATTGGGATGTTTTTTGTGAGTGTGATGGTCGCAGAGAACGGAATTGATACCGTCTGTCTAAAGAGATTGCGCGCGGCGATGGCGAGGTTGCGGCCATCTGATGGCAAGTGGTTGGGACAAAAAAAAGCATCCCGATCGCTCAGCTCTATTTCAATGAGATCGAATAGAGGGGCACGTTGCATCAAAGAGGCAATGTCGTGGTAGCCATCGGGACGCTTAGAGAAAACCCTAAAAAAGAGGTTAACTTTCGCGTAAGATTTAAGCGTCAGTTTCGTCTTGAGCTTCAATGTCCTCAGGGTCTTTTTTGGGCTCTTCCTTTTCAACCTTCGGAAGGTCTAGAGGGCGGTCAGGTGAGATCTTGATAGCGATCTCAGCAGTGACACCTTCTTTGAGACGGAGGGGCACAACGTGGGTGCCAAGGGTTTTGAAGGGCTGTCCAATGCGGATCATGTGGCGATCGAGTTGGATGCCATCTTTCTCTTGAACGAGCTCCACAATCTCAGCAGGGCCGACAGAGCCATACATGTGGCCATCGTGGTCGACTTTGACAACTGTCTCGTACTCGTGCTTGTCGATTTGCCCTTTAAGCGTTTCTGACTCAGCGCGATCTTTGACCGCTTGCTCTTCACGCTCTTTTTTAAGGCGCTCTTGCTTGCGGAGAGTTTGCTTGGTGGCCACTTCAGCCTTTTGCTGAGGGACTAGGAAGTTGCGCGCGTAGCCAGGTTTTACCTTTACGACGTCCCCTTTGCGCCCAACACCATGGATATCTTCTAATAGTAGCAATTGTTTCTGCATCTAAATTCTCCTTAAACGTCCAATACAAAGGGGAGCAAGCCCATGTAGCGCGCCCGTTTGATGGCTGTTGTGAGTTTTCTTTGGTGGTAGTGTGAGACACCAGTAATACGGCGGGGCAAGATTTTGCCGCGCTCTGTCGTGAACTGCATAAGGAGTTCAGTATCTTTGTAGTCAATCTCCTTGACCCCAGCGGCGGTAAAGGGGCAAGATTTTTTCCGTCTGAACCCGCCACTTCCAAATTGTGGTCTTCCTTTCCTAATCATCTTACTCTCCCGAACGTAGGGGTTTAAATTCTAGTTTCTCTCTAACGGCGTCCGTTTTAAGAGTCATAAACCTAACGAGATCTTCGTTGAGTTTGTACTCATCCCAGATTTTAGGCATTTTACTCGTTTCGGCATCGAAGTAGATGACGTAGTAAAATCCCTCTTTGCGCTTTTCGATCTGGTAGGCAAACTTGCGACGCCCCCAGTCGACGACGTTTTTGATCTCGCCACCGTGCGTCTCAATTGAGCTGACAATACGCTCCAAGGCTTTTTTACGAGCCTCTTCGCTCAGCAGCGCACTGACGATGTACATGCCTTCATAAAGTTGGCGTTCTTGATTCATCATTATCTCCTTGGCGACTTCCACACCACGTATGAATGAGCTTGATCGACTCATCGATGATGGTGGGAAGCTGTTGTTGCTCCTCGTTGGTCAAACGGCCTAAGACGTAATCGGCGCGATCCCCAAAGAGGGCGTCGCTGATGCCAATCTTAAGCCGCGCGAACTGTTGTGTACTTAGGTGCTCTTCAATACTTTTGAGCCCTTTCTGGCCGCCCGAGCTCCCCTTCTCTCTCAGTCTGAGCGTCCCGTAGTCGATGTGGACATCGTCTGAGAGGATCAGGATGTGGCCCGTCGGCACTTTAAAATAATCGGCAAGCCGCCTGACCGCTTTACCCGACAGATTCATGTAAGTTGTCGGAAGAGCGATCAAAACCTTCATCTCATCAACGGTCGAAGTTGCGACCTTGGCAAAGAGCTTTCCCTCCCGCTTGAAGGGCGCACTGAGGCGCTCAGCTAAAGAGGTGGCGACCATAGCCCCCATGTTGTGGCGGGTGAGGTCGTACTCTTTTCCAGGGTTACCTAGACCGACGATAAGAAGAGGGGCGTTTAGATCCATCCTTACCGTTTAGCCATCACCACTAAAACGTCTTTGTCCTCTAGTAGGACGTTGACGTTCTCAGGCACGCTGAGGTGCTTGACACGTAGAGAGTGACCAATATTCATTCCCTTGACGTCTAAGTCGAACGCGGTGGGGAGGTCTTTCCGCTTGCAGCGCACTTTTACGTGACGCTTGACAGGGCGCAAAAAACCACCGAGCTTAACACCGACAGAGTCAGCGGCATTGATGCAGCGTACGGGGACTAGGACGTCGACTGTGCGATCATCGCTCAACTCGTGGAAATCGAGGTGAATGATGTCGTATGTTGTTCTGTGATACTGGATATCGCGCACGAGTGCACTGACGGTTTTGCCGTCGATCTCCAGCTCAAAGACAGTTGTCGGAAGGTGCCCTTTTTCCATCTTGCGTATGACGCCACGGAACTCGTGTCCATCGATGGTGATGAGGACGTTTTCACGACCGACTGCGTAGAAAACGGCAGGGATATCTTTCTCTGCGCGAATTCTTGTGAGCTCACTTTTCTTTTGACCGTCTCGTTTTTTGACAGTTAGTTTCATGGTGTTTCTTCTCCACGTATGTAAAATTAGTCAGATAAGGAAATATAGCGCAGAACCATTAACGGTAAAGAGCTGACAGAGACTGATTGCTCAAAAGTGAGGTGATCGCCTTGGCAAATAGTGGGGCTACCTCTACTATCTCAACCCGATCAAACGCCCCACCTTCTGCAGGGGGGATCGTGTCGGTCACAATCAGTGTGTCGAGCGGACTGTCCTTGAGGTGATCATCTATAATCAACCCGTGGGTCACAGCCGCTGTCACGGACTTTGCACCTGCTTCTTTGACAACAAAGGCCGCCTCTTTGAGGGTCTTGCCTGTTGAGCTAATATCATCGACGAGGAGGGCATCTTTTCCCTCTACATCGCCGATCAGCATGCGCATTGCCACATCTTTACCACTCTCTCTTTGCTTCTCAACAACAGCGAGGCCGCAGCCGAGGGTATCGGCATATGTCCTGGCGAGTTTGACGCTCCCTAAGTCGGGGGCGACAACGACAGGGTTGGATCCCGCCCGTTTAAGGCGCTCTGCAAGGAGGTGATGACCGTAGAGATTGTCGACGGGGATGTCGAAGAAACCTTGAATCTGCTCACTGTGCAGATCCATGGTTAAGACCCGTGAGACCCCCGCTGTTTCGAGGAGGTTGGCCACGAGTTTGGCCGTGATTGGCACCCGCCTTTTATCTTTCCGGTCTTGTCGCGCATACCCAAAGTAGGGAATGACGGCGACAATGCTCCTCGCAGATGCACGTCTGAGGGCATCGACGAGTATTAAAAGTTCCATGAGATAGAGGTTAGGATGGCGGGCAATGCTTTGCACCAGAAAGACATCCTGACCACGGACATTCTCACAAATTTGAACGCCTATCTCTTTATCTGGAAATCGCTCTATTTTGACTTCATTCAATTTATGGCTTAAGTGGTCTCCGATGGCTCTTGCCAGGGTGGGATGGGATGTCCCACTGAAGAGCATAAAGGAATTACTTGAGTCCATAGATTGACCGAAGGTTTGGGGCGGCAGGATTCGAACCTGCGCATGGCGGTACCAAAAACCGCTGCCTTACCGCTTGGCGACGCCCCAGCAGCGAGTAACTGGTAGTCATCATAGAATGGCAGCCAATTATTTTCAACCATTTATCATTAAAAATGGGAGAATTTACTATCATAGAATTTCTTGAGGTTTTGCGCCTCACGACTGAGTCTTTTTCTTCAAGACGGGGGCCCAAAATGGCTGCGCCAAATCACCTCCTCGTCATCGGACGTGTTAAAACACGCCTATTCTTCCTGCGGGGGCAATTTTCCTTTGCCCTTTTGAACCGTGGAGCGCAAATTCTTGCGCGAATTATTAAAAACTTTCTGGAGTGATAGTTGTGGATATCTCCCCACATAGGTTAAAAATAAGTTTATGAAGATTGTCCACGTAGCCGCAGAATGCCACCCCATCGCCAAAGTAGGGGGCCTTGCCGATGTCGTCTACGGCCTGGCCAAAGCCCAGGTGCAAATGGGGCACACCGTCAAAGTCTACCTCCCCAAATACGACACCCTCCACCTGCACCTCCTCAAAAATATTGAGCAGTCAGGCGGTAAGAAATATTTTCACTATAAAAACACCCCCATCCCCTTCACCATCACAAAGGGGACGCTAGATAGCATCCCTCTCTCCCTCATCGCCATCGACCACACCCCCTCTCCGTTCGCCCGCGATGGGATCTACGGTTTTGAGGACGATCCACTCCGCTTTATCCTCTTTTGCAAAGCACTCCTCGAGGACTTAGAGGGACCTATCGACTGCCTCCACCTTCACGATTGGCACGCCGCCCCCTGCGCCCTCCTCAACACCGATCACAAAAAAATCCTCACCATCCACAATGCCAAGTACCAAGGTGAGTGCCAAGCCGCCTTATTAGATACTCACCTTAAGGATGGGCCGATCCGCCTCCTCGAGGAGGGGCTCAAGAGGGTCGATAGGATCACCACTGTCTCTCCGAGCTATGCCGTCGAGATTCAGGAGAGTGACAAGGGGTATGGCCTTCAATCTCTCTTTTGCGAAAAAGGGGTCACAGGGATCTTAAATGGGATCGATACCGAGGTGTGGAACCCTGGCCTTGATCCTATGATCGTCTCTCAGTTTAAAAGAAGCCATCTCGCTGAGGTGAAAGAGGCCAAAAAGGCCAACCGCTTAAGCTTACAAAAGCAGCTGGGCATGAACCCTCCCAAGGGCCCCTTGGTGGGGATCATCAGCCGCCTTGTTCCCCAAAAAGGGATCGAGCTGATGCAGTGGGGGCTTCTGCGCACCCTGTGGCGTGGTGGACAGGCGATCTTGCTCGGCTCCTCGCCATCGCGTAAGATCCAAAAGCGCTTCAACAACCTGCGCGACGAGCTCATCAACAACAAAGATATCCACTTCCACTTTGAGTTTAGCGAGGAGCTGGGGCGCAAGCTCTACGCCGCTGCCGATATCATCCTAGTCCCCTCCCTCTTTGAGCCGTGTGGGCTGACACAGATCATAGCCCTGCGCTACGGGGCGATTCCCCTTGTGCGCAAAACGGGGGGACTTGCCGATACGATTGAAGATGAAGTGAATGGATTCACCTTTGAGCGGGCCAAGAGTAAAGATCTCGATCAGTCACTAGAAAGGGCCTTTTCTCTTTACAATTCGTGCCCTGAGCTATGGGATGAGATGGTGATGAAAGGGGCAAAATTCCCTTTCTCATGGAAAGAGCCCGCGGCAAAGTACGACGAGATTTATACCAAACTTTAGAGTTTTTGTTTTTTTAGAATCGGTGAGGCTATTTTATTAAATAGAAAACTGAGGATCTTCCAAGTGATTTGGCGTGGCTTTGAGAGGTGCTTTGAATACACAGCCATAGATTCGATGTTTTGAAAGACCCCCTCACACGTTTAAAGCGTGCGGCTCCTGCGCTCATATTTAGTAAAGTTTTTGTGGCGAGCGATTCCTCGATAATCAAAGATGTTAAAAGTCGATAAAGACCTAAGCTCGCTGGAGCTGACATGTCGTAACCGACAATAGGTGTGGTCATCACCCCATTTTCTTTAAAATACCCAATGACTCCAACCAGGTTTCCAAGGTATTTCACACCGGTTAATATGAACGATTTATTTAAGATAGCCTCTTGAAAAAAGCGCTCGGTGAAGGCGGGGTTATACCGCGAGTACTTCTCAAGATATAGCTGGTCGTAAAGAGCCTTGAGCCTAGGGGCATCTTGAACACTCAAAGCATCGTGAGTCACAATCTCAACATCAGGATTCTCTTTGAGGCGCCGATCTTTTTTTAAGATCCATCGCGTTTTTGAGGGAAGAGAGGCAAAAGTTTCTGGGTTGAGAAAATAGACACTACGAGAGGTGATCAGATCAAAGCCATTTGTTGTTAAGTGCTTGAGTGTCTTTCCTTCGGTCACATCATTTAGAGATCGAAAAAGCAGAGTGTGCTGAGGAAATTTTCTGACCAAAAAGTGAGTGATGCGCTCGATTTGATTCTGTGAGATTTTGGGATAGAGATTTGTCGATAAAAAGCCATTATTCACCGCGACAACTTTGTTGATTTTCGTCAGTTTAAACCATAATTTAACGCTACTTGTCAGCGGAAAAAGGAGAGCTTTTAAAAAGGTTTTTTTGTGCCTTTGCATCTCTTCCTCAGCGTAGAGTAAATACGAGTAAATAGAGCACACGTATGAGTTAGAATACTCTTGATTGTTGAGAGTGATAGGAATAAAAAGATCATCGATATGTAATATGTATAATTGACTGTTAACATTGGCAATGAAGGCCTCACTCCCCTCTTTCAAAAGGGGCTTAAGGTACGATTGGCGCGGGGCGTCGCCCCAAGGGATTTTTTCCATGTCTAAAGAACTATAAAGACGCATGCTCTCTCCTTATGCGGCGCACCTTAGCCCCTTTTTCTCTGGGAAATGGGGCGCTAAGAAATATTAAATTGGGAAGCTGGCAGTTGATTTCGATAAACAGCTCTTTGAGCTGCTTGGCCACACTCTCTTTAAACTCAGGGGCGACAAAGATTCGCCATTCAAGGGGGTCCGTTTGGACGATTTCATACTCTTGGATCCATTCAGAAGCGGCGATGATTCGCCGGGCCACAAAATCGGGAAAAAGGGGCTTGAGCTCCCCATCGATGGTTTGAGCAGTGAGGAGATCGTCACAGCGCCCCTCGATCTGCTCGAGAGCTTGATAGGGGCATCCACACGGGCAACCCTCACTTTTGGCCACCAATATGTCGTCGAGTTGATAACGGATTATAGGTTGGGTGGTTCGGTAAAGATCTGTGATAATTGGCGAGAATCTTAGGCCATCTATCCACTCTTTTTCAACAATGAGAAGATCTTCATTCAGATGGAGGGTGCCATGGGAACAGGTGAACCCTAAAAAGCCCTCTGTGGCTTGATAAATCTGGTGAATAGGCTGCGAAAAAGCAGCTTCTAGGTAGACTTTGTCTGTTCTGAGAAGGGTCTCTGCAATCGAGATGACCCGACTGGGGCGACACGATCCCACAAGAAGGTTGAGCATTGAGGGGGGAGCAACGAGGGTATCGGGATCAAATGCCCTCACTCTGTCAATTAAACGCTCGGGGTCCTCTAAAAGATCGAAATAAGCAAATTGCAGCGTTTTAGAGTTAATTGTTTGATATAACGGACTGTTAGCTCTTAAAAACAGGGCGATTTTTTGCCGTTTCCATGGAGGGTGAGGGAGGGCTTTGGCAAGAATATTGCCACACCACATCATGCGCTCTTTTTCCGAGGCTAAAAAGAGCCCTCGATTCCCCGAAGTCCCAGAGGAGAGGCCCACTGTGATCCCATTTAAGAGCTGATCAAAAGAGCGCGACCGCTCGGCTGAGAGGGCAAGATCAAAAGCCCTCTCTTTAGAGATGTTTGCGGTATTGAATGTAGAGAAGTTCTCCATCATGATCTTTTTGTTGATCAACTCCCCTGCGCGCTCTCTGTAAAAAGGAGAATGGGCAGAGGCAAATCGGTACATCCACTCTTTTTGACGCTCTTGCCGTTTTACAAGGGCCTCTTTAGAAAGGCGCATCGCCCTTTTAGCTCTAATATAGTGGGATAAAATTGAGAGTTTTTTATTCATAAGGCACCTATTTTATGGGTGGGAAAAACCTTGATGGGGGCTTTGATTTGCTTGATTGTGCGATAGGTTGCCATGTAAGCTCTAGGGTTGTCTTGGATGGTAAGGCCCAGCCAACTGGGGCGATCGACGCCTCCCCAAAGAGCATCTGCGACAAAGAAATGGCCATCGATTAACACACCCATCTGACCTAAAGCGTGGCCTGGAAGATCGATAAGAAACAGGGAGTCATCATCAAATAGGCTGTGAGCCCTAAGACCATGACGCACTAAGGGAAATGTGTCAATTGCCATTGAACCACTGGGAATATTTGGGACTAAAGGGGGAAAAAACCCCTTGCGCAGCTGCTTGAGAAGAGACATCTTTTGTAACTGGGCCAAAGCCTCTTTGTGGTAAATCCAAGGCACCTTTGCAAAGGCCGGCAGCGCCCCAATGTGGTCGGGGTGAAAGTGTGTGATCACAAGATAAGCGAGATCACTCGGCTCTATCCCATCTTTTTTTAGTTGTGAAATGAGTGAGTCATCCGAGCCATAGTCAAAGGGTAAGAGTTTGCGATAGAGTGAGTAGACCCCTTTCTTTGTGCAGGTGTTTAAGGCCTCTCCATACCCAGTATCAATCAGCACAAGCCCCATCAAAGGGTGTGAGAGCAAAAAGCAGCGGGAATCAAAGCGCTTTAGGGCCCAACCTAAAGAGCGATCAGCAATGAAGCCCCGCCCTTTGCAGGAGCCAACGGTATAAATTTTATTGAGTTTGAAGCCAGTGGGCATACCGATCTAGTCCTTCATTTATGTCTATTTTTGGGTGATAATTGAGCTCTTGTCGCGCTTTAGCAATTGAGAGTGTTTGCGAATGCTTGAGCACGCCAAGTCCATACCGGGTTAATGGAGGCTCCTTCCCTGTCATATGACCTAATGCCTCCAACATCACTGCCACCCCTTTTGCCAAAGGGTAGGGGACAAAACGATGCTTCTGTTCAATGGAGAGTTGTTTTAGCAAGTGATCGACAAGATCACATAGAGGACGCGGCTGACCATTTGTGATGTTGTAGGCCTTCCCTTCACACTCTTTCTTGGCGTTGATTGCCAATAATATCGCTTGTGAGAGATTCTCCACATAGGTGATGTCGACTAAGGGGCTTCTTTTAGAAAAAGTGGGAAGCCCCCGTTTTTTACACACTTTGAGAAGACGGGGCAGGAGCGTTTGGTCATAAGGGCCAAATATAGCTCTAGGGCGCAGAACAATACTTGGGCAAGAGCTGGCAAAAACAGCAGCCTCGGCCAACATTTTCGTCGCCGCATAATGGTTGACAAACGCCTTTGGGAGCGGGTCATCTTCAGCAATATCTAAACGATCGCGGTGGTCAAAATATATCGAGGGCGTCGATATATGGATAAAGCGCTTCAGATTAGCCTTTTCAGAGGCCGTGATCAAAGAGCGCGTTCCCTCGACGTTGACTGAGTAAAAGTCCTCGTACTTTCCCCATGGTGACGAAAGAGCCGCTAAGTGGACCACATAGTCTGCCCCGATGCAAATCGACTTGAGGGAGGCTAAGTCACCAAGATCGGCTGATAGCAGCTCAATTTTGGGGTGAATGAGGCATGACGGGGCTTTATCAATCCGCCGTGCAAATCCTTTCACTGAGTAACCTTCTTTCACTAAGTAAAGGGCTAAATTGATCCCAATGGCACTTGTTATTCCTGAAATCACAATCATAAAACGTCTCCGTTGTATGCCATATCGTCTGTCATCATCTCTTGGAATTTTTTCCCCTTAAACAGAGTCTCTTTAACGATGTGGTAGAGAATGAGGGGGAGGGCAAAAAGGACCCTTCTGTGTTCCTTTGCAAAAAGAGGGTTTGTCCCAAATCTTAAGTGGCGCCAAAAGGGGCGTTTAAACACCTCTTTCTGCTTCAGACCAAACCAAAGCATGCATAAATGGTCGTGTATGAGGGTGTTTTTCTTAGGGCGGCACACCGACTGACTCTCGAAGAAGGAAGAGGCCAAACCTTTCTGATCGTTAAACAGATGGACACCAGAGGTCGCTCGTGGATTGCACTCAAGGCAATAAAGAGAGTCGCCTTCGATGAAGTCAAATGAGATTTGACCGGTAAAGTTTGTGCGCGAGACAAAGTGTTTCACAAAGGCGTCAATGTTGGGGTGCTCCATGCTTTTGATGCAGATCGCCGCTCCCCTCCCCATTTTATGAAGAGGGCGGTACACAGCATGAGAGGCAATCTGTCCCTCATGGCAGACAGAATACGAGCATAAAACTTCCCCACTCACAAACTCTTGAACAATGAGAGGGTTGTCTAGAGACCCTTCGATTTCAGGCCAATCTTTCTCAACAAATTGGACCTGTGTCCCAAACCGAGAGTAAGCGGGCTTGAGGACCCATTTTCCAGGTCCCACAGGACACTCTGTGTAAAGATGAGTCCGTGGGGATTTAAGCCCAAGTTCGTTAAGAAGGGTATGAAATGACCATTTGTTGTGGAGGCGATCCAACAGCTTAAATGAATCACAAAATGCAGGGGCTAATAGCCTATCTTTGGCTTTTGAGATATAGAAAATCTCCTCACATGTCGGAACGATATCTGTGACCTTCTCTTGGGCAATCACCCGATTGAGATTGGCCACAAACTGATCAAAAGCCAAAGCGGGAGGGGCAATCTGATAGAAAGCCTTGACACAGCTTGAAAAACGGCACACAGGGGCCTTCTGACTCTCAACACACACCACTCTATGACCGGCATTGGAGAATACTTTGGCCAGCTCCAAGGCAGCTAGAGAGCGCCCCCCTGTGACTAAAATGGTTTTAGTACTCAAGAAGTAGCCCTCCAACTGTCAACCCTGCCCCCGTTCCAAACAAGAGGGTGCGATCACCCCGCTTGAGTCGCCCACTTTTTATGGCCTTGTTTAAGGTGAAGGGAATGGATGTCGCCACCATATTTCCATAATCTCTCACGATGTGCATGAACTGCTCATCTTTAACCCCTAACCTCTTCTGAAACAGATCCAATGCGAGGGGGCTAGCCTGGTGAGGGATATAAAGATCAATCGGCTCATCATCGAGCTCCGAGAGCGTCTTAATCATTTTCATAGCAGGGGGAATGGCGGCTTTAAAGAGCTTTGGCCCATCCATTCTAAAATAGGAACGCTCTAGAGGGATATCACGCCTGACACCGAGCAAGGTTCCGCCCCCTTCACATTGACACGCCTGAGCGCAATGACTATGCGTCTCAAAGTAAGCGCCTAAAATCGCTTGGCTTGTCGAGGGGCCAACCACACACGCGGCCGCGCCATCACCAAAAAGGGACGCCGTTTTGGGATCGTTGGGGTTTAAGGCCGTTGAACCAATATCAGACGAGACAAGCAAAACGTTTTTAAAAACACCCTTGGCAACCATATGTCCCATAGAAAACAGCCCTGTTAAAAAGCTAATACATGTCGCATTGATATCGAAAGCCATCACTGTTGGAGAGAGATTGAGCCTTTGATGGAGCAAAGCGGCATTTGTCGGAAGCGCCTGCTGAGGGACGGCACTGACTGAAACAATCGCGTCGATCTCTTGCGCGCTCACTTGAGCAGAGCTCATCGCCTCTTGAGCCGCTAAGAAGCCCATATCGGTCGATGTTTCCTCACTGACGTAGTAGCGGGTCTGTACCGAAGAGGTTTTTGCAAGGGTACCCACAGGATAATTGAGCGTTTTTTCCAAGATTGCCGAACTCACACGCTGTTTGGGCAAATAGGCCCCTGTTCCAAGAATTTTGACTGGTATTTTAGACATAGAGTTTCACCTCGTCGTTTTATTTTTGAATCGATTAAAACAAAATTGAACGATGTTCATTTGTGGTCCCAACAAAACCGTTGAGTGACAGACGCTCCTCCCTCAAAAGGGGCAAGCCGCTATTTATGAGAGGCCAATTGAGCATCTGGCACCTCCTTAAGCAGTCCAATCAGAGAGTATTCCACATAGGCATCGCGATCAGCTGGGGATAAAAGATCTGAGACCATTTTCAACTTTTGATTGAGGAAAATGGCACAAATTCCATGAATGCTAGCCCAGAAAAAGCCCACAATCTTTTTGGCCTGGTCGAGGGTGAGTGTGTAGTGCATTGATAGCTTTTCACAAAGGGAGTAAATCCCCTCACCCGCATGTTTGGTATACCAGCTGGGCACTTGATCGTTAGGCAAGTACTCAAATAAAGCTTTCCAAAGCATAAGGTTATCTTGACCAAAATTGATGTAGGCAAGCCCCAGGTCTCTGAAGACCTCTTTTAAGACCTTGCCGTGCTCAATCCCCGCCTCTAGAGTCTTAGCAAGCGTATTGTAGAGCATCGTGAGGATCTTAGCGTTCAAAGTGAGATGAAGCTCTTGAAAATTGCTATAGATCGTATAGATCGACCCTAAAGCACAAGAGGACTCTTTAGCGAGTCGTCTCGCATTTAAATTCTCAATCCCATCGGACTCGACAATCTGCCAGGCAGAGTCAAAAAGTTTTTGTCTTAATCGTTCTTTTTTCATAACTGAACAGCGTTCATTATGAAATGTTGGTGAATTATGCACAAGAAAAAACTCATCTAGCCCACAGTGCCACCTAAAAACCGAGCACTTGTGCGTTATATTTTAAATTAAAAAACGTATAGAATTCGTGCGAAATTATGAAGGGTCTTTGCGAGCAACCCAGGCGCGCTTAATGTACTCGCGGTTGGCCCACAAATACTCCCCTCCGGAAAAGAGTGTGTAGAGCGCTGCGATCAACACCGTGTAGAAGCTGATCATCCGCATCTCCACTAAAGAGAGGCCATTCACACTGTAGAGCAACATCGTCAGAAGGATGACAAAGGCTGAAATCCCCTGGACAACTGCCTTCACTTTCCCACTCAACCGGGCCGCTAGAGCCACACCCCTAAGGGCACATAGCGTTCGCAGGGTGCTAATGAATGTGTCTCGGTAGAAAAAGACCAAGACGAGAAGGAGGGGAAGCTGGATGATCCCCTGAGTGAAACCGAGCAATATCGTCAGCCTAGCAATGCTATCACACATGGGATCGAGCACCTTGCCAAGCTCTGTCACCTCGTTGTAGCGACGGGCAAAGAACCCATCGAGAAAATCGGTGATCTCACTGAGCACCAAAAGACTTAAAAGAATGAGCGTCACAGGGAGCAAGCCAATCCCCATCCTCTCATGAAATAGGTAAAAGAGGATAAATATGGGACTGATAACGATGCGCGATATGGTGAGAATGAGAGCAATTGTCATTACGTACTACCTTATCGGATTTTGCTCATTCAATCAAGGTTTAACTCTGAAGACGGCCCCTTTGATGACTTGGAGCCACCACCTGAAGAATTGGCGGTGATTTTGGGCCACCCACCAAAAGAAAGCCTTCCCAAAACCGTAGTGATCGTAAATGATTTGGAGGCGCTCCACCACCTCTTTCATCGCAAGGTCTGGGGAGAACTTGCGCATCTCGTAATCGGTCACCACCCGCTTGAGGTACTTCACACTCACATCAGAGCTCACCGCCAAGCGGCAGAGGTAGTCAAAATTCCCCTGAAGGGGGTAGCGGAGGTTAAAATGCCCCTTTTTGTGGAACAGGTCCCCTTTAAAGAAATAAGGGAGCAAGCTCGCGTGGTAGCGCGTTCTCTCCAAGCCCTCCTTCGTCAACTTATGGAAGATCACTCTGGGGTGTTTGACCAAGTGACGGACGATAAACCCGGTACTGAGGAGGTCGGGGAGGTGATCCTTTTCAAGGGCCTCCGCAATGAAGGCAAAGGTGAGCTCTGAGGTGTAGAACTCCCCGGGCATCATAAAATGGATGTAGTCGCCGCTCGCAAACTTAAGCCCTTTGTTCATCATCGCAAAGAGATTTTCGTTGATTGAGCTGTAAATCCGACGGATATGGGGGATATTTTTTTCGCCAAGTGACTCCACGGGAGCGCTCAAGCGCTCGACGATGATGATCTCAAAAGGGATCTCTTTTTGCGCCACGATGCTATCAATCGTCTTGGCGAGCAGGTGGGATCCCGCCTTTTCAGCGAGGACGATTACAGTGAATGAGGGTGAGAGCGTTTCAACCATTATTTTAACCTCATAATGAGACCTACAAGCAGGCTGCTTGAATTTATCTTTTTCCCAGCTATTCCGTCCAAAAATAGCCCCTACTTCAAGAAGTATGTGGCAATTTTAGGGCGAAAAATCTGAAAAAAATCTAAAATTCCTTCAGCTCCTTTTAGGACTCATTATAAGGTTTTATTTTAACAATGGCACCCTTTTTTCCAAACTGTTAGACTGTATCCCATATGTTAACCTTCCAAGATCTCATCTTCAAACTGATCACCTACTGGTCGAAACAGGGGTGTCTTTTCCAACAAGGCCACGATCTAGAAGTGGGGGCCGGCACGTTCAATCCTGCCACCTTCCTTAGGTCACTCGGGCCCGAACCCTACAATACGGTCTACGTCGAACCCTCCCGCCGCCCTCAAGATGGACGGTACGGGATCAACCCCAACCGGACTCAGTATTTCCATCAGTTGCAGGTGATCATGAAGCCCTCTCCCGAGGACATCCAAACTCTCTATCTCAACTCCCTCAAAGAGATTGGCTTTGATCTGTCAAAACACGATGTCCGCTTTGTCCACGACGACTGGGAGTCCCCCACCCTCGGCGCCGCTGGCCTTGGCTGGGAGGTGTGGATCGATGGGATGGAAGTGACCCAATTCACCTATTTTCAGCAGGTAGCCGGCGAGAGTTTGTCTCCGATCCCCGTCGAGCTCACCTACGGCTTGGAGCGCCTCTGCATGTTCATCCAAGGCGTCGATAACTTCTACGACATGCAGTGGAACGAAACGCTCACCTATGGCGACCTCTTTAAACGGAATGAAGAGGAGTGGAGCCGCTACAACTTTGAAGCCTCCAACCCCGACATGTGGCGCCGCCACTTCGACGAGTTTGAAAAAGAGGCTCAGGACCTTCTCGCAATTGCGCTCCCCCTCCCCGCCTACGACTTTGTGATGAAGGCCTCTCACGCCTTCAATATGTTGGAAGCGCGCGGACTCATCAGCGTCACAGAGCGCACAGGCTATATCCACCGCATCCGCGATTTGGCCAAAGAGACGGCGCGCATCTACTTACAGGCGCGGGAAAAGATTGAGTTCCCCCTTCTCAAGGCCCTCCCCAAACCAAAGTCTGTCGATGCGCCCGAGGTCCCACCCGTTTCCTTTGATCCGGAGCAAACTGAGGATTTCATCTTAGAGATTGGATCGGAAGAGCTCCCCGCCGCCTACATCCCCTCAGCTCTTGTTTCCCTCAAAGGGCTCCTCACAAAAGCCCTAAAAAAGGCGCAGCTCCCCTTCGATTCGATCGAAGTGACGGGGACCCCCCGCCGCCTCACCGCGATTGTCCACAAACTCTCCCAGGGACGGGGTGAAAAAATCAGCAAACGGCGCGGCCCCCCTGTCGAGAGAGCCTTCGATAGCGATGGGAATATCACACCTCAAGGTCGGGGATTTCTCAAATCAGTGGGGCTTGAGGCCACAAAACTCGACGACATCGAGACCAAAGATGGGTACCTTTACGTCGAAACCACTGAAAAAGGGGCATCGACCCTCTCCCTTCTCGCCCGCGAGCTCCCCGAGATCATCGAGAGCATAGCTTTTCCGAAAAAAATGCGCTGGGGCCAGGGAAGTCTTACCTTTGCCCGCCCCATCCATTGGATTTTAGCCCTCTTTGGCAAAGAGATTGTCCCGTTTAAGTTGGGGACAACGATCAGCTCAAATGTGACCTACGGCCACGCACAAAGAGCCCCCGGACCCATCACCCTCACCTCCCCCTCTGACTACTTTGCAAAGCTTGAGGAAAAACAGGTGATCGCCTCCACATTGCAGCGGCGCGAGATGATCGAAACGCAGCTCTCTGAGATCGAAACTGAGCTTGGCGCCCGTGCGGTCAACAAAGAGCGCGTTCTCTCGGAGGTCCTCTTTTTGACAGAGTTTCCCGAGCTCGTCTCTCACACATTTGATAAAAATTTTCTCCGGATTCCCCACGAAGTCCTCACATCAGAGATGATTGAACACCAACGCTACTTCCCTTTAGAAACCGAAAATGGAGAGCTCATCAATCACTTTGTGATCACGGCCGACAACACCCCAAATGCGACCATTGTGAAAAACAACCTCAGCGTCCTTTCGGCCCGTCTCACCGATGGTGTTTTCCTCTACGAGCAAGACCTCAAGTCGACCCTCGACGCGTTCACACAAAAACTCAAAAACATCACCTTCCAAAAAGGGCTCGGCTCGGTCTACGATAAGTCAAAGCGCCTCGCTAAACTCGGCACTCTCCTCCAACAAGCTCTGAATATAGGTGAGCTAAAGGCGATTGAGCGCGCAGCCCTCCTCGCTAAAGCTGACCTCGCGACAGAGCTCGTCGCCGAGTTCCCAGAGCTTCAGGGTGTGATTGGCAAACACTACGCCCTCAAGCAAGGTGAAACAGCGGATGTCGCCGAGGCGATTGAAGAGCACTACCTCCCCAACTCTGAATTTGGCCCCCTCCCTCAATCCCTCACCGGACAGATCGTCAGCCTCGCCGATAAGTTTGACAACCTCATCGCCAACTTCTCCATTGGGAAAAAACCGACGAGCTCAAGCGATCCCTACGCCTTAAGGCGCCAGGCCATTGGCCTCCTTAAAATCCTCATCGAGATGAAGCGCTCAGTGAACTTGGAGTCGCTCCTCTTTGAGATGTGCGCCATCTTCCCCAAACTCAAGGGACACCCCGCCAAAGAGAGAGAGCTTGTGGGTGAGCTCCTCACATTCCTCACGGGGCGCGCTAAAAGTGTCCTTCTCGACTACGAGTTTAGCCACGATGAGATTGAAGCGAGTCTCCAAGGGGTGGTTATCGACCCTTACGATCAGTTCCTAAAAACACAAGCGCTTTGCGATTTCCGCAAAGGGGACGATTTCACCAAACTCCTCGAAGTTTACAAACGGGCCAAAGGGCAGCTGGCCAATCAGCCCAGCTTCACCTTTGATGCCACCTTAGCGCGCGAAGCGGCCGAAAAGAGCCTCGCCTCAGCCTTAGAGACCATGACTGATCCCTGGGCGGCCTGCCAAAAGGAGCGGGACTACAGCAAAGCGTTTGGCCTCCTCGCCACATTAAAAGAGCCCCTCTCTGATCTCTTTGACACGGTGAAAATTTTGGCTGACGACCCCAAAGTGAAAGCCAACCGCATCGCCCTGTTGCAAAGGGTCTTCAAACACTTCGACACATTGCTTGACTTTAGTAAGATTCAGTAGCGATTGCGAGCGACTAAGCGATACATCGGATCAATCATCCACTTGGGGAGAAAGTGGAGTAACCCTACAGCTTTCCACCATCCCCCGAGGAGCCAAAATAGGCGAAAAAACGCCTTTCCGTAGACCCACTCCCTCTCAGACTCTTTGAGAATGAACGTATCCGCGTCGGCCCCATTATCGAGCGGGGCGTAGTCAAAACGGGTTTTTTTATCGATTTTTTGCAGGGTAGCGATGCTCTTTTGGCAGAGTGGACAGGTCGCATCGTAATAGACGATGGGGCGACTCATGGACTCTCCGGCACGACAACCTGAGGAGGGGCCCCCTTGAGCTCGTCAAATTCCTTGGCCAAGGCACTGATCTCCTCATCGTTGAGCCTCCCTGACTGGATCTTCAACTTGATCGCCTCGCGCCGCTCCATCCAATGGCGCGTGAGGAGTTTTGAGACGGTCTCCACCATCCCCTCTTTAGACCGCTCTAAGTTAATCCGCTTTTGAAGAATTTCACTCAGGAAGAGATTGTCCTCCACCTGATCGCACTGCTGCGCTAAGGTGAGAGAGCTCACCTCGCCCCCTTCTTCTAAGGCCGTCATGATGAGATTAAAGAGGCGGCGCGCCGCGCCATTGCGGAAGCACTCCTCTTTGAGGTTGGCTTGAGCGATCGCCATCACATCCTGGCTAGCCAATAGGAGCCATCTCAAGGCATCCGCCTCCAAGATGCGGTCGGGATCGATATCGGTTTGGGTGATGCTCCCCCACTTTTTGATCGTGACCTCCTCCCCCTTTTCTTCGGGGCCATTGAGGACAGCTTCGGGGATTTGGGTGAGTTGCGCCAACTTCCGCAGACTCTCGTGCACCATCAAAGGGTGCTCCCAAGCGCGGATTTGCTCTGAGATTTTCATCACGAGCTGGTGCTTTTTAGCCGGCGATGTGAGGGGTTGGTTGTTGGAGTAGTGGGCGATCAAGAACTCGAGATAGCCGCGGGGCGCTGTGAGCAATTTTTGAAAGGCGGGGGCACCCATTTCCAAAATGAACGTGTCGGGATCGCTCCCTTGCGGGACATTGACGATGAAAACCTCGACCCCCTCCTTTTGAAAGAGATTGCCAATCTTCACTGCCGCGTCGGCTCCAGCCTGATCCCCATCGAGAGCTAAGTAAACACTCTCCACGCCAAGGGCGATCACCTGCGCGGCGTGCTCCTGACCAAAGGCTGTCCCCTGCCCCGCTACTGTGAGGTTGAACCCTGAGGCAATCAACCGAAGGGCATCGATCTGCCCTTCAACGATGATCGCCCGCTTCTCCTTGGCAATGCGGCGGCGCGACTCAGCCAAACCAAACAGCACCTTCGACTTCTTAAAGAGGGGGGTCTCAGGGGTGTTGACATACTTAGGCCCGCCCGCTCGCTCTTTGAGCTTGCGCCCCGAGAAACCAATGACGTGGCCCATCCCATCAGTGATGGGGAACATGATCCGGTCGAAGAAGAAGTCGCGCCCCCCCTTCGTCAGCCCCACAAGTTCCATAATTTTTGGGTCAATCTTCTTGGCGCGCATTGCCTCTTGAAAGAGTTTGGGCATTGAGGGGCTCATCCCCACCTTAAACTGACGGATAAAGCTCAGATCTAAGCCGCGGGCATAGAGATACTCGAGGGCCCGCTTCCCCTCTTCAGTGTGGAGCAAATAGACGTGATAGAAGTCGGTCGCCTGCGCAAGCGCCTCGCGCATTATTTGCCTAGAGGGCCCTTTGTGGCGGCTATCCCCCTCGGTCTTTTCCATCGTCACGCCAAAGCGCTCGGAGAGCATCTCGACCGCTTCAGAGAAGGAGACCTTGAGGTGCTCGCGCAAAAAGGCGATCCCATCGCCGTGGGCGCCACACCCAAAGCAGTGGTAGTGCCCATCGCCCACCCTGACGATGAACGAGGGCGATTTTTCCTGGTGAAAGGGGCACAAGCCCTTGTAAGTTGACCCGTGCCGCTTGAGTGAGACGTAGGTACTCAGCAGTTCGACAAGGTCAACTTTTTCACGGAGGGTGTCTAAACTATTTTGTGTGTAGGTGCCCATCCACCCAATTATACCTGATCGCGATTTTTCCAGGCATCGATCTTATCTTTGAGATCTATAACTGGCTGAAGTTGATTTTTGTCGATCGTGCTTCGATCAAATGGACATGTGTTCAACCTATCAATCGTTGACTTATCTAAGATATGGCCACACGCCATCCGCCTGGGATTTTCCATCATTTCTAATGTGACAAGGTCGAGATACTCCTCGGGAGGCTCTTCCTCAACTTTGATAGCCTCTTGAGCCTTTTTTAGAGCCTCATTGAGCGTTTTGATTGTGGGCTCAAAGGCGTTTGCCATAGATGGCCCCACCCCCTTTTTAAGCATCTCAAGCTCTTTGAGGGCAAGTTGCACCTGCGTGACTCTGACTTCAGGGATCTTTGACAAATTTTTCACAAACTCTAGGGACTCTATGGCCTGTTCTGCCTGCTCCTTCGTGGCCGCCTTGAGAAGCGTTTTCCTATCCCCTCTCTTGGCCTTTTTGAAAAGGGCGCAAAATTCATCCACTGAAAGAAAGGGAATGGTGATGTTTAACTGGTGAGAGGTCATGAAGGGAATGAAAGCGCCCACAGTCGCGCACAATTGCTCATCACAAATTGCTGTTAAAAGGGTTTTGTAGGAGAGCTGGGAGAGGAATTTTGAGAGGGAGTCCACAACGACCCCTAGACTAGCTCCTTCATCACTCAGGTTGATCTGATCAACCCGTTGTTTCTTGAGCTCTTTAAACAATTCTCGCACCGTATAGAGAGACTCTTCGTAGATAAGCATTGCCTCTAAAAGGTTGGGATCGCAGTCAATGGCTAGATCACCAATGCTCTCTGGACCAAGAAGGGGAAGAAAATCCCAAGATTGCTCATAGGTGAGATTCTCAAAATCGACAAGCTCTTTGATTTGATCATCAAAGTGCAAAACGAGAGTCTCGCTCACAAATCTAAACTCTAAGGAGCGTTTGATAAACTCGTGACTGTGATCACTTTTCAACGCCTCTTCAATGAGCATACGGGCCCTTGAAGGGTAGTTATGGGCGATCGCGGCAAACGCGGCTTGAAAGCTCCTTTCACCCTCCTCCAAAAAGGGAAGAAGCGTCACTATGACCCGGTAGGGCAAAAGGGGAAGAAACTCTTTGAAGGCTTTTTCTGATTCGTCTTTGCGAAGTAACGCCACCCAAGTGATGGGGGTGATATCTTGAACAAATGGGGCGATGCGCTGACGCGCTTTAAAAAATCGATCGCTATGCCCATCCCAATAACTCTTCTTAGCCTCTTTTGAGTTGAATCGCTCGATCCATCCGCTCAATGTGAGTTGCCGTTTCTTATAAGAAATGACCTCTTGGAGCTTGTTGTCGGAGATGCTCTTGGCTAGCTTAATGAGGTGATCTTTATTGAAAAAAGGGAGAAACTCCTCTTCGGATAAGTCCGCAGCTCTAACACATTCAGCGGCTTTATCAAAATGCTCAAATAAAATAGCGTCCAAAACTCTATTCGACTCTGTAGACAGTTTTAAAAATTCAATGGCGTCATCACTGTTGAGGATTGCCTTTATCAGTTTATTGGCCTCCTCCTTTTGACCCTGGGCTAGGAGGATATTGATCTCATAAAAAGCCCCTTCAACAGCTGAGCGGGAGATAAGTCGCTCAATAAACGGCTTGGAGAGCGTTTCAGTGGCGTAAAGGGCCACGGTCGCGTCATCGAGCTTTGCACTAGTTATGAGAGGCAAAAGAGCCAATAAGACGTCACTGTCTACCCCTACATAATCGTGCGCTCTCAATCCGTCATGATCTCTATGCTCCATAAGGGCTTTCCCCGTTTGATCATCGCAAAGAGCACAGATCTCTTTGATCTTTTCTAAACTCTCTCTGAGCAAAGAGGGATCTTCCATATTGATATATATTCTGATCGCATCATGAAGAGGAGTCATCCCCTTATCATTCGGTGCCATCAACGCTTCCATAGTGAGAGATCCCAATATTTTTGCCATGAGACAAACCCCTTCCCCATCTTGAGCATGGTGGAACATGCTTCCTCTGGAAGTTGTGAAAGAGAGAAGAGCGACTTGATCTTCATGGCTTAAAAAGCTCAAATAAACCTTCAAGTGGGCGGTTGTTTTCACCCAAAATATCAGAGGTAGGCCCTCTTCATCTTCCATAGTGAGATACTCTTTGCGTAAATCGTCTGGAAGCATCTCTAAATAGGTCCTTAAATCCTCTGCTGAGCTTTCAAAGTCACAGATGATATAATCGACTGTCGCTTTAATGAAATCGCTATTTTCAACGATGATGTTGTTTAGGTGAGTTTGGATGAGATCTAAGTCATCGAGATTCTCTAAGAAGCAGGCAAAATCTTCTTGGTCAAGCTCTGCAATTTTTTCGCGAATGATGGGATCTAAGAGCAGCTCCTTAATCTCATTATCTCTTAGGACCTCTAAAAGATCACAAAAGGCCTCAATCGATGTGTCAATCTGCGTGATGGCAAATGAGAGAAAGGCCTCATCGGAGCCAAATAGCCCCTTCGGAGGGCGTCCCTCTAACGCTTTTCGGATTTTATAGGCATGCTTTTCAAGGAGAGATGACTGGTGCTCAATAGGGTAATGAGGGAAAATTTCAAACAGATACTGCCCATACTTTTTATTATCCATCAAGCGGCGATCAATCCATGAAAAGATCACTTTGGCTTGATATCCCTTGATTTGATTTTCAATCTCTTTCGAAAAAAGGGCCTTTATTTCATCAGGGCCTAGACTTCCCAAAAAAGTGAGGAGAAGGTGATAGTCGCGCGCTTTGTGGCAGCTTTGATAGAGATTTTTGAGCATATAAGCAAGGGAGAGGTGGGGATCGGGATCGTTAGCTACGACCTTTTTAAAAAATGTCTGTATCTGTTTATCGAGTTTGCGCCCCTTTAGCTCTAAGTCATTGATCACCCGCATGCACGAGGCATCGATGGCGCGCCCCCTCTTTCCCGTTTTCGAATTATTGAGGTATTTATTGTAAAATATGTCTATTATTTCACAGTTTGACTCTCTTTCTTTAATTAGGGATTTATAAGTATCTAATCTTGTGTTATTTAAACTAATTACGCTCATAATTTATATTATTCTTTAATTTTTATTAATTAAATTATAATATAATATTATATATAAAATAATATACTAATAATTTTAATATTTATTTAAATAAAATAGGCGCCAAACGCCACCTCCCCCTTCCCATAAATCCCTCTTTGCGATATCTTTAGATCGCATACATATGGAATCCAAAGAGTCTCAATCCACATTTCACCGGAAGGTGTATCGCTTAGATGAATCCCCCTTAGCTGAGAGCATCAACAGCCAAGCTCTCAAGCAGGTCCCCTCGAAAAAGAAAATCATCGCCACGACGTCGAAAAAGGGCCTCAGAGAGACCTTTAAGCGCACTTTTCTCCCCCTTTTGATCGACACTTTTGAGCTCAGACAGATGGTTGAGACGGCTGAAGTGCAAAAAGAGATGAGCCCCCTCTTTCCGACAAAGGAGATTGCCAAAACGCCGCGAGAGGTCCTTGAGAAGCTACAAGGGATGCAAAAAGAGGTCGAAGAGGCCAAGCGGTGGTGCGATGGGGTTTTACTGCAAATTGGCAAAGGGATCGATGAGGCCAAGGAGTCGCTCAATATCAAAAAAGATGAGCCACCTCCTTCAAAGCACTCCCTCTTAAAAACCCTCCTATTTTGGAAAAAACGATGACAACACCGATGATGCAGCAGTGGCACGAGTGCAAAGAGAGAGCAGGCAGCGCCCTCCTTCTTTTCCGCCTCGGCGACTTCTACGAGGCCTTTTATGACGATGCAAAGGCCCTCTCCAAAGAGCTCGAGCTCACCCTCACTAAAAGGCAAGATATCCCGATGGCCGGCATCCCCCACCACGCCCTCGACAACTACTTAGAAAGGCTCGTCGCGAAGGGGTATGTCGTCGCTTTGGCCGAGCAAGTTGAGGACCCGAAACAGACCAAAGGGATTGTCAAACGGCAGATCGCCCGCATCATCTCCCCCGCCACTTATGTCAGCGACCACACGGCATCGAGCAACCAATACTTTGCCTCCCTCACCTTTGTCGATGCCACTTGGGGCTTAGCTCTCATCGACATCTCGACAGGTGAATTCTCCCTCTTCACAATTGAGCGTGAGGGGGATTTGATCGATGAGCTGGTCAAGCGCGCCCCCAAAGAGCTCTTGATTGCCAAGGCGACGTATGAGGCCCACCGCACCCTGTTTGACACGCTCAGTTTGAGAGTTGAGGTGAAAGAGGATCGGGACTTTGCCCCCAAGATGGGACTCGATCGCTTGCTCCGTCACTTTAAGACTCCCTCTCTAGAGGGGTTTGGGCTCAGCGGCGATGAGGCCTCTATCGGAGCGGCTGCGGCCCTGCTCACCCACCTTGGCCACACCCTCTCGCTCGATATTTCCCACATCAATCGGTTGCGCGCTGTGCAGCTGAGCCACTTCATGGCTTTAGATCGGCGCGCTGCCGATCACTTGGAGCTCACCCACCTCATCAAGACGCTCGATCAGACAGGCACGCCGATGGGAGCGCGGCTGCTCAAAAAATGGATCCTTCACCCCCTCCTCGACCCCGAGGCGATCTCGGCTCGGCAAGAGGCGATTGGGGAGCTGATGACCCACTCTCCGGCAGAGCCGCTGGGGCGGATCCGCGATCTCGAGCGGTTGATGATGAAAATTGTCACTCAGACAGCGGGGCCGCGCGATCTTTATGCCCTCAGGCTCAGTTTAGAGAATGTGCCCCCCATCAAAGAGAGATTGGCCCACGCCCACTTCCCCTTGCTAAAAAAACTCGTGCGATCGCTGATTGACACCACTCCTTTGGTGACTCTTATCAAAGAGCGCCTCATGAGTGAGCCCCCCGCTCGCCTTTCCGATGGAGGAGTTATTCGCTCAGGTGTCGACGCCAATCTCGACGAGCTCCGCCGCTTAAAAAAGGACTCACAAACGTACCTTGCCAACTACCAAACTGAGCAACGGGAAAAACTCGGGATCAAAACTCTCAAAGTGGGTTTCAACAAGGCCTTTGGTTACTTCATCGAAGTGAGCCGCGCCCAAGCGGCAAAGATGCCCGAAACCTTCCAGAAGCGGCAAACTTTGGTCAACACCGAGCGCTTCATTTCCCCCGAGCTCAAAGAGTATGAACAAAAAATCCTCACCGCCGAAGAGCGCATTAGCGCGATCGAAGGGGCCCTATTTAACGAGCTCCGCCGCGATGTCGCCAAGTGGGGAGAAAGCGTCCTTCTCATCGCCCAGTCCCTAGCGCAGATCGACTCCCTCACCTCTTTAGCTCAGGTCGCCGCCTTGCGCGGCTATATCCGCCCCACAATGACCTTAGAGAAGGGGATCGCCATCAAAGAGGGGCGTCACCCCATTGTCGAAGAGAGTTTGATTCACGAGACCTTCATCCCAAACGACACGGATCTTGGCACGCCCCATAACTTGATGCTGATCACTGGCCCCAACATGGCCGGCAAATCGACCTACATCCGCCAAGTCGCCCTGCTCACCATCATGGCGCAAATTGGGGCCTACATCCCCGCAAAGGAGGCGCGCATTGGGATCGTCGACAAGGTCTTCACTCGGATCGGGGCGAGCGACGATCTGATGAAAGGGCAATCGACCTTTATGGTCGAAATGACCGAGACGGCCAACATCCTCAACAACGCCACTGACCGCTCCCTGGTCATTCTCGATGAGATCGGGCGGGGGACGAGCACCTACGATGGGATCTCAATCGCCTACTCTGTCGCCGAGCACCTCCTCACCGTCAAAAAACCGATCACCCTCTTTGCCACCCACTACTTTGAGCTCACTGAGCTCGAAACGGCCTTTGAGGGGGCTCTCAACTACAATGTCGCCGTCGAAGAGCAAGGAGGTGGGGTCATCTTTTTGCGAAAAATTGTGAAGGGTGCCTCCGACCAAAGTTACGGCATCCACGTCGCTCAGCTCGCCGGCCTCCCCTCTGATGTGATTGAAAAAGCCAAGTTGCGCCTTTACATGCTCGAGACGCAAAGCCCCACCCCTCCCAAGGAACTCCCTTTAGCCACCCCTTCAAAAACCGACCAAACTCTCAAAGATCTCGACACAAACAACATCACCCCTTTGCAAGCGCTCCAACTTTTAGTACAATTGAAAAGCGATGTACGATAAAGACAAACTCTCCCGGATCGTCGAAGAGCCGGGCGTTTACCTCATGAAAGATCGTCAAGGGTGCGTCCTCTATGTGGGGAAAGCCAAGCGTCTCAAAACGCGACTCAAGCAATACTTTGCCAAAAGTGGCGATGAGCGGGAGATGATCCCCTTCCTCATTGCGAAAGTTGACTCGATTGAGACCATCGTCACCCTCTCTGAAAAAGAGGCCCTCCTCCTTGAAAACTCCCTCATCAAACAGCACAAACCCCAATACAACGTCCTCCTCAAAGATGACAAAACATTCATCTCCCTCATGATCAACACCCGCCACAAATGGCCCATGATCCGCTTGGTGCGCACTAAGGGACGCCACAAAAAAGATGGGATCTACTTTGGCCCCTACACAAGCGCCTTTGCCGCCCGCCGCACCCTAGACATCATGCACAAAGCCTTTCCCCTGCGCCAATGTTCTGATGGCGAGCTCAAGCGACGGGAGCGCCCCTGCCTTCTCTACGGCATCAAACAGTGCATCGCTCCCTGTATTGACAAGTGCACCAAAGAGACTTACGATGCCCACGTCCAAGATGCCATTGACTTTCTCAAAGGGAAAAACTCCACATTGCTCGACAACCTCACCCAAGAGATGGAAAAAGCCTCAGAACAACTCGAATTTGAGCGCGCTGGAGAGCTATTACAAACGATCAATCAGATCAAACAGATCACCGAAGGAAAGGCCCTGAGCGCCACTATCCCTGAAGGCAACTGCGACGCCCTAGGTCTTCATCGCGAGGGGGCCCACCTTTTCATCGTCCAAATTCTCGTGCGCAACGGACAGATCGTGGGCAAAGAGCCCTACCACTTCTCCAACGTCGCCGGCACTGACAATGACATCCTCGAGAGCTTCCTCCTCCAACACTTTGCTGAAAACCAGCACAAGCCCAAAGAGATTTTCCTCCCCATCCCCCTGGAAAACCATCAAATTCTCCAAGAGCTCCTCCACATCAAACTCACCACTCCCCTCAAAGGGTCCAAGAAAAAACTCATCGACCTCGCCAAAAAGAATGCGAGCGCCGAGTGCAAACAGCAACTCTCTGAAGCGACCATGAGACTAGAGCGCCTTGGCCATCTCAAAGAGACCCTCTCACTCAATACACTCCCCTACCGCATCGAGTGCTTCGACACCTCCAACATTGCCGGCACCGACCCCGTCGCCGCCCTTGTCGCCTTCACCGACGGCGCCAAAGATAAGAAACGGACCCGCCTCTACAAAATACGGGGCGCAGGGGATGACATCAGCGCCATGCGCGAAGTGCTCACCCGGCGCTACACCAAAGCGCGCGACGAGGGGGACCTCCCCGACCTCATCATCATCGATGGGGGGAAGGGGCAACTCTCCACCCTCTCCACAGTCTTAAGCGAGCTCAACATTGCCACTCCCGACATCGTCGCCATCACCAAAGAAGCGGGGCGGCACGACAAAGGGCTGACCAAGGAGCGCCTCTTCCTCCCCCACAAAAAAGAGCCCATCTCGCTCAAAGCCCATGACCCCCTCCTCTTCTTTCTCCAAGAGGTGCGGGATGAGGCCCACCGCGTGGCGATTGCCTTTCACAAAAAGCGGCGGACAAAGCGGATTATCAAAAGTGAATTGGATCAGATTCCAGGCATTGGGCCGCAGAAGAAGAAGGCCCTATTGCAGCACTTTAAAAGTGTGAAACGGATTAAGGAAGCCACCACTGCAGAGCTCACATCCCTCCCATCAATTACGAAGAGGGATGCTCAAAGGATAAACGACTATTTTTCCAAGAATGGGGCCCAAAATAGCAACGCACCTTAGAAAAAACTTTCTTAGACTTCCTCAGTGACAGCGTCGGCGTCGGCTTCTTCTAGGACCGGGACATCCTCTTCCTGAGCTTCAATGACGGGCTCTAGGGGGATAATATTCTTGAAAACCACATGAACGCAGCCGACGTGAAGGCCGGTGAGGCGGGTGATTTCGGTGGTAATTTTTGACTGAATCTCTTCAGATTTTTGAGGGATAGAGACACCGTAGGCGACATTCACCTCAATCTTGAGATTGACCGAATGGTTCTTAGAGTCTTGATCAATGGTGATACCCTTGACGCGGGCGCCATCTTCACGACCGAGCAAGCTATCTAAGAGAGTGCCTTCGATGAAGGCCACACCCTCTATATCTGAGAGGCACTGAGCGGCGATTGATTGAAAAACATTATTTTCAATATCGCGGGCATAGACAGTGTCTGGAAGGTCCAATTCCTTGGTATCTAGCTCTTTAAATTGATCTTGCATATTTTTCCTACAGTTCTTTCTTAAAATAGTTTACCATAAGTGGGAGGAAAATCAAGACAAATCACCCCCTCAAGAGGAATTAAAAAGTTTAATATATATGAAAGAATTACTCACACAGCTTGATCCAAAAGTACAAATTCTCTCCTGTCTGGTATTTGGATTATCGTCGAGTATGGTAGCGAGGCGGCGGGGGCGGAGTCCCTACAAGTGGTTTTTTGCGGGAGCGATAGGGGGATTGATAGGATTGATGATCACCTTTTTCATGAAGCCCCTGCCCAAAATCACCCCCCCAGTCTACACACCTCCCTCTCTATCCGAGTGGTACTACCTCAACCCCGACAAATCCCATGAGGGCCCCTTTACCCTTGAGGAGCTGATGACAGCTTACCGCAAAGAGGCCATCACATCCCGCACATACATATGGAAAGAAGACACTCCCAAGTGGGTTCGATTTGGCACCTCTGAAATCTACCCCGGCCCCCTATAAGACTTGAGCCAGTCTTATCCCCAGAGACAAAAAAGGGGTGCGTGTTGGTTTGAGAGTGAGTCAGAGTGCTTTAGATACGAAAAAACGCTCCGAAGGGAAGGGCCACAGGCCCTTCCCTTCGGAGCGTTTTTTCGTAGATGGAGTGCTCTGATCCGCTCTCAAGCCAACCAAGCACCCCGTTTTGTCTCACACCTACCAGGAGGATTTTGTGACGCCGGGAATGAGCCCAGCATTCGCCATCTCGCGGAAGCAGAGTCTGGAGAGTTTAAATTTGCGGAGGTAGCCGCGGCAGCGGCCGGTGAGTTGGCAGCGGTTGCGGTGGCGTACTGGTGAGGAGTTGCGGGGGAGTTTATTGAGGGCGTTGATGGCCTCAATTTTTTTATCCTCGTCGACCGTAGGGTCTTTAATGATTTTTTTAAGTTCTTGGCGTTTTTCCCACTTGAGGTTGGCCAAGCGTTGTTTTTTGAGTTGTTTTTGGACGGATGATTTTTTAGCCATAATTATTTCTTCCTAGCAGGACCTTTTTGTCGTTGTTTACGGTTGGGATCTTTTTTATTGATCACGTAGATTCGGCCGCGTCGTCGGACGATTTTGTCACCTTTTGAGGGGTCGGCTTTAACAGAAGCACGGACTTTCATGGTTCACCTTGATGGGTCTAATTGATATTGAGGTGTATTGTAGCGCAATTGGAGAAAAACCACAACCTCAAATTGGAATTCGGTGAATCACGGGTGACTTTGAACGACAAGTATTTCATTGAGTTTTAGCGAAATTTTGAAGAGATGTGGACGCTTGCATCTTAACCTCTGTTCACGTATGATAGGATGAAAAATTTGTTATTTGTGAGATCTAACTATGAAAAGAACTTACCAGCCCAGCAAACGCAAACGCGCTAAAGCCCATGGCTTCCGCGCTCGTATGGCAACCAAAAACGGCCGAAAAATCCTCGCCCGCAAGCGGCGCAAAGGGCGCAAGGCCATTGCAATCTAGTGAAATTTCCGAAATCGGCTCGCCTCTTAACGGGGCGCGACTTCAAGCGTGTGCTCCACAAGGGGCGCACAGCTAAAGGAAATATTTTATTTTTAGACTACCGCTTTGCCCACGGACCGACTCGCCTCGGTCTCTCTATCAGCAAGCGGTATGGCAAGGCCCACGATCGGAACCGACTCAAACGCCTTGTCCGCGAGGCCTTCCGCCAGCTCGACCTCCCCAAGGGCATGGAGATCAATGTCCGCCCTAAGCTCAAAGCTGGAGAGTTGACCCTCTTTCACATCAAACAGGAGCTCGAGCGCCTTGTCTGCGAAGCCAAGACTCAATGCGAAACAGAAAGAAGCCGTCGAGGCCACTGAAGGGCGCATCCTCGTCCTAGCCGGTGCTGGCAGTGGCAAGACGAGCGTCTTGATCAATCGGATCGCCCACCTCATAGATAAAGGGGTGCCCCCCAAAGCGATACTCGGTTTGACCTTCACCAACAAGGCGGCCGAAGAGATGCGCGCCCGAGTGAGCGCCTTGATAGGGGCCAAGCTCGCCAAAGATGTCACCTTAGCGACGTTTCACAGCTTCTGCATGGGGATTTTGCGCGAGGAGATCGAGCGCCTCGGCTACACCTCCAACTTCACCCTTTACGACGAAAAAGATATCAAGCGGCTGGTGACCAACATCGCCAAACAGATGCTCGAGCACGATGGGGAGCTCCCCTCCCTCGCCCCCACTATAGAACAGATCAAAGCGGCCCGCTCAAAAGGGACCTTTGACGGAGGCGATGCCACATGGCACGACAAGTTCTCCAAAGAGCTCTTTTTAAAGCTCAACGACTCGATGAGAAGCTACAATGCGGTCGACTTCGACAGCTTGCTCACCCTCACAGTCGATCTCTTCGAAAAGTTCCCCGAGGCCCTCGATAAATTTGCGACCCGCTTCCGCTACATTATGATCGATGAGTACCAAGACACCTCCCCCATTCAGTACAAGCTCGCCCACCTCCTCTCTTCTAAGTGGAACAATCTCTTCGTCGTCGGCGACGACGATCAGTCGATCTATGGATGGCGGGGAGCCCTAGTCGACAACATTCTCAACTTTCAAGCCGATCAGGTGGTGAAACTCGAACAAAATTACCGCTCGACGCCGACGATTCTCAATGCGGCCAACGCCGTCATCGCCAAAAACACCAAGCGCCATGCCAAGGAACTCTGGTCGAGCCTCCCCCACTCCGAGCCGATCGAAATTTTCCACGCCCCCACAGAGCTCGACGAGACAGGCGCTGTCATCGACCGCATTGTGAAACTCAAACAGGATCGGGGGTACAAGTGGTCTGATTTTGCGATTCTCTACCGCTCAAATACCCTCGCCCGCCCCTTTGAAGCGGCTCTTATCAAAACAGTGTGGCGGAGCGGCGATCAGTGGATGCGGGGCATCCCCTACCAGGTTTTTGGGGGTACGGAGATGGTCGAGCGCAGCGAGGTGAAGGACCTCATGTCGTACCTGCGCGCGATTGCCAATCCCAAAGATGAAGAGGCTCTGCTACGCATTATCAATTTCCCAAGGCGGGGCATTTCCGACGAGACAATTGCCTTCATCACTAAGACCAATCGCAAGGAAAAGAAAGCCCTTTGGACCCTTTTACAAGAGATCGCCACTCACGATCACCCCATCTGCAATGAGCTAACCCGACACGGGAGCCAGGGGATCACCTCTTTTGTCACATTCCTTAAAAAGGAGCAGGAGGCCTTCCGCCAAAAGCCGATGAAAGTGGCCTTAAAAGAACTGATCGACTCCCTTAACTTTAAAAAAGCGGTCTCCGACGAGGTAAAAAGTGAGAAGATGAAGGCCTTTAAGCAAGAAAATATCGACGCCTGCATCGGTTTAATTGGGGACTACGAAGAGAGTGCACACTCCCCGACACTCCCCGACTTTTTGGCCACCTCGCTCCTCAATAAACAGCACCAAACGCGCCAGAAAAAACTTGGGGAGAATAAACTCAGCCTCATGACACTCCACAGCGCAAAAGGTCTCGAGTTCCCCGTCTGTTGCCTGGTCGCTTTGGAAAATCACCTCCTCCCCCATGAGAAAAGTTTGAAGGAGACGGGGATCGAGGAGGAGCGCCGCCTCTTTTACGTGGGACTCACCCGCGCCAAGGAGCGACTGATCCTCTCGATGGCGAAAAAGCGGGCGCGGTACGGCAAGGAAATGGCTTCTGAACCTTCACGCTTTCTTTATGATATACCCAAAGAACTTTTAAGGATAAGTTGCCATAAATCTCTTTAGTCGATAAACTATAAACCTATAAAAAATGAATACGATTATTTTACGACACCGCCGCGAAAATTTAAAAAAATGCTCCCTAAGGGGCTTAGAGTCGCGTCCAGATATTGATTTTTACACATACCCCAAGCACCAACTTCCCGACCTGACGGGGGCTGTGATGCTCGATTTTGAAGGCCCCACCCTATCTGAAGCCGATCGGGATCAACCCCTTTTCATCATTGATGGGACATGGGCCTTGGCCGAAAAAATGAGTGGACAAGTACCAGCACTCCCCAAGCGCTCTCTCCCCTCCCACTTCCGTACCGCCTACCCGCGCAAACAGACGGGGTGCGCGGATCCCGAGTGTGGACTCGCCTCTGTCGAAGCCCTCTACATCGCCTATTACTTAATGGGACGGGACACAACAGGCCTGCTCGATCACTACTACTGGAAGGAGCCCTTTTTAACGCTCAACCACTCTCACTTTCTCAAACACAAGGTGGCCTCATGAAACTCTCCCTTCCCAAATCGCTCGGCGGAGCGTTGATCGTTGGAGGGACATCGATTGGCGCCGGCATGCTCGCCCTTCCCGTGATCACAAGCCTGGGGGGCTTTCTCCCCGCTTGCATTATTTACCTCATCTGCTGGCTCTTTAGCCTTTCAACGGGCCTTTTACTCCTAGAGGTGTGCCAGTGGATGCCCGAAAATGCCAACCTTGCCACGATGGCCACACAACTGCTCGGCCCCTTTGGTAAGTACGCCTCGTGGGTCCTCTACATTTTCCTTTTTTACACCCTTTCGATCGCCTACACCGCCGGGGGTGGTGGGTTTATCTTTAATTTCTTTGGCGGCCATATCCCCCTCTTTGTGTGCATTCCCCTCTTTGCCCTGATTTTTGGCTCCTTCATTTACTTGGGCACAAAAGTGGTCGATCGGGCCAACTCAGTGCTTATGACCGGCTTGATTGTGACCTACATTCTTTTTGTGATTTTCGGCGCGCGCTACGTCAACACGGCCAACCTCACCCATTCCCACTTTGGCTACAGTTTACTCGCCCTGCCGGTGATGTTCACATCGTTTAGCTACCAAGGGGTCATCCCGAGTCTCAACGCCTACTTAGACCACAATCCCAAGTTGATGAGGCGGGCGATCATCTTTGGCTCGGCAATCCCCTTTGCCACCTATATCATCTGGGAATACCTGATCTTGGGGATTGTCTCCCCTGAGGCTCTCATCGCCGCCAAAGAGGCGGGGCAAAGTGCCGTTGTTCCCTTGAGCGAAGAGCTCCGCGGCAGCCACATTGGCGCCTTAGGGCAATTCTTTAGTTTCTTTGCCCTCACCACCTCCTTTTTAGGGGTGACGCTGGGACTCCTCGATTTCCTGTCAGACTCTCTAGAGATCAAAAAAGAAGGGTGGAGAAAACTCGCTCTATGCTTGCTCATCTTTGTCCCACCCGTGATTGTGGTCTGGACCAATCCCTCCATCTTTCTAACGGCGCTGGGCGTTGCAGGGGGTGTGGGGTGTGCTCTATTGCTCGGATTGATGCCCATCCTCATGGTTTGGGTGGGGCGTTATAGACGCCACTTCTCCCATCTCCACATCCAACTGAGAGGGGGGAAACCATTACTGATAATACTAGCCACATTTGTCGCTTTGGAGCTAGGCATTGAACTACTGCAGGAGATATTATGACAACGCCCACAGTGATCGCCGCCCCCTTCGAAGCGCAAAACCAAACTGTGTCGACCTCTTATCGAGGCTGCCAAATTTGCGTCTTAGCCGAGTACTACATCACCGGCCTTTACTTTCTTGCCATAGACACATTTAGATGGACGGTCGAGAGCGCCTCCACCCTTTTATCGATGATTTTCTGTTGCTTCGTGAGCGAAGAGCCTCCGCTCCCTGACAATTTAATCTTTGCCGATCACAGCCAGCGCACCCTCATCCGCCGTTTTGGCATCAACCCAGGCCGCAATATCTGTTGCTACTGCGCAACAATCGCCTGCGAAGCCTTTTTACAAGGGCGCCTGTCCACACAAGAGGACTTAGAAAGAGTGCTCGCCCACGGACTGGGCATCTCCCTCAATGACTATGGATTCCGTGTGGGCGATGCATTTTATTCACTCGATGCCCCTGATGCCCTAGACGCCATCCACGATGCCTTTGAGAGACAGCAATCTTTTGATCCACGCGGTTTAGAGCATCATATCCAAAGGCTCTCTTATTCGAGAGCTTGGGATGAAATGCAACCCCACTTTCAAGGTCGACTCCAAGCCCCCCTGACAACACTCTACGATAACTTTGATCGAGCCCAGGGCCTCTATGAAATAGACCCTATCCCGGGAACTGAGCAGGTTGTTTACACACGCTCTCTCCAAGCATGGGTCAACTTTGATGATGCTGAGCGCGGCGCTGCGATCTTCACTATGTTAAATCGTTCGATCATGATTGGCTACCACCCCGAGGGGTTTGTCCTCTGCGACTCCCACGCTCCAAGGGGCCATTTAATCACATTCAACACAATCGAGGACTTGGTTAACCACTTATCGCGCCGCTACCCATTTGCCACCCTTGCCCGCTTCAAGCAGCGCACGAGGCGCCCTCAATCTTTTGCCATTGAGCCACTCGTACTAGACCAAGAAGGGGCAAATAGTATATAATGGCCCTTAGCGTGAAACCAAAAACATACACCCAAGAAATCCACAAGATCGAAACCGATCAGATCGATCACCACGCCCTCTTTATCCTCGACCGCCTCCGCGCCGAGGGACATGAGGCCTATCTCGTAGGAGGGAGCGTGCGCGATCTATTGCTCGGGGAAACACCGAAGGATTTTGACATCTCCACATCGGCTAGCCCCGAAGAGGTCAAAAAGCTCTTCCGCAACTGCTTGCTCATCGGGCGGCGTTTCCGTCTAGCCCATGTCCGTTTTGGCAAAAAGATCATCGAGGTGAGCACCTTCCGCGCCGGCGATCCCGAATCTGACGACTTGATCGTCCGCGACAACGTCTTTGGCACGGCCGAAGAGGATGTGAAGCGGCGCGATTTCACGATCAATGGCCTCTTCTACGACAGTGAATCGGAGTGCATCATTGACTACGTCGATGGGTATCCTGACGCCGCTAAACGCTACTTGCGGGTCATCGGGCAACCCTATGTGCGCTTTAAGCAAGATCCCGTGAGGATGATCCGTTTGCTCAAGTTCAAAGCGCGCTTTGGTCTAGACATCGACCCCGACGCTCACCAAGCCCTTCTCGAGTGCCGCTCAGAAATTGTCAAAAGTGCCTCAGCGCGTATCTTGGAAGAGCTCCTCCGCATGTTGGAGTCGGGCTCAAGCGCCCCTTTCTTCAAACTGATGGCCGACCACGGGATTTTAGAGCACATTCTCCCCTTGCTCAGCGACTTTTTAGAGACCCCTGAAGGGAACGAGGTGATCTCCTATTTAGAGGAGCTCGACAGGAGCATCAAAGAGCCCCACAACCCCCATCTCGATCGCCCCGTCTTGCTCGCTTGCCTGATCTTCCCCCTTTACGAGCAGAGGATCAAAACGCGCTACATCGATCGGGAGAAAAGTCCCCACCTCGGCGTTCTTTTTGAAGAGGGCTTAGATCTCATGGACGATCTCTTTAACCCCTTCTTTCGCTTCCCCCGCCGCTTAAAAGGGCAGGTCGGGAGCATCCTCTCCAACCAATACAGAATGACCCCACTCAGCCCCGAAAAAAACCGGCGCATCCGCGTTCCGAACTTCCCCGAATTCCCCTACGCTGTGCAGTTCTTTGGCTTAAGAGCCAGTCTCCATGTAGAGCTCATACCCATCAAAGAGAAGTGGGAAAGCGCCTTAGAGGCGCGCGGCATCACGGGGCCTGTGCCACAAAAGCGCCCTAGAAAAAGGAGACGACGACGTGGACCTCCAAAGTCACAAGACGCGTAATCAATTAGAGCTTGCCTTCATCGGCCCCCCGCTCGACAAGGGGCCCCTCCCTCTCGTGATTTATTTTGCCTTGAGCAAAGAAGAGAGCTTAACCCTCGACCCCTTCAACCAACCCGCCCTGGCCCTTCACTCCGATAAGTGCCGCGTCGCCTCAATCACCCTCCCAGGCCACGGCCCCAACCTCGACCCCCGCGCTGCTATCGGCGTATGGGCCGAAGACTTCGAAAAAGGGGGTGACCCCCTCTCCCCTTTTTTTAAGCAGTGCCAAAAAGCGATCGATGAGCTGATCGAAGAGGGCATCGCCTCTTCAGTGGCCCTTATGGGGTTATCGCGCGGCGTCTATGCCGCGTGCCAAGTGGCCGCGCTCACTCCAAACGTGCGCACAATTTTGGGCTTTGCCCCCTTAGTGAAACTGAGCTTTGCCAAAGAGTTTGAGGGAATCTCACTCCCTTCAAATCTAGACCTAACCTCTCTTTGCGACCTACTATGCGATCGCACCATCCGCTTCTACATTGGGAATCGGGACACGCGTGTGAACACAGCCCACACCTTTGAGCTCGTCTCCATGCTCGCCGACACTGCCTACAATCGCCGCATCCGCTCATCTCCCATCGAGCTTCTCATCGGCCCCTCCATTGGGTACATGGGACATGGAACACCGCCTCACATATTTGAAGAGGGAGCAGCTTGGCTCAAAAGAAACCTCTAGATCTCATCGTCATCGCCTGCGAGAAAAGTGCCGATAGCCTCGGTAGCGATCTCCTCTCGAAGCTCCCCCCCCTTAACATTGCCGCTGTCGCCGGCCCAAAAATGCGCACCTTTCCCATCGAGGTCCTCATCCCCATGGAGAGCTTTGAGGTGATGGGCTTTGTCGACGTCGCCCTCAACTTTCCCAAGCTCTGCCACCTCTTTTTCAAACTCAAAAAACTCATCCTAGAGCGCAACCCCAGGGCTGTGATTTTTATCGACTACCCTGGGCTCAATCTCGCCCTTGCCAAGGCACTGCGCAAAAAGGGGTACAGTGGGCGCCTTATCCAATATGTCTGCCCAAGCATCTGGGCCTACCGAAAAAACCGGGCTCAGACGATGATCAATACCCTCGACCACCTCTACACCCTCCTCCCCTTTGAGGCCGAGCTCTTTGATGGGACGTCCCTGAAAGCTGAGTTTGTCGGCCACCCCCTTGAAAAGAAAATAGACCCTCCCAAAGAGCGGGGAAAACTCCTCGCCCTCTTCCCAGGCTCAAGAGAAAAAGAGGTGATGAGGAACCTCCCCCTTCAACTTGAAGTCGCCAAAGAGACCAATCTCCCCCTAGGAATCAGCGTCGCCAGCCCCAAGCTCCGTCCCCTTATCGAAAAAATGAGTGGCTCTATTCCCCTGTTTAACGATCCTTATTCCCTGATGAAAAATGCCGATGTGGCCATTGCAACCTCGGGCACCATTAACTTAGAACTGGCCCTTCACGAAGTCCCTACAGTTGTCACCTTTGCGATCACCCCCCTTGACCTTTTCATCGCCCGCAAAATCTTTAAGATCGACCTCGACCACTACTGTTTGGTGAATATTCTCCTCAAAAAGCGCCTCTTTCCCGAGCTCTATGGCCCAAATTTCACAAAAGAGGGCCTAACGTCCGCTCTCAATACCCTCTTAAACGACAAAGAGGCGGTCAGGAAATCCTGCCGCCTCATTCGCTCTCTGTTAAAATGCCCTTCTACTCATCCATTTCAAGTTCAGTAGGAAAAATAACGGCTTTACCAGTGGCATTACCCTCTATTTCTTCAATTTCAACTCTTAACAAAAAGCTAGCTACAACGTTCCCCTCATCATCGTCAATATTGTATTGAGTATGAGAGGAAACCGTCAGCTTCTCATCACTTACATTAAAGTGAATTTGTCCTATTGGGCCATCAAAATACATGGGAACAGGATAGAGAGACCCTCCATCAGGGATATCTAGATTCAATCCCAGCTCATCGATCCGCTTGACAGCTGACTCAATATAATGGAATAGTTTGTCAGATTGTCCCACTTTAATGGCAATGAGATCTATCATCCTTGGAAAGGCTGACTTGAGAACCTGTTTAAACAGCACTGGCTGAACTCTCTCTAGGTCGTTATCTTGAATAAATGTGAATAAATCACTGAAATCAAGGATGTTGTCCTCAGTGAATCCAAACCTTTGTCGAAGCTCTTTATTGAGTTTAGTGACCTCAAAAACGTTTTCCATATTTTTGAAATAGTCAAACAACTCAAGCTGCTGTTCGTGAGAAGTGGGGTCCACAAGCACTTCGTTTTGAAAATACACATCGTAGTCCTTGAGGCGCTTTTCAACCTCACTTGGATCAAAGCTTTCTGCCAAACATGGCAGCTCAAGATTGACTGTTTGCTCACTCTCACTAACGCTAAACGGATCTTCCGTTATGTTTGTTGTTTGACCCACCTTTTGAATTTGAAGCTTTAGTTGATCAATTTCCCGGTTGACTTTGTCACGATGCCATGTTGTGATTAACTTCCATTCTAGGTCATTGATCTTTTGCTGAATTTCTTTGACCGTCTGTGTGTCTTTCCTGTTCAGGCGTTTATTTTCAATGGCTTCTTGTAACTCTTCTTTAAGATCTGAAATATCAATTTCCGGAGGCTCATCCTCATCGAATTTTAAATAAATGATATTATCATCAATGAGCCTCTTTTCAAGAAGCATGTTCTCCTCTTTACTTTTTTGTTGAATCTTTGCGGGAACATCGCTGGAATTGTCTTCAATCTCTACTTCATCATCCTGATCAATCAGCGGATTGTTCTCTTGATCAACTGGCTCTTCCGATGGTGTCGATAGTGACATTGGCGCCTCTGGGTTAAAGAGAGTGGCTACTGCCAAAATAGCTGTGAAAAACACCAAAGCAAAGCTATTGATGGATTCATTGAGCTCGTGAAGGAATCTCGTCCCAGCCGCACTAAAGCCCTGCAGTGTCACTAGATCGTAAACTGGAAGGATCGGGCAGTAAAGGGCGTGACGCGCTGTATCGCCGATGGCCCCAATCATTGCCATAAAAAGATTTAACGAGGCCTCGAGCCCTTCTGCCCTTTGAGCATCTTCAACATACCCTAAAGTAAATACCGAATCCTCAGCTAGGAGTCCATATCCGGTTGTTTCTTGACTATTTATCATCGCTTCAACTCCTTCTATTCTGAATCTGTGAGATTTAATTTTTTCCTTTGTTCCCTTATAGCCCCATACAAGTCCGGTCGGACTTTAACGGGCACTGTACTATCAAGGTTATATTTATTTAACCTATTGATCGTTTCCTTTTGCTCTGGGGTTGTGGTATCTTCACGCTCGAGTTTTTGAGGCTTCTTATTAAAAAGATAAGAGCGACTTAAGCGTAGTTGTTCATTAAGTTGTTTCTTTTCTTCAATAACTTGGTTGTAATTCTTTATGTGGAGTTCCTTTAATTCTTGGATCGTCTTTTCAAAATTTTCTTTCTGCTGACGAAGCGTATTGACTTGTTGCTGGAGCCTATCCGCCTTTAACTTAAGCTCATTGTTAGTCTGCTCCAATTTTTTGGCCGTTGAAAGCTGCTCCTTTAGGACCTTAATTTTGCGCTTTAATGTCTCATTTGTCTCCTGGTGAGTTTTGAGATCCGTCCCTGACTTCATCTTATAGACTTGTTCTAGGGTCCGGTTTTGCTTTAATTGGGCGAGCTCGTTTTTCAGCTGCTCAATCTCTTCATGGGAATCTGTTGGTGTCCCCTCATTTTTTTTAAGCTCTTCGACTTGCTCCTTTAACTCATTTCGCTCTTGAATTAATTCTTGATTTTGCGATTCGATTTCACTAGATAATGATGCCAACTCATCATTTGCTTCAAGTTGTGTGATTAAATCATTTTTTGTACTTAATAGTTCTGAGCTCAATTCGTTATTCTTTTCCTCTACCTTTGTAAGCTCTGCTTCAAGACGAAACAATTCTCCTTCATTTGATACCTGATGGACAACGGTGATTGTGCGATCTTGATTGTCTCGATCGATCCATTCAGGCGCATTGGGATCACAGAGGGCAGAAATCGTCAAGCCCATTAGAATCACCGAGAGGGCCAGTGAGTTTTTGAACTCACTCCAATTGTCGACACCTTCTTGACTCCACACAAATCCCAAAGGGGTGTAAAGACCATAGAGAAAGGTATTACCTATCGATCCCATAGTTGCGATTGCCAAATCAAAGCTTGTTATAATGCAACCCTCTGCCTCTTTAGCCCCTTCGATCCAATTCTTTACAAATCCATCTTCTACTCTAATCTCAGTCATAACTTTACCTATTTTTAGCAATATCTTAATTAAAGGGATTGTTTTTAACACAACCCCTTTTTAACCTCAAGCGTTATAGATAAAGCTCCCAATGTACTTCACAGTCTGCAACGCCGACTGACCAACTGCCGCCAAAGCATTAGCTGACGACTCGTACGTCGTTGGCCACTTCGGGAGTGTTGGGATCGTCCACTCAACCTCAGTGCTATCTTCGGTGATCGTGGCCACCACGCAAATTTCTGCGAGCACCTCTTCTTTAAATTGATACTCATATTTGGCTGTCACCGTAATTGTTCCATTTAAGATGTCGACCTTGGGCAGCTCTTGAGCTGAAACGACTTGGAATCCGTGATCGTTATCCATCATCTCGGAAAGTTGAGCGTGAGCATTTGTTAAAACCGTCCCAAAGAGCCCATTGACAAGTGGTTCATTATTTATTCTTCTAGATACAACCTCTCGAACTGACGGGCAAGCCTCTTTGAAAACCTCAATAGCCTCAATCCATTCTTCTTTGGTCGCTTGGTGAACAGTGAACTCAGCGTGTTTTCTCGATACCTCATTACGAACAGGTCGCAAGCTTTGGATCAATGATTTTGGGACTATTTTGCGCATTTCTTTCCAAATAGCTTCAAATTCGTCGTTCATAGCGTCGTTATTTTTTATCTCAGTGCAGTGGTCAAGCCTTTGATAGAGGGTAGAAAGATTGACCCCTATGCCCTCGATTGTTAAATCTATATCGTATGATGGAGGCTCATCGCCGTTCCACTCTGCCACATCTATTTCTGGCTCATTCCCCTGCTTCAATTGGTGTTTCAATAGCTCTGTGTAAACCTCAATTGGCGTAAGAGCTGACTTAAAGGTGGGCACTGCGAGTTGCTCTTCATGCTTTGTGAATATCTGGGCTTTGGGGTGGAAGCCAAAGCGATACCAACCAAAGGGCTCTTTCTCAGCAATGAGCTGAGCGGCTGCAAGGGCCGGCTCGAGCCTCCCCTTGAAGATCATCCCCTGTTTCTTGTTGAGGATGCAGTAAGAGAGATCCACTTTTAAAATATCACTGAGTGTCTCACTATCGCTCATCCCGTTGATCGCCCTCTCTCGCAAAAGGCTACCGACGATGTCATTGGCCCCCGCGCGATCCTGTGCATCTTTGCAGTGGGCCCCCGTGTATTTAATCTGAACATTTGTGATCTCCTCGATGCGGAAAAGCATATCGTCTCGCTGAACGGCGTAAAAAATTAGGAGGAATGTCTGCAATTCTAAATCATCCTTTATGCCCGCATGCGTCATATCCTCTGGTGACCCATTCCCCTTAAAATAGTGGGCGTAAACCCCTTCAAACATCTCTCTAAACGCCGTTTTGTACTCTTCAATAGCTGCTTGATTCTCTTCAAGGTAGAAGATATAAGGGAGAGCGCAGTGGCGCACTTTCAGGCTCTCACCCTCTTTGGCCGCCTCTAAATCGGTATAAAGGGCCTGCTCAAATCCAAATTCCTTCCAAAGGCAGTCAAAAAGCTCTCCAAAAGTTGGGTAAGCACTCTGTTTTTTAAAGATTTTCCCATCATGGGTCTGAACCATATGGAAGAAATTTTTACACTCACTCTGCATCTCTTCCTCATGCTGCACAGCTTTGGACTCCCCATCGCCATCATTCCCGACAACGCGCTTTTGGAAATCAAAGTTGATCACCCCTTCATCCCTTGCTCCACAGTTTCTGACAAATGCCTGATAGAGAGGGGCCACACAGTTGAGATCAGCGACGCGACCATGCCGCAAATTATGCACCTCTCTCTCTTCCTCATCTTTGACAAAGACCATTGTTTTTCTCTTACAAGGGATATTTTTACCCTCTGAGATTTGCTCTAGATTAAAATGCCCCTCGAGTTTTTGCTTATTGAGAGCAAAAAAGGATTTCTTCACATGGGCCGGCGCTTTTTCGATCATCTCGTTCATTAAAATTGCCATCTCACGGAAGTTGTCCTTTGTGATGGGTTCAAGCCCATCCTCTATCTGAGCTGCTCGTTGATACTCTTGAATAAAGAGATCAACGACATCTTTTCCATGTTTGAACATCTCGACCTGAGTCCATCGAATATCAATCAACCGGTTGAGAATCTCAGCGCAGTCGCTATCAATCTGAGAGAAGGGAGCATTGTTGTTATTGTTGTTGTTTGGCTCCCCTTCTATGACAGCACTGTACCTCTCCAATTCGACAGCCCCTTTGAGTGCCTTAATGAAGGCATCGTATTGCCCTCGAGGTGTCTCATAATTCTCATCGACAGGATTTACAAGACAGAGCAAGGCGTGGTAAAGGGGACGCCAATCCTCCTCCTCTTCTAGTTTTTGAAGATCTTCCTTGAGCTGATCTTCCCCATAAGCGCGAGCTATTTCATCGAGAGCTGTGCGGTACTTTTGATTTTTAGAGGGGTGGCCATATTCCCAAAAGAGACCCCAAAACATATCCCACCATGACGTATCAAGATCGGGAACTGACACCTCAAAGGCCTCATCCTCAACGCGGAGCTTGCTTATCAATGTGTTATAATCAGCTTCAGCTGTCTCTTCACTATCAATCAAAAATGAAACATCTTGGCGGTTTAACTTTTTATTTGAGGCGATCTCACAGTTAGAAAAGTACCCGGTCAACGAATCCAGGAATTGATCAACAATATTGAAAGTATTTCCCCTGTCTCTGCATTTGATCATATTCAGGCCTACACCCTTGAACCGCTCCCCATAGTAGTTGTGGAAAAAGTGGTTCAATCTGAGGATCTCATCCAAGATCAACTCATCGCAGTTCTCCCCGTCAATTTTAAGAATGGATTGCAAGCTGATAGCTTCTTCTGCAAAAACTTTGGTGACAATGACCGTTTCGCGCGTTTTTATCTTAACTAGGGTTTCAAGCAAGGTACTGAGATTGTATTGAGATTTAAGATCTTGAATACTCCCAGCTAAAACGGATTGGATTTGATATTGAAAGATACTAAGGCAGTCATCGATATCATCAAGATTGATACGATCTTTTTTAGCTTGTGAAGGGGGAAAGTAGTTATCAAGGCTACCGAAGATCAAAGATCTTGATTCTTCGATACCCTTGACAATAGAATTATAGAGACTCTCTAAGACTCGATTTGATTTTTTTTTTCGTTGTCGTTGTCATAGTTGTGATTATCTGCAACATGTCCGTTTTGCTCAATATGAGCAGGGGAATTATTCTTTTCCTCCATTTCCTCCAACTCAATCTTAAGCGTTGCGTTTTCGAGAGTTAGATCTTGGATCTCTTTCTTCGCCTCATCCAACTTATTCATCATCTCATTGTAGTTATTAACTTTGTCATTGAGTAGCTGATTGGTCTCCATCTGCTTAGTTAACTCTTCGTCAAGCTCATTTTTTTCTTCAGTCACCTTATTAAGTTCAGTCATAAGTTGATTCTCACGTTCTTTAAGGTTATTGAGCTGATCTTGGAGTGCATTCACTTGATTTACAGAGTCTTCTTTCTCAATTGTTACAGTATTTAGTTGCGTTTCAAGGTTGGTCTTATCGTTTTGCAGTTCTTCTAGGGTATGTTCAAGGTCGGCTTTCTCTTGGTTTAACGACTCTTGCTTACCTTCAAGTTCTTGAATCGTTTCTACATGTTCTGTCTGTAACCGCTCTAATTGCTCTATCTTTTCCTTATCTGCTTTGATGGCTGTTAAGAGGTTTTCAAAATGCGCAACAGGATCGCTATTTTCCTCGTTGTTTGGTGAAAAATCAAAGTCTAAGATCGACGGTCTTGGATCTGGAGCCCTAGCATTGAGTGTCTCTTTTAACGTACCCATATCTACGACAATCTGTTCAATCAAATTTTCAAACTTAATGATTTCGGTCTTTTCATCATTTGTATTTAAGTCAATGAGATCCTGAATGTTTGACTCTATATTTGCTAGTCGTTGATTTAAATCGTTGTCTTTTTCAATGCGATCACTTCCCTGTGTGAGCTCACGCTTTAATTTTTTATGTTCATCAACCAATGCATCAATTGTTTTGGCATTTGTAACATCATCCTCTAACTGAGTGACTTGATGCTGCAACACCCCTAAGTTGATCTGAAGTTGTTGTTTTTCATTGTCTAGGCGCTCTTTTTCACGACGCAGCCGTTCAGTCTCAATTGTTAGCTGAGATGTCTCCCTTTCAACCTCCAAACGGTGCTCTGCGGGAGATTTCACTTCGCTATGAGAGATCGCAACTGGGTTGGGGTTAAGGTAGGTAGCCGCGCGGGGGTAAATAAGGGAGGCGGCGGCTAAAATGACCGAGCTCACCATCAAAAAGAAGCTCCGCGTTGCGGCATCTATATCCCCGTTGGCGTCGGCCCAAGCGGCCGATACCCCTTTGCCCGAACAGATATCAAAGACGACAAAGAAGGGGAGGGAGATCAGGGTGTGATAGGTCAGATTCAGGGCCGCTCCCACGGCAGAAAAAAGGAGGCATCCAGCAACCTGAAGATTGCTAAATCCAATGCAGGCATTGTCGCAGGCATAGTGGGCAGCCCCAATGGCTGTTTGTGAGATTGTGTTATCAGGCGTTAAGAGGCGCAGTCCGCCGGAGATTAAATTTTCATTTGACATATTCGACCTTCAGTTAATGTTTTAAGGGTATTTTCTTAATTTATTCTCAATATTTATTGCAAGAAAAATATCTATCTTTACATTTGCCTTTTGGATCGATTTAGGGTAGAATACTAACCTATGGAATCCGACCAGTTTAAAATTTATGTAGACCGCCTCAGGGGCGAGAAGAGTGAGACAATCTCTTTTAACCTCGATGCGACATTTCTCGATGTGACGGAAAAAGACCTCACCTTCTCCAAGGAGATCTCAGTTGAGGGGGAGACCTACATTGCCGATGAGTATTTGATCATCCGCTTTTCAGCGCTCACCGTCGCCACCCTCCCCTGCTCTATCTGCAATGAGGGGGTCGATTTTCCCATTGAGCTAAAAAACTTTTACCACACAGAGCCCCTCGAAGAGATCAAAGGGGCAATTTTTGATTTTAAAGATCTCCTCCGCGACACCATCCTGCTCCAAGCGCCTCTATTCGCCGAATGTATAGGAGGGTGCCAGGAGAGATCTAAAGTGAATAAATATTTTAAAGAAAGCCCCGCACCGACAACTAATAAAGAGTATTTTCCTTTTGAATCTTTATGAGGTCCGTGCTAGAATAGCGCTTTAATTTGTAAGGAGAACACCATGGCAGTACCACGCAACCGCGTTTCTAATGCGAGAAAGAACTCAAGACGCGCCCACCACGCTAAACGCCCTTCCCAGCTTTCGGGTTGCCAAAATTGTGGCAAACCCCATCGCCCTCACCGCGCCTGCACCTTTTGCGGCCACTACAGCGGTCGGTCGATCCTCGAAAAACAAGAGGGGTAGTAACCTCTTATGCAGAGGCCTCGCATCGGCGTCGATCTGATGGGAGGCGACGAGCCTCCCTCCGCTTTCCTCGATGCCATCTTTGGCTTGAAGGACGAGCTTAAAGACACTGTCCATCTTGTCATTTTTGGCTCTAAGGACATCTGTGCCCAAGTAGAAACCCGGGACGATCCCACCCTTTCGAGCCGAATTGCCAGTGGGGTGATCGAGATGGACGACAACCCCCTCACTGCGATTCGGACAAAAAAGCAAGCGTCGATGCCCCTCGGTCTTAAAGCCCTTTCAAGTGGTGAGATCGATGCCTTTGTCACGACGGGCAACACGGGGGCACTCATCGCCGCCTCTCAACTTTTTTTGACCAACTTAGGGGGCATTGAGCGCCCTGCTCTGCTCACCTCCCTTCCGACAAAGAGAGGGATCATGGCTGTACTCGATGTGGGGGCCAACGTCACATCGACCCCCGAGCAACTCCTTCAGTTTGCCAAAATGGGGATCGCCTACCAACTCAGCTCTCAAATCAAAGCGCCCAAAGTGGGCCTTTTGAACATTGGGGTAGAAACACACAAGGGGACTCCCCTTCAAAAAAAGGCATTTGATCTTTTTTCCAAAGAGCTTGGCCCCTCTTTTTTGGGCAACATCGAAGGGCACGAGGCATTCGATGGAAACGTTGACGTCCTTGTGACAGATGGATTCACGGGCAATGTCTTTTTAAAGACAGCCGAAGGGGTTTCCACCCTCCATCTCAGTAAACTCGCCTCCTTTGCCCCTAAAAGTGCTGGGGACCTAAAGCGGCTCCTCCACGATGCCGACACAGCCGGCGCTTTGCTCGCTGGCGTGGGAGGGATCGTGATCAAGTGTCACGGCAATGCCCACCCCCTCGCTCTAGCCAATGGGATCAAAAAAGCCCACAGTTTGATAGAAGGATCTTTTCTTCAAAAGATCAAAGATACACTACCAAAGGTCTAGCATGACAAAAGACATTCTCCTCAACGTAGGATCCAAAGAACTTCGCGTCGCCTATCTCAAACAAGGACAGCTCATCGACTTAGTGGTCGAGCGGAAAAAAAGCCGCCAGATCACGGGGAACGTCTACCGAGGGAAGGTCACCAATATTTTGAGCAACATCCAGTCGGCGTTTATCGATATCGACGAAGGGGATAATGGATTCATCCACATCTCCGATATCATTGAAAACACCAAAAAGTTTCAGGAAATGTTCGAGCTCGACTTCGAGCTCGAAGGAAAGATCGATCTCGACAGTGAGAAAAAGGTCAAAGAGGCCGACATTGCCGAATTGATGAAAGTCGATCAACCCGTCTTGGTTCAGGTCATTAAAGAGTCAATCGGCTCCAAAGGGGCCCGCCTCACATCCAATGTGTCAATCGCTGGGCGCTACCTCGTCCTCCTCCCTAACTCCCCTCACCGAGGGGTCTCCCGCAAGATCCAGGATCGGAGCGTGCGCGAGCGGCTAAAAAAGACGATCCGCGCCTTTGAGATGCCCGTTGATATGGGCCTTATCTGCCGCACTGCCTGCACGGGGGCGACGACCGAAGAGCTCATCGACGAGGCGCAAGAGCTCTATAAAACCTGGCAAGAGATCACAAAAAAGTTCAACCGCGCCAAAAAGCCATGCCTGCTCTATCAGGAGTCTGATCTGATCAAACGGGCTGTACTCAAAGCAGTCGATAAGAAGTTTGACCGCCTCCTCATCGACGATCACGAGACCTATCTCATCTGCAAAAATATCTACAAAAAGTACGAAAAGCAACATCCCGTTAAAATTGAGCTCTATAGAGATAAAATGCCGATGTTTGAGCGCTTCACTGTGGAGCGAGAGATTGAAAAGGCTCTTAAGAAAAAAATCTGGCTTCCGAGCGGTGGCTACCTCTTTTTTGAAACGACAGAGGCGATGGTCACAATCGATGTCAACTCGGGGCGGAGCCAATCCAACCAAAAGAAAAGTGGTGGCGTCGAGGAAAACTTAGTGCGGATCAATATGGAGGCGGCCCAAGAGATCGCCCGCCAGCTGAGGATTCGCAACGAAGGGGGGCTTGTTATCTGTGACTTTATCGACATGCGCTCGCGGAAAAATCAGCGGCGCGTCCTCGACTGTTTAAAAGAGGCGATGAAGGAGGACTCGGCCAAGTGCACTATCTTGGGGATGAGTGAGTTCGGCCTTGTTGAAATGACACGGAAGCGCTCGCGCGAATCCCTATCGCAAACCCTCTTTGCCCCTTGCGCCTATTGCATGGGACGGGGACGGATCAAATCTCACGAGAGCACCTCGATTGACCTTGAACGAGCGCTGAGCAAGTTGATCACCATGAAGCAGCAGTACGCTATAAAGGTGACCTGCCACCCCGAGCTCAATAAATACTTAGAAGGGCATGAGAAAAAAATGCTCAAAAAAATGGCTGAAGAACTCAACGCTGTCGTCGAATTTGACACGAATGACTCTCTTCATTTAAATGATTATCAACTAAACTCTTTGATAGATGGACAACCAATTTCCACTTAATCCAGGTGAGCTTGACTTTGTTCCGGCAAAGTACCGCCCCATCTTGGAAAAATTTTGTGAGTCGTACTTTGAGACGGCCCTTGACAAGGAGTGGGCGATCGATGTGATCCATCGGTATGTCGCCCTTGTCAAGATCCAACTTAAGGCCCCTTTCACCTTCTCTCCTCACCACATTAAAATGGTGCGGCCGATCGACTATTACCAATTTGGACTCGACTTCTTAAAACCACTCGTCGATTTGCCCCACTCAACAGTCAATGGGGTTAAAGAGCTCGATCGGGTGACAGAGCAGCTCAATAAAGGGCACAATGTGATCTTTTTTGCCAATCACCAGATTGAGGCCGACCCCCAAGCGATCAGCATTCTCTTGGAGGAGTCCCACCCCCGCCTGGCCGAAGAGATGACCTTTGTCGCCGGAGAGCGGGTTCTGACTGACCCTCTAGCTGTCCCCTTTAGCATGGGGCGCAACCTTTTGTGCATCTACTCGAAAAAATACATCGATAATCCCCCAGAAGAGAAAAGTCGCAAGCAACTCCACAACAAAAAGACCATGAAACTCATGAGTGCCCTCCTCTCACAGGGAGGCCTCTGCGTCTATGTCGCTCCCAGCGGCGGGCGGGATCGCCCCAATGCCAATGGGGTGGTTGAAGTGGCCCCCTTCGACCCCCAAAGCCTCGAGATGTTTTACCTCATGGCCAAAAAAGCCGACCATCCGACCCATTTCTACCCCCTCTCTTTGAGCACTTACTCTCTCCTCCCCCCTCCTGATACCCTCCAAATCGAGCTCGGCGAAGAGAGGCGCACACAAGCAGGGGCGATTCATTTAGCTTGCGGTAAAGAATTTAATATGGAATCCTTCGAAGGATCTGACGAGCCCGACCGAATGCTCAGGCGAAAAAATCGCGCTCAGGCTCTCACAAACATTGTCATTGAGGCATATAACCAGTTTCCGAGGTCATCATGAAAAAATATCTAGGTGTTTTCTTTGCCACCACTCTTTTGCTCGCCGAGCCGGCCCCTTATGAGACGATTCCAGATGAGAATCAACTCACCATCAAGACGCCCGCATTCCGCAAAAGAGAGACGGCAAAAATCCGCTTAGAGAATGGCCTAGAGGCTGTGATTGTCTCCGACCCTTCGATCGATCAATCGGGGGCGGCGCTCAGCGTCGAAGTGGGGAGCTGGTCCGATCCCGACGAGTACCCCGGCATGGCCCACTTTCTCGAACACATGCTTTTTCTCGGCAACAAAGCTTACCCCGAAGAGGACGAATTCTTCAAATACATCTTCGACCACGGAGGGGGGATCAACGCCTACACCGCCCCCGACCGCACCGTCTACATCTTTAGTGTGAATAACGCCGATTTTCTCCCGGCCATGGACCGCTTTTCCAACTTCTTTATCTCCCCTCTCTTTCTCACCTCGGGGATCAACCGCGAGCTAAACGCCGTCGACCAAGAGAACGATAAAAACATCGAAAACGACGGATGGCGCTATTGGATGATCATGAAAGCGACGGGGAACCAAAAGCACCCCAATGCCAAGTTTTCGACAGGGAATGCCGATACGTTGGGCAATATCCCAAGATCGGCTGTGAAGGCGTGGTTTGAGACTCACTACGATGCCTCAGCGATGCACCTTTTTGTCTACTCATCGCTCCCTATGGATGAGCTCAAAAAAGCTGTTACGCACGATTTTAGCCCCATCACAAATAGTGGCCTGACCAACCCTCCCAATGTCGCCAAACTTCTCTCGAAAGATCAAGAGGGGCACAAACTCTATATCAACCCCATCAAAGACCTCCGATCCCTTGAAATGACATGGGAGCTCCCCACATCGCTCGGGTACGACCTCGAAGGCAAATCGGCCGAACTCCTTTCAGAGATTCTCAGCAAAAAAACCGATGGCTCCCTTTTGAGCCTCCTCAAAAAGGAGGAGATCGCCGAGTCACTCAGTGTGCGCTCTGAGCAGATCAGTAAAGAGAACTACCTCTTTGTGATCAGCATCAATCTCACAAAGTATGGCGTTTTAAAAGTCGACCAAGCGATTGAGCGCACCTTTGAAATGTTGGGCGCTTTACGGCGGGATGGGATTGCCCCCTACCACTTTGATGAGATGAAAAAATCGCAGCAGCTCGGCTATGAATTCCAATCGCGCTCTGATGCCTTTAGCTATGTGAGCCAAAGTGCCCACGCCTTAGTTGATGAGCCCATCTCCACCTTCCCACAAAAGACTTACACTCCATCAGAATTTGAGCCCAAAAAGATGGAAAAACTCCTAGCCATACTCTCCCCTCAAAACTGCGTATTTGCCATCTTGGCCTCACCTGAGCTCACCGGCGTCACACCCACACACAAAGAGCCCTGGCTCGGGGGTGAGTATGCGATAAAGAAAGTGAGTCAAGAGCAGCTAGCTAAGTGGAGTGAGCTCGAGAGCCACGGCGCGCTCTACCAGCCCAAGCCAAACCCCTTCATGCCCGACCACCTCGCCCTTATTCCCGCTCTAGAAGACAAGCGGCCTCAACTCATTAGCGATGATCAGTACGGAAGGGTCTACTTTGCCCCCGACCCCGAGTACCAAACGCCCACTGCGACAACTATTTTAAGCTTTTCATCCCCTCTCATCGACGAATCGGCGCGCAGCCAGGTCCTTCTCAGCCTCTACATCACCTCACTCAAAGAGAGCCTCTCTTCCACCCTCTCGTACGCCAGCGATGCCAACCTCTCGGCCTACTTCCGTGAGAGCGATATGCGATTCCAGATCATCCTCGATGGCTTCAGCGAGAAATCGCCCCGCCTACTTAAGGAGATTCTCAAAGAGTGCAAAAATGTCCACCCGACCCGGGACCAATTTGAGATCTACCGCGACCGCCTCCAGAGCGCGATTGCCAACCAAAACAAAAACCTGCTCTACATCCAAGCTAAAGACAAGATGGACAGCCTCCTTTTCAACGATGTCCCCCAAAATAGCCGTCTTAAAAAGGCGATTGAGCAGATCTCTTACGAGGACTTCACCGCCTTTGCCGATAAACTGTTCCTAGAGGCTTACCTTGAAGGGATGATTAGCGGAAACATGACCTTGGGCGATGCCAAAATGATGGCCCGCAAGGTGCGTACAAACCTCACCTACGCCCCTTTCCCCGTTCCCGAGCAGCCACAGCGCGAAGTGCTCATTCTTCCCCAAGACCAAGGGCCTTACATGGTCTTTGAGACCACTCCGATGCAAGGGAACAACGTCATCCTCACCATCCAGCAAGGCCCCTTCTCATTCCAAAAAGGGGCTTCCCAACACGTTCTTGGTGCCGCCCTTAAGCAGGCCTTTTTCTTAGAGTTGCGCACCAAGCAACAAACAGGGTACGTCGCCAAGAGCTGGCACAGCAATGTCGAATCGCAAATGATGCAATTTTTCACTGTCCAGTCGACGACCCACAACCCCCTCGATCTTCTCTCCCGCTTTGAGCTATTCTTAGAAAACTACTCAAAGAACGTGGGCGAGCACATCTCAAAAGAGCGCTTTGAGGAGATCCGCAGCTCTGCGATCGAGCAGCTCGAAAAAGCCCCGCCTAACCTCACAAACTATACCCTTCTAATGAACCGCTTGGCTTTCAAAGAAAACGGGGATTTTGACTACGTACAGAAGCGGATTGCCGCTTTAAAAGAGTTGACCTACGAGGAGATGAAAGCCGACGCCGTGGCCTTCTTTTCTCGTCAGAACAGCCGCCGCTTAGCCCTTTTAATTGATGGGGTTTCCCCAGATGGGAAGGGCTTTAAGTACCAAGACATTTCCCCAACCCGGTTACACCAGGTTGGGACGTTTGTCAGCTCCAACGACTAAGGCACGAAGGGGGAGCTGTGTGAGAAACACAGCCCCCTGACGAGGAGGCCATTAGGCACAGCCATTTTAATAGTCTTTTGGATATCCCCAAGTTTTAGCTTATCTAGAAGTAGAGTGTTGTATCCCCAGAGAATTTGCGCAACAAGCTGTTGCGCAATTTCTATATCTGGATATTCTCTAGCAATTGAAGATTTCTAGGAGAGAATTTTTTTTTTCACTAACCTCCATTCATGTAAGGGAAAGAAAAATTTCATAATAGATAGCGCAAGAATTTGCGCTCCACGGCTCAGAAGGGTAAAGGATAGTGGCCCCCGCAGGAACCCGAAGGGCGAAGGGGGAGCTGTGTGAGGAACACAGCCCCCTGACGAGGAGGCCGCTAGGCGCAGCCATTTTGAGCCCCCCTTGTTCAAAGGCAGAGACTCCAAAAACAACCCGGCAGCTCCCCTAAATATGGCCGAAGGCGCTGAGCTGCTGTATCAGCTTGGCTATGAGACCCGTCCACCCCGTCTGATGCGACGCCCCTAAACCCTCACCCGTATCCCCATTAAAATACTCGTGAAAGTGAAATAGATCCTGAAAGTGAGGATCGTTTTGATAGATAGACTGCTCGCCATAAAGGGGGCGGGTGCCATCCTCTCGTTTTTCAAAGATCTTAAGGAGACGCTTTGAGATCTCAACCGCAACCTCCCAAAGGGTGAGGTAGTGACCCGACCCTGTGGGACACTCAACCTTAAACTCATCGCCCAGGTAGTGGTGAAACTTTTGGAGCGACTCAATGAGGAGAATATTGATGGGGAACCAGATGGGACCGCGCCAGTTGGAATTGCCCCCAAAGAGTTTGAGTGTCGACTCGGCCGGCTCATAGTCGACGGAGTATTCATGCCCATCGAGTTTGAGCTTAAAGGGGTGCTTTTCGTGGTATTTAGAGATGGAACGGATACCGTAAGGGCTCAAAAACTCCTCCTCATTGAGGAGAGTTTTGAGCAAACGCTCGAGGCGCTCAAAGCTCACCAAGCTCAAGATGCGCCGCATTTGCTCCCCCTCCCTTTTCATACAGGCCAGCTTTGAGCAGAGGTCGGGACGGTGATTGATGAACCAGTCCATCCGCTTTTTAAACCCCTTCATTTGATCGAGCAGCTCGGGGGTGATGGTGGTCACTGCAAGAAGAGGGATGAGTCCGACAAGGGAGCGCACTTTGATCGGTTGGCAATCCCCTCCATCTTGGATGAGTAGATCGTAATAAAATCCATCCTCCTCATTCCAAAGGGAGTGGGTTTTTGAATCGGTGAAATTGATCGCATCGGCAATGAAGAGAAAGTGTTCGTAAAACTTACTCGCCATATCTTCGTATGAGGGGTTGGTTTTGGCCAGCTCTAAAGCAATGGTGAGCATATTTAGACACGACATCCCCATCCAACTGGTGGCATCCGATTGGTAAAGGGTGCTCCCCGGTGGGAGGTCTTCAGACCGATTAAAAACGCTGATGTTGTCGAGGCCTAAGAATCCCCCTTGGAAAATATTTTTCCCATCGACATCTTTGCGGTTCACCCACCAAGTGAAGTTGAGAAGGAGCTTTTGGAAGGCCCGCTCCAAGAAAAGGGTATCCCCCTTCCCTTTCTGTTTTTTCTCAATTTTATAAACGCGGTAACAGGCCCACGCATGAACGGGAGGGTTGACGTCGTTGAAGTTCCATTCATAGGCGGGGAGCTGACCACTGGGGTGCATGTACCACTCACGCGTTAACAGATAGAGTTGCCGCTTGGCAAACTCCGCATCTAAAAGAGCGAGTGGCAAAGTGTGAAAGGCGGTGTCCCAGGAGAAAAAAGCGGGGTACTCCCACTTGTCGGGGACGGAGAGAATATCGTCGTTAAAGAGGTGGAGCCAGTCGCTATTGCGCGTTACAATCCGATCTTTGAGCCAGGTCTCTACAACGTAGTTGTAATACTGCTTGTTCCAAAGCATCCCAGCAAAAGCTTGCTTTTGTAAATTCCGATACTCGGCGCAGAGGGTTTTAGGTTGAATATTTTGATAGAAAGTTTCAGCCTCTTTCTCCCTTTGTTTGAATATTTTCTCCAGGTTTTTTAGTGGATCTTTCCAGTTTACCTCACTTGACAACCGGAAGTAGAGAGTTGTCGACTCCTTGGGTTTGAGGGTCACACATTTTGGAAGACCGAGGATAGTGCCACAAGACTCTTTATTGATGGATGTGAGGTCTCCCTGGCAAATTGCATCGGATAGGGCCTGTTTTTTTCCTGTGGCATTTTCCGCAAAAATTGGGCTTAACTCCTCAGGGGCATAGAGCATCATCTCGGGAAGAGTTGCCTTGTACCGCCCCCGATCGACTTGGGCGATGTGAGAGTCTATCCCCGCACGGCACCACAGTTTGGGAATGAGGATCACACTCACCTCTTCACTCTCTGAGCGGTTAGTGGCTATGAGGCGAATGGCGATATCATCTGGATCGAATTTGGCGTACTCAATCTGCATATCACAGTAAGCCCCGTTGTCTAAAACGCCTGTGTCGTTAAGCTCATACTCTCGCTCTTTCTGTGTCCGCTTTTGGTTGGTTTTTCTAAGATCGTCGTAGGGAAAGGGGGCGTGGGGGAGCTTGTAGAGGTAGCGCATAAAGCTGTGTGTGGGGGTGTTATCGAGATAGAAAAAGACCTCTTTGATATCTTCGCCGTGGTTTCCCTCTGGATTGGAAAGGCCAAAGAGGCGCTCTTTGATATGATCATCTTTCCCATTCCAAAAGCAGAAGGCAAAGCAGAGGCGCCCATGGTTGTCGGAGAGCCCCCCTATCCCATCCTCACCCCATTTGTAGGCGGTGGTGCGGGCCTTTTCGTAAGTGATGTAGCTCCACGCGTCCCCATCTTCGCTGTAATCTTCGCGCACTGTGCCCCACTGCCGCTCTGAGAGGTAGGATCCCCACCGGCGCCAATGGGCCTTTTTTTCTTTGTCCTCTAAGAGGCGTTTTTGTTCTGCATCCATACCCTCTGATATATCGATTGCAATTGTTTTTTGAATAGTTAATTATGGCCGTATGAAATGGAAAAAATGGATCCCAATCGGAGTCATACTCGCTCTTATGGTCGTCGCCTACTTTTCAGGGCTTGGCTCTTACTTTACATTTGACAACCTCAAGGCCCAGCGGATGAATTGGGCCGCCAAAGTCGATGCGCATCCTATTTTGGCCCCAAGTCTATTCATCTTAGTTTACCTATTGAGCGTCGCCCTCTCGCTGCCGGGGGCCACAATCCTCTCTTTGCTTGGGGGCTTTTTATTTGGCATCCCTTTGAGTACCATCTACGTCGTTATCGGAGCCACATTTGGCGCCTTGGTAATTTTTCTCGCCGCCAAAACTGCTCTGCAAGATATCTTGAGGAAAAAAGCCTCAACCTACCTTGGAAAATTAGAGGCGGGGTTCAACCAAAATGCGGCCTCCTACCTTTTATTTTTGCGCTTCATTCCCCTATTCCCCTTCTGGCTCATCAACATTGCGCCGGCGTTTTTCAATGTGAAATGGCGCACTTTCGTTTGGACCACTTTTGTGGGCATCATTCCAGGGGCTTATGTCTACACTCAGGCGGGATCGGGCATTGGACAAATTCTAGACAATGGGGAGACGTTTTCCTTGAGCAATGTCTTTAACATTCAAATGCGCATTGCCCTGATCGCTTTGGCCATTTTTAGCCTGGTCCCTATATTGATCAAGAAATTTATGCAAAAGAGGAAAGGGGATGATCGATAGCACTCTGCGTCGCCATTACCAATCAAGCCTAATCAACCCCCTGCTCAAACTCAGACTCACGCAGAAGCTATCGCCCCTAATGTGCACTCTGCTTGCCCTTGTCTCGGGAGTGATGACGCTTCCCCTTCTCGCGATGGGGTGGGGATTTTTGGCTTTTGTTGCGCTTTTGTTGTCTGGATTTTTTGACACATTGGATGGCTCGATTGCCCGTCATAAAGATTTGACTTCGGATCGCGGCGCCGCGCTAGACATTTGCTTTGATCGGATCGTCGAGGCCTCAGTGATTATTGGCCTGTTTCTAGTCAATCCTGCAGGGAGAGGCCTTCTTTGCCTACTGATGCTTGCGACAACTTTGCTCTGCATCAGCTCGTTTTTAGTGGTAGGGATCTTTGAGACAAATCGCTCGGAAAAGAGTTTTCACTACAGCGTGGGCTTAATGGAGCGGACTGAGGCTTTTCTCTTATTTGCCCTGATGATTTTGATTCCAAGCCTTTTTGTCCCTCTGAGCGCACTCTACAGCCTACTTGTCTTGGCCACAGCCTTGATCAGACTCACCCAATTTGCCACGCAAAGTACTAGATAGTGCCGTCAAAAGGGTTTGGGGATTAGATTTCACGCTTTTTCTGCTCCGAATGCTTTTGACGACACTATCTAGCTAGACATGTTGTGGTAGGTGGCGTCAACATCGTCATAGTCCTCTAGCCATTCAATCAGGGCAAAATTTGCCTTAGCTGTCTCTTCGTCCACTTCGACAAAACTCTTGGGGAGCATCGAGAGCTCAGCAGATAGCACCTTAAGTCCCATCTCATCGACCACATCTTTGACCTTAAAGAGGGCATCGTCTGGGGTTGTGATGACAAAAGTCTCTCCCCCATCTTCAAAATCGTCCGCACCAGCTTCTGACACAGCCATAAAGAGGGTCTCCTCGTCGGCCCCTTCTTTGGATACTTCAATCACCCCTTTGCGCTCAAAGTTAAAGGCAACGGCCCCCGGAGTGGCAATCGTCCCACCCCGCTTATTGGTGGCGATGCGCATCTCCGAGGCAATGCGGTTTTTATTGTCGGTCATCACATCGACAATGATCCCGACGCCCCCGTGACCGTAGAGCTCGTAGGTCATTTCAATATAGTCACTTTGATCGCTGCTAGAGGCTTTTTTGATATTTCGCTCGATATTGTCATTGGGCAGGTTGGCCGCTTTGGCCTTTTGAATGACAAGGCGGAGTTTGGCGTTGCTCTTGGGATCGGGTCCCCCCTGTTTAACCGCGCTGATGATCTCCTTGACGATGCGGGAAAAGATCTTCCCCCTCTTGGCATCGGCGCGCTCTTTTTTGTGCTTAATATTGGCCCACTTACTATGTCCTGCCACTACAATCTCCTCTGCATAAATATTTTGTCGCGGTACTGCCCATTGGCATCTTTTAAAAAGCGGGGATGCCGCCCATACTCTTCAAATCCCAATTTCCGATAAAGGCCCATTGCGGGATTGTCTTGGTAAACCTCGAGGTGCAACAGCTCAATATTGAATTGATTCTTTCCAATATCCATCAAGTAACTAAGAAGAGCCGTACCGACCCCCTTGCCGTGGTGCTTGGGATCGATACAGATGACAAACAGACACTGATGTTTGAGTTTTTCAAATGAATGAATGTAGAGATTAGCTAGGCCCACGGGAACCCCATCGATCTCAGCTGTGATCGCCGAGCCTTGTTCGATAAAACTAAGCCAAAAACGGATCGACTCGTTGACCTCGCGATCTGTCGTAATTGGGAACCACTGGAGAACATCGGGCGTCATGAGCCACTCCTTGAGCAAGGGAGCATCCTCCTTTGATGAGGTGCGGAATGTCACCGTTTCACTCATACGCTCACCTCGAGAATATGGCGGGCGTGGGAGGTCCCATCCATGCGGGCAAAATCGGCTTGAGAGGCCACTTCGTTAAACCCCACTTTCTTTAAAAAATCGATCGCTTTGCACCCTCCATAAAGTTCGACGAAGAGGGTCTCCAAACGGAAGCGCGTTTTAGCCAAATGGCGCAAATTTTTTATCAAACTCCGCCCCACACCTTTGCTTTGATACTCGGGGGCGACGACAAAGTTGAGCATGGCCATATGGGCCACCTTGCGATAGGGCATCAAAAAAAGGGTCCCTACTGCGATCGGGGTCCCTTTGTAAATAGCTGTCAGGGAGGCCTTAAAGCGGGAGAAACCGACCCAATTCTTAATGAAGAGATCGAGATCTTTTTCCTCTGTTTGAGGAAACCACTTCCCCACCTCGGGGTTTAAGAGCCACGTTTTTAAAAACTGCGCATCGTCTAGCTGGCTATAGCGCAAATCGTAGTTAGGATCGTCGGTGAATGCCATTAACCAAATTCCTTTAGGTAGGCGTTGATGAATGGGTCAATATCCCCATCCATCACTTTCTGAACATTCCCCTCTTCATACTTTGTTCGGGTGCACTTGACAAGGGAATAGGGGTGGAAAACGTAGTTTCTAATCTGAGAACCCCACGCAATATCCATCTTCTCCCCACCGATCTCTTTCAGAGCCTCCTCTTTTTTCATCACCTCGAGCTCGTAGAGTTTTGACTTGAGCATCTTCATGCAGGTCTCCCGATTCTGAATCTGGGACCGCTCGTTTTGGCACGTGACGACAATCCCAGTCGGGATGTGGGTGATGCGCACCGCCGAATCGGTGGTGTTGACGTGCTGACCACCCGCTCCAGAGGCGCGGAACGTGTCGACGCGGATCTCGTCGGGCTTCACCTCGATCTGGATATCATCGTCAATAAAAGGACTCACATCAACCGAAGCAAAGCTCGTGTGGCGACGGGCGTTGCTATCAAAGGGGCTGATGCGGACCAAGCGGTGGACCCCTTTCTCAGCTTTGGTGTACCCAAAGGCGTAGGGCCCGGTAAATTTATAGGTGATGCTCTTGATCCCAGCCACCTCGCCGCTCACCGAGTCAATCACTTCAATTTTGTACCCCTTGGTCGCCGCCCACCTCTCGTACATTCTAGAGAGCATGGCGGCCCAGTCGCACGCTTCAGTCCCTCCCGCTCCCGCATTGATTGAGAGGAAGCAGGGCTTGTTGTCGAGCTCGCCAGAGAGCATCTTGCGCACCTCGAGCTCATCGCTTGCGGCATTGATCGCAGTGAGCTCTGAGAGGAGCTCCTCGTAAAACTGAGGATCGCTCTCAATATCAACCTCTGAGAGAAGTTCACTGAGGTTAGATAGGCGAGATCGGAGATCTTTCAGGGGAAGGGTCCAACTCTTGATCTCATTCGCCTTGGCGATCACCTCTTGTGCAGCCTGGTTGTCATCCCAAAAATGGGGCTCTTCCATCTGCTTTTCATAATTGGTAAGGTCAGTCTCTTTGCGATCTAAGTCTAGAAACCTCCACAGTTCGCCCAAGCGCTTCTGTAGATCTTGCAATTGGAGTTTAATGTCATCGTTCATAGGGATTTATTGTACCTCAAAGTGCGACCTAAAAGCAACTGAAGGAATTTAAGATTTTTGGGAAGTAGTATTGCAATGCATCCCACCTATTTACAGAGGAGCTTCTTAAAGAAAACCACCTCGACTCTCAACACAAAACCCCTGAGACCCTGATTGCTACCAAACTTGCCGGAAAAGCCATTTCTTCAACTTAGATGCGTAGACTCGAGTTGAAGGCAAGGGTCTTCCCTTGCCGAAAATCGAGGCTTAGCAGATGAGTTGAAAAAATGGCTTTAACGGTAAGCTAAATGTATAATCCTTTCTTTTTCAATCAA